>Ga0209656_10000952_pt1 | contig 18666 bp, 17 predicted proteins | sample BogFormECP12_OM2_FD_188239 | JGI IMG/M metagenome (GOLD analysis project Ga0209656, IMG submission 188239) | Bog forest soil microbial communities from Calvert Island, British Columbia, Canada - ECP12_OM2 (SPAdes) (version 2) | ecosystem: Environmental > Aquatic > Freshwater > Wetlands > Bog ... | reverse complement strand
AAGTACTTGCTTTCAATGTCGAAGCGTTCGCGCTCGCTGACACGGTCGCGCAATTCGTAGGCCTTCTTAAAGGCCGCAGTGGCCAGGTTGGGCTGACCCAAGTTGCTGTAGACGGTGCCCATCGCGGCGGAGGCTTGCGCAAAATTGGGGTCGAGCTCCAGAGCGCGCTTGTAGAAAGGCAAGGCGGCGGATTCGCCCTTTTCCCGCGCGTTGCGACGGCCATCGCTAAAGGCCTTTAGCGCTTCGAGGGAGGAAGTGGTGGCCTGGTCGAGGGGTTTGCTGAAGCGCTCGACGGAGGCCAACGATTCGCCCAATTTCTGACGGAGGTCGTCCCCGGCCTTATCCAGAGCTTTCAAGACGCGGTCGCGGTTATCGGCCTGAGCGTCGGCGCTGGCCAGGACGTCGCCAGACTGGCAGTCAATCGCCTTCAGGCCGATCAGGTATTGGCTGCCCACGCTGACGATGGAGCCGGCGAGAACGGCCCGGCTGTCGGTCCGCACGCAAACCTCGCGCGCGACGTCCTGGGTGAGCTGTTCGGTGCGGGGCTTATTCATTAATTTGAGGGTGGCGGCGACCCTTTGATCGGAAAGCACGGTGAGGAACGGCGACTGGCCCAACTGGATGCCCAAGGCCTGCTTTAGAGTGTCGTCAAAGACGGTCTCTTGCGTCGAGTTAGCGAATTCGGCCAGGACCACGGTGTCGCGATTGCTTAATTTGCCGGTGGTGCTGCGGTGCAGGAACCAATAGATGCCGCCGCTGATGCAGACGGTAAGGAACACCAAAGCCGCGGCAAGGATCATCCAGGGAAACTTCTTCGGAGGTTCTTCCGCGACGAGTTCCTCAAGTTCGTCGAGTTCGTCGCCAGCGTCGACTGTGCGGGCGGCGGTCTTGCTGGACGAGGCTCTAACGGCAGTCTTCACGGAAGTAGAAGTCTTAAGAGCCGTAGCGGTGGAAGCGGCGCGCTGGCTCTTGGACGACGGGCGGCGTACGGCTGTTTTGCTGGGTGGAGCATCCTGCGGCTCCGGGCCGTCGGGCAAATCAGTGAACGTTGAGGTGTGGCCCGAGGCATTGCGTTGCAAACGCTTGAGTTCCGAGCGCAATTCGGAGGCATGCTGGTAGCGCAGGTCGCGGTCCTTCTCGAGGGCGCGGCTGATGATGTTGGCCAGCTCGTCGGGCATGTCCGGGTTATAGCGAAGAGGCGATTGCGGCGCGCGATTCAGAATTTCCGCGAAAATGACCCCGGTGGTGTCGCCGCGAAACGGCAGGACGCCAGTGGCCATCTCATAGAGCACTACGCCGAAGGAAAAGATGTCGCTCCGGGTATCGAGGTCCTTGCCGCGCACTTGCTCCGGGGACATGTAGGCGACGGTGCCGACAGCGGTTCCAGGACTGGTGAGATGCTGGGTGTCGACGCCCATGGTCATGGTGGCGTCGGAGGGCGCGGCGGAACTGGAGCCGGGCTGGGGCTTGATCATTTTGGCGAGGCCAAAGTCCAGAATCTTGGCGTGGCCTCGTTTGGTAATGAAAATGTTGGCGGGCTTGATGTCGCGGTGAAGAATGCCTTCAGAGTGCGCGGCGTCGAGGGCGTCGGCGAGGTCGATGGAGATTTCCACGATGCGCGGGACGTCCAGCGTGCCCGCTGCGATAAGATACTTAAGTGTAACGCCTTCAAGATGTTCCATGGCGATGAAGCGCTTGCCTTCGTGTTCGCCAATTTCGTAAATGGTGCAAATGTTGGGATGGTTGAGAGCCGAGGCGGCGCGCGCTTCGCGGCGGAAGCGTTCGAGAGAGGCGGGATCCTGGGCCATTTCTTCCGGAAGAAATTTGATGGCCACGAAGCGGCCGAGTTCGGTGTCCTCGGCTTTGTAGACGACGCCCATGCCTCCGCCGCCGAGCTTATCGACGATACGGTAGCGGGAAATCGTTTGACCGATCATGATTATGCCGCGAAGTCCACGGGACGGTGTTGCGCCGCGCCGCTGGGCCCTTGCTGGTGAACCTGGTGCTGCAGCCTCGTGATTGCAGATGATATGTGCACTAGGCGATTAGAGTCAAAGGTGTACGTCGTGACATGACGGGGCATGATGACCGGTCAGGAAACAAGGAGGAGGAGGAATTGGCGCAAAGTGGCAACTGGGATGCTGCAGACTCGCCGAATCGTTTCCAGCGATTCCTTGCGAGCCGCAATCATCGCAAGGCGCGCCAACCCATAGAAAGCGACTGCCGGGTCGGGGCAGCCGGAAATACACAGATTTCCGCAAATTAAAACGTTGACGGAGTGCAACTGAAACGTGTAGCGTAATAGGGTTTCGCGAGTATCGTTTTTGTTCCTAAATGCATCTATATAGAAGTGCTTCTCCGCGTGATTCCGGGCACGGGCGCGACCACAGAGTTGGCGCGGCGGAATGGGCGGGCGTTTGGCGCAGGGCATGCTCTTCACGAACAATCGGAAGAGAAGTTCATCGGCGATTCGCGGATGAGTGCGCGAGCCTGTTTTCAGCATGGCGAGTGGCAGGGAAATTGCCCTGGCACTGATTAGAATTATCGAAATTCTTGGGATGATGGGGTTTAAGACGGGAGGGCTTCGTGGCCGCAGTAGGTTTGGAAGAAAAATATGAAGCGGTAAAGCAGCTGATTGTCGTGGGCAAAGAGCGCGGTTATCTGCTTTACGATGAAGTGAACGATTCGCTGCCCGCGGAAGTGCACTCTTCGGAAGAGATCGACGATCTGCTGACGACCTTCGAGCGCAACGGCATCGAGATTTACGAAGATGCAGCCTCGGCGAAAGCGGCGCGCGCCGTGGAAGTGTCCACGGAAGCGGGCGAGCGCGACGGAGTGGTCAAGGACGATGTGCACTCGGACGAGGGCAGCAGCGAGCTGGATTTGACGCCGGGTTCGCTGGAAAAGACCAACGATCCGGTGCGCATGTATTTGCGCGAGATGGGCACGGTGCCCTTGCTGACACGGGAAGGCGAAGTGACCATCGCCAAGCGCATCGAGCGCGGGCAACTGGTGGTGATGAAGTCCATCACGCGTTCGCCCATTGTGATTAAAGAGTTGATCGCCGTTGGCGAGGATTTGCGGCAGGGCGCGCGGTCCATCAAAGAAATCGTCATCTTTGACGATGAAGAGCTGACCGAAGAAAAAATCGCCAACAAGACCAAGCAGACGCTGAAGTACATCGAGAAGATTGCGAAGCTGTACGATTTGGCGCTGAAGCAAGCGGTCAAGCTGGACAAAACGCCGAAGGCGAAAAAGAAGCCCTACATCCGAGCCAAGTGGGAAGTGGCGCGAACGCGTGTGGAGATTTCGCTGGCCATTCGCGACATCGACTTCAACCTCTTCGAGAAGAAGCGGCTGATCGACAAGATGCGCGGCACGGTGGAGCGTTTGCAATCACTGGAACGCGAAGCCGGGCGCCTGGAACGCCGCGCGGATGTGGCCAAGGGCGACGTAGCAGCGGAAGCCCGCAAGGAATTGCGCACGCGGCGCACGGAACTGAAGGACATCGAAGACGCCAGCGAAGTGGGTTTGACGGAGCTGAAGCGCACGCTGACGTTCATTCACCGCGGGGAAGCGGAAGCCGAGCAGGCTAAGAAAGAATTGATTGAAGCCAACTTGCGCCTGGTGGTGTCGATCGCCAAGAAATATACCAACCGCGGCTTGCAATTCCTGGATTTGATTCAGGAAGGCAACATTGGCTTGATGAAGGCCGTGGACAAGTTTGAATGGCGCCGCGGTTACAAGTTTTCGACCTATGCGACGTGGTGGATTCGTCAAGCCATTACCCGCGCCATTGCCGACCAGGCGCGCACCATCCGTATTCCGGTGCACATGATCGAGACCATCAACAAGCTGGTGCGTACCAGCCGCCAGCTGGTGCAGGAACTGGGGCGCGAGCCGACCAGCGAAGAGATCGCCAAGCGCATGGACATTCCGGTGTCCAAAGTGCGCAAGATTTTAAAGATTGCGCAAGAGCCGATTTCCCTCGAAACGCCGATTGGCGAAGAGGAAGATTCGCATTTGGGCGATTTCATCGAGGACAAGGCGGTGGTATCACCTTCGGATGCTGTGATCAACCTGAACCTGAAGGAACAGACGTCTTCAGTGCTGAAGACGCTGACGCCGCGCGAAGAAAAAGTCATCAAGATGCGTTTTGGCTTGGATGACGGTAGCGAGCACACGCTCGAAGAAGTCGGCCAGTCCTTCGCCGTAACGCGCGAACGCATCCGGCAGATTGAAGCCAAGGCGCTGCGCAAGCTGCGGCATCCATCGCGCTCGCGCAAGCTGCGCGCGTTCCTTGAGGGCCCTTCGAGGGATTACCTCTAGAAACATCCGCACGACCCGTTCGGCAAAACAAAAACGCCTCCGACAAAATCGGGGGCGTTTCTATTTTTCGGGGGACCCAAACCTTATCTTAGTCTGTCCACTAACTTTTCTTTCGGGATGCTGTTCCACAGGCTCACTCGCGTCAGGATGTCGTTTAACGTTCCCTTTGCCATTTCTCCGTGATCTGGAACCGTCAAATTGTGCTCGCCTAAGACGCTGACCTTGCGGACCCGGATGTGGCTGCCGCGCTGACGGATGACTTCGTATCCGAGCGAAGCGAGTAAGCGAACGAGGTCGCGGCCGCTAACTTGTGGCAGCCGGGGCATGCGCGGTTTTTAACTCGGAGACGACAAGGATGTCGATTTCCGGTTGTGGACTCTCGTCTTCAAAGTGGAGCGCCACGGCTTCGCGAATATTGGCGTACAGTTCGTCGACGGTCTGACCCTGCGTGAAAATGTCTTGGCCGATGCCCCGAGCGCACCAGGCTCCGCCGTCGTTGTAGACCTCAATTTTGACTAGCATGCCGCTATCTTAAGCCTATCGGTGGCCGAAAACCAACGGCTCAGTGCCCCGCAGGTTTCCAAGGTGGCGGCGCGCTTCGCGCAATATTCCAGAGAGGAGGGTGCCACGGTATTTTTCTTGTAAGTGTTCATTGTGCGCGATTTAAAGTCCTTTGTTTTGAGCAGTTACGCAAGTGCTCATTCTAAGAGGCTTACCAGGCAAGGAAAGTCAGTAAGTTGTATGTTTTCAGTAACTGACGAAACGCACGACGCGCATCAATACGCCGGGTGGAGCATGCCAATTCTATGCCGATGTTCGCCGGAGCCATTCCTTCAAATCGTCTTCAAGTGCAGCAACGGCGCGGCACTTCATCATTCCAAGACCGATGTGGTCAGCGCTATCGGGTGGTAGCCCTTGAAGGCGCAGCCAAGGGCGTTCAATTATCTCTCCCGAAGAGTGCTCAAATTCTGGGTGCATCTCTATTGAGATCTGTACGCGCAAACCGCGTCCCTTATCATCAATTTGAAGTGGTCTGAAAGCGAGCCTCTCCGAGTCGGTAGACCATCCGAATTTGCGAATAATTGAGATACACGCGATGATCATTTCCGCTTTGCGCTGTCCGAATCGAAAATGGCTATCCCACAAATGTATGGAGCCGCCGTTCTTCAACACTTCGACAACGAGAAACCCATTGAAATTGTCTTCTCTAAGTGAGTACCTTGGATTTCCGGAAGTGCCTCGCTCCGTTCCCTGACAATGCGCGCAGTAGGCTCTTAGCATGCTCGGGTTTTTGGTGCAGCGCGCACACTTATCACAAAGCCCCAGTGGCAACTCCGGACTTTCTACGTATTCGTAGTTAACGAGATCCTGCTTGGAAAGGCCATAGCTGGCTTCTAGCGTGCACGGTCCGTTCTTGTGGTGGTTGCATCGCCTGTTGCATTGGCAGGTCATGGGGAAAGGACGAAGGCACTGCCTGGGATTTTACGAGATGAAGCGCAGTTTTCTACGGAAGACATGGTACCGCACGTAGCTCTTTGTGTCAAGTACTATTTTAATAACTACTCTAGAATGAGGGTTTTGCGGTCGGCGAAGGGGAGCGATGCGGTGGAGTGCCTGCGGAGCGGTCGACAGGCGCGCGTTTTCGATAAAGCATTTATTTCCTGTGAGTTAACCAAGAAAAATGTTTTTGGGGAAGTTAGGCGCGGGCCAGATCTTTCTCCAGGGATTTGGCTTTGCGGAACCAAGGGCGTTCGACGCGCTGCATGTAGCGGGGGAGGGTGCGCTTTTTGGCGAGGAGTTTTTGCGTCCATTCGCGGGCTTCGGCGGGGCGGTTCTGGAGTTTGAGGAAATTGGCATAGTTGTAGAGGGTTTCTGCCGTGGTGGAGAACTGCGTGACGTTGGCGAAGAGGGGTTCGGCCAAGTCGAGGCGGCCGGAACGGGCGTAGGCATCGGCGAGCAGGCCTGGGGCACGGTAATAGTCAAATTTGGGGTCCTTGGAGACCACGCGTTCGAGGTCCGGAATGGCCGCGGCGTAATCGCCCAGGCCGAGCGAACACTGCGCACGGTGATAGAAGGCGTGGGGCGAGTCTGCGCGGGCGCTGATGGCTTGGTTAAAGGCTTGGCGGCCCCTGGCATATTGCTTCTGTTCGAGCAGCAATTCGCCCAGTTCCTCGTAGTTGCCGGGCGAAGGGTTGTCGAGGATTTGGGTTTCGAGGATTTTGATGCGGTTGCGGCGGCCGAAACCCTGAAACACTCCGGGAAGCAGGCCCAAGTCGGGGACGGCTTCGATGACCAGATATGCGGCGGCGCCGATGGGGCCGAGGAAGATGATGACGTAAAACCAGTAAGTCTCCGGGCGGCGGCGAAAGAAATGGATCATGGCCGCGACCTGCACGAGGATACCCCACGGATATAAGAGGTGGCTGAGTCCGAACATAGCGGCAGTCCAGTAACCAAGATGTCCTGTTTACCACGAATGGTCAAACACATCGTAAGGGAATCTCGATAGGCGGTTACGGTACGGAGGGACAGGCGGCCTGCAGGATTGCTGTTAATGGAGTTGCCGTTGATGAAGTCACGCGACGGGTGTAGGCTGCGCGCTGCAGGAAAACGTAATTTTTGAACTTCCCAGTGCGGGTCGGAGGATGGCGATGGCGGAGGAAGTGAAGTTTAAGCACGCGCCGGTAGATGGCGAACGGCGGACCTTTTTGCGGCAGGCAGCGGCGGCGGCGGTGACCGCGGCGGTCGCGAGGACGGCGCCGGGCATGGCGTTCGCGAAGACTGCGAGTCGAGCAGGAAATGCCCCGGCGCTTCCGCCTGGCGACATGGACGCGATCAGCGCGGAAATTGCCAAGCGCCACGATGAGGCGCTTAAGCGTTTGCAGGATTGGATCAAGCTGCCCTCGATTGCCGCGGAAAATCGCAACATGAACGAAGGCTGCGAATTGATGATGAACATGCTGCGCGAGGCGGGATTCAGCGGCGTGACCAAGATGCCCACCGATGGCCAGCCGGGAGTGTTTGCCACGCTGGACGCCGGCGCGCCCAAGACGCTGGGAATTTATTATATGTACGACGTGAAGCAGTTCGACCCGGCGGAATGGTCCTCGCCCCCGCTGGACGCCGCGCTGGTGGAGAAGCCCGGGTTGGGCAAGGCGGTGGTGGGGCGCGGCGCGGTGAATCAGAAAGGGCCGGAGGCGTCGTTTCTGGCGGCGCTGCATGCCATTCGCGGAACGGGGAAAAAACTGCCGGTGAATCTGGTGTTTGTGGCGGAGGGCGAAGAGGAGATTGGCTCGCCGCACTTCCCGCAAGTGGTGCGCAAACCGGAAGTTTTGGCGGCGCTGAAGAAGTGCGAAGGCGTGTTCATGCCTTATGCGTCGCAAGGGTTGAATGGCGACGTGTCGATGTACCTGGGCGCCAAGGGGGTGGTGGAGCTGGAACTGATTTCCAGCGGGGAAAAGTGGGGACGGGGTCCAAAGCACGACGTGCATTCGAGCACCAAGGCCGAGCTGGACAGTCCCGCGTGGCATCTGGTGGAGGCGCTGGCGACGCTGGTGACCCCTGACGGAAACGATCCGGCGATTCCCGGTTATGCGGACAAGGTGCGGCCGGTTTCGGATGTAGAGAAGAAGATGATCGCAATGGCGGCGCAGCGATTGAAGGAAAGCGACGCGAAGAAGCAACTGAGCGTGGAGCATTGGGTGCATGACGTGGGCTGGGAAGAGGCGCTGACGCTCCTGGTGTCGCGGCCGACGATCAATATTGAAGGATTGGTGGGCGGCTACACCGGGCCGGGAGGAAAGACGATTCTTCCTGGCAAAGCGGTGGCGAAAATGGACCTGCGGCTGGTGCCGGATATGACGGCTGCCGAGGCCTTGGCGGCGCTGAAAGGACATCTGGCGAACAAGGGCTTCGGCGACATTGAAGTGCACATGAGCGGAGGATACGATCCGACGAGTACCCCAGCCGATGCAAAAATCATTACCGTTGCGGCGGAGGTGTACCGCAAGAACGGCATCGATCCGGTGCTGCTGCCGCGGCTGGCGGGTTCCTGGCCGGGATACGTGTTTACGGGCGAGCCGCTGCGCATGCCAGCGGGACACTTTGGCTTGGGGCACGGAAATGGTGCGCATGCGCCGAACGAATATTATTTGATCGAGTCGAGCAATCCGGCGGTGCGGGGGATGGACGGGGCGGTGAAGTCGTTCGTGGAATTTTTGTACGCGATGGCCTGAGGGTTCCGAAAGGCAAGTCCGTCTTGCATGGGGACGATCGTGAGAAGTGGTGTGGTTTCGCGGCGTAAGTTCTTGACCATGGCGGCGGGAATTCCGGCGGCCATTTCGTCGGTGGGTTCGGCAGCAGTGTTTTTGCCGCTGGGCGATTCCGGCGGGAAGATCCCCGTTGGGCTGGAGCTGTATTCCGTCCGGGAAGAACTGAAGCGCGATCCCATGGGTACCGTTCGCGCCGTGGCGAAAATGGGCTACCAGTGCGTGGAATTTTATGCGCCCTATTTCGATTGGACTGAAGCCCAGACGAAGGACATGCGGAAGCTCCTCGACGATCTAGGCGTTAAGTGCTACTCGACGCACAACAGCGCGGCCTATTTCAATAGCGATAAATTGTCGCGCGCACGCGATATGAATCTGACACTAGGCTGCAAATATATGGTGATGGCCAGCTCCGAGCCGAAGACCACGCTCGATGAGTGGCGCAAGCTGGGTGATTCGCTGAATTCCATCGCCGAGCACTTGGAGGCTTCTGGATTGCGGCCGGGTTACCACAATCATCAGCCGGAGTTCACCCCGCTGGAAGGCAAGCTGCCGTTGGAGATTCTGGCAGAGTCCACCAAGCCCACGGTGATGCTGCAGCTCGATGTGGGGACGTGTATCGCGGCGGGAGCTGATCCGGTCGCGTGGGTCCGCGCGCATCCCGGCCGCGTCCGCTCGATTCATTGCAAGGATTGGGCCCCCGGGACGGACAAGGGTTATCAGGTGCTGTTCGGAGAAGGCGTCGCGGACTGGAAAGGGATCTTTGCCGCGGCGGAGCACGGCGGCGGCGTGGAATATTACCTGGTGGAGCAGGAGGGCAGCAGGTTCTCGGAATTGGATACGGCCAGCAAATGCTTTGAAGCATTTCGACGCACGCACCCTGCCTAGCTAACGGTCGCTCACTCACAAAATGTTGAAATAGCCGTTGTTGGTAGTGAGCTGCAGGTCGACGCCAAAGAGATTGGATAGCTGTGCAGCGGTGAGAACGGTGTGCTTGGGCCCGTCGGCGGCGATTCGACCGTTTTTTAGCAGAATGATACGGTCAATTTCCGGAATGATTTCCGAAACGTGATGGGTGACCAGCAAGATGCCCAGGCCGGACTGCGCCAGTTGGCGAAGCGTGCCGCGCAATTCGAACTGCGCGGCAATGTCCAAGGCGTTGCTGGGCTCATCGAGGAGAAGAGTTTGCGGCTGGTGGACTAGGGCGCGGGCGATCAGCGTGCGCTTGGCCTCGCCGGAGGACATTTGGGTTAGGGGGCGGCCCGCGAGGTGCGCCACCCCGATGCGGTCCAGGGCGGCTTGCGCTTTGGCGACCAGCTGCGGCGAAGGATGATGGTGGGGAAAGATGCGCGTGCTGCTGAAGAAGCCGGAGAGTACAACGTCAAGTCCGGTGGATTCGTTGGTGCAGGACGCCAGGAGGTCCGGGGAAACGATGCCCAGCAAATTGCGCAGCTGAAAGATGTCCCAGCGCTGGCGGCCCAGAATTTCGAGGTGTGAGCCGGGCGCCGCGACTGGGTAGCATTCCCGAGTTATCGTTTTGATAAGAGTGGACTTACCGCAACCATTGGGGCCCAGGATGCAGACGTGCTCGCCAGCCTCGATGCGCAGGTTGATAGCGTCCAGGGCGGGTGCGAGTGGCGCGGCAGATTCGGAATCGCCGCGGTAGACCGTCACCTGATGGAAATCGAGGAGCGGAGCCATGTCCGCTAGTCTAGCTTGAGAATGCCCGCAAAAAAACGGGCCAAGGATGGCCAAGGATATTGATGGGTAAGACTTTATTGGCTGCCGGGAAAAAATAAGGAGGCGAAAATCGCGAGATCTTCGCCTCCCGGGGTGGTGGGTGGTACGGAAAGCAACTCGAGGGGTTCAGCGGACCCCGTTTGCAGGGCCTGCGGCGTCGCTATCGCACTATGTAAGGAATGCGTCAGGAGCCAGACCACCCAAGGAGCCTTCGATTGGGGAATTTTGTAGCACCGGGCAGACCGGGTGTCAACGGCAAAAAGCGATTGCAAAGGATTTGAAAGCCGTTGTTACCGTTTATTTACAATGCGTTGGCCCGCAGCGGCCACGACTGCGTGCGGTAACCTTTGCAGGATCAATGAGTCGTATGAAGGACGACGAGGATAGATTCACGATGGCGGGCGGTGGCGGACAGGGCAAGGAGCGCACGGAGGCGCAAATCCGGGCGGAGCGCGAGACCATTTCGCGGATCCTGGCTGGGGAAACGGAATTGTTTCATGAGCTGATCCGGCCCTGCGAGCGCATGGTTTATTTGACTGCCCTGTCCGTGATGAAGGACGAGTCCGAAGCCGAGGACGCCACACAGGAGGCCATGCTGAAGGCCTTCCGGGCCCTGCGATCCTTTCATGGGGAGGCCAAGTTCAGCACCTGGCTGGTGGCCATCGCGCTGAACGAATGCCGGCGACGGCTCCGGACAGCGAAGCGCGCGCCGACAGACACCCTCGATACTGGAGGGACGGAAGGAGAAGGTGATTTTACGCCGGCGGTGCTGACCGACTGGCGGGAGATTCCTTTGGAAGCGCTGGAGCGCAAGGAGATACGGCTGGCGCTGGTGGAGGCAGTTGGTGAATTGCCGGCGATTTACCGGCAGGTGTTTACCTTGCGGGACATTGAGGAACTCGACGTGCGGGAAACGGCGGAGGTGCTGCAAGTCAGCGGCAACGTCGTGAAAGTGCGGCTGCACCGCGCGCGCATGCTACTGCAGAAGCGGCTGGCGCCGCTGCTGAAGGCGTCCCTGCCAGGGCGAAAGCGCTCTTTCTGGAGCACGACATGAGATTGAAGTGCGAGCACGTATGGAGCTACGTTTCGGAATACATCGACGGTTCGGTGAAGGCACAACTGCGCGAAGAAATCGAAGAACACCTGGAGCACTGCGAGATTTGCACCGCGGTGCTGGATTCCACGCGAAATATCTTAATCTTGACGGGGGATGAGCGGACGTTTGAGCTTCCGGTGGGTTTCAGCGAACGGCTGCATGCGCGACTGGCGAAGGAGTTGGTGGCCGCGAAAATGACGGGCGAAATAGGCGGCGCAAGCCTGGTCGAGGAATAGGGAGCATTCTTCGCGGGGGCGTCGAACGCCACCGTTCGCGCTAGTGCACGCGATGAAGCAGGGGATGCGTGAACCATTCCGCGGCCAGCAGAACTAAGGTGGCGACAGAAAGCACCAGTTGCACGCGCTCGGAGGCTTTTTTCTTGGGCGTGAGCGGGACGCGGCGCCATTGCGCCGATGGGCGGTTGCGCAGGCGGCGAGTGTTCCAGAGCAGGTACAGATTCACAAGCGCGCCGACGAGCGCGAAGGCCATCATGGGAATGCGAATGGCGTCGGAATGAAAACCCTTGGCGGGGGTATCCACGCCCGCGGCGGCGGCCAGCGCGGTCAGGCCAATGGCCAGGCGGATGCCGCTGATGGCGATCACCGCAGAGCAAAAACTCTGTAGCAAAGCAAAAAGGAAAGACGACCACGTCAGAAGCCTGGCGCGCGAATCGCGCGGAGGATCAGTGACTGGCGGCGCGGTAACCGGGCCAGTATCGTGGCTGTCCAGCACGGGGGACGTGTTGGCGTCACTCATACACATCACGCTAGCAGATTTTCGGAAATTAAGCAGTCGCGGAAGGCCTTGCCGAAGAGGACAGCCCGGTCGCGTTTGGGACCCGGCGTGGATTCCTTGGTGGGTCAGGCGGCGGTGGGCACGATTTTGTGGTCGAGCACTTCGCGCACCAGGCGTGCCAGGGCAGTGGGACTGTAGGGCTTTTGCAGGTAGTGCTCGACAGAATTGATGCCCGCCACGCTATGATTTTCCTGGGCGTAGCCGCTAGTGAACAGGATGGGGAGGTTTTCGAAACGCTTTACCAGCACTGCGGCTGCGGCCGGTCCCCCCATTTTGGGCATGATTACGTCGAGAACGGCCAGGTCTGGCGTCTCGTTCCGGCATAAGCGGATGGCTTCCTCGCCGTCACACGCCGCGAGTACGCGGTAACCCAGCGAAAGCAGCGCGTGACGGGCCATCTCGCGGATGGACTCGTGATCGTCGGCAATCAAAATGGTCTCGGAACCGCCGGCGCTGCTTAGGGGTGCAACATGCCGTCCCGACGCCGTGGGCGCGGAAAGCTCCATAAGCGGAAAATAGACGCGGAACAAGGAGCCCTGGCCGGGTTCGCTATAGACGTGAATGAAGCCGCCGTGCTGCTTCACGATGCCGTAAACGGTGGCCAGCGCCATGCCGCGCGAGGGCCCCAGAGTGCCATCGGCAAAGAAGGGTTCGAAGATATGCTCGCGAGTTTCCGCGTCCATGCCAATACCGGTATCCGACACGGAGAGCACGGCGTAGGCGCCGGGCGTGACATAAGGATAAAAACGACAAAAGGAATCATCCAGCTCTGCTATTTCGGTCTCGATGCGTAGCTGGCCGCCGCTGGGCATGGCATCCCGCGCATGGAGACAAAGGTTCATCAGTACGTGCTCGATCTGCGTGGGATCGGCTTTGATGAATTGGAGCGGCTCGGTTAAGAGCTTTAGTTCAATATTTTTGCCCAGTACTTTATCCAGGAACCCCGTGATTCCGGTGGCGATCACGTTTAGATCCACCGGCCGGGGCTGGAGGATCTGGCGGCGAGCAAAGGCCAGGAGTTCGCGCGTAAGAGTGGCGGCGCGGTCGGCCTGTTCGCGGATGCGGGTAAAGCGCTCGACCACCTGCGGATCGTTTCCGTGCTGATCGATGCCCAGTTCCGCCCAGCCAAGAATCGCGCCGATCACATTATTGAAATCGTGGGCTATCCCTCCGGCGAGTTGTCCGATGGCTTCGAATTTTTGCGCCTGACGCAGTTGGCGCTCCAGGGAGCGCAGTTCGGTGACGTCCTCGACGATAATTTCCGTTGAACCCGGCGGCTCCGGCGGCGCCAGCGAGCGAAGGTGCAGGCGCACCGCGAGGAGCCCGCCGTCCGGGCGGCGCCAATCCGCTTCCGCACCATGCAACTGCCCGAACTCCCGGCAGGAGGCCTTGAGTTGCGCCAACTGCTCGGGGAAGCGAAAGATATCCTGGAGCCCGGACGGCAGGCGATCCTTCGCCTGTAGATTAAGGATTCGCAGAAAGGCAGGATTAGTATCCAGGAAGCGGCCATCGCCGCAAACACGGCAGACGCCGTAAATGGACTGCTGTACGAGATCGTGGTTGCGCAGTTCGGAGCGATGCAGCGCTTCCTGGGACTTGCGATGCTCGCGTTGCAGAGCTTTGTCAGAGATGACGCGCTGCAAAGCGACGGGCAGGCGCGACAAGTTATCCTTAAGGATGTAGTCATCGACGCCGCGCTTGATGCAGTCTACCGCGGCTTCGTCACCCAGATTGCCGGTGACGAGCAGGAACGGAACGTCCGCTTCGACCAGACGGACGTGGGTCAGAGCCTCCATGCCGGTCCAGCCGGGAAAACGATAGTCCGAAATGACGGCGTCGAAGGAGCCGGCCGCGAAAGTTCGTTCGAACTGCTCTTTATCTTCCACGTGGGTGTAAACGTATAAGACGCCGGCACGCGAGAGCTCGAGGACCATCAGCGCCAAATCCGTAAGCGAATCCTCGGCGATCAGCAAGCGCAGAGGCTCGTTTGGCTCGCAAGGAGGAGCTTTTGCGCTCATGAGGGAACCTGCGCGGGCTCGGAAGTGGCGCGTAACCCAACTTCGACGCTGTCCAGAAATTCAGGGAATGCGGCGGCGTCTTCGGATGTCCACAAGCCGCCCTGCACAGCAAAGCGCAGCGAGCGCGAAGACTCGCGCTGTTCTGGAATCACGGTTAGACAGCGCTCCAGGCGCTGGCGCACAATTGCCGCTCCCGCCCGCGTGGAATCCACTGCCAAGATGGCGAATTGCGCGTCGCCGATGCGCGCGAGGACGTCGCTGCGACGAAAACAACTCGCTAAGACCCGGGTCAGATCCGCGACCGCGTGATCTGCCGCCGCGGGGCCTTCCGTCTCGCGCAGCGCCGCCAGTTTGTGGATGAGAATGCAGAATAATGCCAGTGAGCCGCGATTCCGGCGGGTTAGGTCCAATGTGCTGGAGCCGATGGTCAGCAGTCCATCGCGGGTGTATAGCCCACTAACGGGATCACGGAGAAAGTCCGCCAAGCCCTCCAACGTATTGCGCTCCAAAGCGCCACGAAAAACCCGGGACAGGGTGGCATCGTTCATGTACTCCCGCAGGACGTAGTCCATGGCGCCCTCGTGCAGCGCCTCTTTGGCGGCCTCTTTTTGCGCTTCGTCCGCCAACATCAGTATCGGAATGTTGGGAGCAGCGCGCCGTACGCGGCGGACCGTTTCCTTCGGGTGGGGATAAGTCACGGCCAGGTCCAGCAGAATAATTTCCGGGTTCACCACGCCCAACGTGGGAATCAGAGTGGTCACACTGGAGACCGAGGTCAACTCCAGCGCGTGGTTGGGCGGAGAGAAGAGTGAGCGGAGAGCTTGCGCGGCTTCTCCCGTAGCGTCTCCCGCCAGCAGGATGCGAATGGTTTTGGCTGGCGCCAGCGGGAAATTATTAACCGCCGCGGAAGCTGTGAGTGCCTGCGAAACCGTAGAAGCTGAATGAGCCATGGCCTTTTTTGACCTGCGTGCACGAGACCGGAGAGGCAGTCCTCTAGTTGGAAACCACTGGGGGTAGGGGTGGGAGTATTGTGGCGCGGCACACGGAGGAGTCAATAGAACTGTGGACGAAGGTGCCACCAGTACGTTTTCGGTACCGCAGGAAGCTGGCAGGCTCTAGGCGCCAAATATTTCGTTGATCTTCACCGCCAGCTCGAAGTCCAGGTTACTCAGTCCGGTGACGCTATGCGTACTCAGGTCGATTACCACTTTGTTCCAAACGTTCGACCATTCCGGATGATGGTTCATCGACTCTGCAACCAGCGCTACGCGGGTCATGTTGCCGAACGCGGAGACGAAGTCCTTGCACTCAAAGGCGCGGTGCAATTTGCCGTTGACCAGGCTCCAGCCCTTGGCCAGATTCATGCTTTCCTTAATCTCTGGTTCGCTGAGCTTTTTGACGGTCATGGGTCTCTCCGGCGCGAGGCTGCCGAGACATTATGCTTGCAGAATGAAGGATCGGCAATCCGGGCAAAAACTAAATTGGCGGCGCACGGCGTTTTACATTGCCGGGGAGGGAGAGTTCCTTTATCGTAGTGGGCTCGCTGCAGGGAAGAGTTCGCGCTGAGCGCCAGCGGTGCGGTCGTCGATCGACCGAAGCCCTTTGGCGCCGCCGGAAGACTTTTGGCGGGCAAACTTGAAGCAGGGTACGGACGGAGAACGAAGTGAAAAAGAAAATTCGCGCCATCCAATATGGCGTCGGTCCCATCGGCGCGTCCATCGCCAGGCTGATGCGGGAAAAGCAAGCCATCGAGATTGTAGGAGCCATCGATAACGATCCGGAGAAAGTGGGCCGGGACCTGGGAGAGATAGCCGGCGCTGCCGATGCGCCCTGGGGAGTCACGGTATCCGCGGATGCCGCGGAGGTGCTGGGGCTTTCAGCGGACGTTGTGGTGCATTCCACGTCTTCCGCGCTGCCTGCGGTGATGGAGCAGTTGCTGGCGTGCCTGGAAGCGGAAGCTTGTGTGGTCTCCACCTGCGAAGAGCTGGCATATCCCTATCGCACCTACCCGGAGCTGGCGGCGCAACTGGATAAAGCGGCAAAGGATTGGGGCGTGGCGCTGATCGGCACGGGCGTGAACCCCGGATTCGCGATGGACAAGCTCGTGGTGACGCTGGCAGCCGTTTCGCAAAAAATCGAACACGTCAAAGCCGTGCGCATCGTGGACGCGGGTACGCGGCGCTTGCCGTTGCAGAAAAAAATCGGCGCTGGGTTGAGCGTCGAGGAGTTTCGCGATCGCGTGCAGGCGGGTACCATCAAACATGTGGGATTGCCGGAGTCGGTGGCTATGGTGGCCGACAGTTTGAACCTGGCGGTGGACGAAATCGCCGAAACCATCGAACCCATGATTGCGACGGAGCAGGTAACCACGCCATTTTTGACCGTGGAAGCCGGGCAAGCCGCCGGCGTTCACCAGATCGCGCGCGGCACGCACCAAGGCAAGGAACTCATCTATCTGGAGTTGCAAATGTACGTGGGCGCCAAATCCCCAGCGGACACCGTCGAACTGCTCGGCCATCCAAACGTTTCGCTGGTGATTCCCGGCGGCTCCCCGGGTGACATCGCCACCGCTTCGGTGGTGGTCAATACCATTCCAGTGATTCTGGATGCTCCAGCGGGACTGCGCACCGCGCGCGATTTGCCAATCGGATTCTTTTCTCCCGACGCACGGCCGTAATCGGAGAACGATGCGAAGGGGCGAATCGCCTCAGGCCTTATCCCAGAATTTCATCACCGCGGAGTAGTCGAGATCTTCTTTGGCGGCCGCCTTCACCTTCGCGTACGTCTCCTGAGCAGCTGTGGTCGCGGGCAGCGTCACGCCTACCTGCTTGGCGAGGTCGAGCGCCAAACCCAAATCCTTCAGCATCAGGCGCAACGGAAAACTTGGGGTGTAGTCGTGCTTGAGCAGATTCTGCGATTTCACTTCTAACACGCCGGAACGCGCCATACTGGATTGCATGACCTCTACAAGCTTTTCCGGCTGCAATCCCGCGGCGGTCACCAAAGTCACGGCCTCGGCCAGCGCTTCTACCTGCAAAGCCAAAATCGCGTTCATGGCTAATTTTATGGTTTGTCCCGCGCCGTTCGGCCCCAGGTGAAACCATTTTTTGCCCATCACCCCGAGAATGGGCTCCGCCTGTTTAACAGTTTCCGCATCGCCGCCAATCATAAACACCAGCTCACCTTTTTTTGCGCCCCAATCGCCGCCGGTCACCGGCGCGTCCAGAAAACGCACTCCTTGTTTCGCGCAATCAGCTGCGATCTTGCGCGCCAGCGTGGGCGAAACGGTGCTCGAGTCCATGTACGTGGAGCCGGATTTCAGAGCCGAAAGCGCGCCCGTGTCCGTTCCCTGTTTGCCCCAAAGGACTTCTTCCAGCGCGGGAGGGTCGCTGACGATGGTGATCAGAAAATCGCACGCGGAGGCCACTTCGCGCGGAGTCATGGCCAGCTTGCCGCCCGCGGCAACCAGTTCATCGGCACGCGACGCGGTGCGGTTCCACACCGTCACGGCGTAACCAGCTTTGAGCAGATTCATGCTCATCGGCCGGCCCATCAGGCCGAGACCGATAAATCCCACGGACGGTTTCATGAGCGAACTCCGGGTGCGCGACTAGGGAATGCACCAAGGATTCGATTGTATCGGAATTCCGGGGATGTGCGGTGCAGCCGCCACGTCGGCGCGGGGCAAAGAATTTCCTGCTTGTGAGGATTTAGGCGTTTTGCGCGCGCTTGCTGAACGGTAGTACCACGGTGCTCCGTCCAGCTCCAGCGGCCGCACTGGAAGCGAGCTTTTCCGGCGTTTCGACGGCACTGGCGGGCGTCTTGGGGGATGGCTCTGCCGCTTGGGGGCCAAGGTCCGCGCGCCGACTCGCTGCGGTGACCGGGGCCGTCGACGAATCATCCAGCTTGATCAGCGCGATCTTGACCAGGTATTGATAGGGAATTTCCCAACGAAAATGGCGGTGCTGCCCGCGCTGCTCGAACGACTGTTCGAGAAAAATCGAGCGCCCGGAATCCGCCACGAAAGTTCCGGAGGCGGGAAGAAGAGTATCGCTCGCACGGTATTGCACTTCCACTCTGCGGCCCAGAAACGAGGAGTAACGCGCCATACCATTTCCAGTCTCTAGAACGCTGGTAACAGGGTCAATAGTACGGAGGATAGTTTCGGAGGAAAACCCATGTGGAAAAGGCTGGAAAACTCCGCGCGGGGCAACCTTTTCCGCGCGATGTGGCCAAGTGTGTTACCGCGCACGTTCAAACTCGCAGCGCGGCAGCCGCAGTCTGCCCTTAGTTCCCGGTCGCCGGGGGCAGCAGGCCGGTCAGCGGGCGAGATCGGCCAGGACCGCTTCGGCGGCGCGGCGGCCGCTGCGCATGGCGCCGTTAATCGAAGCGTTGTCGCGGTGGTCGCCGGTAACGTAGA
>Ga0209656_10000950_pt1 | contig 18675 bp, 20 predicted proteins | sample BogFormECP12_OM2_FD_188239 | JGI IMG/M metagenome (GOLD analysis project Ga0209656, IMG submission 188239) | Bog forest soil microbial communities from Calvert Island, British Columbia, Canada - ECP12_OM2 (SPAdes) (version 2) | ecosystem: Environmental > Aquatic > Freshwater > Wetlands > Bog ... | reverse complement strand
CAGATCGGCCACCAAGGCATCGCGGGTACCGGTCATGGCATTGAACAAGGTCGACTTGCCTACATTCGGTCGACCGATCAATGCGAGTACCGGCAGCACGTTGCCTACGGCGTCGGTGCGGGTGCCGCGGGATCCGGCGCGGGCGCTGCGGCGGCCACGTGCACCGCGGGCGTTGCACGGTAGGCCGCCATCTTGCCGCCGTCGGTCAGCACGACGACGGTATCGCCGACCGCTACCGGCGAATTGGTGACTCGCTGCTTGGTGATCTGTTGCCGGGCGACGAGTTCACCGGTGGTCTTGTCCAGCCAATGCACATAGCCCTGGAAATCGGCGACCACGACCGCCGTGCTGGTCAACACCGGCGTACTCAAGCGCCGGAATTTCAATTTCTGGTTGCGCCACATCTCGGAGCCGTCGCGCTGGCGCAGCGCAACCACGACGCCGTCCGACTGCGTTACATACAAATTGTCGTCATCGACCGCGAGGCCTCGATAGCTCGACATGTCGTGCGCCCACCAGATTTGGCCCGAATCGACCGCGAGCATCGCCGTGCGGCCTTGGAAACCCACGGCGAACACGTTATCCCCCACCGTGCGGACCGACGAGTCGATGTCGACCAGCCGGTCGAGCTCGGTACGGCCGTGGGGCGACGCCAATGCCGTGTCCCACACCGTGTCTCCGCTGTTGAGCGACACCGCCATGACCTTGCCGTTGTCGAAGCCGCTGATCGCGACTTCCTTGGCGATGACCGGGATCGCCGTGCCGCGCAGACTCAGGCGCGGCACCTGCTGTTCGACCGACCACAGTTCCTTGCCGTTGTGCGTGTCGAAGCCGTGCAACCGTCCGTCGACCGAACGCATGACGACGACTTTCTCGCTGATCGCCGGCGCGGACAGCAATTCCGAATTCACATGAGAGCGCCACATTTCGCGCCCGGTGGCTGCGTTCAAGGCCAGGACGTCGCCCTTGCTGGTGCCGACGATGACCAACCCCGAGCCCGCGCCCGGGCCCGCCGATAGCTGCAGTTTCTTGAATTTCTTGAGCCAGACTCGGCGGCCCGTGTCGAGCGACGTCGCGACCACCTCGCCCTGGTGCGAGGCGGCGAACACCACGCCGTTGTCGACCGCCGGGCCCAATCCCAAGCGCAGCACCAGTTGCTTCTTACCGCCGCCCACGCCCTCGCCCCAGATCTTTTTCACCGGCAGCGTTGCCGGGAATTTGACCAACGCCGACGGCGCCTCGACGTCTTTGTCTTTGCTGCAACCGGCCGCGATCAGCAGCGCCGCCAAACCTAAAGGAAGCAATGAACGCATCAGGGTTTAGCCTTCTTCATGGTGTCCGCGGAAACGGCGCTCGCAACCGGTGCCGGCACGGCGCCCAGATCTTGAATCTTCAATTCCAGCAACGAGGCATCGAAACCGCCGGTATCGGCGGCCGCCAGCGCCGCCTGGTACTCGGCGGCGGCATGCGAGACATCCTGCTTGGCCAGATAGGCGTCGCCGCGTATCTCGTGATAACGCACCGCGAAAGCCGCGGGTGCCGGCTCGGCCAGCGTCTTGATCGCTTCGTCCGCCTTGCCCTGAGCCGTCAGGACGCGTGCCAGGCGCAAACGCGCGATCTGCCGCAGTTCCGTATCCTTCGAGCCGGTCATGATTTGCGTCAGAGGCGCGATGGCTTGGTCGAGCTGGCCCGCGTCGACATCGAGCCGCGCCAGCGTCAGCTGCGCCTGGTCGGCATAAGGCGAACTCGCGTAGTCCTTGATGAGTCCTTCGGCAATCTGCCGCGACCTCGTCTGATCGTTCGCCTGCACGGCCACGGTCATCGCGCTGAATTGCGCCGCGGCCTTCAACATGCGCTCGTTGGTGTAGCTGTCGAAATACCGCATGCCGAAGAACACGCCCGCGCCGGCCAGCAATCCGCCCACCAGCCACGGGGCGTACTCCACCACCAAGTGCTTGACAGCTTCCAATTGTTCGTCGTCGGTCAAATATTCTTCCGTCATGTCCTCTCCGCTACCCGCCCTTAAGACCCAACAAGACCCCCAAGCGTTCACTGATTTGCGCGATGGGGCATTCCTCCTGCGCCAGCTCCTGGCGCAGGGCCTTCACGGCTACCACGCCCCGCGCCAATTCGTCTTCACCCAGCAACAGCGCAAACTGCGCACCGCTCTTGTCCGCGCGCTTGAATTGCGTCTTGAAACTCCCGCCGCCGAGATTGATTTGCAACGCGAGATTGGGCCAGGCGTCGCGTAGTGCTTCAGCCAGTTTGAACCCTGCGATCTCCGTGCGTTCCCCCGCCATCACCAAATAAACCTGGGGCCGCTCGCGCCGGACGGCCGCTCCCTGCTTTTCGAGCAGCATGACGATCCGTTCCTGGCCCATGGCCCAGCCGATTCCGGGCGTGCTGGCGCCGCCCAACTGAGCGACCAAGCCGTCGTAGCGCCCCCCGGCGCACACGGTGCTCTGCGAACCGAGCGCGTCCGTCGTCCACTCGAAGACCGTGCGGGTGTAATAGTCGAGCCCGCGGACCAGGTGCGGTTCGAGATGATACTCGATGCCGGCGCTGCGCAGTTGCGCGCACAAGGACTCGAAATGCGCCCGCGACTCCGCATCCAGGAAATCGAGCAACACCGGCGCTCCGGCGACGACGGCCTGCATGTCCTGATTCTTGCTGTCGAGAATGCGCAGCGGATTGCCCTGCAGCCGCCGTTTGCTGTCCTCGTCGAGCGCGGCCTCGTGGGCGCTGAAATACTCCGTGAGACGTTCGCGATACGCCGCGCGCGAGGCGGGCGTACCCAGCGAATTGACCAGAAGCTTCGTACGGGTCAACCCGAGACGGCGCAGCAGGCGCGCGGACAGCAGAATGATCTCGGCGTCGACATCCGGTCCCTCGAATCCGAAGGCTTCCGCGTCGATTTGATGAAATTGACGGTAGCGCCCCGCCTGCGGGCGCTCGCGCCGGAACATCGGTCCCATGCACCAGACGCGCAGTCGGCCCTCGCGCAGCAATCCGTTCGAGATGACCGCACGAACGATGCCGGCGGTCGCTTCGGGGCGCAGCGTGATGTGATCCTCGCCCTGGTCGACGAAGCTGAACATCTCCTTCTCGACGATGTCCGTAAAATCGCCGATCGAGCGCTTGAACAATTGCGTCTGTTCGATCACGGGGACGCGGAACTCTTCGTAACCGTAGCCCGCGAACACCTCGCGCGTGATGCGCTCCAAGTGCTGCCAGGCCGCGATCTGCGTCGGCAACACATCGTGCACGCCGCGAAGGGGCTCGATAATCTTGCTCAAGAGCCCTCTCCGATCAACCGGCGGGACGCGCGCCGCGCGGTTGCGTGCCGGGAGCGGCGGCGCCGCGGGAATCGCGCCGCAAAACACCGTCGGCGCCGGCTTCGAAGCGCGCCACGTCGCCCGAGACGAATTGCGGCCCGATCGCCACCGCCCGGTTGTTGATCTCGAGCTGCACGCCGCTGGCGAAGCCCAGGTACACGCGCATGGGCCCGAGGCCGTCGATGCTCTTCACGCTATTGGCGCGGCCATTCCCCGCAAACACCCGCCGGCCCGCCGCATCATGCACCTCCACCCACGAGTCGGCGGAGAAGCTCAGGCGCAGGTGGGCGCGGCCCGCCCCCGCCGGCACATCGGCCCCCGACGACGTGGTGGGCGTCGTCAACGGTGCCTGCTGCATTGCCGGCAGCGCCGCGGCTGCGCCCGGCGCGGACGATGACGCCGGCGGCGGCAACGCGGACGCCGGTGCCGATGAGGAGGGTGATGGCGATGCCGCGGCGGGGGTGTCGGCAGTCGCGGCCGTGTTGGTTGCGGCGTCGGATGCCGCTGCACTTGGATTTGCCGCCAGGGGCGCGCTGTTCTCAGCCGCTCCCCGCTGATGCCACGGTTTCCACCACCACACGCCGAGAACCAGCAGGACGGCGCCAATTGCACCCAAGATCGGCGGCCAGGGTAAATTGCTCGCGACCGGATCGTCGGTACGCAGGCGCATATTGGCCGGCTGCGATGCCAGCGGCTTCGGCGCCTGCGCACGGGAATCGTAACCCGCCACAATCTCGGCGGAAGGCAATCCCAGCAGCGCGGCGTAGCGCTTCAAATGGCCCTTGGCGTACACCGACGGCCCGATGCGCTCGTAGTCTTCGGCCTCCAGCGCGTCGATGATCCAGCCGTCGAGATGCAGCTCGTCCGCCGCTTTCTGCGAACTCAAGCCGCGGCGCTCGCGCTCGGCTTTGAGGCGCGGCCCGGTCGTGACGACGAGATCGCTCATCGATTGATGCCGGAACGCATCATCTGCGCCTGTTCCGAGTTGGGAAATTCGGTCTGCACACGCCGCGCATAGCCCGCCGCCGCGGTGGCGTCGCCCAGCTTGCGCTCCGCGCGAAACCCCAGCCAGAGGAGTTCGGGGGTGGACGGATTCACCGCCAGGTAACGCAGCACGACTTCACGTGCCTGCGCGGCATCGCCGCGATCGAAAGCAATATTGCCGAGCTGCAGCAGGGCTTCGGGCATGTTGGGGCGGATCGCCAGCGCCCGGTTGAAATATCGTTCGGCATCGACGATGTCGCCGGTACCGCGCACGCAAACGCCGGCGTTGACCAGCGCCACCTCGGGAGTTTGATACAACGGACTGCGCGCGACCTCGGCGAACAGCTTCTCGCCCGCGACGGCCTTGCCGGTGCGGCACAGGAAACCTGCGTAGGTGTTCTGAATGTTCGGGTCACCCTTCCCCAATCGATACCCGGCCGCGTACGCGCGCTCGGCCCTTTGGGGATCGAGCAGGCGTTCGTACACGAGACCGGCCGTCATTTGCACATCCGGATTTGACGGATCCTCGCTGAGCGCGCGCTCGATGAAATCGCGCGCGTTGGCCAATTGGCCGAGCTTCATGTATTCGATCGCGAGCTGCATGTTGGTCGCCGCCTGCACCTGGGGCGAGGCCTTTTTGAAGCCTGAATTGTTGTGCGCACAAGCCGCCAGGCAAATGCCCAAGATCGCGGCGACGAGCTTCAGCGTGGCGGATTTCATCGAACTTCCGCCGCCGTGCGCGCGGCGGGAGTCAGCTTGGTGCCGAGCCGCACCAGGGTGCGGTCCGTGACTCGGCCCGCCAGCTGGCCGCATGCGGCGTCGATGTCGTCGCCGCGCGTCCTGCGGATCGTGGCGATCACGCCGTGATCATTGAGGATGTCGCGAAACTTCACGATGGCCGCCGCCGGCGAGCGGCGATAGCGCGTGCCGGGGAACACGTTGAAGGGAATCAGATTGAGCTTGGCCGGCCGTCCCTTGAGCAGGCGAGCCAGCTGCCGCGCGTGCTCGGGTTTGTCGTTCACGCCGTCGAGCATGACGTATTCGAAGGTCACGCTGCGGCCGTTCTGCGCGTCGATGTAATGCCAGCAGGCCGCCAACAATTCTTCGATCGGGTGCTTGCGGTTGATGGGTACGAGCTCGTTGCGCAGCTCGTCGTTGGGGGCGTGCAGCGACACCGCCAGAGCGACATTGCAGTCCTGCGCCAATTTATAAATCTGCGGCACCAGCCCCGAGGTGCTCAATGTCACCCGGCGCCTCGAGAGGTCATAGCCCAAATCGTCGAGAAATATCCGCATGGCCGGCACGACATTGCGGTAGTTGGCGAGCGGTTCGCCCATGCCCATGAACACGATGTTGGTGATGTTCGCGCGGGCATCGCCGCTGCGGCCGTCGCCGTGACCGGGGCGCGATTCGGCCAATTCGCGATGCGCCAGCCATACCTGCCCGACGATCTCCGCGACGCTCAGATTGCGGTTGAACCCCTGCTGCGCGGTCGAGCAAAAAGTGCAGTCCATGGCGCAGCCCACCTGGCTCGAAATGCACAGCGTGCCCCGATCCGGTTCCGGGATGTACACCGTCTCGATGCCCTGCACCTCGTCCATGCGCAGCATCCATTTGCGCGTGCCGTCGGCCGATACCTGTTCGGTCACGATCTCCGGTACGGAGATCCTGGCGACGCCGCCCAGCTGCGCACGAAAATCCTGTGCAAGATCGGTCATGGCCGAGAAATCGGCCGCGCCCCGCCGGTAGATCCACTTCATCAGCTGGCGGGCGCGAAACGGCTTGGCGTCGAGGCGCGCCGCAACGAATGCCTCGAGTTCCGCGCGCGGAAGTCCAAGTAAATTCACGCGTTCGCCGGCCGCCAAAGTGTTGCTCCCTTGTTCCACCCGCTACGCTAGCGCGTACGCGCGCAGAGCTCAATTTCGCGGAAGAAGTAGCTGATTTCCCGCGCCGCGGTGTCCGGCGCATCCGAGCCATGGACGATGTTCTCGTCGATGCTGGTGGCAAGGTCGGCGCGAATCGTGCCCTTGGCCGCTTTCTTCGGATCGGTGGCGCCCATCACCTCGCGATTCTTGGCGATGGCACCCTCGCCTTCGAGGACTTGCACCATCACCGGACCCGACGTCATGAAGCGCACCAGGTCTTTGAAGAACGGCCGCTCGCGATGCACGGCGTAGAAACCCTCTGCTTCGGGCTGGGAGAGCTGCATCATGCGCGCCGCCACCACCCGCAAGCCCGCCTGTTCAAAACGACGGTAGACGTCGCCGATCAGGTTGCGGCCCACGCCGTCCGGCTTGATGATGGAAAGAGTGCGCTCGATTGGCATGACGACCTCGGGTAAAAATTTGGGAAATCCGCTCCACGAGGGGGCGGCAAAGACCGCGAAGTGTACTGGAGCGGGCCCGCTCAAGCAATCTGGATGGCGGCCGAAGTCCCTGTATTACCTGGGAAAACCCTTAAGTCGCGAGCGCCCCGGGGGCCGCAGCCGCAGCGGGTGCTGCGGCGGGTCCTTTAAACGTTGAAACTCTCGCCGCAGCCGCATTCGCCCTTGGCCTTGGGGTTTTGAAACTTGAAGGCCTCGTTCAGACCCTGTTTGACGAAATCCACCAAGGTCCCGTCGATCAGCGGCAGGCTCAAAGGATCCACCACCACCTTCACCCCGCGCGCTTCGAAAACCGCATCTTCCGGGTGAATTTCATCAGCATAATTCACGACATACGCGAATCCCGAGCAACCGGTCTTCTTGATGCCGACGCGCAGACCCAAACCGGCTCCGCGCTGCGCCAGGTGAGATCGCACCCGATCCGCCGCCGATTCCGTCAACAGTATCGCCATACCACCCTGCCCTCTATGCCACAGCCGATGCAGGCCGTTGCGCTATACATAACACGCCCAAGACGCACACGCACGGAACCAGAGCGCGTTTTTTCCCGTCAGCACACTAGGTGGGGACGCCGGGGCCGCTACTCAATGGCGCCTCTCAGCGCTGCAGCGCACCCGCCGCCGCCGCAAGCCACGCATCCTCGATCACCAATAACCGGCCCCGCTTCTCCACCGGCACCGCGAAACGTGCGCTCAACTCAGGGACGCTCTCGGGCAGCGCCGTCCGGATGGCGCTGCCGGCGGCGTGTTCGGCCACCCAGGCCGTCACCGCGATGGTGTGCGGGCAGCCGAACACCAGGAACCTCGCCGCCCGGATGATTCCCGAATCGATGTGCAAATCGAATTGCACCCAGGTCCCATGCGCGCGGCGGCCCGCCGCGCCGCGGTAGACACCGGGCCCGCTGAGAACCCCCGCACCGGCGGCAGTCTCGAAGTAGTACCGGGTCAGCTCGCTGTACTTCATCCGCGTTCGCCGTGCTTCATGCACCGCTCAAGGCGCGCAGGCGCGACACCGCTTGGACGACGGCCTCGACCGCCGTGTCGATGTCGCGTTCGCTGGTGAAGCGGCCCAACCCGAACCGCAGGCTGCTCTCGCTCAATACGTCGTCGCGGCCCAAGGCGCGCAACACATAGGAAGGCTCCTGCAGCGCCGAGGAGCACGCGGAACCGGCCGACACGGCGAGCTGCCCCCGCACCGCGGCCATCAGGCTCTCCCCCTCGACCCCTTCGAATGACACATTGAGCAGTTGCGGCACCGTGTGGTTCTCATTCCCGTTGCGCAACACCCCGCCGAGCGGCGCCAACCCGCGCCACAGCCGTTCCCGCAGCCGCGCGATCCGGCCGGTCTCCGATTCGCGCTCCGCCTCCGCTAAGGCAAACGCCAATCCCATGCCCACCACCTGATGCGTCGCCACGGTTCCCGCGCGCAGGCCCCGCTCCTGGCCGCCGCCAAACTGCAGCGCGGTCACCTGCACACTCGCGCCTTTGGCAAGGCCGCGATGCGACACCAGCAGGGCTCCGACGCCCTTGGGCCCATACGCCTTGTGCGCCGACAGAGACATCAGATCCGCGCCGAGGTGTGCAAAATCGACCGCGCATTTGCCGACGCTCTGCGCGGCATCGACGTGCAGCCGCGCACCGCCGTGCCGCGCGCAGACTGCACCGATGCCGGCAATGTCATGGATGACCCCGATCTCGTTGTTGACGTGCATGATCGACACCAGCACGGTATCCGCCTGCAGCGCCGCGGCGACCTGCTGGGGATGAATCATGCCGCCGCTGTCCGGCGCCAGGTAAGTGACGCGCCAGCCGCGCCTCTCGAGTTCCCGGCACGGATCCAGCACCGCCTTGTGCTCGGTGCGGGCGGTGACGATGTGGCGGCCCTGCTCGCGGTAATGCTGCGCGACGCCGAAAATCGCCAGGTTATTGGCTTCGGTGGCGCCCGACGTCCAAACCACCTCGGCAGGCGCGGCGCCCACGCTCGCGGCAACCTGGGCACGCGCGGTCTCCACCCGGGCGCCGGCGGCATCTCCGTAGGCGTGGCTCGCCGATGCGGGATTGCCGAAGTCGCCCTCCGGACCCAAGCATTGCGCCATGGCCGCGGCCACCCGCGGATCGACCGGAGTGGTCGCCGCGTAGTCCAGGTACACCGGCCGGCTGATGGGCGCGGGCCCGCTCATTGGCACGGACCGGTCATTCGCGCTCGCCGCTCATTCGCGCGCGCACGTCATTCGCGCGCGCCGCCTTTATCACGCTGCCGCTGCGCGGACTGGCCTCGCCGGCCCTGCACCGCGCTCAGGATACCGCGCAGGATGTTGAGCTCATTGCGATCGAGCTGCGCCCGATTGAACAATCGGCGCAAGCGCTCCATGAGGTGGCCGGTACGATCGTCAAAATCGATATCGCCCAGAACCTCGTGCAGGTGCGCGTAGAAATGCTCGACGTCGCTCGACGGGGCCAGCGGCAATTCCAGTTGGGTGTGCGATTGCGGCTGCTCGCGCGACATGAAAATTTCGTAAGCCAGGAGCTGCACCGACATCCCCAGGTTCAGCGAGCAATACTCCGGGTTGGCGGGGATGCGCACCAGCACATTGCAATGGTTCAAGTCCTCGGTGGCGAGGCCATAGCGCTCCGAGCCGAAGAGCAGCGCCGCCCGGGTTCCCTCGGGCAGGCCGACGATGCGGCCCGCGACATCGCGCGGCGTCGTGAACTCCCAATAATACGAACGCGGACGCGAGGTCGTGCCCGCGATGAATTGCGCGTCGCTGATGGCCTCGGCGACCGTCGAGACGACGCGTGCGTTCTTGAGGATGTCGTCCGCCCCCGCCGCCAGCGCATCGGCTTCGGCGTGGGGAAACGCGCGCGGCCTGACCAGGACCAAGTCGGTGAGCGCCATGTTCTTCATGGCGCGCGCCACCGACCCGATATTGCCGGGGTGGCTGGGATCGATGAGGACGATGCGAACTTGGGCCGTCATGCTCTGGTATTCTAGCGCCACCCTATGCAACCACTCCTCAATATCGGCATGCGTGCCGCCCGGCGCGCCGGCGATTTGATCGTGCGCAGCCTGTCACGCCTCGATTCCCTGAAAGTCGACAGCAAAGGACGCAATGATTTCGTCACCGACATCGACCGCAAGGCCGAAGCCGACATCATCGCCACCATTCGCCGCAGCCACCCGCAGCACGCATTTCTCGCCGAGGAAAGCGGTCGCAACGGCGACTCTGAGTTCGTTTGGATCATCGATCCGCTCGACGGCACGACCAATTTCCTGCACGGCTTCCCCACCTTCGCGGTGTCGATCGCGCTCGAGCACAAGGGCCGCCTGCAGCACGCCGTGGTCTACGATCCCATGCGGCAGGAATTCTTCACCGCCTCGCGCGGCGATGGCGCGCAGCTCGAGGGCAAGAAAATCCGCGTCAGCACGCAGCGCACCCTGGAAGGCGCATTGATCGGCACGGGATTTCCGTTTCGTGCCGGCGCCCATGTCGATGATTATCTCGCCATGCTGAAAGTCGTCATGGCCACCGCCGCCGGGGTGCGCCGGCCGGGCGCCGCGGCGCTGGATCTCGCCTATGTGGCGGCGGGGCGTATCGACGGCTTTTGGGAATTCGGCCTCTCCCCTTGGGATACGGCGGCCGGAACGCTGCTGATTCAAGAGGCCGGCGGCCGCATCGGCACGCCGGCGGGCGCCGAATATGCCCTTGGGCCCAATGTCATTGCCGGCAATCCCAAAGTCTACGAAGAGCTGCTCGCGGCTTTGGGTCCCCTGACGCCGGCGGCGCTGCGCAACTAGGAGCCCGTCTTTAGACGGGCGCCTTGGTTCGGTCCGCCTCCGGCATGCGCATTTGGCTATTTCTGTAGCCGTAGAACAAGTAAATCAGGATTCCGAGCACGCTCCAGAGAATGAGCCGCAGCCAGGTTCCCGCGGGCAGGGATGCCGCCATACCCGCGCAAAAAACCACGCCCATGATCGAGACGAACCAAATCCCCTTGACGCGGAACGGCCGCTTCAAATCCGGACGCGTATAGCGCAGCACCAGCACGCCGATGCACACCACGATGAAGGCGATGAGCGTGCCGATGGACACCAATTCTCCCAGGATGCCGATGGGCAGGCAGCCGGCCAGGGTCGCCGCGCACACGCCGGTGATCAGGGTGGAGATGTGCGGCGTGCGGAATTTCGGATGGATGGCGCCGAACAGCTTCGGCAGCAGGCCGTCGTGCGACATGGTGAGCCAGATGCGCGCCTGCGGGATGATCATGGTGATGATCACCGAGGTGAGCCCGAACAGCGCGCCCCAGATCACCCAGGTGGTGAGCCAGGTCAGCTGCGGATGCGCCTCGAGAGCCACCACCACCGGCGCCGCGTCATTGAGCTGTTTGAAGGGCACCAAGCCGGTCATCACGCTCGACATCAGGATATAGAGCACGGTGCAGATGGCGAGACTGCCGAGCATGCCGATGGGCATGCCGCGCTGCGGATCCTTGGCTTCCTGCGCCACGGTCGAGACGCCGTCGAAGCCGATATAGGCGAAAAAGATGATGGCCGACGCCTGGATGATGCCGCTCCAGCCGAACTGGCCGAAAGTGCCGGTGTTCTTCGGTATGTAGGGAACCCAATTGTGTGTGTCGACGAAACTGGCGCCGAAGGCGATCACGGCAATGACGATGGCGACCTTGATCGCCACGATGATGGTGTTGACCACGGCGGACTCTTTGATGCCCTTGTAGCACAGCGCGGTGGCCGCGCCGATGATCACGATCGCCGGCAAATTCAGGATCGCTCCCGTCATGTGCACCTGATACCCCACGTCGGCGGCCTCGAAGGGCGCCGAACTCAGGGAGGCGGGAATGAAGTTGATGCCGAAGTGATCCAGCAGTTTGATGAAGTAGCGGCTCCAGCCGACCGCCACCGTGGAGCAGGCCACCATGTATTCCAGGATCAGATTCCAGCCGACGAACCAGGCGACGAACTCGCCCAAGGTGGCGTAACTGTAGGCGTAGGCGCTGCCCGCGACCGGCACCATGGCCGCAAACTCCGAGTAGCACAGGCCGGCGAACATGCAGCCGATGCCGGCGATGATGAAGGAAAATACGATGGCGGGGCCGGCGTGTTCGGCCGCCGCGAGGCCCGTGAGCACGAATATTCCGGTGCCGATGATGCCGCCGATCCCGAAGGCGATCAGTGCCGGGATTCCGAGCGCCCGCTTCAAACCCTCGGAGGACGCCTCCTTTTGATAGGTGGCAACGGTCTTGGTGGCGAGCAACCCTTTTAGATTCATTTTTATGCACCAATTGTGGCCAATTATGGTGTCGCCGACTCTAACGGCTTTCCGGCGGTGCCGCTAGGGCAAACCGTCGACCTCCTCCGGCTTGGTGAGCTTGCGCTCCAGCAAATCGTCGGTCCGCAGTCCAAAGTCCAGGGCCAGCGCCGCGGAAATGTAAATCGACGAATACGTGCCGGCGAGAATGCCTATCACCAGCGCCGCGGAAAACGCATGCAAGGTCTCGCCGCCGAAGAACAGCAGCGCCAGGACGACCAGCAAGGTCACCAGCTTGGTCATCAATGTCCGCGACAGCGTCTGGTTGATGGATTCGTCGATGACCTGGGCGACGCTCAATTTGCGGGCGGTGCGGGCGCGCTCGCGGATGCGGTCGAATACGATCACCGTGTCGTTCAGCGAATAGCCGATCACCGCCAGGATGGCCGCGATGGCCGTCAAATCGAAAGTCATCTGGGTGAGCGCGAAGAACCCGATCACGCAGATGGGATCGTGCAGCACGGCGAGAATCGCGCCGATGGCCAGCTTGAACGTGAAGCGGAACAGCACGTAGATCAAGATCAGCACCAGGGTGGCGAACAGCGCCCAGCCGCCCTTGATGAACAGCTCCTGTCCCACCTGGGGACCGACCACCTCGGTGCGCTGCAGCTTCACGCCGCTGTCGACCGCCCCGAAAATCTCGAGGATGCGGGCGCCAATCTGCTCGCCTTTCACATTGGGGTCGGGAGGCAGACGAACCAGGATGTCGCGCGAACTGCCGAAGGCCTGCACCTGGGCGGCCGGCACGCCGGCCTTGGCCAGGGCGCCGCGCAATTGTTCGATGTTCGGCGCCTGCGGAAAATTCGTCTCGACAACCACGCCGCCGGTGAAATCGACCCCGAGATTCAGGCCGCGCGCGACCACCAATGCGATCGAGGCCAGAATCAACAGCGCGGACAGCCCATACCACACCTTGCGGGTGTTCATGAACGGGAAGCGCGTTACCTTGTGAAAAAATTCCATGTAAGAACCTCGGGCTGACTGCCTGCCTTCAAATCGACAAGCGGTCGAGCTTGCGTTTTCCGCCGTAAATGATCTGCACCAAGGCGTGGCTGCCCATGACCGAGGTGAACATCGAGGTGGCGATGCCGAGCATCAGCACCACCGCGAAGCCGCGCACCGCTCCGGCGCCGAACAGCCACAGCACCAGACCCGCGATGAAGGCGGTGACGTTCGAGTCGCCGATGGCCGAGAACGCGCGCTCGAATCCCGCGCTGATCGCCGCGCGCGGCGAGACCCCGTTGCGCAGTTCCTCGCGGATGCGTTCGTAGATCAGAATGTTGGCGTCGACCGCCATGCCGACGGTCAAGACCACCGCCGCGATTCCCGGCAGGGTGAGTGCCGCGCCCAGCAGGGACAAGAGAGCCGTCAGCAGCACCACATTGGCAGCCAGGGTCAAATCCGCGATCAAGCCGAACACCTTGTAGTAGATGGCCATGAAGACGAACGCGGCCAGCATGCCGAACACCATGGCGTGCACGCCCTTGTCGATGTTGTCCTGGCCCAGGCTCGGGCCGATGGCCCGCTCTTCCACCGCGGACAGCGGCGCCGCCAAGCCGCCGGCGCGCAGCAGCAGCGCCAATTCCCGGCCTTCGATCGGATTGACGCCCGTGATCTGAAAGTTGTTGCTGAACACGCCGCGAATGGTGGCGCGGTTGATGACCTCTTCGGTGACGCGGTCGACCTGTACTCCCTCGGCGTTCTTTTCGCGCGAGCGGTCGATGAAAACCACGGCCATCAAGTGCCCGAGATTCTCCTGCGTGTTCTTCAGCATCTTCGCGGCGCCCCGGCTGTCGAGGCTCACCGACACGGCGGCGCCGTCCTGCGTATTCGGTTGGAATGAGGCATCGGTCAGCTGATCGCCGGTGACCACCACTTCGCGCTTCAGCAGCACCGGCTGCTTGTCGCGGGTGTAATACAGCTTCGAGCCCAAGGGCACGCGCCCGGTACCGGCCGCCTCCAGCGGACTGTTGGTCTCGTCCACCATGCGAAATTCCAGCGTCGCCGTCTTGCCGAGGATTTTCTTGACCTCGGCCGAGTTCTGCAGCCCCGGCAATTGAATCGCGATGCGGTCCACGCCCTGCCGGGCCACCTGCGGCTCCGACACCGCGAGTTCCGGGCTGTTGAGGCGATTGCGCAAGATCACGATGTTCTGTTGGACCGCGTAATCCTGGCGCTCCTTGATTTGCTGCGGCGTGAGCCGCATCTCCAAGGCGGCGGCGCCGTCGACGGTCACATCGCTCAAGGTCAGGTTTCTGTTGTCCGCCAGGATCGCCGCCTTGCCCTTCGCAAAAGAGTCGGCGTCGCGAAACAACACGCGCACGCGATCCAAGGGATAGTCGACGAGCACGTCTTGATAGGCCACGCGGGCATTGCGCAGCGAGGCGCGAAAATCCTGCTCGTAGCGGTCGAGCAGCTGCTTCACGGCGCCCTGCACGTCGACCTGATAGACCAGGTACACGCCGCCGCGCAAATCCAGGCCCAATTTCAGCGGACTCAAGCCCAGATTGCGCATCCATTCCGGCACGCGGGACGCCTGCGAGAGCGCGATGGTGAACTGATTGGGACGTGCTTCGGCGATCAAATCGCGCGCCTTCAGCTGGTCCTGCTTGCTGCTGAAGCGCAGCGTCAGGCGCCCTTGCTCGAGAAACGCGCCGCTCGGGGTTACGGCCTTCTCTTTCAGAATCTGCTCGACCGCGACGCGATCGGCGTCCAACACGGCGGCCCGATCCCGCGCCAGCTGCAGCGCATTTTCCTCGCCGAACAGATTGGGCACCGCCAGGAAGATCCCGATCAGAAGCACGACCGCGACCAGCACGATCTTCCAGCGCGGATATGCAATCATGCGCTCTTGACCGTGCCCTTGGGCAGCACCTGCGCGACCTGGAATTTCTGCAGCTTGACGTTGACGCCGCTGGCGATCTCCAAGGTCAGGAATTGTTCCCCCACCTCGGTCACCTTGCCGAGAATGCCGCCGGTGGTCGCCACTTCATCGCCCGCGGCGACTTTGGAGAGCATTTCGCGCTGCTCTTTGGCGCGTTTGTTCTGCGGCCGGATGAGCAGGAAATAAAACACCACCAAGAGCAGCACGGGCAGCAACAAGGCACTCAGCATGCTTTGTCCGCCACCCGCGGCGGCGGCCTGGGCATTTGCCGTATTGATGAAGAAATCCATAGAGTTACCTTCGTTTTTTGCAGCGGACGCTACGACACAAAGCCGGGCAGTATACAGGAGCCCAAGGCCAAACTTAACGCGAGCTGCCCAAGGCCTTCAAGGCATGGAACTCCGCGGCGAAAGACTCGAACCGGGCCGCCTCGATCGCGTCTCGAATCTCTCTCATCAGGCGTTGGTAGAAATACAGATTATGTATGGTGTTGAGGTGTGCGCCCAGTATTTCGCCGCACTTGTCCAAATGCCGCAAATAGCTGCGGCTGTAGTTGCGGCAGGTGTAGCAGCCGCAACCCTCCTCGATCGGACCGGTATCCTTTTGATGAGCCGCGTTGCGAATGTTGACCACCCCGGTGCGCGTGAACAGGTGGGCATTGCGCGCATGGCGGGTCGGCATCACGCAGTCGAACATGTCGATGCCGCGGCGCACCGCCTCGATGATGTCCTCCGGCCGCCCCACCCCCATCAAGTAGCGCGGTTTCCCCAGGGGCATATGCGGCAACAGCCCGGCGAGCACTGCATCGCGCTCCGCCTCGCTCTCCCCCACCGCGAGCCCCCCGACGGCGAGGCCCGCAAAACCGATTTCCTCGAGGGCGCCCAAGGATTCCAAACGCAAGTGCGGGTAAATCCCGCCCTGCACGATGCCGAACAAGGTGCCGGGAGGCTCGGTGCGGTAGTACTCGCGAAAGCCGCGCTGCGCCCAACGCATCGACAGCTCCATGGAGGCGCGCGCTTCGCTCTCGGTGGCCGGGTAAGGCGTGCATTCATCGAAGCTCATGGCCACATCCGAGGCCAAGGTCCGCTGTATGCGCATGGACTCCTCCGGCGACAGAAACACCCGCGCGCCGTCCACCGGCGAGCGGAAATGCGCGCCTTCTTCGGTGATCTTGCGCATTTCCGCCAAACTCCACACCTGAAACCCGCCGGAATCCGTGAGGATCGGCCGCCGCCAATGCATGAAGCTATGCAGCCCCCGATGCGCCTCGATCACCTCGAGGCCGGGCCGCAGATACAGATGAAAGGTGTTGCCGAGCACGATCTCCGCGCCGATATCCTCGAGGTCCTCCGGCGTCATCGCCTTGACCGTACCGTAGGTGCCGACCGGCATGAATGCCGGCGTCTCGACGCTGCCGCGCGGGAATTCGAGCCGCCCGCGCCGCGCCGCGCCGTCGCGCGCCTTGAGCTCGAAGCGCATCGGCCCGCCGCGCGCCTCATCGCTGCGCGAAGCATTCACGGGCGCGCCAATGCCGCGGCGGAGGGCGTTAGAAACATCGCGTCACCGTAGCTGAAAAATCGGTAGCGCGCCCGCACCGCGTGAGCGTAGGCCTCGAGAAGCGCCTCGCGTCCGACAAAGGCCGAGCACAACATCAACAGCGTCGATTCCGGCAGGTGGAAGTTCGTGACCATGGCGTCCACCGCGCGAAACCGGTGGCCCGGCTTCACGAAGATGCGTGTGCTGCCGCTGTACGGCGCCATTTCGCGATCGTCCGCGCCGGGCTTGCCCTGTGCGATGGCCGCCGCGGTCTCGAGGCTCCTGACCACCGTCGTGCCCACCGCGATCACGCGGCCGCCGGCGGCGCGCGTGGCATTGATCGCGTCGCTGGTGGCCTCGGGCACCGCCAGGTATTCCTCATGCATCTCATGCCCTTCGATGTCGTCGACGCGCACCGGCTGGAAGGTGCCGGCGCCGACATGCAGAGTGACGAAGGCATGGCGGACCTGCCGTGCCGCGAGCGCGGCAAAGATGTCGGCGTCGAAGTGCAGTCCCGCGGTGGGTGCCGCGACCGCGCCCACATTGCGCGCATAGACGGTCTGATAGCGCTCGCGATCGGCGCCGTCCGGCGCGCGGCCGATGTAGGGCGGCAGCGGTATTTCGCCGTGCGCTTCGAAAAAAGCCGCGACGGCGCACGAGAACTGCAGGCGGAACATATCGCCCTGCCTCGCGAGCAGGCGTGCGCTGTGGCCGCCCGGCAGCTTCACGACGGCCTGCGGCTTCAATCCCTTGCTGGCGCGCACCTGCACCAGCGCGGTATCCGCCGTCAGCGCCCGCTCGAGCAGGATCTCGACGCGTCCGCCGGTTTCCTTGACGCCGAAAACCCGTGCGGGAATCACGCGCGTATCGTTGAAAACCAACAGATCCGCGGCGCTCAGCAAGCCGGGGAAATCGCTGAATTGCAGGTCCCGCAGCGATCCTGAGGCGCCGTCCAACAGCAGCATCCGGCTGGCGGAGCGCGTCGCCGCGGGCCGCTGGGCAATGAGTTCCGGGGGAAGATCGAAGTGAAAGTCCGTGCGCAGCATTGTCACGGGCATTCTACCAAGAGCGGTAATCGCCCCAATAATCAAATATACTGCTGGGTCTGGCATGCCCGGATGGCGGAACTGGTAGACGCGCCGGACTCAAAATCCGGTGGTGGTGACACCGTGTGGGTTCGATTCCCTCTCCGGGCACCAGAATTTTATTTATGGATCACATTTGAATTTCTGCAGCAACTGCGGTTCGCCCGTCGAATTCAAGATCCCCGCCGGGGACCATTTACCGCGCTTCGTGTGCTCGAGCTGCGGCATGGTCCACTACAAGAACCCGCTGTTGGTTCTGGGGTGCGTGCCCGAGTGGCAGGGCAAAGTCCTGCTGTGCCGCCGTGCGATCGAACCGCGCTTGGGATTTTGGACGGTGCCGGCCGGTTTCATGGAGAACGGCGAAACCTTGCAGGCCGCGGCGGCGCGCGAGTGCTATGAAGAGGCGCTGGCGACGGTCGAGATCGGCTCCCTGTTGGCGGTGGCCAGCGTGACGGGCGCGAACCAGGTGCATGTGATGTTTCGCGCCAGATTGCTGCAGCCGCAATTCGCTGCGGGAACGGAGAGCCTGGAGGTGCGCTTGTACGACGAGGCCGAGATCCCGTGGGAGCATTTGGCGTTTCCGAGCGGCGAATTCACCTTGCGCAAATATTTCGCGGATCGCAGCGCCGGGCGCGAAGATCATCATTTCGTCGAGTTGAGCCGCCGGTTGAAATCCTGACGCCGCCTGCTGAAATCCAGATGCCGCCGCTGATCTTGCTTAAGATCCGGCGCGCCTCTGTGGCAGAATGGCATTCACGTTCAACGGGTCAATAGAAGGGTAAGTCATGGCATTCGTGGTCACCGAAAGCTGCATCAAATGCAAATACATGGATTGCGTGGAGGTCTGTCCGGTCGACTGTTTCCACGAAGGTCCGAACTTTCTGGTTATCGATCCGGATGAGTGCATCGACTGCACGCTGTGTGAGCCGGAGTGCCCGGTGGAAGCGATCTTTTCCGAAGAAGAAATTCCCGACGGTCAGGCAGGCTTTCTGAAGCTGAACGCCGAGCTGGCCAAGAAATGGCCGGTGATCAGCGAGAAAAAAGCCGCGCCGGCCGACGCCAAGCAATGGGAAGGAGTGCCGGAAAAGCTCAAGCTGCTGGAGCGCTGACGCCCGCCGCCCGGGCCATTGGCGGGCGGCGCGCCT
>Ga0209656_10000949_pt1 | contig 18679 bp, 21 predicted proteins | sample BogFormECP12_OM2_FD_188239 | JGI IMG/M metagenome (GOLD analysis project Ga0209656, IMG submission 188239) | Bog forest soil microbial communities from Calvert Island, British Columbia, Canada - ECP12_OM2 (SPAdes) (version 2) | ecosystem: Environmental > Aquatic > Freshwater > Wetlands > Bog ... | reverse complement strand
CACCGGGCCGACCCGGCCAGCATGCAGCTGTGCGCGCACATCGGCCGGCGGCTGGCCGCCCACCCCGTGCTGTTCGTGCTGACCCGCCGCGACAAGCCGGAGCGCCCCGCCGCTGATGCGCTGCTGGCCGACCTGGCCGGCCGCGGCGTGGAAGTCGCCGAGGTCGAGCTCGGCCCGCTGGCGCAGGCCGAGGTGGCGGCGGTGGCCCGCAGCGTGGCGGACCTGACTGAGGCCGCCGTCGAGCAGGTGGTCCGCGCCGCAGACGGTAACCCGCTGCTGGCGGTGGCCAGCGCCCGGGCGCTGGCCGCGGGCCGCGGCGCCCCGCCGCAGGACCTGCGGGCCGCGGTCCGCGCGGCGGCTGGGACGCTGGCCCGCGCGGCGCGCGACCTGGTCGAGGTGCTCGCAGCCGCGGGCCGGGAGCTGTCCGCCGCCGAGCTCGCTGCGCTGCCGCTGGCCGACCGCGACGACGCCGAGCAAGCCGTCCTGGACACCGGGCTGGTGTTCCGCAGCGGCGGCGGGCTGCGGTTCCGCCATGCCCTGCTCGCCGAGGCGGTACGCGCTGACCTCGGGAACCAGGGCCGCCGCTACGAGCAGCTCGCGCTGGCGATCGAGACGGCAGCCCGGTCACCCGATCTGGTTGCCGCCGAGGTGGCCGGCCACCTGCGCCGCGCGGGACGGGACGACCTGGCCGGGCCGAGGTGGCAGCGCGCCGCCCGGCATGCCCGCTCGCTGGGCGCGATGCCCGAAGCGGCCCGGTTCTGGGCCGAGGCGGTGCGCTGCGACCCCGAAGCGATGGGCCCGCGGCTGGAGCTGGCCGAGGCGTTCGGCTGGCTCGGCCAAGACGCCGACTTCGAGCGCGAGTGGCAGGCAGCCCTGCAACGCCTGCCCGCAGAGGGGCAGTCGGTGGCCTGGAACCGGCGGGGCAAGGTGCTGGGCATGATCATGTGCAATCTCCGGGCGGGGCTGGCCGCCTACCAGCAGGCCGTGGAGCTGCTGCCGGCGGACGCGCCGCGGCTGCTGCGGGTGGAGATCCTGCTCGGCGCGGCCTGGTGCGAGTCGGTGGCCGGTGACCCGGCGCGCGGTGCCGCGCTGCTGGACCAGGCAGCCTCGCTGGTCGCCGACCCTGATGACACGATCGTGGCGGAAATGGCCCACGCCGAGATGACGTCGCTGGCCCGGCAGGGCCGGTTCAGCGAGTGTGAGGGGGTGGCCGAGCGCGGCGGAGCCGCCGCGCGCCGGGCCGGTCGGCCGGACCTCGCCTTTTCCCTCTGGCTTGTGACCGCGTGCGCGCTCAGCGTGGCCGGCGACATGGCCGGAGCGCTGCGGGCGGCCGATGCCGCGGTCGCGGCGACCCGCGGCATACCGGTGATCGAGGTGCGGTGCCTGGCCGGCCGTGCGTTCGTGCTCTCCCGGCTCGGCCGCCACGACGAGGCGCTGTCGCTGGCCGCCGAGCAGCTGGCCAAGGCCGAACGCATGGACTCCCCGGCGGCCGCGGCCCTGGCCCGCCACGACGCCGGGCTGATCTCGTTGGCGGCCGGGCACTACGCCGAGGCGGCGCGGATGCTCGCCGAAGCGCTGGCCGAGGGCGCGGAAGTGAGCCGCCCGGCCGCGCGGCTGGCCCGGGCCGAGGCGCTGGCCCGGTCCGGCCACCCGGACGACGCCGCGGCCGAGCTGCGCCGCGCGGTCCTGGAGCCGGTCCGCGACACCGACCTGCCCTGGGCGCTGGTGCCACGGATGGCCCGCGTGCAGGGACTGATCGCGCTGGCCCGCGGCGACCACGCGCTGGCCCGCCGCCGACTTGGCGAGGCAGCGGACAGCTGGCAGCGCCACCTGCGGCACGACGCCGGCACCGAGTTCATGGCCACCGCCGTGGACCTGGCCCGCCCTCCGATCGTCGGCCTGGTCGAACCGGAATGGGAGCTGCGCCGGCTCACCACCGAACTGGCCGAGCTGGACGAGCTGACGGAGGTGTCCTGATGCCCGGATTCGAGCTGAACACCGACTGCCGTGCACCCGTCGAGGAAGTCTGGAAGCTGCTGTTCGACCCGGACCGGTTCCCGGACTGGTGGGCCGGGATCGAGGCCGTGCGCAAGGACGCCCCCGGGCAGTTCACCCTATGGCCGGCCGGCTACCCGGACTTCCCGATGCCGCAGAAGCTGCAGGCCGACCAGGCCGACGGGCGGGTCATCATCTCCTGCCAGGTCTTCGCCATCGACATGGTCTGGCAGCTCGCCGAGGCTGGCGTCGGCACCTCCATCCGCGTGAACGTCACCGCGCCCGAGTCCGAGGCACGCCGGCTCGACCGCCAGCACCAGCTCATCGAGGAGTCACTGCGCCGCCTCACCGCGCTCGCCGAGGCCGCGTCCTGACCGGCCCAGACGGCACGCACTCCGCCCGACGTGCCCAGAACACCCCTTCCGGAGCGGCACGGACGAAGTGCCGATCCCGCTGGGAATGGCGGCATAACGGCGGGTACGCGTGCATCTGCGAATGCCATATGCCTCGGTACCGGCACCGTGTCGGCGGGTCAAACCTGCATGAATATACGGGCGGCCCAGCGTGGGAAATGTCCGCACGTGCCACGATTCGGGCGCGCTTAAGGCCAAGCGGAAAGGCGGTCAGGCGAACTCCTCGACCTCGGCAATCAGTTCTCCGCCGACGTCGCCGGTGTTGACGACACCACCCGGTTCGAACGGCAGTATCGTGGTCTCGGCGCCGGCGTGCGAGCAGGGCTTGATGCCGCGAGGCGCGACGAAGAGCTCGCGGGTCCTGAGCACGACATTACGGTCTCGGATCTTGGTGGTGAGCCGTCTGTGGGGGACCAGGAAGAACTCGCCGGTATCGGCGTGCCGGTACCGGGTGAATTCGCCTTGGACCTTCACGATCCGGACATCGTAGTCATTTCCTTGGGGCAGTCTTTTCCGGCGATCAGCTGGGCGACCGTACAGGTCCGTACGCTTCCGTACGGCTTCGGTGCTATCGTGGACTCATGACAACGATCCGGGCTGAGGAAGTACGGATTCCCCGGTATGCCCGTGATGCGGTCGCCCGCCACGAACGGGTGGTCGTCGTGAACCACGACCGGCCGGCCTTCGTCATCATGCATCCAGACGACACCGCAGCCGACTCACCGACTGCGCGGCGCGGACGGCCGCTGCGCGAGGCGCTCGGGCTGCTGGCCAGCGCGGCCCTGCCGGATCCCGGTTTCGCTGACGACATGGAGGCCGTGCTCGCCGACGTCGGGCCAGCTCCGGATGACCCGTGGGCACGCTCCTAGACACCACCGTTTTCATCGACCTTGAACGCGCGGTCCGGCGCCTGCCGCCGGGAAGCGCCATGGCCGAGGTGAGCGCGCGCCTGGAAGATCAGCTGGGGCCTGACGAGGAGGTCGGGATCGCCGCCATCACGGCCTCCGAGCTGCTGCACGGCGTGCACCGCGCCACCCCGGAGCACCGGGCCCGGCGTGAGGCCTTCGTCGAGGCGGTCCTGGTCGCGTTTCCCCCGCTGCCCTTCGGCCTGCTTGCCGCTCGTGCGCACGCCCGCATCTGGGCCGGACTCGCCGCTGCCGGCCAGGACGTCGGGGCACACGACCGGCTCGTCGCGGCGACCGCCATAACTGCCGGATGGCGCGTCGGAACAGCCAATCTCCGGCACTTTGACCGTATCCCCGGCCTTGACATCCTGGCCGTCACCTTCACCGGCTAGCAGCGTTGCGCTGACGGCATCGATCGGCACACAGGCTCCGCCATAACCGCCGACGAGCCCGATGACCCTGTGTCATGGAAGTAGCGCCAGGCTTGTGTTCCTCATCGGGCCGATCCTGATGGCCGCCCGGCAGTTCCCTACGGGAACGATGTCGCAGTCCAGCACCGCTGCTACAACAACTATCTCCAGCTGCACGGACCCAGCGTCCTTGAGACCTAGAACAGGCTCGTCTCGACGAGGGTTCTCTCATCTTCCAGTCCCGTCGGCCAGTTGATCAGCGCCGTGATGAACCCGGGTATCGGCACGCACGCTGGGCAGTGGGGAACCGGTGTTGAGGTCCGGGCACAATTCCCCGGGCGCCCCGGTTAAGGTGGCACGCCCAAGTCGACGGCGAGTTCTCGAGTTTGACCGTCACCACGACCGGCGCAGCCGGAGCAGTTCGCCGGGCACCAGCACTGCAGTAAGCGCCGTCACCGCCGACGGCAATGGCCGTGAGGCAATGGCCGTGAGGCAATGGCCGTGAGCGTAGGCCGAGGCATGCGTTCGCCCTCACGACAGGGCCAGTTGTAGGAGCCGCAGAGCGCCACCTGGTAGGGCCAGAAACATGAAATACCAGGTCAAACTACGCGGGCCGTACTGGATTTGAACTAGTGACCTCTTCCTGGGAGCTGTAGCGCTCGCTTATAGGGCCAGTGCAAGGCCGCAGAGCGCTACCTGGTAGGACCCGGACAAGAAATGCCAGGTCACACTACGTGGGCCGTGCTGGATTTGAACCAGTGACCTCTTCCGTGTCAGGGAATTCCATGGCGGTCTGGAGCGTCTGCCACCGTCGGACTGAGTCGAACGGGGAGTCATTGACCTGCGAGGAGATTCTGGCTGGGTCGGGCTCCGTCGCAGGGCGGCTGATTGCGTTGGCTCTCATCTGTGGCTCTCATCGCCTTGGCGAGCCCGACAACGCGGTCAGCGCCCCGGTGGCCTGACGGCCCGATTATGTCGGTAGCGCCGGTCATAATCCGGCCATGAAGCTGAGACGGCTGCGAGACGGCGACGTCCTGGAGGACGGCGGCGTCGTGCTGGTGCGTGGCGGTGACCTCGACCCGGACGTCCTGTGCGCGGATGCGGCGCGTTACCACAGCATTTACGGCGTCTACGGGATCTCGGTCTTCGCCGTCCGCGGCGCCACCGTCGATGAGCTCGCTCAGCAAGTGCCGCTGGTCCGCTTGATCGCTTGAGCCTGCTGACGGTCAGGGACGTTCTTGCCGCCGGGATGAGGCTGGAGCCCACCGGCCGCTACCCGCGCCATTACACCGTGGGCTTCGATGACCTGGAGGACGGCGTCCGGCGGCTTGCCAGCTGCCCGCACCAGGTCATGCCGAACTCCTACCACGACGCGTAACCTGGATAGCGGAGGAACCCCGGATGAACTCACGTATCGACCTGATAGCCGACCTCAACGACGAAGACGATGACGGACTCGGCTGGTCCACGCTGAGCGAGGCCAGTGACCCCGCCCGCATCCGCCCCGGGGCGATGCTGGTCGCCGGGAACCGCCAGGCCCAGGCGGTCGTCCGGGTAGTGGCGGTCGATGACGACGGGCAAGTGCATTTCACCGTGCTGCCCGGGTCGGTGGAGAAGAACCGTCACCTCATCGGCCGCGCCCTGGCCTGACCGCCCCAGCGGCCTGCTCACCCGGATCCAGCCTGTCCGGCCACCAGGGCAGGTCCAGTCCCGGGAACCGGCAGGCTAACCGGGCCCGCCGCGTTCTGCCAAATCTAGCCGTCAGCGTCTTGCCCCACCCCAGCAGCCCCGGCTGGGGACCGCGGAGCCGATCCGGTACAGACAACCGCAGCATTCTGATGTGTACGCTCATGGTTGATATGCCTGTGATCGTGAGGCACCAGGACCGAGGCGCACTGCGCCTCGATCACAGGCATGATCAGGCATTATGCCGCCGGAGGGCAGTGATCTGATCTTCGATCACCGGCATAATGCCGAATTGAGTGCGTTGCATGCGCACGCACTTATGCACAGCTGTGCATAACCTTCCATGATTCAGCCCGTGCGCTTACGTCGCAGCGGCAATTGCTGCGAAGGCTTTAATCTGGCCACATAGAGCCAGATCGCCGACTCGGCGCTCGAGGACTGTCAGGCGCAAGCGTCACATACTGCGCCCATATCAGCCATTCTGTGTCTTTGGTCATTGGCATCGTCGGGCCGTTGCGGCGGTCCCTGGTGAGAGTTGGGGCTGTCCTCGCTATGAGGTGACTGAGTCGTTCGGGAGGGCTTGGTCAGCGATGCACAGAGCGGGCCGGTCGTCTGATCTTCGCTCAGGGTGCTCACAGTTGTGGCAGGTGCTGGCCGAGGTTCAGCTCGAGGTCGTCGTTTTGCTGGCCGCCCTTGTCCATGAATCTTTGGATGCGGGCTTTGACTTCGGGCCGGGCGAAGGCGTCCAGGAAGCGGGCGTTGGTGGATTGCTGGTCGGTGCCGCTGGCGACGTGGCTGCGGGTGTTGAGGATTTCCTTAGCTGTCGTGGTGGCGAGCCGGTCGAAGCCAGCGACCCGGGTGGCGAACCGGTCGGTAAAGGCGTCGAGCTCGGCGTCGGGCACGGACCGGTTGATCCAGCCGTAGCGTTCGGCGGTGTCGGCGTCAAAGTCCTCACCGCCGGTGATGATCTCCATCGCCCGGGAGCGGCCGGTGGCCAGGGGGAGGCGTTCCAGGCCGCCGCCGCCGGGGAAGAACCCGAAGCCGATCTCGGGCTGGCAGAAGATGGCCTTCTCCCGGCTGGCGAACCGGATGTCGAGGGCGAGCAGGAATTCGCTGCCGACACCGCGGGCGCGGCCGCGGACCGATCCGACGGTGATGTAGGGCGCGTGCTCGAGGCGGGTGAGGATGTCGGGCCATGGTGGCAGGCCGGTCGGCCCGGGTTCCTGGCTGACCTCGTAGCGCCGTACCAGGTCGATGTGCGCCATGTAGAAGTCGGGGTTGGCGCTGTCGAAGACGACTACCTGCACGTGGGAGTCGGCGTCCAGGCGGTCGACCAGGTCTTTGAGGCCGGCGACGACCTCGGCGTCGTGCAGGTTGATCGGGGGGTTGTCGAAGGTGACCTGCCAGTATGCGGGACTGTACTGGCGGAGGCGGACGGGCGATGCGGTCGTGGTCATGGGAACGCTCCTCTGGCTGCGCGGCCCCGGGCGCCGCCCGGGCGGGGCCTGCTGGCGGAGAGCAGCTGGCGGGCACCAGGGCCTAGCTAGAGCACCGTCGCCGGGCCCGCCCGCTGCCGGGCTGGATTAGCCGGTGGCTGTGGCGGCCTGGATGATGACCCGGGTGACCGCGCCGGGGTGGGTGATCAGGGACAGGTGGCCGGAGTTGACCTCGGTGATGTGAGCGCCGGCCCGGTGCGCCATGAACAGCTGCTCGGCCAGCGGGATGACGTGGTCGGCGGTGCCGATCACGGCCCAGGACGGGATGGCTTTCCAGGCCGGGACCCCGGAAGGGTCGGATCCAACGCTGAGCAGGCTGGGCCGCTGGGTGGCGGCCAGCACCGCGGCCTGGGCGGCGGGGACGCCGTTGGCGAAGCACTGCTCGAACCCCGGGTAGGTCCCGTTGGGCGCCACCTTGAGATAGATGTCGGGATCGCTGGCCGGTGAGCCTGGGGAGGGGACGGCGTTGAAGGCGCTGCTGCCCAGGCAGGATCCGGGCTGGGCGGCCGTGAGCCCGAAGACGGTGTCGCCCTTTGCGGGGATGAAGGCGTCGTCGTAGACCAGGGCCTTGACGTTCGGGTTGCCGGTGGCGGCGTTGGTGATGACCATCCCGCCATAGGAATGGCCGACCAGGACGATCGGCCCGCTGATGGTCTTGAGGAAGTCGGCCAGGGTGGCGGAGTCGTAGATCAGGCTGCGCAGCGGGTTCGGCGGGGCGTAGACGGTGTATCCGTCGCGTTGCAGGCGCCATATGACGGCGTCCCAGCTGGAGCCGTCAGCCCACGAGCCGTGCTCTAGCACGATGGTGGGCTTGACCGAGCCGGCGGTGGCGTGACTGGTCCGCGCTGGGGTGGTGGCGCGGGCGGAGGCGATCTGGCTGGCCGGGATGACAAGCCCGGCGATGGCGATTACGGCGGCCAGGATGATGACGCGCAACCGGGTCAGGTGCGCGGCTCGGGATGTGCTCATGAGATTTTCCTCTCGCTGATCCGGTGGCGCGAAGATAGCGGCCGTCGCGTACGAGGCAGCAGGCAGTTCCGTGCAAACAGCGGGCGCTGGTTCCGGGGATGGAAGAGTTGCCGGGCCACGGGGTCGGGGTTAGACGAATCGGCGGATGAAGTTGAGGCAGGTCTGGGCTACTTCGTGCCATCCGCTGTCGATGGTGAGCGAGTGCCCGCGGTTGGGGATCTCGGCGATCTCGGTGACGCCGGGGTTGTCGCTCTGCTCCTTGTAGGTGGCGTGGACGATCGCCCACGGGACCTGGTGGTCTTTCTCCCCGCCGATGATCAGCATGGGCCCTCGGCCGGGGTTCTTCTTGTCGGCTCTGGCCTCGGTGCGGGGGTTGATGTTGGCGAAGGCGGCCTGGAAGATCGGTATCCCAGAGCCCGCCACGTGATACTGCTCGTAGAGTTGCTTGGCTTCGTCGTCGCTGACGGCGTTGCCCCAGCCGTAGCGGAACTGCTCGAACGACAGCGCGACCGCCCGGTGCCGGTTGGCCGGGTTGGTCAGCACCGCGGCCGCCGACTTGATCGCGGCCGGGGGCAGCGGCAGGACGCCGCGGGAGGGCGCCGGGTCGACGGCGACCGTGGCCGCGGACAGGCCGCGGCCGGCCAGGATCTGGGCGAGCAGGCCGCCGAAGGAGTGCCCGATGATGGCCGGCCTGGCGTCGAGCTTCTCGATGATGGCCTGCTGGTAGGCGGCGATGTCGCCGATGCTCTTGTCGGCGAACACGCTGGGATCTTCGCGGGCCAGCTCGACGGTGGGCGGGTCGTCGGGCCAGCTCGGGGCGACTGCGGCGTAGCCGGCCTCCTCGAAGAACGGGACCCAGTGGTTCCAGCTGCTGTCCAGCAGCCACAGCCCGTGCACGAACACGACGGGTTGCCTGCCCGAGGCGTTCGCGCGGGCGACCTTCTCCAGGTCCGCAGCGCTGGGCGAGTATTCCTGTGCCATGATGCGAGCTCCTCACGGATGATGCCGGGACGGGGTGTCTCAGCGGGTGATGAAGGAGAGCAGGTCCGCGTTGAACGCCTGCTCGTAAGCCCCGCACAGCCCGTGCGGGGCGCCCGGGTAGATCTTCAGGGTCGAGTCCTTGACGATCTTGGACGATTCGAGGGCGGAGGCGCCGATCGGCACGATCTGGTCATCGTCGCCGTGCACGATCAGGGTGGGGATGTCGAACCTCTTGAGGTCCTCGGTGAAGTCGGTCTCGGAGAATGCCTTGATGCAGTCGCTGGCGCCCTTCACGCCGGCGCTCATGCTCATCAGCCAGAACGAGTCGCGCAGGCCCTGGGAGACGCTGTTGCCGCGCCGGTTGGCGCCGTAGAAGGACGCCGAAAGATCCTGGTAGTACTGGGAGCGGTCGGCGGCGACGCCGGCGCGGATCGCGTCGAAGGCTTGGATCGGCGTGCCCTTGGGGTTCGCGTCGGTCTTGAGCATCAGCGGGGCGACCGCGCCGACCAGGACCGCCTTGGCCACTCCGGCGGTGCCATGACGGCGCAGGTACCGGCAGACTTCGCCGCCGCCGGTGGAGTGCCCAACCAGGACGACGTCGCGTAGATCGAGGTAGTCGATGAGCTCAGCGAGATCGCCGGCGTACTGGTCCATTTGGTTGCCGTCCCATGTCTGGGTGGACCGGCCATGCCCGCGCCGGTCGTGCGCCACCGCCCGGTAGCCGTTGGAAGCGACGAGGTTGAGCTGGTTGTCCCAGGCGTCCGCGTTCAGGGGCCAGCCGTGGCTGAAGACGACCGGGTGTCCGGCTCCCCAGTCCTTGTAATAGATGCTCACGCCGGCCGTTGTGGTGAAGTAGCTCATCTAGGCCTCCTCTCAGTAGATGGCGCTCCGTGGCGGGCCGTGTGGGACGACGCTAGGCAATCGCGGGCTGCTTCGGGTGGCGGCTGGTGCACGCTTGTTGTCTCTCGGTGCACAGCTTGCGGCTCTGGTTAACCGGTGTAGCGTTAGTGCTGCTGCCCGCCCCGTTGGAGGCCGCGATGCCGGTGCTACTGGACACCCGGGCGATGCCAGCTGGAGATCGCCTGCTAGCGGTTGCCGATGCCTTGAGGGGGACGACGGCGCCCTGTGCCGTCCGCTTCGACGACGCGGTTGACATCGTCAACCGCATGACGGCCTGGCAGGTTGGCGATACGGACCTGCTCCGGAGTGAGGGCTCCGGGATGCGCATGACGCGTACCCGGAAGCATGTGGCCAAAGACGCGGATGGACGTGTCGCGGTCGTCATTCAGGAGCGAGGCAGCTCAACCATTGACTACCTCGACTCGGAAGTTCCTGAGAACCGTCGCCCTGGAGAGCTGTTCTGTGTTGACCTCACCGGGCCCTACGAGTACGCGTGGAGTGGTGACGGCTCCCACTTCTGCCTCTCCGTTCCCGGGGAGCTTCTGGCGTTGCCGCGGGACACGATCCGGACCGCCTGCCGGCAAATCAGAAGCAGCCCGCTGTATGAGCTGTTCCGAGGTCACCTGATCGGCCTGAGCCGAGACGCCGATGTGCTATCGGGGGATCCAGCAGCGGCCAGCATCGCGCATGCCAGCACCGAGCTGTTCCGGGCCCTGATGGCTTCCGCATCTCACGACAGCCGGTACGCGCTGCCGGCGGTCACGGAGACGATGCTGACCCAGATCCGGACCTACATCCAGCAGCACATCGACGACTCCGGGCTGAATCCGGATCAGATTGCTGCGGCGTTGAACATCTCCGCCCGGCAGCTGTTCAAGGTATGCGCGCAGGGCGACTTCAGCATCGAACAGTGGATCATCAATCTGCGCCTTGAGCGGGCTCGGGCCGAGCTGGTGCGGCCGGCAGCTGCCACACGACCTATCGCGGCGGTCGCCAGAGGCGTCGGATTCGTCGACGCGAGCCACTTCAGTCGCCGGTTCAAGGCCGCGTACGGCGTCTCACCCGGAGAGTGGCGGCTCTTGCACCGTTGCGGCTAGTCCGGCTAGACAACGGAGCTGCCAAGGGCACGCGGACGACGGTCTCCCCTGAATCGGCATCGTGCGCTCACAGGCCAGGAGTGTGCACTGTCGGCCGGCCGCACACCCCGCCGCTCGCCTAACGTTGCTGGGCAGGTCAGGCCGAATCAGGGGAGGAAACAGGGTGGTCGTCCGGCTGGAAACCCAGACGCTTGCTCCTGACCAGCGCAATGAGGCCGCTCGCCAGATGCTCGCCCTGTGCGGTATGCCAGTCGACGTGTCGCACGCTTGTGCCGCCGAGCAGATCCATACGCGGCTGGCTATATGGCAACTGGGTGCCGTGTCCGTAATCCGGTTCGAGGGATCGCACCTGCACCTGCGCAGCCAGACTCGTCACACCCCTGGCGCAGCCGAGGCAATGGTCTCGATGTCACTGCACGAGCAAGGAACGGTCACAGCCCGACAGCGCGGAGGTGGTCACCTCGAGTGGCCCGGGCAGCTTTACCTGCATGATTTCACTCAGCCCTTTGAGCTGACGTGGGCAGACCGGAACAGCAAGACAATACTGGTCCAGGTTAGCCACGACCATCTGGGATTGTCCGTTGATGTGGTTCGGCGGGCCGGCCCCGGCCTGATCGCTAGTCCGGTACACGCCCTGGTCCGCCGCCACCTAGCGGCTGTGACGCGCCACGACGAGCTGACAGCCGGAAGCCCGGTGACTGACACAATCGGTGCTGCCACGGCGGAACTCATCCGAGCACTCATCTGCAGCGCCGGGAAGGTAATTGAAACTCGTGCCGCCACATCCTCCCAGCAACTTCGCGCGTGTCTAGCAGCCTATCTTCGTCAGCACCTGCATGACCCCGACCTCTCCGCCGAGCAGGTCGCCGCGGCGCACCACATATCGGTGCGCCAGCTTTACAAAATCTGGTCGGCCCAAGACGTGTCTTTCACGCAGTGGATCATCGCCGAACGTCTCGCGGCGGCGCGGCAAGAGCTGGCTACCACGCCATTGGGGGCGGTCACGGTATCCACAGTGGCGCGGCGTTGGGGATTCGCCGACCCAAGGCACTTCGCCCGCCGGTTCCGCGAGGCCTACGGCACCAGCCCTGCGGAGTGGCGGCGGACGCTGCAACGGAGCAGCTGATGCTTCTCCTGGACACGGCGACGCTGTCCCGTCCGGATCGCGAGACGGCCATCCGCTCCATATTGGACAGCGTGACCTTGCCCATGCAGCTGGAGCCGTCGCAACCACAACACAATATCGACCTCCGGCTCCGCGTCTGGCGGGTCGGTCTCGACGCGACGCTGTTCAGCGGCCGGGGAACAGGAATGCGAATATGCCGGACCGCACGGCATTGCTCGTCCACAGATACCCCCTTCGTGTGCGTCGGCGTTCAACCGCACGGCCACGCCCGGTTCGTCCAGGACGGACAGACACAGCAGGTCGGCGCAGGAGCGATGTTTCTCGCCGACGTGCGAGGGGAGTACGAGTACTTCCGGGGCGGAATGGGGGAGTCCTCCGCCGTTCAGCTACGGCTGGATCGCCTAGATCTGACCACAGACGATATCCGCAACGCGTCACCGAGGCTTGTCGCCAGCCCGCTGTACGATCTTGTTCGAGATCACGTCTGCGCTCTCGTGGAGCGAGCCGACGTGCTCGACATCGCCGGACTAGATATCGCCGACGCAACGATGGACCTTGTTCGCGCGCTGATCATCTCCACGCTCGACGACCATCCAGCCATCCCTCTAGATAAAGATGCACGCTGGGCAGCAATACTTGCCTATCTCCGCAGGAACGCCCACGACCGCGACCTCAACGCGGAGCGGGCGGCGCACGCGCTCGGCATGTCCAGCTCGGCCCTGGCCCGAATGGCCCGGCAGCGAGGAGCTTCCGTCCCTGAAATCATTTTGACTCACAAGCTTGAAGGCGCTCGGCGGGACATCGAACGATTCGGAACAGTCCGCGGCGTCGGCTGGATAGCCAGGCGATGGGGCTTCGCGGACTCAGACCAACTCCGCCGACTGCTCCGCAAGGCTAGTGCAGTCACCGACGATGACTGACCATCCATCCCGGCCCGCCGCCTTCAGCGAATGATCAGGGTGTGTTAAGGCCTCCAAACGGGGGCACCCGGGCAGAGGTCCCCGCTATTTGCGTGATCGACGTCGCAACACACCAGAGCGACCTGATCTTCAGCGCCACCGCTAGTCATCACCGAGACCCACTTGCCGCGCAGAACGATGCCTCTTTGTGTCAAGTGGTTCGGGCGGTCTTTCTTCTGGTGCGTGACGTGACCTTTTTCTGCTGGTGAACCGGGCGTCGTAGGGTGGGGACAGGTCCGGGAGTGGCTTGGCCGAAGAGCTGGTGTTCGGGGTGTGAGCCGGCCGCGCTGGCGTCAGAGTCGTTCCCCGGTTGCCCTCCCGGGCCCTGAACGCTGCTCGCGGCGGTGCGGGCGGCGTCGGCCTTCAGGTGCTTGTAGATGGCGTCGCTGATCTGCCGCTTGAGGGCGCGTAGCGCTTCTTTGCCGGTCTTGCCCTCGGCCAGTTTCTTGTCGTAGTAGGCGCGGCCGTCGCTGTGCTTGTGGCGGATCTGGGTGATCGCGGCCATGTGGATGGCGTGGTTCAGGCGCCGGTTCCCGCGCAGCGACAGCCGGTAGATAATGCGGTTGCCCGAGGACACCTCGATCGGCGCGGTGCCGTTGCAGGCGGCGAACCGGTCCCGGCCGCGGAACCGGGACACGTCGCGGACATCGCCGATCACCGTAGCGGCGATGACCGGGCCGACCCCGAAGACCTCGGTCAGCGACGTGCCGCAGGCGCGGACCGCCACCGCCAGCTTCTTCTTGGTCTCCCGCAGCAGGGCATCGACGTGCCGCAGGTCGGCCACGAGCTCGGCTGCCAGTTCGGCGCGGGCCTGGGCCACGGCACCGGACGGCTCGGCCTCGGCCAGGATCTGGGCGGCATGAGCTGCGTATAGTTCCTTGCCGACACCGCCGGGAACCAGTTCGCACAGCGCCGCGTGCAGCCGGCACACGACCTGGTTCCGGGTCCGGCTCAGGTCGCGGTGCCGCTTGGCCCAGATCTTCAGCACCGCCGCGTGGTCGTCGGGCCTGACCGGCAGGCACGACGGGGAGCGCAGCGCCGCGACGGCGACCGAGCGGGCATCGTTCGGGTCGTTCTTGTTCACCGCCCCGGCGGCCAGCAGCCGGACCCGCGCGGCCAGCTTGGGCTGCACGTCCAGCACCCGCTCCCCGGCCGCCACCAGCTGCTGGGCCAGCAGGTGACCAAGACCGGCGGCGCCCTCCACCGCCCAGGTCCGCTCCGGCCACGCCTGCGCCCAGGCCAGCAGCCGCTCAGCCTGCGCTGCCGAGGCCCGGACCCGCACCTGGCCCAGCGCTACCTCATCCGCGCCGAGCGCCACCGCCGTATGCGACCCCCTGTGCGGGTCCACGCCGATCATCACCACCGCCACGACCTGCCCCTTCCCCCATTCACGCCAGATGGGACCGCGGCGGGCATGCCTTATTACAGATCGGTCATCGTCGCACCTCTTACGAGCCACGCCACGGCAAGGTCCGGCAGGCCGGCACGTCGTTCGAAAGCCAGGCCGTAACCAGCCGGCAGCGGATATGAGAGCCAGGCCTACCGGACCTCTGAACGCTACGACCCAGGCCGTAACGCGTAGCACCGATTCTTCAATAAGGCGGATCAGGCGCGACTGCTTCCAGTCAGCCGATCGCGTTCCGTGACAACTAATGGATGACGGTGCCGCCTCTGCTCATGAATGTGATCAGACCGCGATGCCGAAAACGGCAGTCAAACTGCGCAAGACCTCCGATCGTCGTCTAGGTATCATCATGGCAGCGAGGGTGAGGACGGAGAAGCCGCGCGGGTACCACAAGTACGCCTGAGCGCCGGCGATCCATATCCAGTCCTCACCCAGCGGCCGGGCCAGGATCTGGTGCGCGTTCGCCGGGTCAGCGGGAGGTCAGCCGGCCCAGGCCGGCCCCGGCGCGCGCCACCTGCCGATAGACCTGCGGCGCCGCTATGGGGGGCCGCCCGCCGCCAGGATCGTGGTCACCAGGTCGCGCAGCGGGCCGGTGAGGTCCTGCTCGCCCGCCAAGACGGCGCGGTCACCGGCGTGGATGACATAGGCCGGGCTGCCCGGAGCCGCCCGGCACGCCGGGGGGAAGGCCAGGACCTGCCCGATCAGGGTTTCCCAGCGGCCGGCCTCGGTCAGGCCGCAGGTGTCCAGCGCCCTGCGGCGCATGCTCCCATCCCACCCGATCTGGGTGACCGCGACCCTCACCCAGCCAGTGTCCCCCCGCCACCGGCCCGCCGGGTCGTCCTGGCCCCGGCCGTGCGGCCGCGGGTGCGCCAGCATGATCTTCTCCCTTGCCCTACAGCGTCGTACCAGGCCAGCCAGCATGCCGGACGGCAGATGCCGCTGTCACGGCATGCTGGTGCCTGGCGCGCCCGGCGCAGCCTGCTGGCTGCCCAGGATCGTCGTCACCTGGAGCTGGGATGAAGGTCCGGTGCCAGCTGGCGCACCTGCTGGTCATAGTCGCCGAGCAGCTGGCGCAGCTGCGTGACCGACTCGGCGGGCATGTCGGCGGGCGCCAGTTCCGCGACGTAGCGGACCGCCGCGATGAGCGCGGCGAGCTCGTGGGCGTGGAAGGTTGCCCGCAGCACCGCCGGCCGGATCCGCTCCAGCTTCACCGGTCAGCCCTTGGACTGCAGGTACTGGCCTATCTGCGCCAGCTCGGCGGCGAAGCCGTCGTAGTCCTCGCGCATGCCGTTGATGTACGCGCTCCAGCCCAGGCTCGTCTTGGCGTAGTGCACCGTTTCCTGGATCTCCTCATCGGTCGCCCCGAACAGCTTGGCCGCCTCGGTGTGGAACAGGGTGCAGTAGTGGCACTTGGTCTCGGCGTGCAGCCCGACCCCTATCAGCTCCTTGTACTTGTTCGGGATCAGCGTCTGGCCCAGCTCCATCCGCTTGAAGATCTGCCACTCCGGAGCACAGTGAGGAGGAACCCCGGTGTAGACGATGCGGACCGGGATGGCCCCCGCCCCAGGCGCCGGCCCGGCCCGCCGGGCGCGGGCTAGCCTCCCGCCTGGCCCTTCCTGGCCTTCCGGCGCGGATGCTCGATGATCGCGTCCGGGCCGGGGAACACCAGGGCGGTGTGACCGTCATCGAATCGCACCAGGTAGGGTGGCTCCCCGCCCGCTCCCCGGACCTCGACAATCTCGCCCGCCCGCCCCGGATTGCCCACGACGTTGGCGTGCACGTGGAGCCGGTCCCCTACTGCTGCCTGCATGCGCCCACCTCCTCATCTGTATTCGCTCACGGCATGTCCGCAATCCCCGCGCGCCGGAGGACACGGTCACGGTGTACCCAGACTGGCACCGGCCAGCATCCACCTGACGCTGCTGGCTGGAACCGGGCATGCGCGGCGCTTGCATCCTGTTGCTCAGCTTCCGCATCCCGAACCTCGGTGAACGGTTCCCTGCTGGCCGGGGCAGTGGCAGCCGGCCGCGTCCCCCGTCCGAGGTCGGCGTGGACTCGGCGCCGGACTCGGACAGGGACCGGGGACCGGTTACTCGTCCCCCTGAACCGGGCGGGCATCCAGGATGTTCGCCCGGTCCCGCCCAGTCCGCCAAGACCATGGCACGAATGATGCCCGTGCGTGGCGACGGAGACGCCCCCGATGCTGAGGGCCGGCGTCGCCCTAGCCGGGCTGGTAGGTAACGGGCTGACTGACCGTGCGGTCGATGGTCAGGCGGAAGATGTCGTTGCGGCTGTAGTGGCCGGCGACGTCCAGGGTACGGTGCGCGGCCGCTACGCGGGCCGGCTCGATGTCCGCGAACAGCAGGCCGTGTTCTTGGTGGAGCGGGCCGGCGACGACCTCGCCGCCGGGCGCGACGACGACGGAGTCGCCGGGATTCAGCCACTCGTCCGGATCGGGAAACAGCTGCCCGCGGCCGGGGAACCCGGCCGGCACATCGCCGGCGCGAAGCGAGCAGCCCGCGCCGATCACCCAGCAGCGGCCCTCCGCCGCGATGTGCCGCATCGTCGCGATCCAGATGTCGCCTTCGTCCCAGGTAGCCGCCACATAGGTCTCGACCCCGCCGGCGTACAGCGCGTACCGGGCCAGCGGCATGTAGTTCTCCCAGCAGATCAGCGACCCCACCCGGCCGGCCGCGGTATCGGTGACCCGCAGGCCGCTGGCGTCACCTTGACCCCACACCATCCGCTCGGGATTGGTCGGCATCAGCTTGCGGTGCCGGTTCAGGACCGCGCCGTCGGCCCCGATCGTGACCAGCGTGTTGTACAGCGTCGCCCGGCTGAACTCACCCTCCCGCTCGTGAATCCCGCACACCACCACCACGCCCCGCTCCGCCGCCGCGTCGCGCACCGGCCGAAGCCCGTCCGCCACCAGGTCGACGCTGTTGGCCAGCAGCTCCCGGTGAATCGCGCTGGTCAGCTCGAAGTCGGCCTCGGGCCGAAGCCGCCAGATCCACACCGGATAGCCAGGCACATACGCCTCAGGGAACACCACCAGCCGTGCCCCGCCATCGGCAGCCCGGCGCAGGTGCCCGACCGCAGCCGCCAGCGTCGCCTCCCGGTCCAGCAGCACCGGAGGTTCCTGCACAACCGCCACCCGCACCCCGCCAGCATCCATCCCAGCCACCTCAGCCCCCACTATAAGCACCGGACCCGCAACCGGACAGGGGCACGCGAACCACCCGCCGGCCGGGGGCGCAACGCCAGATCGACGCCATGGCACTGAAGACAGGCCGCAGACCTGCTCCTGATCGCTACCTGACCACGACCGCACTGGCCGAACGCCAGACGCAGGGCTGGGGCTGCCGGGGTTCCCCGGTCTCACCTGGGAGGCTGAATTGGCCGCGGCCCCGGCAAGGTTGCCGCCCTGGCAGCGGTTTGATGCCCGCCGGGTCCGCCCGGCTCGGCTCAGGACGGCCCGGCGGGAATTGCCCGGTGCCATGGCGGCGCGGGCGCGTGCTCAGCTGGGCGGCGACGCTGCCGCTCGCGCATCGGCCCACGCGCGAGCATCGGCGGCATCGAGTACCGCCACTTCTGCCTGGTCGATGGCCCAGGCCGCGTAGTCCAGCGCGTCGGCCGCGTCGTCCTCCGCCTGCTCGGCGTCTCTCTCGGCCGCCTTCACATCGCGCTCGTCGCGTTTGCGCGCGGCCCGTTCTTGCAGCTCCTTCATCTTGGCCGAATTATTGGCCTTGAGCGACTGCCACTGGGTGTGCGCGTGGTCAGCCGCCTGGTCCGCCTTGCCGTGAACGGTCTCCTTGGCGGCATCGGCCTTTGCCTTGGCGTCGGCCACCCGCGCCTTTATCTGCTCGTTTGTTTCATGCCGGGAGGCGTCCAGCGAACTCTTGAGGTCAGCCACCTTGGCCTGCAGCGCGTCAACCTGCTCGGACACAGTCATGTCATCCTCCTTACCGCACTCTGGCCGACCCTTCAGGTCAGGTGACCCGGCCGTGCCACAGCCAACGTCCCACCGCGCGCGAACAACCGTCAACCCCCTCACTCACCGGCAATGTGCCAGCCAGAATCAACCGTCCAGGCCCCTGGCCGCGGTGTGCACCGGGGGCCGATGGCCGACATCTCATCGCGGCCCAGCGCGTTGATCGTGAGCGGCGGTGTGGGCAGCCTCACCCCGCGCCAGGCCCGCACGTGCGTGCTGAGGATCGACCGATGATCGAAGGGCCCGCCAGCGGCCGCCCCGATCACTGCAGAACCGGCCGGCGAGCGAGCGAATCACCACGCAGCCCGCCGGCGGCCTGGTGAGGTGCCCGTAAGTGACGGGTCCC
>Ga0209656_10000948_pt1 | contig 18701 bp, 17 predicted proteins | sample BogFormECP12_OM2_FD_188239 | JGI IMG/M metagenome (GOLD analysis project Ga0209656, IMG submission 188239) | Bog forest soil microbial communities from Calvert Island, British Columbia, Canada - ECP12_OM2 (SPAdes) (version 2) | ecosystem: Environmental > Aquatic > Freshwater > Wetlands > Bog ... | reverse complement strand
TTACGAGGAGCTGGCGTGAGAGCGCTCGCCCTGGGTCCCCGCTTGCGCGGGGACGACGAACAGGGTGGAGTGCCGCACGCTAATTTTCGCAACGAGGTACTAGGCAGTGGCGAAATCCAGCTGCTCTTGCGACCATCCGGCCCAGCGCAAATCATTGGTGACGAGATCCAGAAGCACGTTCGTATCGACGAGGATCAATCGGTGTCCTCTCCGCGAGTTAGTGCCATGATTTCGTCAGTTGTCATGCCCAGCTTCGCGCTGCCCCTAAAACGAGCGAACCTGCTTTTGGCAGCGCCGGTACCCGCTCTCAGGAACACACGGCCGTCATCAGCCAACTCGAACTCGATATTCGATCCACGCTCGAGCCCGAGGTGGTCGCGCACCCGCTTTGGTATTGTCACCTGCGCCTTAGCCGTCAATTTCGTCATGGCGTGCCATCGTATTACCAAAATCATACCTGGTATTACATAACGCCGAACCACGGCAGTGCCAGGAGGAGCCATGGATTTACTGTGCTGCGGACACCAAAGGCGATCTCTCCCGTGAGACGCCATCCTGTGTCGGGCGTGGCACGATGCTTATAGAGATCGGCCATTTCGCGCTCGTCCTCGCGCTTCTCGTGGCGCTCGTGCAGGGCGTCGTTCCGTTGGTCGGGGCTTCGGTGCGCAGCCGGCCGCTGATGGATCTGGCGCGACATGCGGCGTTGCTGCAGTTCGGGCTGGTGGCGCTCGCATTTGCGGTATTCATGCACGCCCACATCGTGTCGGATTTCTCGGTGCGAAATGTTTTCGAGAACTCCAACACCGCAAAGCCGATGCTCTACAAAGTGAGCGGGGTATGGGGCAGCCACGAAGGTTCGATGATGCTCTGGGTCCTGATGCTGACCCTGTTCGGTGGCCTCGTCGCCGCGTTAGGGCGATCATTGCCGGCGGGTTTGCGGGCGCGCGCCCTGGCGATTCAGGGGCTGCTCGGCTTTGGCACGCTCGCCTTCATCATCGGCACGTCGAACCCGTTCGACCGGCTGATTCCCGCTCCGATCGACGGGCGTGACCTCAACCCGCTATTGCAGGACCCGGGCCTCGCCTTCCACCCGCCGTTTCTCTATTTCGGCTATGTCGGGTTCTCGATCACCTATTCCTTTGCGATCGCCGCGCTGATCGAGGGGCGGATCGGCGCCGCCTGGGCGCGGTGGGTGCGGCCCTGGGCATTGACGGCGTGGTGCGGACTGACAATCGGCATCGCAATGGGTAGCTGGTGGGCCTATTACGTGCTCGGCTGGGGCGGCTGGTGGTATTGGGATCCGGTCGAGAACGCCTCCTTCATGCCGTGGCTGTTGGGAACCGCGCTGCTGCACTCGGCGGCGGTCGTCGAAAAGCGCGAGACTCTGCAACGCTGGACCGTCTTGCTTGCCATCCTGACCTTCGGCATGAGCTTAATCGGGACTTTCCTGGTGCGCTCCGGCGTGCTCACTTCGGTCCATTCCTTCGCGGTCGATCCAACGCGCGGCGTCTTCATCCTGGTGCTGATCGCGCTAGTTATCGGCGGCGGCCTCTTGCTCTACGCGCTGCGCGCTCCGGGTCTCGAAACCGGCAACCCGTTCGCTCCCGTAAGCCGCGAAGGCGCGGTCGTCCTCAACAATCTGCTGCTCTGCGCCGGCATGGCGACGGTTTTTCTCGGCACTTTTTACCCGCTGTTCGCCGAGGTATGGAGCGGCGTCAAGCTGTCGGTCGGCCCGCAATTCTTCGACGCGACCTTTGTGCCGATCCTCGCGCCCGGCATCATCGCCATGGTGATCGGCCCAGTGCTCGCTTGGCGGCGTGGCAAGCTCATGGCATCGATCCGGCGGCTGTCGCCTGCTTTGATCGGTGCCCTTCTCGCCCCGATTGTCGTCTTCGCCATTGACCGCGCCGCTCCACCGGCGGCATTGGCGGGCATCGCGCTCGCGGTCTGGGCGATGCTCGGCGTAATGACCGATCTGGCGGACCGGAGCGGGCTTGCGAAGCAGCCGGCCGCGACAACCTGGCGCCGGCTTCGTCATCTGCCGCGCGGGACCTGGGGGTACGCGATCGCCCATTTCGGGGTCGGCGTCCTGATCACCGGGATCACCGTCTCGACGGCATGGCGCAGCGAGCGGATCGAGACGTTGCACCCCGGCGACACCGTCGAGATCGCCGGCCGCACGCTGCGCCTGGCTGGGGTAACCGAAGGAGACGTCGCCAATTACCATGCGCAGCGCGCGCAGATCGTGGTCGAGCGCCCCGATGGCGCGCCAATGACCCTATACCCCGAGCGCCGCTGGTACCCGGTGGCGCGCAGCCAGACCACCAACACGGCGATCGCGACGAACGGGCTCGGCGACCTCTATCTGGCGCTCGGCGATCCGGACGGCCAAGGCGGCTGGGTGTTGCGCGCGTATTACAATCCGCTGGTGCCGTGGATCTGGTTTGGCGCGATCCTCGCCGCCTTGGGCGGGCTGGTGTCGCTGAGCGACCGCCGGCTGCGCCTGCGCCTGCCGGCGGCAAGAACCTCTGCCGCCATCACGCCGACGGGATCGGCCGACAACTGATGGTGCGTCGGCTGGTTCTAGCCGTGGCGCTGGCCGCGGGTCTCGGCGGGACTGCGGCCCATGCGGTCGAACCCTCCGAGCGCCTCGCCGATCCTGCGCTCGAGGTGCGTGCCCGGGCGCTGAGCCAGGAGCTGCGCTGCCTCGTCTGCCAGAACCAGTCGATCGACGAGTCGAACGCCGATCTCGCCCACGACCTTCGCGTGCTGCTGCGGCAACGGCTGGCGGCCGGCGATACGGATCGGCAGGTGCTCGATTACGTCGTCGCCCGGTACGGGGTTTTCGTCCTGCTCGACCCGCCTTTCGCGCCAGTGACATACCTCTTGTGGCTGACGCCGCCTATGCTGGTGCTGGGCGCCGGCATATTTTTGGTGCTCCGGGCGCGGCGACGCCGTTCCGACCCCGAACCCCCGGCTTTGTCCGAGGAAGAGCACGCCCGCGCTGCGCTGTTGCTCGGCGAACGTGGATGATCTGGTTCTGGATCATCGCGGGATTGCTGGTCCTGGTGGCGCTGATCGTGCTGCTCAAACCTCTCTTACGGGCAGCCCCGGGGAGCGCGCGCCAGGGTGAATCCGTCGTTGCGGTGTTTCGCCGGCAACTCGCGAACCTCGACAGCGAAATTGCGCAGGGAAGGCTCACGCCGCACGATGCTGCGCCGGTTCGCGCCGAAATCACCCGGCGCATGCTGTCAACGGCCGACCAGGAAGCCCAAATCTCGCGACCGGCAGTCTTAGGATCGGCCGAGACCTCGTGGCGCATCGGTGCCGCCATCGGTATCGCCGCTCTGCTGCCGGCCGCGGCGCTCGTCCTCTATTTGGCGGTAGGCGCACCGGGAGCGATCGAACGAAGCAGGAGCGTCGCAGCCGCCGCACCGCATGACCGGGCCGAACTCGCCGCCGCGGCCGAACAGCTCAAGGCGCGATTGGAGCAGGATCCCGGTCAGCGCAAGGCTGGATCCTGCTAGCTCGCACTTTCACCTCTCTCGAGCGCTTCCCCGAAGCACGTGAGGCTTACGGCCGGGCGATCGCCTTGGCGCCAGACGAGCCGCGGCTCCATGCGGAGCTCGGGGAATTGCTCGTCCTCACGGCGGGGGGCAATGTCACAGCGGAGGCCGCGGTGGAGTTTGCCAAGGCCGGGGATGACCCGCGCGCCCGCTTCTATGGCGCGGAAGCCGCGCTGCAGCGCGGCGACCGCGAGGCGGCCAAGGCTGCCCTGCGGGCACTGCTCGCCGAGGCGCCGGCCGAGGCGCCGTGGCGCAAGGTCGTGCAAGAACGCCTCGCCGAGCTTGCCCCGGGTGAGCAGCCCCCCGATGCGAAGGGCTCAGGGCCGACGGCACAAGACGTCGCCGCGGCTCGGTCGATGTCGCCGGAAGAGCGGCAGGCGATGATCCGCGGCATGGTGGACCGGCTCGCCGCCCGCCTCGAGCAGAACCCAAACGACAAGGACGGCTGGATCCGCCTCGCTCATGCCTATGACGTGCTGGGCGAAACGGAGAAGGCCGAGGCCGCGCGCGCCCGGGCCGCACAAGTCCCCGGGTCCGGCAGGTAGTCCCGACACCTGCGAAGCAGCGGCGGATTGCAACGCTTGATCGACCCGTTGCGTTGTTCTTGGCGTGCGTCACCCAACGAGCGCTATATGCCGTTTGCGCGAGACGCGGTCGGAGCGGTTGAACTTCAGCGCTACCAGCCGTAAACCTCAAACGGGAGGATAATGCCACTCTTGCCGGATTTGAGCCTCGTGACCGGAGCGACCGGGTTCGTCGGAGCGGCCGTAGCGCGCGCCTTGCTGCGACGAGGGGAGCGCGTGCGCGTGCTCGCTCGGCCGAGGAGCGATAGGCGCAATCTTGCAGGTCTTTCGGTGGAAATTGCCGAGGGCGCAATGGAGGACCCTCGGTCGCTGGCGCGCGCCGTCGCCGGGTGCCGATACGTGTACCATGTTGCCGCCGATTACCGGATCTGGGTTCCCGATCCCGCCCCCATGTTCCGGGCCAATGTAGAGGGAACCCGCGATCTGCTGACCGCGGCGCTCGAAGCGGGCGCCGAACGGGTCGTCTATACGAGCAGCGTCGCAACCCTCGGTTTGGTGTCCGGTGGCTTGGCCGACGAGGGAACTCCGAGCAGCATCGACGACATGATCGGTCCCTACAAGCGGTCGAAATTCGCGGCCGAAGAGGTGGTGCGGGAGCTTGCGCAAAAGCGCGGGCTGCCGGTCGTGATCGTCAACCCTTCCGCCCCGGTTGGGCCGGGTGACATCAAGCCAACGCCGACCGGCCGACTCATCGTCGAGGCGGCACGCGGCCAGATGCCGGCCTTTGTGGATACCGGTCTCAACATCGTCCATGTCGATGACGTCGCCGAAGGCCATCTCTCCGCAGCTGAGAAGGGGCGAATCGGCGATCGTTATATTCTCGGCAGCGAGAACATGGCGCTGGCCGAGATTCTCGCCGAGGTCGCGCAAGCGGTCGGCAGGCGTCCACCCTGGCTCCGGGTTCCGCACACTGCGCTGTTTCCTATCGCCTTCGGGGCAGAGCTGGCGGCCCGCATGACCGGGCGCGACCCCTTCATCACGCTCGATGGGGTTCGGATGTCTCGAAAAAAGATGTACTTCAGTTCGGAAAAGGCGTCGCGTGAGCTCGGTTACGCCCCGCGGCCTGCACGCGAGGCCATTATCGACGCTGTCGGCTGGTTCGAGGCCAATGGATATCTGAAATGACGGCGGTGCTGGAGGGGCTGCAGCCGCACCGCGCCGAGAGTGTCGAAACTCCCTCGGGCAAATGGCGCAGCGGCGAGAATTTTCCGGTCGGATCGTTTTTGATCCGGCGCGGCTTACGGGCGCATGTGCACGCCTTCTATCGCTTCGCCCGGAACGCCGACGACATCGCCGACAATCCGGCATTGACTGCCGATGAGAAGATCGCGCGTCTCGATCGCATGGCCGCGATCCTCGACGGAGCCTCGGGCGACGATTCTCCTGCCGCCTCTGCAATGCGTGAGAGCCTGCTCGTGACCGGCATGACCCCTCAGCACTGCCATGACGTGTTGCACGCATTCCGGCTCGACGCGATCAAGCTGCGCTATCGCGACTGGGACGATCTGATGGGGTATTGCCGTTATTCGGCTTCTCCGGTCGGGCGGCAGCTCCTCGACCTGCACGGAGAAACCCGGGCCACCTGGTCGCCTTCCGACGCCCTTTGCTCGGCCTTGCAGGTACTCAATCACCTGCAGGATTGCGTCGACGATTACCGGCGGCTCGATCGAGTTTACCTGCCGCTCGAAGATCTCGCCGGAGAAGGGATCGGGGTCGAGGCGCTGGCAGCCGGTGAGTCGAGCCCGGCCTTGCGCCGCGTGCTCGATGGGCTGCTGGATCGGACCGCGGCATTGATCGATCAGGCGCGTGGCTTGCCGCCGCTCGTTGCCTCCCGTGGATTGCGGTGGGAATCGGCGGTCATTGTCGATCTGGCCAGGCGGCTGTTGCGCCGGTTGCGCCGTGGCGATCCGGTTGCCACCCGCGTGGCGCTGCGCAAATCCGATTTTGTCGCTGCTTTTGCAGTCGGCGTCTCGACAGGTCTTCGGGGATGAGCGACGCGGCACTGCGTGCGGCTGCCGATCAGCCGGGCGAGGACGCACTGCGCGAAACGATCCGGCATCGCGTCGAGGCAGCCGGGACCTCGTTCTACTGGGCCATGCGGCTGCTGCCGCGGGATCGCCGAAACGGCATGTACGCGATTTATGCCTTCTGCCGGGAGGTCGACGACATTGCCGACGAAGAAAGGCCGGTCCAGCACAAGCTCGCGGCTCTGGCCGCGTGGCGGGAGGAGATCGAGGCGCTTTACGATGGGCATCCGACCCATCTTGTGGCCCGGGCATTATCGGAGCCGGTGAGGCTTTACGAGCTTCGCCGAAAAGATTTTCTCGCGATCCTCGCCGGCATGGAGATGGACGCCCGAAGGGACATCAGGGCTCCCGATCTGGCCACCTTGGACCTGTATTGCGCGCGGGTCGCCAGCGCGGTCGGCCATCTGTCGGTTCACATTTTCGGTGATCCCAGCAATTCCGCCCATGCCGTCGCGGAATCGCTCGGCCGGGCGCTGCAGCTGACCAACATCCTGCGCGACCTCGCCGAGGATGCCGCTCGACGGCGCCTCTACCTGCCTCGTGAGATCCTCGATCGGCACGGGATTCCAGTTACCGAGCCCGCGGCCGTCCTGCGGCATCCGGCATTGCCGGCGGCGTGCCGCGACGTCGCTGCCATCGCCGAAGACCACTTCCGGAAGGCCGGAAGCGAAATGGAGCAATGCTCGCGCCGCGCCATGCGTCCGGCCGCGGTAATGGCAGCGATCTATCAGGCGACGCTGTCGGCGCTGCAGCGCTCGGAATGGCGCGACCCCGCGAAGCGCGTCGGCGTATCGACCCCCATGAAGCTCTGGCTGGTGTTGCGCCACGGTTTGTTATGAGGGCAACGGAGAGCACCGGCCGCGTGCATGTCGTCGGGGCGGGCCTCGCCGGGCTCGCGGCGGCAGTTGCACTCGCGGGAAACGGTCGCTCCGCAGTCCTCTATGAATCCGCCCCCCACGCCGGGGGACGCTGCCGCTCCTATTTTGATGCCGAACTCGGCTGCCGGATCGATAACGGCAACCATCTGTTGCTGGCCGGCAACCGGGCGGCGCTCGATTATCTCGAACGGATCGGCGCGCTCGGTTCCCTCGAAGGTCCACCCGAGGCTGTCTTCCCGTTCGTCGATGCTGCGACCGGGGAGCGTTGGACGGTGCGGCCGAATCCTGGGACGTTGCCCTGGTGGGTCTTGCGTGCGAAGAGGCGGGTTCCGCAGACGCGAGCGACAGACTATCTCGCCGCACTGGCGCTGCGACGGGCGGATCCGTCGGCGACGGTCGCCGCCGTGCTCGATCCGCGGCGGAGGCTGTTTCGTCGGCTGTGGGAGCCGCTCGCCGTCGCGGGCTTGAATACGGGCGTCGAGCAGGGATCAGCCACGCTCTTCTGGCGCATCCTTGCGGAGACGCTCGGGCGGGGCGGCGCGGCGTGCCGTCCGCTGCTCCCTCGCGTCGGGCTCTCGGAGAGCTTTGTCGAGCCGGCGCTCGCCCGCTTGCGCGCTCAAGGTGCGGAAATCCGCTTCGGTGAACGTCTCAAGGCGCTGACGTTCGGTGCCGACAATGTTTCGCATCTCGTCTTCGAGGCGGGGTCGATCGCGCTCGACAGCGCAGACAAGGTGATCCTTGCCGTACCTGCTGGGATCGCTGCCCGTCTCGTTCCTGGGCTCATCGTCCCCGATCGGCACTCGCCGATCGTCAACGCACATTTTCGCTACGCTGCGCCGCCCGACGCGCCGTTCTTTGTCGGACTGGTCGGCGGCGCCGCGGAATGGATCTTTCGCAAGCGCGGAGCGTTATCGGTGACGGTCAGCGCTGCTGACCGAATCGTTGACCGCGCTGCGCCGGAGCTGCGCGATCTTTTCTGGAGCGATGTCGCCCTTGCCTATCGCCTCCCGGGGCATCCGGTTCCACCGGCGCGGATCGTCAAGGAGCGCAGGGCGACGTTTCTGGCGAGCCCCGAGCAGCTGAAACGTCGGCCGCGGCAGACCACGATATGGAGGAACCTTCTACTTGCCGGCGATTATGTAGATACGGGCTTGCCTGCGACGATTGAAGGCGCTATTCGCTCCGGCTTTGCTGCGGCGCGCCTCGCGACCGATTTCCGGCCTCAGGCGTTTACCCGAATTGCTGCGAGCGGCGACCGGAACGCCCTCGCATTAACCACGGAAATTGAGCAAGAACGACACCGCGCCCTTCAATGAATGAAATAACTACAAACGAAGTAGCGATGTTTCGCCGTCGCGTCGACGACGCGCGGCTGGATGAGGCGATCACGCGAGCGGGCGAATCGCTGGTCGGCCTGCAGCATCCCGACAGCCATTGGGTTTTCGAACTGGAGGCCGACGTGACGATCCCGTCGGAGTTCATTCTGCTCCAGCACTATTTCGGCCGCATCGAGCCGGAGCTGCAAGCGCGGATTGCGGTGTATATTCGTGCAACGCAAGGTGCGGACGGAGGCTGGCCGCTGTTCCACGGAGGCGCTCTCGACCTCAGCGCTTCGGTCAAGGCCTATTTCGCGCTGAAGGCGGCCGGGGATCCGGTCTACGCGCCGCATATGGAACGGGCTCGGGCGGCGATCCTGGCAGCCGGCGGTGCCCGGCGCTGTAATGTGTTCACGCGCATTTTGCTCGCATTGTTTGGCGAAGTTCCATGGCGGGCGGTTCCGGTCATGCCGGTCGAAATCATGCTGCTCCCGAGCTGGTCTCCCTTTCACATCGCCAAGGTGTCCTACTGGTCGCGCACCGTTCTCGTGCCGCTGCTCGTCGTCATGGCGCTGCGGCCGCGTGCCCGCAATCCGCTCGGGGTTACCATCGGCGAACTCTTTCGCGAGCCGCCGGAAGCAGTGCGGGATTGGATCGGCGGTCCGACCTCCTCGCCGCTCTCCGTAGCGTTCGGCATGCTCGACCGGCTGCTGCGAGTCGCCGAGCCGTTTTTCCCGGCAGACGCGCGACGGCGGGCGATCGACAAAGCCGTCGCCTTTGTCACCGAGCGCCTCAATGGAGAAGATGGCCTTGGGGGCATCTTCCCGGCGATGGCCAACGCCGCGATGATGTTCGACTGTCTCGGCTACGGGCCCGATCACCCCGGCTACGCGTCGGCTCTGTCCTCCCTTCGCAAGCTGCTGGTGCTCGACGGCGAGCGCAGCTACTGCCAACCCTGCCTGTCCCCAGTCTGGGACACCGCTCTTGCCTGCCATGCGCTGATGGAGGTCGAAGACACACGCTTAGAAGCGACGATAAGGCGGGCCCTCGACTGGCTCCAGGCAAAGCAGGTGCTCGAGGTGGTCGGCGATTGGGCGGCGGCCCGGCCCGGCCTGCGGCCCGGCGGGTGGGCATTCCAGTTCGAGAACCCCTACTACCCCGATCTCGATGACACGGCTGCGGTAGCTCTCGCACTCGACCGCTTCGGCTCGGCGCGTTATCGGGTTGCGATCGACCGGGCGGCTGAATGGGTCATTGGCATGCAAAACCGGAGCGGCGGATGGGGATCCTTCGACGCCGACAACACGCATTTTTATCTGAACCACATCCCGTTCGCCGACCACGGTGCGCTGTTGGACCCCCCGACGGCGGACGTCAGCGGCCGCTGCCTGAGCTTTCTGACCCAAATCGGCTACGGCCTCGATCATTCGGCGGTAGCTGCGGCGGTAGCCTATCTACGATCCGAGCAGGAGCCCGACGGCAGCTGGTTCGGCCGGTGGGGAACCAACTATATCTATGGGACTTGGTCGGTTCTCACCGCCTTCAACAGCGCCGGCCTGCCGGCCGATTCGCCTGAGGTGCGGCGCGCCGTCGACTGGCTCGTCGCTCGCCAGCACAAGGACGGCGGCTGGGGGGAAGGGGGCGAATCCTACCGGCCGGGTGCGCCGCACGGCGATGCGCCCTACAGCACCTCGTCGCAGACCGCCTGGGCTCTGCTCGCTTTGATGGCGGCCGGAGAGGTCGGCAATCCGGCGGTCGCTCGCGGGATCGCATATCTGATCGACAGCCAGGACCAGGACGGCAACTGGGACGAGCCCTGGTATACCGCAGTCGGTTTCCCGCGCGTTTTTTACCTGCGTTACCACGGCTATCGCGCCTTCTTCCCGCTTTGGGCGATTGCCCGGTATCGCCGTTTGTCGCGAGGCAACTCGCGGCAGGTTCCGTTCGGCATGTGAGACCGGGCGGGGACGCGAACGAGCGGGCCACGTCCTTTTGTCCATGGCCAAACACCCGATGAGCGGCTAGGGGTCATGTCCAGCGCGGCGGCGTGCCTGCGATGACGTGACGCTTGCTTCGAGAGTTGACTTTGTCAACCACTGGGTGAGTATCGCAGATACACCCGTCCGAAGGACGGGTTTTTAGGCTTTGGCAGTATGGGAAGGTGCGGATGCACCGATTGTCGAGTGTGCTCTGCACCTCGGGCCTCGCGGCGGAGGCAAAGATCGCGCGTGCGGCGGGATTTCCCGTCGTGATCGGCGCAGGCGACCGGGAGCGGACCGCCGCTCTCGTCGAAAACGCGGTCCAGCAATCGAATTGTCTGATGAGTTTCGGCATTGCCGGCGCGCTGGCACCATATTTGCGGCCGGGTGACGTGGTCATCTCGGTCGAGGTCGTGTCCTCCGGCCACCGCTGGATCGTTGCGGAACCCTTCCAAAGACGCGTGGCTGCTCTCGCCCGGGAAATCGGTGCCTTCGAAGGCGCGGTATTCGGCGCCAGCGCGATTCTCGCGACCGAGGGAGAAAAAAACCGCGCCTGGCGCGACACGGGTGCCCTTGCCGTCGATCTCGAAAGCGATGTCGTCGCCCGCATTGCCTCGCAGGCCGGCATTCCCTTTCTCGTTGCTCGCACGATTGCCGACACCGCCTGCCGGGAACTCCCGCCGGCTGCCCTGATCCCGCTCTCCGAGGCCGGCACCCCGAACCTCGCTCGCGTGCTCGGTTCGGTCCTGCGCCGCCCGCGGCAGATCGCGACCCTAATCGGGCTGGCCCGGGAAACCCGGATGGCTTTGTCGGCGCTAGCCGGACCCGCTCACGCTCTCCGCGGGCTGGCCGCGGCCTTTTAGGCGCGACACTGCCTCCTCGACATGCCCGGAGAAGACGTATTTGGACGGCCGTTGCCGATCGAGCGGGATTTCCGGCGCCATCTCGCCCTCGGTGCGGAACCCGCGGAGCGCCACCGCCGCCGCTTTCAAAGGGTGCTTCACTGAATCCATGACCGCGGTCGCCTCGTACCCGCTATGCACCATGCAATCGGCGCATTTCTCGTAATTTCCGGTGCCGTAGGCGTCCCAATCGGTCTCTTCCATCAGCTCCTTGAAGGTCTTTGCGTAGCCTTCGCCTAGCAGATAACAGGGGCGCTGCCAGCCGAAATAGTTGCGCGTCGGATTGCCCCATGGGGTGCAATGATAGGATTGGTTGCCCGCCAGAAAATCGAGAAACAAACTCGATTGATTGAATGACCAGCGGCGCCGCGGATCTCGCTTGAAGATCTCACGGAACAATTCCTTGGTGCGGCGACGGTTCAGGAAATGCTCCTGATCTGGTGCCCGTTCGTAGGCATAGCCGGGTGATACCGTTATGCCATCGATCCCGACGTGCATGACGTCGTCGAAAAAGCGGGCGATCCGCTCCGGGTCGGCGGTATCGAACAGAGTAGAGTTGATGTTGACCCGGAAACCGCGAGCCTTTGCCAGCTCGATCGCGGCGACGGCACGATCGTAAACCCCGCTCTGACACACCGAGCGGTCGTGATCCTCGCGGTCACCGTCGAGATGGATCGTCCAGGCAAAGTAGGGGCTCGGCTCGAACAGTTCGATCTTCTTTTCAAGCAACAGCGCATTCGTGCACAGATAGACGAACTTCTTCTTGGCGATCATGCGCCGGGCGATCTCGTCGATCTCACGATGCAGCAACGGTTCGCCGCCTGCGATAACCACCATCGGCGCCCCGCATTCATCCGCCGCAGCGGCACATTCGTCGACGCTGAGGCGCTGATTGAGGATCGCGTCGGGATAATCGATCTTGCCGCAACCGGCGCAGGCGAGATTGCAGCGGAACAGCGGCTCGAGCATCAGCACCAGCGGATAACGCCGGACACCCTTGAGGTGCTGAGCAACAACATAGGCGCCGACCCGAATAGTTTGGCGCAGCGGAATTGGCACGGCGGAACCTCGTCACGTGGCCTTTAAGGGAAGCCGGCCTCAGCCGGTGATGTCGGCGAGTTGCGAAGGCATTCGAAAACGGACGTTCTCGGTGACACCGGGGAGAACCGAGAGCTCGACTTCCGTCAGCTCGCGCAACCGGTTGATCACCTCCTCGACGAGTTCTGCCGGGGCCGATGCGCCGGCGGTGATGCCGACGGCCGTGGCGCCCTCGATCCAGCTCGGGTCGAGCGCGCGAGCGTCTTCGATCAGATAGCTGGGCACCCCGCTCTCGGCCGCGATCTCGCGCAGCCGATTCGAATTCGAGCTATTCGGCGCGCCGACAACCAGGACAACATCGACAATCGTTGCGAGTTTCCGCGCCGCTCTCTGTCGATTTTGCGTTGCGTAGCAGATATCTTTGGTATCGGGGCCGACGATCGTCGGAAAGCGGGCCTTCAGCGCTTCAATAACGGCGCGCGTGTCATCGACGCTGAGAGTAGTCTGGGTTATGAAGGCGAGCTTGTCCGGGTCGCCGACCACGAGGCGCATGACCTCTTCCGGGGTCGAGATCAGATGCACGCGGCCATCGATGCGGCCCATCGTGCCGACGATTTCGGGGTGTCCGGCGTGCCCGATCAAGATGATCTCGCGACCCTGATTGGCATAACGCTGGCCCTCGATGTGCACTTTCGAGACCAGTGGACAGGTTGCGTCGATGACCGGAAGTCCGCGGTGGGCCGCGCGTTCTTCGATCGCGCTGGCGACCCCATGCGCGCTGAAAATCGTGACGCTTCCTTTCGGAACCTCGTCGATCTCGTCGACGAAATGCGCGCCTTTGGCGCGCAAGCGCTGGACGACGTGGCGATTGTGTACGATTTCGTGACGGACATAGATCGGCGGGCCATATTTTTCGAGCGCGCGCTCGACGATTTCGATAGCGCGTTCGACCCCCGCGCAGAAGCCTCGTGGCTGGGCTAGCACTACCCGCATGACATCGCCTCTTTGCCGTGCCGCGAGCAAACTGGACCCGAACTCGGTCCGTATCTGCATCAGCCACTATATGAACGCGCAACATCCCTGACACAATCCGTAGCGCAATGCACGAGCGATCGTGACGCGGACCAACACGCGCGGAGGGCGATGAAATCGTGAACCACGCCGGGGTTTCCCCGATCCTGCGATGAGCATGAACTTGGCTCTTGCCCTGGTGCTGGTTCCGGCCTGGGTTTATCTCGTCAGTGCGGCCGTGGCGGTGACGCGGTTCGCCCGGCGCGCCCCCTCGCTGACCGTGCCCTGCTCGCGGGGGAGGAAAGGGCGGTCGCCGGATCGACTGGCGGTTTCGGTGCTGAAGCCGCTCCACGGCGACGAGCCGGGTCTTTATGAAAATCTCCGCTCCTTCGCCGAGCAGGATTACCCGGTGCTGCAAATCGTGCTCGGCGCCGATGACCCGCAAGATGGCGCGCTGCCGGCCGCTCGTGCCATGATGCGCGATCTCCCCACCTGCGACATCGCCCTCGTCGTCGACGCGCGTGCCAACGGCTCGAACCGGAAGGTGGCTAACCTCGAGAACATGGTCGAGGCGGCGCGCCACGACGTGCTCGTGCTCGCAGACAGCGATATGCGCGTCGATCGGCACTACCTCTGCGTGGTGACGGCGCCGCTGTACGATCGCCACACCGGGGTCGTGACCTGCCTCTACAAAGGTGTGCCGACCGGCGGCAAATGGTCCGAACTCGGGGCCATGCACATTAATTTCGGCTTTCTCCCGAGTGCGCTCGTTGCCGAATCCCTAGGTCTGGGCGGGGGGTGTTTTGGCGCGACGATCGCGCTGCGCCGCGAGACCTTCGAGCGAATCGGCGGTTTCGCGCGCCTACGGGACGAGCTCGCCGACGACCACCGGATCGGCGACGAAGTCAACGCGCTCGGACTGACCGTCGCGTTGTCACCTTATATTGTCGAGGCTCGGGTGTCCGAGCACAGCCTGTCGGATCTGTGGCGACACGAGCTGCGTTGGGCGCGCACGGTGCGGGCGATGGCACCCGCCGGCTTCGTCGGGTCGGTGCTGGCCCATCCCGTCGCGATTGCCGCGTTTTCCGCTGCTGCGACGGGATTTGGCTTGACCGCCTCGATCTTTCTTGTGATTTCCTGCCTCCTCAGATGGGCGACGGCGCGGGTCATTGCGGACGCGCTCGGACTTCCCCCAGCCAAGCCCTGGCTGCTCCCGGTGCGCGACGCCTTGTCCTTTGCCGTGTTCGTCGCCAGCTTTTTCGGACGAACGGTCTTCTGGCGGGATCAGGTTTTTCGCGTCGGGGCGAGCGGCCAGATGACAGCCGACGGAGATAAGGCCCTATGATGAAAACCTTGTTCCTCCACCCGCCGTCCTTCGACGGCTTCGACGGCGGCGCCGGTTCGCGCTATCAGGCCAAGCGCGAGATCCGGTCGTTCTGGTACCCGACCTGGCTCGCCCAGCCAGCGGCCCTCCTTCCCGACAGCAAGCTGATCGACGCTCCTCCGGCGCGGCTCAAACTCGATCATGTATTGCCGCTCGCCCGCGACTACGAACTAGCGGTGCTCCACACCTCGACGCCGTCCTTCACCCCCGACGTTCGGGTCGCGGAGGCGCTGAAGGATGCGAACCCGAAGCTCAAGATCGGATTTGTCGGCGCCAAGGTCGCGGTCGAGCCCGAGGACAGCCTAAGGGCCTCTGCGGCCGTCGACTTCGTCGCCCGCGAGGAGTTCGATTTCACGATCAAGGAGGTGGCCGAGGGACGGCGCTACGACGCAATAGACGGTCTGAGCTTTCGCAACGCGAGCGGCGTCATCGCCCACAACCGCGATCGGGCGGTCCTGGAAGAGATGGACCGGCTGCCCTTCGTCACCGAGGTCTACAAGCGCGATCTGCGGGTCGAAGATTACTTCATCGGCTATCTCAAGCACCCCTACGTCTCGCTGTACACCGGGCGAGGCTGCCGGTCGAAGTGCACCTTTTGCCTGTGGCCGCAGACGGTCGGCGGTCACCGCTACCGGGTACGCAGCGTCGGTCACGTCATCGACGAAATCCGCCTCGCGAAGAGCTATTTCCCGCAGGTGAAGGAGTTCTTCTTCGACGACGACACCTTCACCGACGACCGGCCGCGCGCCGAGGCAATCGCCCGCGAGCTCGGCAAGCTCGGCGTGACCTGGTCGTGCAATGCCAAGGCCAATGTGCCGCGCGCTACCTTGGAGGTGCTGCGCGACAACGGCTTGCGGTTGCTTCTCGTCGGCTATGAGACCGGCAACCAGCAAATCCTCAACAACATCAAGAAGGGCATGCGCATCGACATCGCGCGGCGGTTCACCAAGGATTGTCACGAACTCGGGATCACGATCCACGGGACGTTCATCCTGGGGCTTCCCGGCGAGACCAAAGAAACAATCGAGGAAACCATCCGTTTTGCCGCGGAAATCAATCCTCACACGATCCAGGTGTCGCTCGCCGCGCCTTATCCGGGCACTTATTTGCACCGGCAAGCGGTCGAGAATGGTTGGCTCGACGTTAGCCATGCCGAGCTGATCGACGAGCGTGGGGTGCAGATCGCGCCGCTGCACTATCCGCACCTGTCACATACCGAGATCTTCGAGTCGCTCGAAACCTTCTACAAGCGCTTCTATTTTCGCCGGGGGAAGATTGCGTCCCTGGTCGCCGAAATGATCAAGAGCCCCGAGATGATGCGGCGGCGGCTGCGCGAGGGCGTCGAGTTCTTCCAGTTTCTACGAAGCCGGGAGATGGCGAGCTGAGAAGCCTGATCGTCTGTGCCGACGATTTCGGGCTCGACCCCGCCGTCAACGAGGCCGTCGAAGAAGCACACCGGCATGGCATTCTTTCGACCGCGAGCCTGATGGTCGCAGCCCCTGCCGCGGCTGACGCCGTGGCGCGCGCCCGCCGGCTACCGGATTTGCGGATTGGTCTGCATCTCGATATTGCGGACGGGTATCCCGTTCTGCCGGAAGCCGAAATCCGCTGCCTTGTGGGCCCGGACGGCAAGTTCGATCCGAATATGGCGCGGGCAGCAATTCGGTTTTTCTTTGTGCCGCGGGTTCGGCGCCAGCTGGCGATGGAAATCCGCGCTCAATTTGAGGCGTTTCGGGCGACCGGCCTGCGGCTCGATCATGTAAATGCCCACAAGCACATGCATCTTCATCCGGTGGTCGCCGGCCTGATCATCGAGATCGGGCGCGACCACGGCATGAAGGCCGTGCGCGTCCCTTCCGAGCCTGTCACGGCGCTGCGCGCCGCATTCCCCGAAGAGCGTTATGTCGCGCCTCTCTACCGGCCTTGGATCGAGCGGCTGCGGCGCCGGTTGCGGAGTGCGGGCCTGTTCGTCAACGACCATGTTTTCGGCCTCGCTTGGAGCGGCAGCGTCGACGAAGATCGCTTGCTCCGCCTCATCCCGCACCTGCCCGACGGGCTCAGCGAAATTTATCTCCACCCGGCAACGATGAGCACCCCCGCGCTGGCCGCAGCAATGCCGGGCTATCGTCACCGGGAGGAGCTCACGGCTTTGCTGAGCTCCGCCGTCCAAAGCCGCATCGCCGAATTCGGCGTCACCCTCGCCAGCTACAGCGATTTGGTTACGGTACCGGCCGAAGTGTAACTGGGCGGTCTTTGACGCCCTATTGACGCTACCGATGAGATAATAATCACGGGCCTCCATACAAATTGCCGCGAAATCTTCGATCCGCGGACACAAAGCGGACATGCTTCGCGGTGATCCTGCGTATAATCGGACAGGTAAGGAGGGGAGTCATGGACGAGCGCTTTGAGTGCTGCCGCTATGAGCCGAGCCTCGAAGATCTGCTCGCGGACGAGGTGATGACGCCCGTGCTCCGCAGTGCCGGTCTCGAGGCGAGGGAGTTCCGCGAAATGATGGTCGAGACCGCGCGCCGTATGAAAAGGCGGGATCGGCGGAGGGATAGCGAATAGACTTCCGCACCCGGGTTCACGTCGGGAGCCGGGTGAATTCGAGCCGCACGCGCAGCCCAGGCCGATTGTCTTCGAGCACGACCGCGCCGCCGTGCCGCCGCGCAATAGCGCGTACGAGGCTCAATCCGAGGCCGTTTCCCGGGGTAGTGCGGCTCGCCTCGAGACGGACGAAGCGGTCCAGCACGATCTCCCGGTCCGCTTCAGGAATGCCCGGGCCGCGGTCCGCAACTTCGAGCACGGCGCGCTCGTCGTGATCGAAGACCCGGATCTCGATCTCGCCGGCACCGGCATATTTGAGCGCGTTGTCGAGCAGATTGGCGACTGCCTGCGACAGCAGGTGCCGGTCTCCGCTGATTTCCACACCCGGCTCCGCCGCCACATTCAACGCGAACCCTTTCTCCTCAGCGACCGGCTCGTATAGTTCAGCTGCCGCCCGCGCCACCTCCGAAAGATCCAACGGCCCGGTCTGATCGCGGCGCGCGCCGGACTCCAATTCCGCGATGCTCAAAAGTGCGTTGAATGTCGCGAGCAGGCGATCCGCCTCGGCGATTGCAGCGCGAATTGCCTCGCCCTGGTTCGAACCGGCCGATGCATCGGCCCCATATGGTTCCATTAATGCGCGCTCGAGGCGGGTGCGCAGCCGGGAAAGAGGCGTCCTCAAATCATGGGCGACGTCGTCGGTGACCTCGCGCATTGCCGTCATCAGGCGTTCGATCTGGTCGAGCATTCGGTTGAGATTGGCGGCGAGCTGGTCGAACTCGTCGCTGGTACCCTGGAGCGGAACGCGATCCGACAGATTTCCGGCCATGACGCGTTCGCTCGTGCGGTTCACCTGCTCGACGCGACGCAACAGGTTGCGGCTCATCACGGTGCCGCCGATCAGACCAACGCCGAGCGCGATCAATCCGGCCCATAGCAGGGTCGCTCTGACCTGGCTGCGAAACGCCGCCGCGTCGCTGATGTCGCGGCCGACCAGCAGGCGATAGCCGCCGGGGATGACGAACAGCCTGCCGCGGGCGGAATGAAGCTCGGGGCGGCCGTTGATCGTGCGCTCGAGGGTGAAGGACAGCCAGGCGGAATGGGTCGGCACGCCAGCCGGCCAAGCCGCGATATTGCCGGCGAGCGGTTTTCCATCCGGGTCGGTCACCAGATAGATCATCGCGTCGCCGCGATCGCCGGCGCTGCGCGCCGCCACGATCTGGATCAGCCCGCTCAAGCCTCGCTGCGCGTATTGTTCGGCGAGCCCGGTGATCTCCGCGTCGAGCGTTGCTTCGGTCTGCCTCTCGACAAAATCCGCGTTGGTCCAATAGACGAACAGCAGAACGCCCAACACAGAAACGGCGAATACCACAAAATAAAGCGTGGCGAGCCGGAACGCGTGAGTTCCGACCAGTCGTCGGGTGTTGCGGACAATTCTTGCCGCCGATCCCGGTAACGATCCCCCA
>Ga0209656_10000944_pt1 | contig 18750 bp, 12 predicted proteins | sample BogFormECP12_OM2_FD_188239 | JGI IMG/M metagenome (GOLD analysis project Ga0209656, IMG submission 188239) | Bog forest soil microbial communities from Calvert Island, British Columbia, Canada - ECP12_OM2 (SPAdes) (version 2) | ecosystem: Environmental > Aquatic > Freshwater > Wetlands > Bog ... | reverse complement strand
ATCGATGGTCTGAACAATATCTTTTGGGAAAAACAGCTCCACCGTCCAGTCCACCAGTACGCGAATCTTGCGTTCCAGTCCCGGCAGCTTGCCCAGATAAATGCCCCGCCACATCAGCCACGCCAGCAGTCCTGAAAAACGCATGGCCTTGTCGCGCATGAACGGGACGGTCAGTTCTGCGCAGGCGGTCTGATGGCCCACAACACATAGCGCACCCAGCGAGTCGAAATGAAACCCGCGCGACGGGCGGCCCTGCAAATTGGCGCGGATGTTCTTCGCCAGCGTTTTCGCCTCCCGCAACGCAAACTGCGCAGTGGGAGGACATGGCTTACCCGACTTGGCGTCCACCACGGCAGCGCAATCGCCCAGCGCCCAGACTCCGGCATGGCCCGGGACGGCGAGCGTGGCATCCACGATCACCGCGCCCCGCTTGTCTTTTCCCAGGGGCAGCGACTTGGTGAGCGGATTCGGCGCGGTCCCGGCCGTCCACACCAACGTTTCGGCGGGAACTTCGCCTTCGCTGAGGACGACCACACCTGGACGCGCATCGGTCAGCCGGGCATTCAGGCGGAACTCTACGCCACGAGCTTCCATTCGACTTTGCGCATAACGGCCCAGCGATTCGCTCAGTTCGGGCAGAATTCTGTCACGAGCATGCACCAGTACGACTCGCACATCCTCGCGCCGCAGGTTGGGGTAGTCGGCGAGAATGCCGCGCGCGAAATCGTTCAGCGATCCCGCCAGCTCGACTCCAGCAAAACCTCCCCCGGCGATGACGAAAGTCAGCAGCGGCTTGCGCGTCTCGGGATCGCTTTCACGGTCGGCGCGTTCGAACATCTCGATTACGTGATTACGAATCCGGATAGCATCGATCAGGCTCTTGAAGTCGAAAGCCAGTTTCTGCACGTTCGTCAGCCCCAGATAGTTGGAGACCGCGCCCAATGCGAGCACAAGATGATCATAGGCGAGTTCGCTGCGGCAGCTCTCGTTGGCGTCCATGGCGGCCTCCAACACGACCCGCTTGTTTTCCAGATCTACGCCGGTGACCCTCCCGCGAACGAATTCCGTGCGATGCAGCGTGGTGCGCAGCGGCGTGCTGATGTGGCTCGGTTCCAGGCTGCTGCCCGCCACCTCGGCGAGCATCGGAGTGAACAAGAGTGCATTGGTCTCGCTGACCAGCGAGATGGAAACTGAAGGGTCTTTTTGCAACTCTCTTTCGAGACACTCCGCCGTTGTCATTCCAGCGAATCCACCGCCGAGAATCAGAATGCGTTTCTTCGGCTCCGCAGTAGCAGGCTGGGGTGCAGGTTCGGGGCCGAGCAGACGCGTAGCGACATCGTTCAACAACTGCACCAGCACACCGACAGTCACACCGTAAAGCACCCATCCCACTAGAGCTGGGAAGTGCTCGCGCATCTGCGCCGCGCTCCATTCCGGCATCTGTCCTGACAGCAACGGCAAAGTGATGACACTGAGAATTCCCCACAGCGGCACGCCGAGAGCGCCGGCCGTCATTATGTTGTCGAGATATGCCCCAGGGGTCGGCCCGGTGCTGAGCGCCAAGGCTGCGCCGATCGTCGCGCCGAGAAGCAGGCTCACGCCGGCGTGACCAGCGGTTGCGATCAAGGCCGCCGAGGCCGCTCCGCCAGCCAGTGTCCCGATCAGGCTTCGCCGAATCATCCGGTTCATTACACTTCCTCTGCAGCCCGGAGCCGGGCCGGTTCTAACAAGCGGTGAGATTCGCAGCTCCAGAAGAAGTTACGACTTTGCTGAGTAGTCGTCGTTGGGGATAGGGCATATCTCCGGTTTTAAACTGTGGCCGGAATGTTCCAGCAGAGCAGGCGTCTCCATACTGAGCCTGAGGGATTGGCTACCCGAAGCGGTCCGAACTGTCTACGCAGTTTGACGCTGAAACCAGTGGCACCTTGCCACTCGTCTTGCACCGAGCCATGCACACAGTTCGGCAACGACAGCGCGTAAGGAACAACGATTGGCGACGGATGTGCAAGCGATGCTCGTGGATCAGTTCACAACACAGCGGCGCGCCGCTCGAACGATAGCCGGGTACATTCATGGCCGAAACTGAACCACTGCTGTGCGCACAGCCCGCGCTTGTCGCCTCACCACCTTGTGCAACTCGCACGCGCAATGTCGCGCAATTGCCGGAGATCCAACACAAAAACGAGCGCACAACAGAAACAAGAAATGCGAACGATGACTGCATGCAACGCGTCGCAAGTGCGCGGCGCGATTGTCGCAACTTGTCTGTCGTTTTTCGCACAAAACTGGCAGACATCAGGGGGTAGTCGTTCGTTAAGCACTGACCCCATGGAAGTTGCCGCAATACGCCGACACCGCTATGGTATGAAATGACATGCCTATGGCTGGGCAATCCGTTTAATCCGTCGGGGCGGAGGGAATTTTTAGCGAAGTCGAAGAACGTTTTGCAGGGTGATGCTGGCTCCGGGGCGAGCGGTCCGCAGTGGTGGATCGAGGAGTCGGTCTAGCCGCCATTTCTCACCACAACTGGGAATCGATGTGGAAACCCGACCAAGCTGAAGTCGCAAGCGGGATTTTCCCGATGTGGTCTGGTGGCGCTTGGTGAGATTGACTTCTTTGTTCACTTGACGGGCGACCTTCGGCTTTCGGTATCACCGACGGTATCACAGCCTGTCAAGTTATTCAAAACAAAGGTTCTGGCGGAGAGGGGGGGATTCGAACCCCCGGTACAGCTTTTGACCGTACAACGGTTTAGCAAACCGCCGCCTTCAGCCACTCGGCCACCTCTCCAGATCAGGCGGGTGAACAAGCCCGCACACCCGCGGGCAAAGTGATTATATCAGCCGCAGCTCGCGGACTGGCTGTATAAGCGAAAGGTTGTCGCTGGGGCGATGTTCCGTCGCTCAATAACTCTCCCTCGGGCCGGACTCGCAATCCTCGGAGTTGGTTCGAGCTTGCTAGACTGTCAGTACGTCGATCGTCACTATGAATTGCAATGTCTCTTGCGGATGCCGACGCTGCCGCAGCTCCGCAGGGTACACAGTGTCCTGAGGCAAAACGCGGGACGGCGCGTGTACCGCCGTAGTATGAATTCGAGGGCAGTCAATCACTTTTGCTATGAAGTCCGTATTGAGAACACCATCGAGCATTGAGGTTCGCCGCCGTGTCGCGCAAGCGCACCGCATCGTCATAAAGGTGGGGACGAATGTCGTCATGCGCGACGACGGACGTCTCGCCCTGAGCCAGCTCTACGGCATCGCCGAGTCGGTGGCGCGGCTGCGACAGGAAGGGCGTGACGTATTGGTGGTCTCGTCCGGCGCGGTGGGTCTGGGCATGGATCGGCTCGGCCTCGCCAGTCGGCCAACGGAGCTGGCGCAGATTCAGGCGTGTGCTGCGATCGGTCAAAGCCGCCTGATGGCCATCTATGACGATGCGTTCGATAAGCTCGGCTGCCGCACCGCGCAGGTGCTGCTCACGGAAGATGATTTTCGCGACCCGGTTCGGTACAGCAATCTGCGGTCCACGCTGGTTTCGCTGCTCGCCATGGGCGTGATTCCTGTGATCAACGAGAACGACACAGTTTCAACTGCTGAACTCGACCATCCGGCGGACTCGCCCGAGCGGCAGCGAGTATTCGGCGACAATGACAAACTCTCCGCGCTGGTGATGACTCACATTGACGCCGATTTGTTGCTCTTGCTCTCGGATGTGGACGGACTTTACACCGCCGAGCCGAGCCGCGACGGCGCGCAGCTCCTCTCCCAGGTCACTGGCATCGGCGATGAGGTGCTGACGTTCGCGCAAGGCAAGAATGGACGCGGACGAGGTGGAATGTTGAGCAAGCTCGAAGCCGCGCGCGTTGCGACGGAGGCTAGTGGCATGGCTGTCATCGCCAATGGCCGCATGCCGCATGTGATCGAGAGGGTCTGCGCGGGCGAAGTTGTAGGGACGCTGTTCCTGCCGCAGGAAGGCAAGTGAGCCAACCGATCCGCAACATTGCTGAGGCAGCCAAGCGCGCCTCCCGCCTACTGGGAACGCTCACCGCAGAACACCGCAATGTCGCGATTCTGTCTGCCGCCGACCTGATCGAACAGAGTCGTTCACGACTTCTGCAAGCCCATGCGGAGGACATGGACGCTGCGAGTGCGCTGCTGGCTCGCGGGGAGATGTCTTCAGCGACATTTGAGCGCCTGCGACTCAACGACAAGAAGATAGCCGAGATGAGGCGCTCGATGCTGGCGGTCGCCAATCTTCCCGATCCCGTCGGACGCATACTGCAGCGTACTGAACTAGACCGTGGCCTCATGTTGGACAAGGTCACATGCCCACTTGGTGTGTTAGCCGTAATCTTCGAGGCCCGTCCCGACGCGGTCACGCAGATCAGCGCGCTGGGATTGAAATCGGCCAACGCGGTAATCCTCAAGGCAGGACGCGAAGTGGAACGCACGGCTTCGGCGTTGGTGAAGATCATTCGGCAGGCGCTGGCTAAGGCGGGTCTTCCTAAGGATGCAGTATCGCTCGTGACTGGGCGCGAGGCTGTCCAGCAATTGCTTGGCATGGCCGACCTGGTCGACATGGTGATTCCGCGCGGCTCGAAACAACTCGTTGAGTTCGTCCAAGCCAACACGCGAATCCCGGTGCTGGGTCACGCGGAAGGCGTATGCCACGTCTATGTCGATGCTGCTGCCGACGTACAGATGGCGTTGGCGATCATCGAAGATGCCAAGACCGACTATCCAGCTGCGTGCAACGCGGCGGAGACGGTACTCGTGCATCAGTCGATTGCGGCGACGTTTCTTCCCAGGCTGGCCGAGCGGCTCCTCGCAAAGCATGTGGCGCTTCGTGGATGCGAACGCACACGCGCAATTCTTTCCGATCAGCCGGTCGCAGCGGTCGCGAAAGGCGATTGGCACCACGAATATTCGGACCTCGTGCTGGCAGTGCGTGTGGTGAATTCAATTGACGACGCGATTGAACACACTCACACATACGGGTCTTCACACACCGAGACCATCGTGACCGACGATTCGATTGCGGCGGAGCGTTTTCTCAACGAAGTGGATGCCGCAGGTGTTTTTCACAATGCCTCGACCCGATTTGCAGATGGGTATCGTTACGGATTTGGAGCAGAGGTTGGCATTTCCACCAGCAAGCTGCATGCTCGCGGCCCAGTCGGGGTCGAGGGTTTGACTACCTATAAATATGTATTGCGGGGATCAGGGCAGCTCGCGCGCGACTACCAAGGCCCGAAAGCCAGGCCCTTTACGCACCGCCGCCTGCCTGCCGATTAACCTCACGGCGCCGTCAACACAGTTTGGTACGGGTCGATGGACAGCCGCTTCACGTTTGCCGGTGCGGGCAACGTAAAGCGGGTTTCCTGTCCCTCGGCAAAGACCCGGCCCAGGTAGATTCTGTTGTCACCGACAATGCCGTAGATAGGAACGCTGGTTACAAGGTCTTCGGGCGCATCAAGCTGGAGCAGCGTCGCCGATACCATGGGCTTGCCGGTTCGAGTGGAGAAGCGGGCGTCCTTGAGGGCAAGCCGGGGAAACGCCGTGCCATTCACCCAGCCGTCGAAAAACCAGTCGAGCGACTGTCGGTTCTCGAACCATAGTGATTTGGGAAGCACAGCTTCCACCTCATGCTGGAAGTCGGCGTTGGTGATTTCCTTCCCCCTATAGCGCGTATACATGTCCCGCAGCAGAGCGAGCAACACTTGATCGTTGCCGTCAGGATTGTCGGCCGTGCGCGATGCGTCGCGAAACATGCCGCGTAACATCTGCATTAACCAGGTTCCGCGACCGTAGGTGATGATTTCGTAGCCGGCGGGAAACTTCGACGACGCGAGCCGTATTCCCAACGTAACCGGTCCAGCCTGCACGTTGGGCAACCCTTCTTTGGACTTCGTGGCGAGCAGTAGCCGGTACGCTTGCAACATGGTTTGTACGTCGGCAGGATGCTCTGGCTCCATCAGCATGAGCGCTGAGTAGTTTGCGATCGCCTCCAGCAGCCACTGTTCGTGATAGCTGGCCCACGATACCTGGTCGCCGAACCACTGGTGCGCCACCTCGTGAGGCATCATGACCTCACCGAATAGAACGTTGTCGGCAGCGGAAACATGCTCGGCTGATCTCTCCGCTGAAGTGAGATAGACATAACTAGAAAGGAAGATCACGCCCGGCCAGCCCTGGCTGTCGGTTCCGGGGCGCTGGGTGAGCGCGAGCGTGCTGAAGGGGAAAGACCCGTACATTTTCGCCAGCGACGTGATCGTCTCTGACGCACTGGAGGCGAGCTGCGTGCCGTCAACCGCCGGGTTAGGAAGAGCCTGGATGGAGGTAGTCGTCCTTGCGCCCTCCGGCGGCATGGGCGATGGCGAGTTTGGCAACGGAAGGACTTGCAACGGCTTAGGCATTTCCTTCTCGACACTGTGGGTCGCGTAGGAGGCAACTTCCACGTCGCCAGCCTTGGCTGTGGTTCGGACATAACGGCCGAGATTGAAACCCGCTATGGGAATGGGGCCTTCGCTGACCCAACGACCTACCGATTGTCCGCTATCCTGTTCGAGAGAAACTCGCTTGCCGGTCGCGACCAATGTGTACGATTGCGGAAAACGGAACGTGACGTCGTAGTCCGCCATGCTGATGCCACGGTTTGGGTACCAGGTGCCTCGCGCACCCACATAAAACAACCCCCCGCCGGCGTCGGAGAGAACGGAGCCCGAATACGTGAACTTCAGTTGTAACTGCGTGCCCACCATGAGCGGCTTCGGGAAAACTACGGCCACTAGGTCGTCTCCCCTCCTAGATAATTGGCTCCCTTCAATAGTCTCGTTCTGAATGAACTCCAACGGCGACCCGTCCATTTCCACGGACTTGAGTTGCAGATAGCGCGAAAGTTCGAACATCACGACCCGTTCTCCGCCCTGGGTAACGGTTCCGGTAAGTTCTGCATCTGCCGATACGGTCAGCGTAGGATCGATGGTGGTGTGAATAGTGTACTTGGCAACCCGAAAGGCATCGCGGGTCCAGGACGGACCGGTAGGACCGTGGAACCTCGAAGCCGGCAGCGCGTGCTTGCGTGCCGATCGCATGGGGAAACTCATCCACAGGTCGTAATACACCTGGTCGTGAAAGCTGCTGGTCTCACCAACGATGATTTGCTCCGGAGCCCGGGTGTCGTAATAGACATCGAAGGTCCCAAGCCGCTCGCTGGCCACACGCGCATGTAGCAGGCGGTCGGGAATCTGCAATGGGTCCGCTGCAACGGTCGCCGCGGGCGCGCTGGTGAAGGTGATCGCCAATCGCATCGCGTCCATCGCGGCAAGGCTGCGGGCCTTGGCATCATCACGGGCAACAAATGCGGCGGGGTCTTCGGCGGGCCGTAGGTAAGGCTCCAGTTCCTTCGCTGTATCGTCATCGAACCGAAAATACGCGGAGGAAAAGCGCTCCTCCAGTACTCCCTGTCCGATGAACAGCCCTAGCGACGCTCGTTCCATCCGGTCCGGCGGACGCATGAGAACCTCACCATCACCTTCAAAGAATGCTCCGGTAATCCGGCCGTCGACGGATTGCAGGAACCCGATGGTCCCGTCATTCAACCACAAGTGAATATCTTCGCGGTCGATGGCAGCTTCGCGGATTTTGTGGACATTTTGCCGATCGAGGCCAGCGCTCCGCAAGGCACGGTAAAGGGGCAGCACCGGGCCGGAGGTTAGCGGCAATGTCTGCGCATGCGCTATACCGGCACAGCAGCACAGGATCAGACTTGCGGACAGCGTGATTCGACGAAACCGGGTGCGCCGTTGTGCCATGAATGGGCCAGGAACAGCAATTGGTGCGCCCCCTAGTCTAAGCCAAAGCGCCGCTCACCGACTTTGACGTCCAATACGTAGTAACGTCGCCGTCGCCGCGGTGCGTAGGACACGCTGCAGGCGCCAGAGGATCGTGCCGCAGCCCGTCACCTGCATGAGTTACGAAAGTAGTAGAACGCTCAAACTTCGGCGTTGGCCGAAGCGCGCTGCAGCGCTAGAATGCGTGCTGGCAGGCACCGGAGTTCCAGTAATGCCGGCTATCAACTTCGCATCGCGGGTTGTGTTTGTATATTCCATCGTGAAGCGTCCAGGAATGGATGCAGGTACAATAAGGCTAAAGAATCTTTTCGAGTTTCAGGTGAGCCCCCCCGAGAGTTGGCCCTGCCTGATCAGGTATTGGATGAAGACATCAGCAGTTCTTTGTTTGCCCTTATTCCTTGGTGTCCAGCTCATGTTGGCGCAACAGGCGCAATCGGCGCTGCCTGCAGGAACGGTTCCTCCTGCCGCTGTCGCGCCTGCTCCCAGTCAGTCGAGCGACGGGACCGTGGTGGAAGAGATCATCGCGCGCGTAAACAATAGCATCATCTCCCTGTCGGACCTCAAGCGCAGTCAGGAACAACTTGTGGCCGAGCAGAGCAAAGCGGACAGCAACGCTCCACCGGACAGCCAGCCGCAACAGAAGGACCTCTTGCGCGACCTGATCGACTCGCGGCTGCTCTCACAGAAAGCTGAGGAGCTCGGCATCAGCGCCGACACCGACGTGATTAAGCGCCTTGATGAGCTGCGCAAACAGATGCACGCGGAGTCGATGGAGGACCTGGAAAAGGCAGCGCAGGCCCAGGGTGTCTCGTTCGAGGAGTTCAAACAGAACCTCAAAGAGACCATCCTCACGCAAAAGGTCATTCAACAGGAAGTGGGATCGCATATCAGCGTGACCCAGCAGGAGATTCAGGAGTTTTACAACCAGCACAAGAACGAGATGCAGCGACCGGAACAGGTTCGCTTGAGCGAGATCCTGATCACCATACAGCAGCCTGCCGCAGCCACGGGCGGACAACCAGCACCCTCAGCGGATGACGCTGTGGTCCAGGCGAAGGCGAAGGCCGACGCGATTTACGTCCAGTTGGTGAAAGGCGCCAAGTTTGACGAGCTTGCGCAGAAGAACTCCAACGGGCCCACGGCCACCAACGGTGGTGATTTGGAGTACTTCAAACGCGGTACCTTGTCGAAGCAGCTTGAGGACCAGGTCTTTGCTCTCAAGCCGGGTCAATTCAGCGAACCTATCCGCACGAATCAGGGCTGGGTGATTCTCAAGGTGACTGAGCACCAGTCGGAAGGCGTTCCTCCACTGAAGGAAGTCGAGCCCATGATTCAGGAACGCCTCTACATGTCGAAGATGCAACCTGCGCTGCGTGAATATCTCACCAAGTTGCGGGAGAATGCCTATATCGACATCAAGCCCCCTAACGTCGATACCGGAGCCAGCCCCAACGAGACCAAGCCGGTATACACGACGTCCGCTGCTGCGGATGAGAGCAAGAAGGCCAAGAAGAAAAAGAAGTACGTACTCTTCTAGGTAGCATCTATCGCAGAACCGGAGGCGCATTTCGATGCGCCTCTTGTCATTTGCAGCGGCTGATTTCGCGTCCGGGAAACGGGTTTGTGCACAAAGCTACGGACCGTTACGGTAGGATAAGCCTTCAGCCACACGGGGCCACGCAGGTTATCGGCTCAAGGACTTCCTATGAAAGACTTCTACATCAGCGATTGCCAGCAGCATGAAAATCAGACCATCACCTCGAACTTCGTGGTAGCTTCCAAGCAAGTGAAGACCAAGAAGAACGGCGAGCTTTACCTCGCCGTCATCCTGGCCGACCGTACCGGACAGGTGCAGGCCAACATGTGGGACAACGTGTCCGACTCGCTGAACGCCTTTGAACAGGACGACTTCATTAAGGTCAAAGGCATGGTGCAGAAATACAATGGGCGCTGGCAGCTCACCATCCATAAATTGCGCCGCCTCGGCGACGCAGAAATCGACCATGCCGACTATCTTCCCAAGACGCCCAAAGACATCGATCAGTTATGGCGCACCCTCGGCGAGTTCGTCGATACGATCGAGGACCCCTGGCTGAAACAGCTCGTCAAGGACTTCATGGCCGACGAAGCGATTGCAACCGCATACCGGAATGCACCAGCAGCCAAGACGCTGCATCACGCCTACATCGGAGGCCTCCTCGACCACGTGGTTTCGCTGTTTACGGTTTGCGATCTCGCGGCACGCAACTACCCGCAGGTGAATCGCGACCTGCTGCTGACGGGAGCGTTTCTGCACGACATCGGCAAGATCCACGAACTGTGCTACCAACGCTCGATTTCTTACACGACCAAGGGCCAACTGCTCGGCCACATGATCATCGAGCTGGAGATGTTGCACGACAAACTCGCACATATTCCGGGCTTCCCCGAAGAGCTGAAGATTCTTATTGAGCACCTTATCATCAGCCATCACGGGCAATACGAGTTCGGCTCGCCCAAGCTGCCGATGTTTCCCGAGGCGCTGATGCTGCACTATCTCGACGACCTCGACTCGAAGATGGAGAGCATGCGCGCCCAGTTCGAGCGTGAAAGCGAACTGGAAACTCCCTGGACCAACTACAATCCCTCGCTGGCTCGGCCGCTACTCAACACGCAGAAGTTTTTGCAAAAGCAAGGAGCAGAACCAGCCCAAGCTGCCCCCGAACGGCCGGCCGAGGACGAGATGCCCGGTAAATCCGAGGGCCCAATACTGACTTCGGACCCTGCAGTGAATGACGGCACCACGGCCGAGGCTGCACCGGTCCACTCGTCCCAACTTGATGCGCTGCAGCGGAAGTTTGCTTCCCACAAGATCACTCCAGTCGGCGCCAAGGACGAATAAGGCGCATCCTGCGGTAAAGCAGACTGCCTATGCTCGATTTTTCGCGCTTCGAATACCTGTCTTTCGACTGTTACGGCACTCTCATCGACTGGGAGTCCGGCATCCTCGGATACGTGCGGCCGTTGTTGCAGCGAAAAGGTTGTGAGGCTTCGGATGCTGAGATCCTCAATCTGTACTCCGAGTTCGAGCCGCGCCAGCAACAGAAGCCATACCGCCGCTATCGCGAGGTCCTTGCCGAAGTGATGAACGATTTCGGCCGCGAATCGCACGTCGAAATCAGCGCCGAAGAGGCTGGTGGCCTTGCTGACTCGATCCGGAATTGGGAGCCGTTTCCCGACACTGTACCCGCGCTGCGGCGTTTGAGGTCACGCTACAAGCTGGCCGTGCTGTCGAATATCGACGATGACCTGTTTGCACTGACACTCCCGAAGCTGGGAGTCGAACTTGACTGTCTCGTGATGGCCCAACAGGTGCGGAGCTATAAGCCGTCACTAAGTAATTTCGAAACGCTCCTGGAGCGGCTGCAAATTCCGAAGGTCCGCCTGCTGCACGTGGCGGAAAGCCTGTATCACGATGTTGCTCCGGCTCGCGCCCTCGGTATCGCAACAGTCTGGGTCAACCGCCGCCAGGGCAGGGCCGCCGCCGCGACCAGGCTGACGGATGCTCGACGCGACGTCGAGGTTCCCACCGTGGCAGCCTTGGCGGATTTAGCAAAACTCTAATTCCGATAACATAAGTTCTTGCATGCGTTGTAGGGCAATGCGAATGAATCTCTCACAAGGAGCTAAGCATCACTACTAAGGCAATGAAAATCCTGGTTCCAACTCCTTTGCGCCAATATGCCGGCAAGCAGGCTGCCATCGACGTGCAGGCCACGACGGTAGGAGAAGCATTGAATACGCTGACCTCCACCTACCCGGACTTGCGCAAGCACCTGTATAGCGACGACGGGAAGCTGCGCGCCTTCGTAAATCTCTATCTCAACGACGACGATATCCGCTACCTTCAGCAGGACCAGACCGCAGTGAAGGATGGAGACACCCTGTCCATTGTCCCGTCCATCGCTGGCGGGAGTTGGTGAGGTAACGATGGCCGGAATTGCCGAGAAAGTTGTCTCGCTCTCGAACGACGAAATCCTGCGCTACTCGCGGCACCTGATCATGCCCGAAGTCGGCATGGAGGGGCAGCTCAAGCTGAAGCAGGCCCGTGTGCTGTGCATCGGCGCGGGAGGCCTGGGTTCTCCGCTGGCGCTTTATCTCACCGCGGCGGGGGTGGGCACCCTCGGCATAGTCGACTTCGACGTGGTCGATTTCACTAACCTGCAGCGCCAGGTTATCCACGGCACATCCGACGTCGGCCGCAAGAAGCTCGACTCAGCGGCTGACACGCTGCGCGAGATCAATCCCAACGTCGAGATCCGCAAATTCGAAACCCGGCTCAGCAGCGACAACGCGCTCGAGTTGTTTCGCGAGTTCGACATCATCGCGGACGGCACGGACAACTTCCCCACCCGTTATCTGGTGAATGACGCCTGCGTCCTCTCCGGCAAGCCCAACGTCTACGGCTCCATCTTCCGCTTCGAAGGCCAGGCCAGTGTGTTCGCGACCAAAGAAGGCCCGTGCTACCGCTGCCTGTATCCGGAACCACCTCCGCCGGGGCTGGTGCCTTCGTGCGCAGAAGGCGGGGTGTTGGGGATTCTGCCCGGACTGGTCGGTGTCATCCAGGCCACCGAGACGATCAAGCTCATCCTCGGCTCGGGCGAGCCGCTGATTGGGCGGCTGCTGCTCGTAGACGCGCTCGCCATGCGCTTCCGCGAGCTTAAATTGCGCAAGAACCCAGACTGCCCGGCGTGCGGAACTCACCCGACCGTCACCGAATTGATCGACTACAATCAGTTTTGCGGGATTCGCGGTGAGGAGGCTGCAGCACCAGCTACCATGGCGGACATGACGGTTGAAGAACTCAAGAAGCGTCTCGACCGAGGCGATGACCTTTTCGTGCTTGACGTGCGCGAGCCTCACGAATTTCAAATCTGCAATCTCGGCGGATGCCTTATTCCGCTGAACGACCTGCCGAAGCGGGTGAGCGAGCTCGACTCCAGCCGGGAAATCGTCGTCCATTGCAAGATGGGCGGCCGCAGCGCCAAGGCTGCCGATTTCCTGCGCCAGTCCGGGTTCACCAAGGTGCACAATCTGGCGGGTGGGATCAATGCCTGGGCTGAGCGGATCGACCCCAAAGTGCCCAAATACTGAGCCAGCTCTGAGATCCCACAATTGCCGACGGCAGGCAATTATGGACCACACTCGAGGTATGTAGGGACGCGACCCCACCCCTCCCCCTGTCTGCAAAATATCTGTTTTCAAGGAGATAGCGAGTTCGTCCCCCAAATTCTTGAGCGCGTGGGAGTTATACGTAAAATCGTCAGCCGTAAGGAGTTGCATGGCTAGCTCGCTGGCTTGCGGAGCGACGTCGATGTCTGTTGCAAGGCGTACAGCAGCTTGCCGGCGCGCCTGGTAGAGATGCCATCGTCGGCCAACGCGGTGAGGACTTCGGAGAGCATGATCTGCGTGTCGGGGAGAGTTCTGGGGAGAGGAGCACTGGGCCTGAGGGGATCGTTGGAGCGGAGAATGCGTTCGGCGTACTGCTGGCGCTGGTGATCGCGATGGTGGTAGAAGCAGAGTTTCTTACCGCGAAGAGCGGGAGAACCGCAGAGGACGCCACCGAGCTTGCGATGGTTGCAGGTTGGGTACGGCATGGGTGCCTCCAAAAAACGGGCTAACGCTCTTCGCCTTTCGCTATTTGCTTTTCGCGAAGAGCCAGTCGAAACAGGCTGCCGGTATGCCGACAGCAAGGATACAGCGTGGGTTCGGGGTCTCCGCCCCGACCAACTATCAGCGTGGCAAACTGGGCGGGAAGAATGCAAGGACTTTGTGGGGAATTTTTAGGAGATTCCCGATTTGGGAAAGTTCGGATTTCACCACCCTTCGACTCCGCTCAGGGCAGGCTCGGCGCAGAGGGCACCGAGAAAACCAAGAAGACGGCCGGGGATTTATACGGATCGACAGGATGCAGCGTGAGTATGTGAGTTGTACTGATCGGAGCAGATCCGATTAGTGGGTCAGCGAAAAGACCCGCTCAAGCTGCGCTTGAACGGGGCACCCGGCGCCAGCTATCTTTCCACCCTACAGCAGACCTCACGTAGAATTGGTGCAACTGCTCCCACATGCAAACCTCGTCGCGCCTACTGTCATCGCGGCGGCACCGGTCGCTAGCCTGAAGGGGAAAAAGGAATGCACTCTCAGACAACCGCTGTAAAGCTGACACTGGCTGCCCTTGCTATCTCAGGCATGTTCCTGGCGACTCGGGCCTTCGCCGCCGACATAAAAGGTCAAGTGATGGGCGGAGGAGCGCCTATTGCTCAATCCACGGTGACACTTTGGGCGGCAAGTTCTGACGCACCCAAGCAGCTCGCGCAAACCAAGACCGACAACGAAGGCCGATTTCAAGTGAGCACCGCGGGAGCGCCGGCCGATTCGAGCCTCTACCTCACGGCAGGCGGAGGCATTCCTGCGAGAAACAAGGCGGGTGGCAACAATCCGGCGATCGCGCTGCTGGCCGTGGTGGGCGGCAATCCGCCGGCACGCGTGGTCGTCAACGAGTTCACCACCATCGCGTCCGTCTGGACGCACGCGCAACTCATCGACGGCATGACGATCAAGGGCGCACCACTGCAGTTGCGCATTGCGGCGGGCAATGTGCCCAACTTCGTTGATCTGGAAACTGGCGGGTGGGGCGGCACTATCCAAGACCCGCTCAACAGTGGCCAAACGCCGACGATGGCCAACTTCGCCACGCTGGCCGACTTGCTTTCCGCGTGCGTCAATCGGGTTAAGGCGGATGCCTGCAGCGGTCTCTTCGAAGCGGCGCCACCACCGGGTTGGGGCGCTCCAACAAATACCCTGAATGCCGCCGAGGATATCGCACTTTTCCCCTGGCACCAGCCCGACAAACTTTTCGCCCTGCTGCGCCAATTCTATTCAGTGTCGCCGAGCAATCACATGCTCGAGGTTCCGTACATGCCGTACCTTAACTGGCCGCCCAGTGCCTGGGTGCTGCCGCTCAAGTTCACAGGTGGTGGGTATGTTGCGGGTGGCAAGTGCATGTTCGATAGTGAAGGCAATCTGTGGGTCGGTGACAACTTCACCGTCGGCTGGCAGGGGCAGGACTCGCTGTGGCAGGGACACGCAACCAAGTTCGCGCCGAATGGCAAGCCGCTTTCGCCGATCACCGCGGGATTTACCGGCGGCGGGATGGAAGGCGGCACCTTCGGCGCCGCGGTCGATTCCCACGACAACGCGTGGTTCACCACGTATGGCAGCAAGACCATTTCTGTATTCGACAAGAACGGGAAGCCTCTGACGCCGCCTGAGGGAATCAACTTCGGCGGTCGGCTTGGCCTGATGCAGGGCGTGATCGTGACGCCGAAGGGAGACGTCTGGGTGTTGGGGATTGAGAAAAGACAGCTCGTCTACTTCCCCCAAGGCGACATAACGAAGGGCCGGATCGTCTGCGAGGGTGACAGCGCTGAGCCATGCAAGTCATTCATGGCTCCGTTCCACCTCGCTATCGACCAACAGGACCGGATATGGGTTTCCAATAGCGGCCTTCCGCACGTTACCCGCTTCCCCGCCTCCGACCCAACCAAGGCAGAGAACTTCGATACCGGAATCAACAACAGCGGTCTCAATATCGACAGCCAGGGCAACGTCTGGGTCACCAACCGGTTCGGCACTGGCGTGCTGGGCATGGCTCACCTCGTTGACATGGCAGTGCGCCTGAAGGCCGAAGGAGTTGCGGCCGCTTCGGATTACCTGACGAAGACCATGTCCGAGCAGCAAGGAGGCACCATGAACGGCGGCAGCGTCACACTGCTGCGCCCAGATGGCACGCCATATCCCGGCTCGCCATTCAAGAGCGGTGGCCTTCCTGGTCCTTGGGCGGTGGTGGTGGACGGCAACGACAATGCCTGGATTTCAAACTTTGCCATGCCAAGCAGCCCGATTGTGGAACTGTGCGGCGTCCGCACCGAGCACTGCCCGCCCGGCGTGCATACGGGTGAACAGATTTCACCTCCCGGCGGATACGTAGGTGGCGGCCTGCAGATGCAAACCGATCTCGCGATTGACCCGGCAGGCAACGTCTGGGTGATGAACAATTGGCAGGATATCGACAGCTGCATCGGCACTCCCAAGGAGGCGCTCTCGACGCGTTGCGGCGGGCAGGGCGTCGTGATCTTCTACGGCATGGCCAAGCCGGTGCGCGCACCGCAGATCGGGCCGGCAAAGCCCTACTAATGAATGCACATTTGAACGCGACAGGGTCGCGGCGAGCAGGGCGGCAATAGCCGCTTCGCTTGCGCGAGCCAGCGCCGAACTTCTAAGGACTGGAACGATGAAACGAATTTTGCTGTTATCGCTTTCTCTGATTCAACAGCAACCGCAGAAGAAGTGAATGCCAGGAGTGACGACAATAACAGAAAGGGAATTGCGATGAGAGAGAAGCTATTTAGAGCAGTACTGATGCTGGTTGCGCTTCTGGTCTTGCCGGGGCTGGCCTGGTCACAGGATGCGCCGCAGAACCTGACGCTTATCGTAACCGGCCAGCCGGGCCAAATTCCGATTCTCCAGGTGAACGGCAAGTCTTATGTGGACATCGATGCACTGGCACGCCTCACGAACAGCTCCCTCAGTTTCAAGGGGAATCAGGTTATCTTGACCCCGCCAGGTTCGGCCCCGAGCACGCCGCCGGCGGCTCCCGAACCTTCGGCCGCTGCCCGGCAGCTAAAGCTCGTCGCCACTAAGGAACAGCCAGCAGATTCCGAGCCTTCGGAACCCGCTGCGCAGGCGAAGCCTGCCGCCACCGACCAAAAGCCGGCCGCCCCCAGTGAGGAGGACCAAGCCGCGGCGCTGCAGAAGGCAACCCAGAACCCTGTGGCCAACCTCATCAGCGTTCCCCTGCAGAACAACACCAACTTCAACTACGGCCCTTACAACCGCACGCAGGACGTGCTGAACATTCAACCGGTCATACCGGCCCACATCAGCGAAAATTGGAACCTTATCACCCGTATCATTCAGCCAATTGTGTGGCAGCCGTATCCCAACCAGAACACCGGGGGCGAATACGGGTTGGGCGACATGAATCCGACGTTCTTTCTCTCGCCCGCCAAGCCCGGCAAATTGATTTGGGGCGTCGGTCCGGCGTTTGTGATTCCAACGGCCACAAGCACGATCACGGGACAGGGCAAGCTCAGTATGGGTCCTTCCGTGGTCGTTCTGGCCCAGCCGCCGCACTGGACGATTGGCGCGATCACCAACAACGTCTGGTCGGTCGCCGGTTCGGGCGGACGTCCACCGGTCAATCAGTTCCTGCTCCAGTACTTCATTAACTACAACATGAAGAAGGGCTGGTATCTATCCTTGTCGCCCATCATCACCGCCAACTGGAGAGCAAGCAGCGGCAACATTTGGACGGTGCCCTTCGGTGGCGGCGTGGGAAGAATCATGAAGCTGGGATTCCAGCCAGTGAACATTTCGGCGACCTTCTACGGCAACGCGGTCTATCCGACGGGAACTTCGCCCTGGAGCATGCGGCTGCAAATTGCCTTCCTGTTCCCCAGGTTCACCAAGGAGCAGGAGAAGGAAATGATGGAGATGAAGCTGAAACAACTGGAGCAGGAGCAGCAACAGGCTCCGCCACCGAAGAAGTGATTCCGAAAGACCATTATTTCCGTGACCAATTACTTGAAACCGGCGAGAGTGACCGCTCCGTTTAAGCCACTACGCTTTAACTCCCAGTGCACTTCGGGAACCGGTTCATCAGTACATTTTGCATATGAGGTTTCCCAAAGTCGCAACGGCTTTCGCCCCTGCCGCTGCGTGCTAGAATCGGACCTAGAGACAGCGGGAGTAGTGTGTTTTGATCGAGCTAGCACCGTCCATCTTGTCGGCCGATTTCGCGCATTTGGGAGACGCTGCCCAAGCCGCGGTACGGGGCGGTGCCACCGTCATACATTGCGACGTAATGGACGGCCATTTTGTGCCGAACCTGACCATCGGTCCGCCGGTGGTGGCATCGCTGCGGAAAGTGGTGGATGTCCCGCTCGACTGCCACCTGATGATCGAAAATGCTGACGAGTTCATTCCGGCGTTCGCCGACGCCGGAGCTAACTGGATTTCGGTGCACCAAGAGGCTTGCATCCATCTCAACCGCACTCTCGAGCTCATTCGCAGCCACGAGTGCAAGGTGGGGGTTGTCCTGAACCCCGCTACCCCGGTGCAGACACTGGGTGAGGTGCTGGAAATCATTGATTACGTCCTCGTTATGTCCGTAAACCCTGGGTTTGGAGGGCAGAAATTCCTGCCCAGCACCTTGGAAAAAGTCCGCAAGCTGGCGACTATGCGTACCGCCAAGGGTTTGAACTTTCGTATCGAGATTGACGGCGGCATGAGCCTGGAAACCGTCGGGGCGGCGGTCAAAGCCGGGGTTGAGATTCTGGTGGCGGGAAGCGCGGTATTTTCCCACGGCGATCCGACAGTTAACGTTGAAGAATTGCTGAAGGCAGCTAACAATGCGACCTTGGTACGCGTTTAGTTCGTCAAGTTCCGGAAATTCTCAAAGGTGGTAGGGATGTTTCGTCGTGTACTGTTAATCGCTCTAATGGTAAGCACCATCGTGTTTGTGGGCTGCAGCAATAAGAAGGTCAGCAACCCCATTGCCAACGTCAACTCCAAGCAGCCTGACAAGGTCCTCTATGACCGCGCCATGGATGCCATGAAGCACAACAAATACGACGTTGCGCGTCTCAGCCTGCAGACCCTGATTAACACCTACCCGGATTCGGAGTATGTGGCGCGCGCCAAGCTGGCAATTGGTGACTCGTGGTACGCCGAGGGCGGTTCGGCCGCCATGGCTCAGGCCGAAAGCGAATACAAGGACTTCATCACCTTCTTCCCCAACA
>Ga0209656_10000943_pt1 | contig 18769 bp, 21 predicted proteins | sample BogFormECP12_OM2_FD_188239 | JGI IMG/M metagenome (GOLD analysis project Ga0209656, IMG submission 188239) | Bog forest soil microbial communities from Calvert Island, British Columbia, Canada - ECP12_OM2 (SPAdes) (version 2) | ecosystem: Environmental > Aquatic > Freshwater > Wetlands > Bog ... | reverse complement strand
CGGATATTGGATGTCTCCGATGTTCACGCTTGCGGTCGGCGGTCCGGGCGGCGGCGATCCTGCCTTGGGTAACTTCCCGTCGCAAATGCTCATCGACTACATCCGGGTCTGGTAGCCAGCGCTACTTCGTCGCCCTGATCACCTGAACCAGGTTGAACTGCCAGCGCTCGACTAGCCGGAAGCCCAGGTCGTGCGGAACCGCGAAAGCCGGGGTTGTTCCGAAGCTTTCGCCGGGTGGGAGCATTGAAGCTTGTTCACGATCGGGCCGCGTCTTGTCGGCTTGGGTGATGATCCACACGACACGGCAATGGCTCAAGGGCTTGGCGACAACTTCTGGGATGAGATTGGTGTCGAAGACGTCGTTGCGGTCCGTCGCTCGTCGCCACAGCGTGAGGTCGACCAACTTCCGGTAGGCATCGGGACGCGCCGCCATCAGTGGGCGCATGGGGGCGGGCATAAACGTCACCGTGTCGTTGACGAGTAGGCAATCACCCGGCGCTGCCTTCGCCGTGATCAGATCGGCGACCTGGCTGTAGTCCATGCCGTACTTCGCATAAGGATTACGTTGCGCCAGAATATAATTCGGTGCCGCGGCGATGGCGAGAAGGCTGATGACAGCCGCCGCTGCCCACGGTGTAACGGCCAACGTGCCGATGCAGACGCCCAGCGCAAGCGCAATGCCCGGTGCCGTGAAGGTTAAGTAGCGCGGTGTGTAAATGGGGTGAATGAAGGCCGACCAGATGACGATCAGGGCGGTCGGTATCACAAGCCATGCGATCGCTAGGGTCAGCAACTGCCGATCTGCCTTCACTAGATGCGCGGATGTACAGCGCCACAAGACAATAGCCGCGGCTACTATCAGCGCCGACACAATCGCGAACGGGGGGCTTCTTTCGAAATATTGTTGAATTGCCACGTCCTCGATCGTGCGGCGCCCAATCGGCGCGATCCAGCTGATCTGATGCGTTTGGCCAATGGCCACGACCAAAAACGGCGTTACTGCACAACCCGCCAAAACCGACGTAAGCGCGAACCGTGTTAATACGGTCCGGCTGCGCCGAAAAACAAAGATGAAAGCGAGGTGAACCAAAGACAACAGCAGCAGATACACATCGAGCAGGACCGATATCGCTAGGACGATCCCATAGGACAGCCACGCCCAAGCGTTGTCACGACGTGCGGCATAAACGAGCAGTACCGTCAGCCACACGGCTGCCATCATCGAAAGGGCATACGGTCGAGCTTCGATGCCTGCCCACGTCGCCCGGGGCAAGATCGCACACACGAGTCCGGAGGCCACGGCGACAGTTCGGGACGACAACTGCTTGCCCAGCACAACGACTCCGGCCGCGGCGCCTCCAATAGCCAAACCGCTTGGTACGCGGGACCAGAATTCCGTGGGCGGGAAAATTGTGAACCAGCCGTGCATGAGCAGGTAGTACAGACCTTCGACGGCATCGACGTTGCCCAACATCTGCCACAACTGGGCCAAAGAACGACTGTAGGAGGCCGAAATGGTGGCGGCCTCGTCGTACCAGAAAGACGGACGGCCTGCGCCAGCCAAGCTCACGCTGGCGGCCAACACTGCAACGATCAGCGGGTCGAGCAAGGCTCGCGGCGGTGTTGCGATCAGGCGTCTGGAATACCCGCTGAGCACCTCGCCATGGTGCCAGAAGCGCTGCGTGCCCCACATCAAGGGCTTTGACATCGCGCTGGATGCCGATATCTGGGTGTGCACCCAGCTCCACCCGAGGCTGTTGCCGTGATAACCGACTCGTTCACCGGGCGGTGAGGAATCGGACGCGCAGCGAGCAAAGTCAGAATGGACCGCTCGAACGCGCGCCGTAGGATGCCGGCTAGGTCGGCAATAGCGTAATAGGTGGGTTATACATCCAAGGTCGTCGCGGTGCATGCTTGTTCCAAAGCAGTTGCGGGCCGAGAGGAGAAACCTATGGCCCCAGACCGTCTGAGGAGTCTCGTCGGTTTGTGCGCCGCGCCGCTCACGATCGCCCTGTCGCTTCCCCCAACTGCCTCCGCCGATACCCCGTCGTGGAACGGCGAGTACGCGATCACATTCATGGTTGGTCCAAAGTCCGGGACTAGCATGGCCGTCGGTGACCCCGAGGTGCAGCACACGGATACCTATGGGTTCCGCTCGAGCTGCACGAGCGGAAAGTGCATCGCCACGATCATTAGCGGCCCTCCGCCGAGCAACCCGACGGTTCCGCAACCGGTTCAATTCACCTGGGACGGGTCGTCCTGGACGCAAGTCACCGATTTCCAGTGGGACTGCATGATGCCCGACACCACGATCCAATGGAGTCCGGCCCGATCCAATGTGCGCTACACGCCCCAAGCCAACGGAACACTTGCCGGCGTCATGCACACCGACATCTTGAGCGGCCCGTGCCAGGGCTGGATCGAGATGGATATGACAGCCGAGCGCGCATGACGGTCAGGGGTGCGTTTAAACACGCGCCAGCTATCCGGCCGAAATGCTCATCGATTGGGTACGCGTCTTCTAACGAGACTGACGCACTTTGTACGTTGACGGCCACGAGTGTCGCGTGTCGTCGCCTACCAGCGGTGTGCCCATGCTTCCGACCTTGACGTCGTAGGCCTCCTGACCGGCACCGACTTCGCGGTTGGCGTGTTCCTGCGCGAGGTAGTAGAGCTCGTCGATGGTGGCTTCGCCGTAGGCAACGAAGGAGGTCTTCCGGACGATGTCGCCGGCTCCGGCCGTCATCAGGTCGGGCAGGATTTTCGTGGCCAGGGCCCCCAGGCCGAACAACGAGAACGGGATGACCCAGTAGCAGACGTACGACAGCGGTGTCTTGGCGTCGAGAATCGTCGCATCGCGCAGCACGATCGGTGGAATCGACGACGACACCGTCATACCTGCGAAGACGGCAACCCAGATCCATGCCAGCCGCGCGGTGGCTTGGCCGAACAGATCGCTGTCGACCACACCTGGGGGCTGACCGGCCGCGACGAACTCGTGCACGAAGGGCTTGCCGGTCAGCACGCCGATAAGGACCACCAGCAATATGCCCGCGTTGCTCAGCGGCTGAGCCCACCGCTCTGTCAACGACTGGCTCAATAACAAGGTCACGGCCGTCAACACCAAGAATGTTCCGACAGCGCCGATTTCGAGCGGCCTCGCAGGTATTCGCGCAGCGCGGCTGACCACCAATCCAATGGCGGCGATCGTCAACGCGACCAACACCGCGATCAGCGACGGCACGTTACCGACGAGAACCCAATAGACGATCCACGGTGCGAAGCCAAACAGAATGCCCACGATCGGTCAGTGTATGGGCGCCTGCGACCTCGTCCTACGACTGGTCAGCTTCCTGCTCGGTCTGTTGAGCCTGGAGCTCGTCTTGGGTGAACTGCTGCTCGGCCTGGTCATTCTGTTGTTCGGCCTGCTGTTGGGATTGGATCATCGACTGGATCGCGTTGTTCTCCGCCAAATTGGCCTCGTCCTGATCCTGCTGTTGCTGCAGGAGCTGCTCCTCCTGCTCGCTGTCGTCGTTGTCGACGGTGGTGTCGTCGGCGCCGACACCGGAGTCGTCGGTGCCGACGCTGGAATCGCCGCCGCCGGAGTCGTCGCCGGCCGAGTCGTCGACCTGCTGCAACAGTGGCGGCAGCCAGCTTGGCAACGCGGCGGCGACGTCCGGCGGCAGTTGAGGCAGCTGAATTGTCTGGTCCACCAGCTGCACTGGCCCCGACGCGACAGTCGTTTCGGCGGTGCCGGGCAAGGCGGTGCCAAAGAACGCGAGCAAAGCGATGGCGCCGGCGCCGCCGACCATCGCCGCCATTGCACGACGACGTCGACGCCGCACCTTGGCTGAGTTGATGTCAGGAGATTCTGTGGTGATGGTCATGAGCCAAAATTGCGCTCGGTCATTAGCTGCAGGCTTGGTGACGCTTATCGCTTCACTGTGAGATCGAAGCTGCCCGCCGGGGCTCCGCTAACCTGAACCGGTGCCGGACGAGGAGCCCCGCGCCGCGCGTCTGCTCGGCGAAGTCCGGCGCACTCCTGCTCAGAGCCGCATCCTGCAGGCCGCGTTGGATTTGTTCGCCGACCACGGTGTCAGCGGAACGTCGCTGCAGATGATCGCCGACGCCGTCGGAGTGACCAAGGCGGCGGTCTACCACAAGTTCAAGACCAAAGACGAAATCGTCATCGCGGTCGCCGAATTGCAACTCGCCAAGCTCGAGGACGCGCTGGAGGCGGCCGAAGCCCAATCGGACTCGGTCGGCGCCCGCAAGGTGCTGTTGACCGAAGTCGTCGGAATGGCCGTCGAGCGCCGCCGCTGGGTGATGAGCCTGCAGAACGACCCGGTGATGGTGCGGCTGTTGGGTGAGCACGAGCCGTTCCGCAACCTGATCACCCGCCTGTACGCGATTTTGCTCGACGAGGCGGACGACACCGAGGCGCGGGTATCGGCGGCGCTGTTCTCCGGCGCGATCGCCGGGACAGTGATCAATCCCCTCGTCGACGACATCGACGACGACACGCTGCGGTCCGTGCTGATCCACCTCACCGCACGCATGTTCAAGCTGCCCGACTGACGCCTCACCGCGGCGCGCGGAGAGCTCACGCCGTAACCCTTGCTTGCTTCGCGCCGGATCATCTATGGTCGGGGTAGCCGGTCGGCTACCCCATGGCTACGGAGGCGCTATGCAGATTCTTGCTGAGTCCGAGGACCTACCCAAGACCGCCAATATCAAGACCCAGCTGATCAGCCTGTGGACCGCGCCCGTCTTCGGCGTCGTCGTGCTGATCGCATTCGTCGCTTTCCCGGGGTTCTTTCCGCCAATGTCGCCGGAGATAACCGCTGAGCAGATCGCGAAGTTCTACAGCGACCACACGGCGATGATTCGGTTCAGCATGGTCACCTTCAACCTGTGCGGAATCATGTTGTTGCCCATCTTCATTGTCATCGTCGTCCAGGGACGGCATTGATGAACACTCGAGGTCAACGCATCCTATTGTGGACGGCGCCTCCGGCGGTGGCGTTGTTTGTCCTTGCCTACCTTATGTTTCCGGTGTTCTCACCGCCGCTGTCGCCGACCTTGACGCCCGATCAGGTGGCCGCGTTCTTCCGTGGCAACGTCACTGGAATCCTGGGGGTGGCAATCCTCTGCAACCTGATTGCGTGCTCTTTGGTTCCGCTATTCGCGGTGACCGCCGTGCAGATCTCTCGGGCCGCAACATCGAGCACAGTCCTGACCTATGCGTATATCATTTGCGTCGGTGTGGGCACGACGGCATTCATTCTCGCCGACTATTGCTGGGGGATGGCCGCTTTCAGGCCAGACCGCGATCCGCAGCTGATCAGTCTGCTCAATGACATGGCGTGGTTCTTCTTCATCGCGCCGGTCGGCACGATCATGGTCCAGAACCTGTGCTTCGCATTGAGCGTCTATCTCGACGAGCGTCCCGAGCCGATCTTTCCGCGCTGGGTGGCGCACTTCAACGTCGCGACCGTTGCGCTGCTGGCCCCCGGCGCGTTCTCGATTCTGTACAAATCGGGTCCACTGGCCTGGAACGGTCCCCTGTCATTCACGTTGCGGCTGACGACCTTTGCCGTCTACATCGCGGTGATGTTCTGGGCTCTGCTGCGCGCTGTGAAACACCAGGGCGACGATCGGGTGGTTCTCGCGTGAGCGGCAGCGTGGCTGAGGCCCCCAAAGCCCCGACAGCCCCCGCCGAACAGACACCGTCGCGGCCTAAGAATCGCAAACTCGATCAGTGGATTGCGTTTTGGACGGTGCCATTTTTCTTCAACGTGTTCGGGCTGGTGTTTGTGCCGTTGAGTTGGATGATGCCGCCGCGGTCACCGAGCAGCTCCACGCCGCACATCGTCGATTTCATGCATTCTCACAATCTGTTGATCGCGTGCGTGATCCTGACGCTTGCCTATGGGCTCGCGCCGGTGTCGAACGCCTGCTACCTGATGCAGGTCAAGCGGATGTCGGTCAGCCCCGCGTTCCGTTATTCGATGATGATCGGCGCAATTACCGGCGCGGTGGTGGGCATGCTCTTCCCGATGTTCTGCTTCGGTCTCGGCGCATTTCGCCCCGGGTACAGCCCGTCTGTCTTGACGATGCTTTACGACTTCGGCTACCTGGCGTTCATCGGCTCGCTGGGATGCTTTTGCGTCATGTGGATGGCCTTCGGTCTGGCCATCATCCTCGACGAGAACAAGATTCTGCCAAAGTGGTTGGGCTACTACACCATTTGGCAGTACGTAACCGAGCTGATGGCTGCACCGGTCTGGATCGCCAAGTCGGGACCCTTCGCCTGGAACGGCCTGATGACCTTCTGGTTCGCGATGACGCTCTATGTCTCGTGGCAGTTCATCGTGTACCTGTGCATCTATAAGGCGATCAAGAGCCAACCGGAGGCCGAACTCGACAACGCCGCGCCTGAGCCACATCCTGTCGCCCTCGAGACCACGTCGAGAACGAGCGCATGACCGACGTTGCTGAAGGTTCTGCCACCGGCGTCGACCAGTCTCAAAAAGCTGCTGGCGCACGCGGCCATGTTCCAGGCGAATCGAGCATGTGGTTTTTCGTCATCGGTGACTTCCTCATCTTCGGCGTCTATTTCGTTGGCTACATGTACTTTCGGGGCCAGAATCACGAGCTCTTCCTGTCCAGCCAGGCTCGGCTTAACCTGGACATCGGCGCCATCAATACCGTCGTGCTGCTGACAAGTTCACTCTTTGTGGCACTCGGCACTGGGGCGGCTCGCGCGGGAAACACAGCCGATGCCCTCCGGCGGTTTTGGACCGCGCTAGCTTTCGGTGCAGCCTTCCCGGTGCTAAAGATGTTCGAGTGGATCCCCGAAATCAGCGCCGGTCTGACGCCGGGAACCAATCTGTTCTTCATGTACTACTACGTGATGACCGGAATCCACCTGTGCCACGTTTTGCTCGGCCTGGTCATCATGTGCTTCGTGATCCGCAACCTGAAAGCACCGGGGACACCCAAGATCTCGTTCGTCGAGACGGGCGCCACCTACTGGCACATGGTCGATGTCTTGTGGCTGGTCCTGTTCGCTTTGCTCTACTTGATGAGGTAGGGGATGACGTCACTGATCCGCAATCCACTGACGATCGTGTGGGCACTGCTCACCACGGTCACCATCGCGTCATCGTGGATCGCCCTCGAGGGCGGAGCCTCCCACCAGATCAATACCACGGTCACGACGGTTGTCCTGCTGATCGCGGCAGTCAAAGCGCACTTGGTGATCCGGCATTTCATGGAAGTTCGCCACGCGCCCGTCTGGCTCAAGGCCACTACCAGCGGATGGGTCCTCGCGCTGTTCGCGCTACTGCTGGGCCTCTACTTCGCCAGTCTATAGCAGTGGCTTTCGTCAAGAGTCGCTTGATCATTCGCTACTTTATGGAGGTGCGCACCGCTCCCGGCGGCTCAAACTGTCCGGGTGAATGCTTGTCAGGCGGACAACTTTTGCGCCAACTCCCATGCAGCCTCGGCCATAACGCGATAGCGCTCGCGATATTCAGTCGTGCTCGCGCGCGCATCGGCGGCGTTGCCTTCCACGCCGCGACGCCACACCCCGGCGGTGATGGAGGCCAGGCGGAACATCGAAAACACCACGAAGACGTCAAGCGATTCCGGGGGGTTGCGGCCGGCATGCGCGCAATAGCTCCTCACGAATGCCTGTTGGTCAGGAAGCCCAGTGCCACTGAGGTTCTCGCCGACTACCCCGGTCATGCCACCGGGCCCGCCCAGCACATGGTAGGTGACGCAGAAATAGCCGAGGTCGGCCAGCGGGTTGCCGATCGTCGCCAGCTCCCAGTCCAGCACCGCGACTACCCGCGGCTCGGTCGGGTGCAGCAATACGTTGCCCAGGCGGTAGTCGCCGTGGGCGATGCAGGCTGGTTCATCATCAGGCGGGAGGTGGTCGGGCAGCCATTCCGCCAAGAGGTCCATCGCAGGCATGTCCTCCATGCGCGCCGCCTGCCATTGGCGAGTCCATAATGCCACTTGACGTTGCATATAGCCCTCGGGCCGGCCGAACCCCTCAAGCCCTACCGCGCGCCAATCCACCCGATGCAATGCCGCAAGCACCCGAGCCAGATCCTCATAGACGGCGGCACGGTGCGCCGCCGCGCCCTCACGCATCACCCGGTCCGGAAAAACCCGTCCCTCAACGTGATCCATGACGAAAAAAGGTGTGCCGAGGATTGTTTCGTCCTGGCAGAGCAGCCGCATCCTCGGTACCGGCACGTCGGTCTGGGCCAACGCCGCCATGACGCGGTATTCGCGTTCTACTTCATGGGCGCGAGGCAGCAGCTTGCCGGGCGGCTTTTTGCGCAGAACGTACTCGCCTCCGGCAGTACGGAGGTGATAGGTGGGGTTGCTCTGCCCGCCCTGAAATTGACGAATTTCGAGCTGGCCGTCGAAGCCCGCGAGCCGTCCGCGCAGATACCGGGCCAGCGCGGCTTCGTCGAATCGATGTGCGGGAAGGACCGGAACCAGCTCTGCCATTCCCTCCATCTGTTGCCCCTTCCGCCCAACCGCCTTCCCAAAAACCCTACCGAGGAGCGATGAAACGATGGCCGGTTTCGGTGTCGGCGTCATGCACAACACGATCAACTCGCGTTTCGGCCCAAAGCCGTTGGTGCATGCGGACTACGCTATTGGCCTGGCCTGTCGGGCCGATTCGTTCTGGGTGGCCGACCACCTTAACTCGGCGTGGCCGCCGTCGATGTGGACGCCCGAGCATGTCGGCGCGGCCCGTCTGATTCCCAAGATTGACGCCCACCTGGAACCCTGGACGATGCTGGGCTACCTCGCCGGCCGGAACAAGTTGGGCCGGATGCGGCTGGGAGTGGCCGTCACCGATACCGGCCGGCGCAATCCGGCGGTCACCGCGCAGGCCGCCGCGTCGCTGCATCTGCTCACGCGTGGCCGTGCGGTCCTCGGCATCGGAACCGGCGAGCGGGAAAGCAATGCGCCCTACGGCGTGGACTGGTCCAAACCGGTGGCACGCTTCGAGGAAGCCGTCGCCACCATCCGCGCGTTATGGAACTCCAATGGCGAGCTCGTCACCCGCGATTCACCGTTCTTCCCTTTGCACAAAGCGACTTTCGCGCTGCCGCCATACCGCGGCAAGTGGCCGCCGATCTGGATCGCCGCCCATGGGCCGCGCATGATGCGTGTCACCGGACGGTATGCCGACGGCTGGTTCCCGGGAACGACCCGCGCAACCGAGTACGGTGAGCAACTCGAGATCGTCCGTGCTGCGGCGTCGGATGCCGGGCGCGACCCGATGGCCATCACCCCCGCCCTCATCCGGTTCATCGTCACCGGCCGATCTCGCGACGAAGTCGACGAAGTCGTGGAATCCGATATCGCCAAGGTGTTCACGCTCCTCTCCCCCGGCAAGGACTGGGCCCGGCACGGAGCGCAGCACCCACTCGGAGCAGACTTCACAGGCGTGCAGGACTTCTTACCGCAAACGATCGACGAGCAAACCGCGCTCGCATACGCCGCTCAAGCTCCTCGATCCCTGGTCGAAGAATTGTTTGCGGTCGGCACACCTGACGAAGTCATCGACCAGATGGCGGACTTCCGCGACCATGGCATGCGCTACCTGGTTGTCGGCAACGCCGGCGCCATTCAACCGAGTCTGCGCAAAAGCGCTACCACGACGGCGCCGTACGTCAAGGTCGTGCGTGCGCTGAGAAAGCTGTGAGGTGAAGCGATGCCGATGATCGATCTGACCTACGTGCGTGGGTCGTTGGACGACCAGGCGCTGGGACAGCTAACCGACGAGCTCGTCGCCGCGCTGCTGCGGGCCGAACGTGCCCCGGATACCCCATTCCTGCGCGACAACACCTTGGTGTACCTGCACGCGGTGGATTCGGCCGCGCAGTCGGTTGGCGGCCGCGGTGAGGGCTCGCCTCGATTCCGGGTCGAGATGACGGTGTTCGAAGGCGCCCTGTCGCAAGATCGCAAGGAACAGCTCGCCGCTGATGTGCACGCCGCGGTGTGCGCCGCCGCCGGTATCGAGCCAGAAAGCGCACGGGCGCTGCATGTTTGGACACTGATTCACGAAATCCCGGAAGGCAACTGGGCCGGCGGCGGCAAGATCATCTACTACCGGCAGGTCAAAGGTTTGGTCGCTGACGACGCGCAATAGTGTCCGGGTATGGACATTTCTTGCGCGTTCGCGACCTCCTCTAGCACCCCGGAACACGTGGAGGTCGCCGAGACGCTCGGCTACCGGCGAGCCTGGCTGTACGACTCCCCCGCGCTGTACCCCGACGTCTGGATGATTCTCGGCCGCTGTGCCGAACGCACGTCGCGCATCGGCCTCGGACCGGGCGTGCTGGTTCCCAGCCTGCGCCATCCGATGGTCAACGCCGCCGCGATTGCCGAGCTCGTGGACCGAGCACCCGGTCGCGTCGCGGTGGCCGTGGGCTCGGGCTTCACCGGCCGGTTCACGCTGGGCAAGCGGCCGATGCCGTGGCGTCAGGTCGCCGACTACGTCCGTTGCTTGAAATCTCTGCTGGCGGGCCAGACCGGCGAATGGGAGGGGTCGAAAGTTCGCATGCTGCAGCTGCCCGGCTTCGGCGCGAAGCGGCCGATCCAGGTGCCAATCCTGATCGGTGCGGACGGCCCGAAGGGCCTGGCGGTGGCGGCCGAACTCGGCGACGGCGTCTTCTCCGCCGCCGTCCCCCAACCCGATGCGGTGAAGGTGGCTGATTGGCGGGCCTTACTGGCCTTCGGCACTGTGCTCGACGAGGGCGAGGAACTGACCTCGGCGCGGGTCGCCGACGCTGCCGGGCCCGGCGCGGTGGTCATGTACCACGCCGTCTACGAGCGCGCCGGCGCCGCCGCGGTTGACGCGCTACCAGGCGGGCGCGGCTGGCGCGAGGCGGTCGAAGCCTGTCCCGAGGATGAGCGGCATCTCGCGATCCACGAGGGTCACCTGGTCAAGGCCAACCCGCGCGACGAGCCGCATGTTGCCGACCTCCTCCCGTTGGCCAACGCAACAGGATTGACGGGTACGGCGCAGCAGGTGTCGGAACGCGTTGCCGGGTTCGGCGCGCTCGGCGTCACCGAACTCGTCTATCAGCCCGCCGGATCCGACATTCCGCGTGAGCTTCGCGCCTTTGCATCCGCCATGGGCCTGCAGGGCTGAGGGATTACGGTGTGATGATGACTGCCCAAGTGCTCGTGACGGCATCGCTTGCCGGGCTTTTTGCGTTCGCCGGCCTGATCAAGCTGCTCGGGGTCCGGCAATCGCTGGCGATTCGCGACCATCTCGGCGTCAAGCCGGCGCAATGGCGGGTGATCGGGCTGCTCGAGTTGGCCGGCGTCGCCGGTGTGTTGGCGGGTTTGGCCTGGCCGCCGATCGGTGTCGCCGCCGCTATCGGGCTTGGTCTGCTTGTGTTGGGCGCCATCGGTTTTCACCTCCGGGCGTCCGACAGTGTCGCCGACACGGCTCCGGCGGTGATCGGACTGGGCCTGGCCGTCGCGACGGCCATCCTGCAGTCGGCCTGACGGCGATTGCCGAGCCCGCGCCAGCACTAGTAAGCTGGGCTAAATGAATGACGTCGTCATCGCCGGGGCCGGTCCTAATGGGTTGATGTTGGCCTGTGAGCTCGCGCTGTCCGGGATCCGGCCGATAGTGCTGGACCCGCTGCCGGGACCAAACCCGGAACCGCGCGCCAACGGCGTGACGGGCCAAGGGGTTCGGATTCTCGACCACCGAGGTTTGTACAGCGTCCTGGCGGGGACCGATGACCCACCGCAGCCGTCGCCGTGGGCCATGTTTGCCGCGTTGACGCTGGATCTGGCCGGGACGGCGGATACCCAGAACTATATGGTCGCCGTGCAACAGCCCCGGCTTGTGCAAGTCCTTGCCCAGCGTGCCGGCGAGTACGAGGTGGACATTCGCTGGGGCCACCGGCTGACAGGTTTCGATCAGCGCGCCGACGGCGTCACCGTGCAGGTCGCCGTTCCGGACGGCGACTACGAGCTCGCGGCGAGGTACCTCGTCGGCGCCGACGGCGGCACCAGCCAGACGCGCAAGCTCGCGGGCATCGATTTCCCCGGCATGACCTCGCATGACGCGGTCGCAAGGATGGCGTTCGGGGTGGTGCCGCCCGACGACTGGGTTGACCCGGTCACCGGCGCGCTCGAGGTGCCCGGGTGGGGCCGAGTCCCGCCCACGCCGTTCTATCGTGCCGAACATGGCGTCTTCGCGTGCCGTCGGTTGGGCGGCAGGGCGATGCTGATCACCCTCGAACTGGACTCATCGGCTCAAGAAGACCGCGTCGACGACTATGACGACGACGAAACACCGGTGAGCCTGCCCGAGATCGAGGCCAGCGTGAAACGCGTGCTCGGCGCCGACGTACCACTGCGGCCGATATCGCCCGACACCCCGTTGGATTTGCGCCGCTTCTACGGCATCAACTCGAGGATCGCATCGCGGTACACATCAGGCCGGGTGATCCTGGTGGGCGACGCCGCGCACGTGCACTCCCCGCTCGGTGGCCCGGGACTGAACCTGGGTCTGCAGGATGCGGTGAACCTTGGCTGGAAGCTGGCCGCCGTCATCGCCGGTCGCGCCGAGCCTGCGCTGCTCGACACGTATCAGGCCGAACGCCGGCCCGCCGCCGAGCGGGTGATCATGCACAGCCGCGCTCAGTTGGCTCTGATCAGACCCGGGACCGAAGTCACCGCCTTACGGGAGCTGTTTTCCGAACTGCTGACGAATCCCGATACCGTCCACCGCCTCAGTGATCTGGTGTCCGGCAACGACAATCGGTACGCCGTTGACGATGACGCGCATCCGCTCGCCGGCCGTTGGGTGCCCGATTTCGCTGTGGCCGATGCCGACGGAACGTGGCGGATAGCGGAGCTTGCCCGCGACGGGCGGCCGCTGCTCATCGATCTCACCGACGGCGCCGTCGTCGCCGCCGCCGTGACGGACATCGCGGACCGGATCACCGTCGCCGCGGGACGCCCGGTCGGTGATGTGTCCGCTGCGTCGGCCAGGGCGTTGCTGGTGCGTCCGGATGGCTACGTGGCGTGGGCGTCGTCGGAGCCGAAGCCAGGAGTGGACGAACTTCGTCGCGTTCTTGGTCAGTTGTTTGGGATCACGCTTCCCTAGCCCAGTCGGCTGTTTCGAACGATGTGGGCGTCCAATCCCACACGGTGCCAATGATTTAGGCGTCAACAGGTGTTGTGCGTGCGTTGATAAGGGTAGGTCGTTCGCGATCGGCAATACCCGATCCGACGAGCTTTATGACCTCATCGGTGGTGTGTGCTTCGTGAGCGTCCACGCCGTAGCTGGCGGCGGTGCCGACCACATCCAGACCGGGCAGGTCCATTCCGGGAACTCCCGGCGTTTTCTCCCACTTGCCAAATTCTTTGAGGATTCCGTATTCGGCGTTGGAGGCGACCACGATGGTGACCGGGATCTTATAGTGCGCCGCGGTCCATAACGCGGTGATCGCGTAATGCATGGAGCCGTCGCCCATTAACGCCACCACGGGGCGATCCGGCGCGGCGAGTTGAGCGCCAACGGCGGCGGGTAGCCCAAAGCCCAGTCCTTCGCCGGCGGCTGATAAGTGCGAGAGCGGGCTTCCGGGCCGAATAGCGTTGGTGATCGCGATCTCGTTGCTGCCGGCCTCGCTGACCCAGAGCGTGTCTGCGGGTGCGGCATGACCGACGGCCGCCCACAGTGATTCGGGTTTAAGCGGTGTTTCCGCGTGCTCGACGGCGGGGATCGGGGCGCGTGGCGGTGGAGCGGACCGTTTGGTTGGTTTGGTCGCAGCGAGCAGGGCCTGGGCGGCGCTGCGCACGTCGGCGATGATCGCGTCCCCCACCGGGGCGCGGGCGGCTTCGTCGGGATCGTTGGTGATGTGAATCAGGCTTGTGCCTTGGGGCAGATAGGGTCCGGGGACTCGCGGGTAGTACCGGAACACCGGTGCGCCGATTACCACCACCAAGTCGCGGCCCGTTAACGCTTGGGAGACCCAGCCCGCACCGGGCGGTAGCAGGCCCTGATACAACGGGTGATTCTCGGGGAATCCACTCCACCCGGTAATTGGGGCCGTCCACACGACCGACTGGGTGCGTTCGGCCAACCCGATCACGGCATCCCAGGCGTCGTAGCGGTCCACATCGCCACCCACAATCAGCGCCGGTGAGGTTGCCGCCTGGATGCGCGCACAGATCTGCTCGGCAAGATCTGCCGGAAAGCCAACCGCGTGGGTAACTTTGCGTTCGCGCACCACGGCAACGTCCGCGGCCTGGGTGTCATCGAGTTCGGCCTGCATGTCGTCCATCGGCAACGAGACGAACACCGGCCCCATCGGCGGGGTTGTCGCCAAGTGGATGGCATGAGCGAGCACAGCGGGAGCCTCGCTCGCGATTGCCGGTTCGGCGGCCCACTTCACGAACGGCTTAGGCACCGTCGTCGGGTCGACGTTGGTCAGCAGACAGTACTGGTTTTGCATGAAGCGGCGCTGATTTCCGGCGGTGACGATCAACGGGGTCTTGTTCACGAATGCGTTGTAAAGCGCGCCTTGCGCGTTGCCCATACCGGGCGCGGTGTGAACGTTGACCACGGCGGGTCGTCGGGTGATCTGGGCATAGGCGTCGGCCATCCCGACCGGCACCATCTCCTGCAGTCCCAGCACGTAGCGGAAATCGTCAGGAAAATCCTCCAGCAGGGTCAGCTCCGACGAGCCGGGATTACCGAACCAGGTAGTCAGCCCATGCGAGCGGAACAGGTCTAGGGTTGCTTGCCGAACGCTAATCATCTCGGACCTTCTCTCGTCAGCGGGCGGCCCAGACTAACGGCAGATCAACGCTACGCGCAGGCGCAGGTCGCAACAACGCTTCTTGATCCGCGGCAGGACCGGTCGCCGAACGCTTCCTCTTGGCTGGTCATACTCGCCGCAGCGGCGGTTGCGCCGGGTCCACCCAGGTCTGTCTGACCGGCCCCGTTCCGGTCACCGCGATGATCGCGGGTTGGGCGGCCCCGGCCAGCGCTCCGTCGTAACCAGCGCCGAATATGAGTTCGTTCAGCACGTGCCGATTTCCGAGGCGATGGGTGTGGACCCGCAGATCCGTGAAGCGATCCACAAGCAGGACTTCGATTCATCGCTGCTCTCGACCGACGATCAGGCGATCACGAAATTCGTTGCGGCGGTTGTGCGCAGCCCAACTGTCGACGACGACACCTTCGCCGCGGTGCGCAAGATCCTGAGCAATCGCGAGATCGTCGAGGTCCTGCAGGTCGTCGGATTTTATTGGTCGTTCGGCCGCGTTGCCACGGTCCTCGAAGTCGAGATCGAACCCGCGCACGGTACCGCGGTCATCGAGACCAGCGAGAAAGCCGCGGCCGAGTAGCCACGCTCCCCAAGGTGCGACTGGCGTTCACAGTCGGCCATGCGAATGAGCGCAGCGCTGACTCACGCTGCCTTGAAGTTCAAAGGTGGCTATTTCGAAGCGATTTCGTCCTGATACTTCTTGGTCATATGCGCGACGGCGTCGTTCTGCGACTGCGCGAGACCTTCTCGCGCTTCGCTGGCACGAGCGGCGGCATCCAGTGTCGGCTGCGCCTGGCCCTGGAAATGCGGCATCACTTCGGCGGCAAACAATTCGGCCGACCGTTTGGTCGCCGCGGGATTGGCCCACTCGTGGCCCATCTGCAGCATGCAGCCGAAGCCTCCGGATTGATCCCACATCCGCTGCACCTGGTCCCGTGCCCGCTCCGGCGTGCCAATAACACCGGCGCCGTTGTCGTTGATGACGTCGATCATCTCGTCGATCTGCTCGCCCGGCATGGTCATCTGCGGGAACGCGGCCACCTTCTGGAAGTACCGGAACCATGACTCGAGGCCAAATTTCACGTCGTCTCGCGCCTGCTTCTCGGTTTCGGCGATGTGGAACGGCCCGACCAGGCTCCAATTCTTGCGATCGACCTGGGTGCCGAATACGGCCGCGCGCTCTTCCACGATGTCCCAGTGATACTGCAGCGCGTTGAAGCCCTCGATAGTCAGCGTCGCCCCGATGGACAGCAAGCCGATGCCATGCTTGCCGGCCAACCGCGCCCCCGTCGGCGAGGCGACGGCGGCGACCGCCAGCGGGACACCCCCGTCGGAGTACGGGGCGAGCTGCAAGCGGGCGTCATGCAGCTCGTGCGTGGGCGTCTTGGCGGAAACCGTCTCCCCCCGCAGCAGCCGGACGACGATGTCCAGATTGGTTTCCAGCAGCTCTCGGGTGTCGGTGGGCGTCAGCCCGATCATCGACGAGTCGCTGGGTAATGATCCCGGTCCCACGCCGCCGATCGCGCGGCCGTGGGTCAAGTGATCCAGCATCATCAGCCGGTCGGCGACCCACAGCGGGTTGTGGTACGCGAGCGAGATGACGCCGGTGCAGAGCTTGATCCGCTTGGTCCGCTCCGCGGCGGCACCGATGAAGATCTCCGGCGAGGCGATGAGCTCGCTGCCTGCCGAGTGATGCTCGCCAATCCACGCTTCGTCGAAGCCGAGCGCGTCAAGGTGTTGGACGAATTCGAGATCTCGCTGCAACGCCAGTGTCGGGTTGGTGCCCGCCCGGTGAAACGGTGCGATGAAGTACCCAAACCTGAGCTTGGCCATGTGCGGTCCCCTAGCAGTCGAGTTGCCCGAACCTTAAACCTGCCATGCAACCCGTGACTAGCTCAACGGCGATGCTCGATCACGGCCAGCCGCCGCAACCCACGCCCGGTACACAACCGTGGCCGCCGCCAGGTCCGCCGCCGCCGCTGGGGCCGCCAGGGATTTGACCCCAGCCGCCGCCCGGTCCGCCGCCGCCGGTGGGACCGCCGGGGATGCTGCCACTGCCGCCGTTAGGTCCACCGCCGCCGGTGATACCGCCCGGCCCGCCGTCGCCGGGGGCAGGCGGTGGCTCAGGTGCGGGTTCGACGGTCGATGAAGGAGTGGTTGTCGTCGTGGTCGTGGGGGTGGTTGTCGTCGTGGTCGTTGTCGTCGTGGCGTGCGTCGGCACGCCCTTGCCGCCGACTACGCAGCCAACCGGAAACATGAGCATCGCGGCAGCGCCGAACAATGCCAGCGTCGTCCGAACTTCAGACTTCATGCGCAATCCCCAGTCTCGTCAAGTGCACCCGCTGGTACCCCAGACCCGGTAGTTGCGAAACGCGTTGACTGCGCGCCGGAATTCAGGCCCACCGGGACAACTGAGCACGTATCAGCGGGGCGATTTTTTCTGCCATGTACGCATGTCCGGCGTCATTGGGATGCACCCCGTCAGGGCCGATCAGGTCGGGCCTACCAACGAACCAGCCCTCGCCGATCGGGTCGATGAACGTTGCCCCCGCCCAGTCGGCCTGGCTTCTGAGGGTGTCGCGGACGTACAAGACGTCGAACGGCGGATCGGCGGTCGGCCACGGCGGCCCAATGACGAGCAGTTTCGCCGAGGGCGCGATGCGCCGCGTCAGATCGAAAGTGTCGTGTGCCATGCCCGCCATCTGCATAGCATTCACGCCCTGGTCATTGCGGGAGCCGAAGAAGACCACGAGCGCATCGTCGGGGTGGACCGCTCGGCCAGTCAGATCCTCAAAAACGCTGCCGTGGTCACCGCGGACGACGTAACCGGCTCTGCCCTCGGACGCCACGTCGGGCGAGATCTGAACGCCCTGGTGAGCGAGCGCCAGCCAGGTGCGGGTGGTCCATGCATTCGAGCCCTGCCCGCCTTCATCCGTGCCGGCGGTGTAGGAGTCCCCGATCACCGCGACGTGGTCAATCGGGGTGCCCCGGGCCGCGGGCTGATACGGCCGTGCCAGCGCCGGTCGGTGGCTGACCACTCCGACGACAAGCGCCAGGGAGATCACCACCGGCGCTAGCCGAACCACTGCTACCTGCACTGTTCACCCCTCGACCGCGTGCCGCATTCGTATGAGCAAAACAAGCCATTGCGCCGCCGACGCGCGGGTGTCCAGTTGGACGCCGAGTGGGAGCCGGTCAGCGCAGGTCAAGGCCCCCACTTCGTCGACGGGCACGGGACACCCAGGGGCCCGTGCCACAGGGATCGTACTTGATCAGTCTGGGGCGCAGCAGCGTTCGCGTCCGGAGCCCATCGCTACCCGGCGCGCGCCTCCAGCGCCCGGTCGACCGATTGCAGCTTGCCGGTCGCGGGTTGAGCCGCCGAATCGGTCTGGGCGTGGGCGTTCGGGCCGCTGAAGTCGACCATCCTGCGCATCCAACGGCGGGCGGGCTCTTCGACGAAGTGATACATCAGGACCGAGATAACCACGGCGATCGCCACCAGGCCGAAGACGTTCCATTTCCACGGGGAATCGGAATGCCACGGTGTGAGCTCGAATTGCTCGACCGCCCATCCCCAGGCCGTATGCACCAGCTCGTGAACCATGTACAGGCAGAACGAGATCTGACCGCCATAAACCATCAACCGCGTCGACAGTAGCCTCGGCAGGCTGCCCAGGCCGACCGCCAGGGTTATCACCAGCGGAACGAACAGCATGTCGACCACTCCGCCGCTGTCGTTCTCCACGACCCCGGATATCGGATGCGCCCTGAACCAGTAGAGGACGCCCACCATGGCGACCAACAGAAGCAGGGAGGTGTAGCCCGCGATGCGGCGACCACGATCGGTCAGCCGCAACCTGCGCACGGCGGCGCAGGCGAGGGCGCCGGCGGTGAATTGCGTCACGATTCGCGGCAGCCAACTCCACGGT
>Ga0209656_10000942_pt1 | contig 18773 bp, 19 predicted proteins | sample BogFormECP12_OM2_FD_188239 | JGI IMG/M metagenome (GOLD analysis project Ga0209656, IMG submission 188239) | Bog forest soil microbial communities from Calvert Island, British Columbia, Canada - ECP12_OM2 (SPAdes) (version 2) | ecosystem: Environmental > Aquatic > Freshwater > Wetlands > Bog ... | reverse complement strand
ATAGAGGCAATCGAAGCCTTTATCGCTAGCTGGAATCAGTACGCCACCCCCTTCGAGTGGACCAAAGAGGAAGTCCACCAGAAGCAAATGAAACATTCTTACGCTACTTTGTGCAATTAAGCACTAGATCCTGCACGCAGCCGGTCAGTAAGCCCACGGTGTATTTGTGGTCGGCGGGCGTCTCAACCGGCTGGATCAGTGCGTCGGAAAAATGTCGCTGCACCCGTGGCGTCAGCGGCTCTAACGCCCGCAGCCGCATTGGCAGCAACCGCGTAAGCTTTAATTTCCGCACCAGGAACTCCAGTCCGCTCGCCTGGTAAAGCCAGACCAGCCGACCGACCGCTCGCAACGCCTGTGGGCGCGTAAATAACCAACGGAGAGTCAATGCGCGCACAAGGTCGCGGACCCGGTTTCGCAGCACGCCGACCTGTTCGATATCGGCACGCGCGTGCTCGAACATCTCGCCGTAGCGTACGCCGGCCGGGCAGGCCGTTTCGCAGGTTAAGCAACCCAGACAAAAATAGAGTTCTTGACCAAACGCTTTCGTTACCTCGAGTTGGCCGTCAGCGATGCGACGCATCAGCGCGATGCGGCCACGTGGGCCGTTGCGTTCAAGCTTGGTTTCGTTGTAGGTCGGGCAGGTGGGTAGGCACATGCCGCAGCGGATGCATTGCTGGAGCACCGAATAGTCAAGGCGCTTGAGGTACTTTGACGCGCCTTGGCGGCCTTCCGGATTGGCGCGACCGATCTTAAACGCGGCTTGATGCAGTTCTTCTTGAGTGGCCATCAGTCAAAAATCTTTCCGGGGTTCAAGAGGTTGTCAGGATCCAGCGTACGCTTCAGTTGGCGCATGAGTCCCAGGCTGGCGTCACCGATCGCATTGGGTAAAAAGGTCTTTTTGGCCAACCCAACGCCGTGCTCGCCGGTAATGGTACCCCCCAGGTTCACCGCCCGATCAAAAATTTCCTCCATCGCCTTTTCCACGCGCGCCATTTCGGCCGCGTTCTTTTCATTAGTCAGAAACGTCGGATGTAAGTTGCCGTCGCCCATGTGGCCGAAGGTGCCCACGGTTACGTCGTATTTGGCGGCTGTTTGCTGGATGAACCGAATCATGTTGGCCAGTTCACTGCGTGGCACAGTGGCGTCTTCCAGGATGGTAGTGGGCGACACGCGCGCCAGCGCTGAAAAGGCCACGCGGCGGGCGGTCGTGAGATGGATGGCCTCTTCTTCGCTCTGGGCTAGTTGTACGGCCATGGCACCGTGGTTGCGAGCGATTTCGGCCATTTGCTGCGCCTCCTCCTCGACGACGACCGGATGTCCGTCCGTCTCCATGAGGAGTATCGCTTCGGCATCCAGCGGCAAACCCACGTGGGCATATTCCTCCACGCATTTCATCGTGATCCGGTCCAAAAACTCCAGCGTGCACGGGATGATCTTGGCAGCGATGATGGCTGAGACGGTTTCCGCAGCCGCGTCCATTTGCGAAAAGGTCGCAAGCAGGGTTTTTTTGGCCCGCGGTTTTGGCACCAACTGCAGGAGCACTTTGGTGATAATGCCCAGGGTGCCTTCTGAACCGATGAAGACGTCCTTCATCGAATAGCCCGCGACGTCCTTAACGCACTTGTTGCCTAAGGAAACGGGCTCGCCGTTAGCTAGCACGGTCTCCAGACCCATGACATAATCTCGAGTGACACCGTATTTCAGTCCGCGCAAACCGCCGGAGTTCTCTGCTACGTTGCCCCCGATCGTGGAAATCTTCATCGACCCGGGATCGGGCGGATAAAGGAGCCCAGCGGCATCGGCGAGTTCGGTTATTTTTTGGGTCACCACACCGCTCTCGACGTGAATGGTGAGGTTCTTTTGGTCGAGTTCGAGCACCCGGTCCATCTTTACCAAGCAAAGCACGATGCAGCCATGCACTGGCACGCTGCCGCCGCTTAAGCCGGTGCCGGAGCCGCGCGCGACGACTGGAACTTTGTTCTGCGCCGCGTAACGGACGACCTGACTCACCTCAGCGGTAGTATTCGGCAAGACCACGCAGCCAGCTTCTGCGTAGAGCGTAGGGGTGCCGTCAAATCCGTAAGTGGCCAGGTGTTCCGCTTCCCACAACACGCGCTCCGATCCAAGCATGCGTGTGAGCTCTGCCGCAGCCTTATTCATAATGTCAACGCATCAACTTAGTGCCTCGATGGACGCAGGAGAAGCTTTTCCTGAGCTCGATTTGCTTTACTTCCGATTGAGGACGGGTCGTGCTGGACACCAAGGGTTTAATTGCCGCTCCGGCAGGGTAAGCCGTTCTCATAGAAGCCGATGTCTTTTCGCAACGCTTTCTCCAGAGCCGAGCTGTTCTGGTTCGTTGCCAATTGCAAACCCAAACGTGCCGTTTTTAGCGCTTCGGAGAAGTTTCCAGTTTGCGCATAAGCGGCTGCCAGTATGCGGAGAGCCTTCGGATTCGCGCCGCCAGTCATCTGGTTTGCCTGTTCGGCTAGCTTAACAGCGACGGCTTCTAAAATAGGCGTTTGAGGGGAAGTCGCCAATGCCCAGGCGAGGTTGCCGCGGGCCTCAACGTACTGGGGATTAATTTCGAGCGCTTTTTGGTAGTAACTAATAGCTTCTTCCACTTGTCCCTTTTGGAAAAGTACGATGCCGAGATTGTTGCAGACTTCGGAGTAGTCGGGTTTGATCTCGAGCGCTTTTTTGTAATGATCAACAGCCTCATCCACTTGGCCCTTGAGAAGAAGAGCATTGGCAAGATCATAGTGGACCAAGGCGTAGTCGGGTTTGAGCTCGAGCGCCTTATCGTACTGAGCAATGGCTTCGTCCAACTCCCCCTTCTGGAGAAGGGCGCTGCCAAGATTTGCCTGGGTGTCCGCATGATCCGGCTTAATCTCAAGCGCTTTTCGGAAATGAAAGATTGCGTTGTCCACTTGACCCTTCTGGAGCATGACGGTGCCGAGATTGTTGTGTGCCATCCAAGCCTTGGGATTTCTCTCAATCGTGGTTTGCCAGAGAGTTTCGATGTCGGCATACATCGCACTCTGGTGCCATGTGAGGATAGCTAGCAAGCCCAGGAACGCAAAGCACAGCACATAATCAATTCGCCGATGCCAATTCCGCCCGTGTTCAAAAAGCAGGGCTATGCCTGCCGCCACGAGCGCAATGAACCCGAGGTTTGCAAGGTACTGGAAATGGTCCGATACAAGCGAATAGCGAAATGGATACACGTTTAAAAAGCCAAGTACCGGGAATAGCGTTACGATATAAAAAAGAAGTGCCGCCAATGGCGCACGCCACCGTCGGCTTAGCCAGACCAAAACCGCCACCAGCAAGAGCGCAGCCGCCGGGTAGAGATATTGCCACCAGACTGTCTGGCTGACCTCCCATCGGGGATAGACGAAGATCAAATCGAGTGGCCAGAGAAGTTTGCCCAAGTAAAACCAGATTACACGCCCGGCAATAAGAATCCGCTCCGTCGCAGTATAATTGAAGTCAGCGCCTTCGGCGCCAATGAGGTTTCGCTCAACCCATGCGGTAAACAGTCCCGCAGCGGTCCCCAGCAGGAAAAACGGTATCAATGGCGACAGATCCCGTCTCCACGATAACTTGCCGTGCTTCCACCAGAAAATAATCAATAGCGCGGCTGGCAGAGTGGCGATGACGGTTTTCGACATCAAACCCAACAAAAAGAGAACCAGGGCGGCGGCATAGGATGGCAGGTTCCTGGTGCGATCAAACTTCAAGTAGGCCAAGACAGACCCGAAATAAAACACCCCGGAAAGCATATTCTTGAGTTCGGAAATCCAAGCTACCGATTCCGTTTGAATCGGATGCAGCGCAAAGATTGCGGCCGCAAACCATGCGCCCCGAATTTCAAGGCGTCGCAAAATTCTGACGAGGAGCAAGGCTGAGGCGCAGTGTAGAAGGATATTGAGCAAATGGTACCCTGCAGGCCAAAGGCCCCAAAGTTGGTGTTCCACCCAAAAGAAAGTATGCGCCAGCGGATAGTATTGCTGGGTAGCGCCGGGCTTAGTCCATATTCGTCCTAACCCCTCCAGGGAGCGCAATTCCGGTTTGGTCAGGTGGGCATCGTCATCCCAGATGGGTGTTCCGTTCCAGGCCGGCAGGTAGATGAACACCGTGACGATCACCAAAAGCAAGCCAAACAACCAATCCTGACGACACAGTTCTACCGGCTCGTTGGAATCTAATTTGGCTGGCGAATCGGCCATGTATTGCGGCTCTTTGGTGAGATATCGCTTAGACGAGTTCTTGAGCCGCCGCAAGTTCCGACCAAGAGGGATTCACGAAAATTTCGCTCTCACTTTTCTGCCGTAAAAAACGACACGACACCGATCGGAGGAAATCCCCTATGGCATACGAAAACCTGAAAGAGCGCCGCGCCTGCGTTGATCGTCTGGTGACGGCGGGCATCAACTTCGAGCCGAGTTTGATCAAGGCGTTTGCGGTTGCCTTCGGTTGCTCGACCCGCGCGATCCGAGTCGATCTCTGAGTCGTCGGCGATGTTCAAGCTCGGCAAAAGTCTGTCTCTTGGACCGGAGCTGCGAACTCGCCGCGTCACTAGCGACGCTCTGCGCGTGCGCTTCTCGCCCGCCTGTTAGTTGTTCGTAACGGTGTGCCGTCGTCGTCGAGATCCCCGCAGCGGCGAGTGTCTCATCTTTTGACTTTCCATCGGCGGGAAGTCTAATTTTGCCGCCATGCGCTTCCGCCTTCTCCAGCTCGCGCGACAGCTCGCCGATTCTGATCGATGCGCCCAGACGGATCTCGGCGTGGAAAACCTGCCGTGGCGTAAACCGGCCCGGACCAGTTTGAGAGCGTGTTTGCCAGGATCCCGCTATGACGCCATTCACGCGGCGTGAAGTCAGTTATTGAGACCGATTCTCACTTAGTCGCAACCTGTCGCAAATTTGTATTAGAAGCGTTAACAACATTTCGTAACGCTCGACTTATATTTTATGCTTGAAGATCTCGTGACGAACTTAGCGGCTCTTCACCGACTCTTACGCTCTGAAGATGTTTCATCAAGGCCCCGTGAACTTTTCGTTTTCCTCCGATCGTATCCTGTAAAAAAGCGTTCGAAAACCAGAAACGTCAAAAGGTAGTTTATCTTGCGTTTTGTCGGATAAGAGAATTGTAGGCTTGTTAAGGGCGTGCGCATAACCTACTTCATAGTAGACGTTCGGATTCTTCGGCGTAATATCTGCGATCACGATAGATGCGTCCTGAATACTTTGTATAATCTCATTAATAATCAAGCCACTGTTAAACCTGTCGTCAGCTCTCACAGCTTGGTATCCGAATTCCCTACATACTGGTTTAATTACCTCTTCGTAAAGCGTATTAAAAGATTCGGTAAATTGCATTACCACAAAAGCTTTCGGCGTCTCCTCTTCTACAAAAAAAAAAAATTTCTGACCTCGATAGGCTCTGGACCCGCTAGCAGTAAACCAAGAGGCGATCTACTAATTGGCGTCTGAGTCGAATAGACTTTTACGCCGTTAACAAACATCGAAATATTTGAACCTAGAACCGAGATCATAGCTTTTAGCCAGACGTCCCGGGCGGGATAAAATCCCACGTTGCAAGAATCTAACGCCGCATATTGAGGAGGCTTTTGCTCGCTCCCTGTCGCTTGTTTAACCGACAAAACTCCATAAGCAGCTCTACCAACGTTGAATCCCACAAGTATCTGAAGCACTAAGCCACGATTTAGAACGCATTGACATCGGCCTTTCTCGTTGTGAAGGAACACCTCAAAGTTAATCCGACCGCGTTGGAAGTACTTGTCTGAATTTAAAGTGACCCACGGGTGTCTCGGACTTTCACTTTCCATCGTTGGGAAGTTGAACTTTCCCGTCTCCGTTACGATGCGCCTGCTCCAGCTCGCGTTGTGAAGGAGCGCCGCTATATTCGCAAAAGTGCCTTTATTCTTCTTAGCGTTTCGCGCTTAAAATCGCGAAAAGAAACGCTGCGGCCAGCAATAGCCAACTGCGTCTCATACGCTTTCTCAAGCTGTGTGTTTAATTCGAGCCGAGCGTTTTTTGCCGCTTCGCTCGTCTCGTCGAAATTCTGATAACCGAGATCGTAGAGTTCGGCCCATTTTAGGAGTTGTTCGCGATCGATCAAAAGTGCTCGATTCTCCAAGCTTCAAGCATGAAACTCGTAATGTTCCGCGCTCACGCGCTCAAGCTCGCGAATTACTCGCCCGCAATAGATAAAGAGTTCGTCGTTTGCACAAGCGTGGCCTATAACGATCTCTTCGGCTTTCTGCCAAAACACGAGCGCGCGCGCATAGAAAGCGTGCGTGCCTTTCCAGAGCAGCGCGATTTCGTCGATATCTTGCGTTCTACGGACCTCGGCGATCGTCACCTGATACATCGTGCGGACGTTGCTCAAAATCTCAAGTAAATGATCGCGAAAACGCTCGTCCGAACACTCGTCGTGTTCTTCCGCGAGACGAACTAGCTCGCGCTGGTTGTCTTCGAGCCGAGCGCGCGCCGAACTTTTAAGCTCTTCGAGTGCTGTCATTTCGTCTAGCGCAAAGGTCGCGCTAAAAGGCGCTCCCGTACAAGGAAAATGCGCAAGCGTTGCGCATTCCGAGCTCGTCATGCGCTCGGGCGAGCCGCGACGATCTAACTGCAAATTTGCAGACCGATTCGCGAATGGACCCCGAGTCGCCAGAGCCGATGATTCGCGTTTACGTCCCGGTCGAGGACGCCAAGCTCGCACGGCTTACTCGAGGAGTCGGAGGCGAGCGGGCTCACGATCGAGCAACTGATCCAGCGCGCGGTCACCAAGTTTCTCGAAAGGGATTTCGACTGAGGATCTTTGTCGACTTGTCTACTTTTGTCTACCGGATCGAACCCGACGGCGTTTTCGCGAAGCGCTTTCGTCAAATTCGCGGCGCGATTTGGTAGACAAAAGTAGACAAATAAAGTTCAAAAACGCGCGATTAATTGCGATTCGGCGCGATGTAGAAAGCTTGAAAAGTGTCTCTCGTAAGCCGTTGATTTCGAGCGCAAAGCGCTTAAACACTTACGGTGAGGCAGGGATTCGAACCCTGGGTACCCTTTTGGGGTACAACGCTTTAGCAAAGCGCCGCTTTCGACCACTCAGCCACCTCACCAGATTTTGCGGTGGGAACGCTATATCCACGATCACCGGGGCGTCAAACGAAAGCGAACGTTTCGGCCCGTTGCTCAGAGAAAAAATTTATCTGCAACTTTTCAGGCAGCACCTGTGTCCTGTGATTGAAACCCAATCAATGTCCCAATTCCATGATCGGACAGGTCGTGCGTCGGAAAGAGACATGGCGGAGGTAGAGGAGTCCGAAATGTTTGTCCGGAACTACCAGAATATGGTGTTTTCGGTGTCCGCCCGAATCGTAGGGAACAGGGCGGACGCAGAGGATATCACGCAGGAGGTTTTTATCCGCGCCTATGAACGATTCAAGGAATTGCAGAAAAGTACAACCGTGGCATTGCTGCACCTGAAGGTCTTTAATTATTCTGTTCTGCCTTTGCTTACGTTTGCGGTCGCACTCAGTTACATTCTGCTCGTTGCATAGCGATCTCGAGGCGTGGCACGACAAGATCAGCGGCACCTACGTCGTCCGTCGCAATCCGAGTCCGAGCCGAACTGAGATTTCATCCTCGTCGGTTGGACCAACTCCGCCCCCCGCTTAGCGCGGCCGAATACCTCAGGCGCCAACCCCGAAGAGACGCTCTGACACAGGCCAGCCCCGAAAGCTCTTTCGCGGCCAGAGCGGCGGTTTCTGCCCCCCGGACGGATTTTTGATGCAAAATCCGGGTTCGTTTCCTCTGCACAATCAACATTTGCCTTGGCAAATGTTGATTGTGCAGAGAGGAAACTAACGTATGACATTGACTCAAACACTTGCTGCGACCTTGATGTTTGCCTCAATTGGCGCTTCCGCCGAACAGAATCCACCGCAGGCACCGGAAAGACCGCATGAAATCAGCGAGGTTGGTCACACCAGAAACGACCCGTTCTTCTGGCTCCGGAACAAAAATGACCCGGAGGTCCTGAAATATCTTAATGCAGAGAACCAGTACACCGAGCATGCCCTGAAATCGACCGAAGGACTGCAGGGGACCCTCTACAAAGAAATGCGAGGCCGGATAAAGGAAGAGGATATTTCTGTTCCGGAGAAAATTGACGACTACTACTACTATTCAAGGACCGAAGCCGGGAAACAGTACGCGATTTATTGCCGCAAAAAAGGGAGCCTGGATGCGAAGGAAGAAGTCATTCTGGATGAGAACCAATTGGCGAAAGGAGTGAAATTTTTCCAGCTCGGAGCGTTAAACGTCAGTCCAGACCACAAGTTGCTCGCATATTCAACCGACACGAACGGGAGCGAAGCGTTTGTTCTCCGAATCAAATCACTCGAGACGGGGCAATTATTGCCCGATGAGATCAAGAACTGCAGTCCTTCATTCGCCTGGGTGAACGACAACAAAACTTTTTTCTACGATCAACTCGACGCCACGCGGCGCCCGTACAAAGCGCTTAAGCATGTTTTGGGAACGAAGGTCGACCAGGACCCGACAATTTATGAAGAGAAAGATGAGCGATTCTTCCTTGATATAACCAAGTCTCGAAATCACAGTTACGTGTTTTTCTCGGTCGAGAGCGAGCTCTCGAGCGAGATTCGGTTTCTGAATGCGGACCGGCCCAACGATTCGCTGGCGCTGATCCGGCCTCGCGAAAATGACCTGCTCTACTATGTCGAAAATCACGGAGATCGTTTCTTTATTGTTACAAATGAGAACGCGAAGAATTTTAAGATCGTCGAAGCGCCGGTCAGTTCACCCGGCAAAGAGAACTGGAAGGATTTCATACCTTACGATCCGCAGGTCAAAATTGATGGAGTCGACGCTTTCGAGAACTTTCTGGTCATTTCAGGCCGAATCAACGGCCTGCCAGCGCTTCGAATTGACAACCTCAAGTCCGGGGAACTGCACGATATAAAATTCGACGAACCTGCCTACGACGTTTCGGTCGATCGCAATCCGACGTTCAACACCGATATCGTTCGGATCAGGTATAGCTCGTTTGTGACTCCGGACTCGGTGATCGACTATAACATGGCCACCGGCGAGAAAGATGTTCGGAAAGTGAAGAGCATCGCCGGCGGGTACGATAAGAACAATTATCAGATGGAGCGCATTTTCGCGCAAGCGAACGATGGCGTCGAAGTCCCTATTTCCCTGGTGTACAAGAAAGGTCTCAAAAAAGATGGCACCGCGCCGCTGCTGCTCTATGGGTACGGAGCCTATGGGGTCTGTACAGACGCAGATTTTAACTCAAATACCATCAGCCTCCTCGATCGGGGATTCGTTTTCGCGATTGCGCATATCCGCGGCGGCGGAGAACTTGGCCGGACCTGGTACGAAGATGGCAGGCTGTTGAACAAGAAAAATACGTTTTCGGACTTCATCAGCTGCGCCGAGTATCTGGTGAATCACGGCTATGCTTCACCGAGGCGGGTCGCTATTGTCGGCGGAAGCGCAGGCGGGCTGTTGATGGGCGCGGTAATGAATATGCGTCCGGAGCTCTTCACGACAGTGATTGCCGTGGTCCCTTTTGTCGACGTGCTTAATACGATGTCCGATCCCTCGCTGCCTCTAACCGTCACGGAGTACGAAGAATGGGGCAATCCGGAGGATCCGAAATATTTCGATTATATGGCGTCCTACTCGCCGTATGACAACGTGACTGAAAAACAGTATCCCAACTTGTTAGTCACTGCCGGATTGAACGATGCGCGCGTCAGTTATTGGGAACCGGCGAAATGGGTCGCCAAACAGCGGACGTTACGACATCAGGCCAGGCTGCTGGTATTGAAAACAAATATGGGAGCCGGGCATCACGGCGACAGCGGGCGGTTCGATCGCCTCAAAGAGACTGCTCTCGAGTACGCCTTTGCGATCACGACGCTGAATGTCGATTTGCCGCTGGGACAACAGCGCTCGACGCACCGCGGTTCAACAAAATAGGTCGCGAGAGGATCATAGGTCGAGTTTCCATTCCTGGTTTTCAGAGCGCAGGGCGAAACCGCTTTTCGTCAATGCCCGTTGCATCGGCATATTGCGATCATCGGTTTCAGCCGACAGACATTTATACCCTTCGCGATTCATGACCGTCCACGCCTCCGCCAGCAAAGCGGAAGCGATACCTCGCCGGCGGGAAGCCTGTATCACTCCCACAAATCCGACCGTTGATTCGCCAAATGCAATAACGGGAAAAATAATTCCAATGGCGCGCCGGTTCGAATCGACTGCGACCCGCCACGAATTCGGGTTATATTTGGTGGATTCCATGACTTGCAATGTCATCTCCGCATCGGCAGATTCTCCCAGACGCCCGCGGTAATGTTGGATCTGCAGATCTGCAGAATGCGCCGACGTTTCCGCAATGAGCGCAGCAATTTCGGACCGCTGAAAATCGCTTACGGGAACGAACTCGACACCACGCGGCACGTCCGGATAAGCGATTTCACGCTCAAACCGCCTTATCCTCCGCCACTTTCGAAATCCCAGGTCGAGGAGAATCAGTCCGTCGTGAGAGTCCTCCGGAGCCGTGCAGTAGAGCTCACGGGCGCCGAGTGCGTGTGCCTTGTCGATCGCATGTTCAAAGAGTCGCAGCGACCCGTCTCTGGCACCGAACCAACCATGTAATCGAATCAACTCTACGGGTGAGCGCAAATCACAGGGCGCGACCAGCGCCAGTGCCTCGGCCAAACGACCGTCGTCGAATCCAAGCAGAATCCAATCCGGCCTCAAACAGTCGTGGTCAAGAAGGCGGGAAAGATGGCTTCGGTCATCGAGGCTCAATTCCGCTCGCAACATTGCTAGATCGGACGCTTGAGCGAATCTGTGGCCTTTGTTTTCCACACCGAATGGAACGTTATTTACCAGCCAACCCAAGGCTCTCCGCAGAATTTTTCATTGCGTCCAATACGACCTCAATGTGCTCATCGAGGGTGACGCCAAGGTTCGTTGCCCAATGCTGAATCTCGTCGTTTCGGGTGGGGATCATGGCGAAAAGATCGTTTTGGAATCACCGATGGGAAGCGATTTTTTTTGGGCAAACGTCCAGTCATTGTGCAATTGACGATCCGGGCTCGCAGCGGTTAACCTCTTGAGTTCGAACCTTCCAAATGAATCAGGGAACCTGGGAACCAAAAACAGTAGACTGGCCTTCAATTGAAGGTTCTCCTTTGCCTTTGGGGGTTACTTATATCCCGGAAGAGCAGGCGTATAATTTTGCGCTCTATTCTAAAAACGCGACAGAGGTTACGCTTCTTCTCTACGACAGAGAGAGCGATGTTTCTCCGGTGGTCGAAGTCTGGCTCGAGCCGCTGGGACACAAAACCAAACGGGTCTGGCACTGCAGATTGAAGGAGCGCGACCTCAACGGGGCCCGCCATTACTCCTACCGCGTCAATGGTCCGATGGGCGGTTGGTTGAATGGGAGAAACGCGTTCGATCCGGAAAAGATATTGCTCGATCCTTACGCTAAGGGCGTTTATTTTCCGCCTGGTTTTGATCGGGAAGCCGCGAAACGTCGCGGATCGAACGCGGGCCGAGCTCCTCTCGGGATTTTCCGGTACAACGCGGAGAACTTTGATTGGGGCCCGGACACTTCGCCGCTGCATTTTTCGGATGCGATCATTTACGAATTGCATGTCAAAGGTTTCACTGCCGGCAGCTCGAGCGGTTTGGACAAGGCAGTGCGCGGGACGTATGTGGGATTGATCGAGAAGATTCCGTATTTGAAAGAACTGGGAGTCACCATTGTCGAGCTGATGCCGGTTCACCAGTTTGATCCGCAGGAAGGGAATTATTGGGGTTACATGACTCTAAATTTCTTTTCACCACACGTGAGCTACGCCTCCAATCTGGAGAGCTCGACCGCCGAGTTCAAGATGATGGTGAAGGCCCTCCATGCAGCCGGGATCGAAGTGATTCTGGACGTCGTCTACAACCACACCGCCGAAGGGGATCATTCCGGCCCGGTCTATTCGTTCAAAGGGATAGACAATTCGAGTTTCTATCTTCTGAACCAGAGCAGCGATCTCCAGTATGCCAACTACTCCGGGACAGGGAACACTTTGAACTGTGCAGACCCGTTTATGCGTAATCTGGTCCTGGACAGCCTGCGGTACTGGGTAACGGAAATGCATGTCGACGGTTTTCGATTCGACTTGGCGTCGATTCTGACGCGATCTGAAGATGGGTCAATCAATTGGGGCGATCCGCCTTTGTTATCGGCGATCCGCACCGATCCCGTACTGAGCACGACGCGCCTTATCGCCGAACCCTGGGACGCCGGGGGCGCGTACCAGCTAGGGACAAGCTTTCCGGGAATGTTCTGGCACCAGTGGAACGCCCAGTTCCGCGACGACATTCGCCGCTTCGTCCGTGGGGATTTGGGCTTTGTGCCGCCCGTCATGAGGCGATTGTACGGCAGCGACGACCTGTTTCCGGACCGAATCGAAGAGGCGCGGCGGCCGTTTTACAGTATAAATTATGTGATCGCCCACGATGGGTTTACGCTTTACGACCTGGTCTCATACAACGAGCGGAGGAACGAAGCGAACGGTCACCAAAACAGAGACGGCCCAAGCGACGACTATAGCTGGAATTGCGGGTTCGAGGGGGATGACGGTGTTCCGGGAGAGGTCTTCGCACTCCGCAAACGGCAGGTAAAAAATATCTTCAGTCTGCTGATGCTGTCGAACGGCATACCGATGTTTGCGGCAGGAGACGAATTTCTCCACACTCAGGGCGGGAACAACAACCCTTACAACCAGGACAACGAAACGACCTGGCTCAACTGGGATCGACTCAACGAGCACGCCGATGTGTTTCGATTCTTCAAGTTGATGATTGCTTTTCGGAAAGCGCACCCGACGATCTGCCGCAGCCGGTTTTGGCGAAAGGACATCCGCTGGCGCGGAGTAGGACCGACAACCGATTTGTCTTACCACTCTCAGAGCCTCGCCTATTATCTCAGCGGCAAATCACACGATGACGTCGATCTGTATGTGATGGTAAACGCTTGCGCCGAGCCTCTAAGTTTCCCGATCTTCGACGGCCTGCAAAAGCCGTGGAGCCGCGTTGTGGACACAAGCCTCGATTCACCAAACGATATCGCTTTACCCGGATGCGCAGTCCCCGTCGTCGGCTCGAAATACCTGGTTCAGCCTCGGTCGATCGTACTCCTTACTCAATAAGCGGCAGAGGCACCGGAAAGTAAGAAGTAAGAAGTAAAAAGGCAAAAGTGAAAGGCGCAATAGCAACCACTTCTTCATTCTTCATTCCGACTTCTCACTTCCAAACAGGCGAGCCGCCTATAATACTTTGCGCCCACCGACGTTTATGCGAATATTCCCAAAGCGCCTCTTACTTTTGCCTTCTTACTTTCCGGTGCCTCTGTGGTGAAACTTCTTCTCCGCTCCGACCTCTAAATCTCCCTCTGGTCGACCATGCGCTCCCACTGTTGAGAGAGCGTGTGCAGCTCCTGGGTAACAGAAGCCAATTCGCGGCTGACTTGAGCCGGGTTGAGGCTTAACGAAAAACCTGAGGACTGCTCCAAAAAAGTCGCCAGCTCCTTTTGGCGTAATTCCAATTCCAGGATCTTTGATTCAATCGACGAAAGCTCGCGTGCGAACTTTTGGCGAGCCTGCGATCGGCGCTGCCGTTCTTCGGCATCGACTCGTTTCTGGTCCTTTGCTTTCGGAGCGGACGCAGTGGATTCAGCGGGAGCCGGTTTGTCATCTGCAACCAGACCCGCGACGGCGGAGTCAGTACCCGTTTTGTGGAGATAGTAGTCGTAATCGCCCGGGTAAAAAGTCAACTGCCCGCCGCGAACATGCAGGACTGAAGTTGCGATCGATTGGATGAAATAGACGTCGTGACTGATGAAGACCAATGTCCCCTCGTATTGGCGCAAGGCTTCCACCAAAGCCTCAATGCTGGCCATATCGAGGTGGGTCGTCGGTTCATCCATCAACAGAAAATTTGGCGGGTTAATCAACAGCTTCGCGAGAACCAACCTGCTTTTTTCTCCGCCGCTGAGCACTTTAACTGGCTTGAACACTTCATCTTCCCGAAACAGAAATGCCCCGAGCATTGTCCGCACGGTCTGCTCCGGAACCGTCGCACCGCAGTCCGCAGCTTCTTCAAGCACTGTGCGATCAAGATTCAATGTGTCGGCGCGATGCTGCGAGCAGTACCCGACCTGCACGTTGTGTCCGAGTACGCGGGCACCGCGCTGCACAGGGAGCACACCGCCAAGCAACTTGAGCAGCGTCGATTTGCCGGAGCCGTTTGGTCCGACAAAAACCGTGCGTTGATTTCGCTCGATCGTGAGACCGATCCCGCGGTAAACTACCGTTTCTCCATAAGCGTGGTGGATATCACGGAGCTCAATCACCTTTCGTCCACTTCGTTCCGGTTGTGGAAACCGGAACGCCAGATTCCGGTTACGCATCTCGGGCGCTTCGAGCTTGTCCATCCGCTCGATCTGTTTCCGTTTACTTTGCGCCTGCGACGCTTTCGTATTCTTCGCGCCGAACCGGTCAATGAAAGTTTGGAGGTGCTTAATCTCACGCTGCTGGTTTTTAAGTGCAGCGAGCGCTAGTTCCTGCCGCGCAGCTTTTTGCGCGACGTAATCGTCGTAATTACCACGGTAAGCCGCCAATTTGCGTTGATCGATTTCGATGATTCTCTCGGCGAGCGCATTCAGAAACGCGCGGTCGTGTGAAATCATGAGGATCGCGCCGGGATACCCAGTAAGGTAATTTTGAAGCCAAACAACAGATTCCAGATCGAGATGGTTTGTCGGTTCGTCGAGTAAAAGCAGATCAGGCTCAGTAACGAGCAAGCGCGCGAGATGCGCCCGCATGATCCAGCCGCCGCTCATCGTTCGAGCCCGCCGTGCGAAGTCAGTCTCTCGAAAGCTCAGGCCTCTGAGAATTCGTTTTGCTTTCGCTTCCAGTTGCTGAAGATCATTGGAGGCGAAACGCTCCTCGTCCAACGCATCACGATGGCCGGATCCAGCGTCACGAAGAGTAGCCGTGGCCAGTTTCAGCACAGTCTCATCATTGACCGGGACCGTCTCCTGCGGCAAAAAACCGACTCTAACTCCGCGTTGCATAGCGACTCTTCCGGCATCCGCTTCCTCAATGCCCAATAGAATCAAAAAGAGTGTTGATTTACCGGCCCCATTCGGCCCGACCAAAGCGATCCGGTCGCCGCGATTGATCTGCAACGCGGCCTCTTCGAACAAAATCCGCCCGCCAAATGATTTGGATAACTCCGAAACTGTCAACATAACGCCGGGATCGCGTCGCGAGGATCAGTAATCTTCTCGACCTACGCAGAGCATGCGACTGTCGAATCAGGACTGATTTGCCAATACCGAAAGGACGTCCTGCGCCTGCTTAGCAGTCGACGCATTGGTATCCAGCCAAACGAGTTTGCCCTCTTTGAACAGATAAGCCTGCCGGCTTGCGAAGGCATTCAGTCTCACGGGCACGCCAAACGCCCCGGTGATCTTCTGGTCCTTATCGGACAAGAGGGCGAACGGAAGATGATCCTCTTCAACGAATTTTTTCTGGGCTTCAACTGTATCGAGGCTCACGCCGAATATTTTAACTCCTTTGCGCTGCAGTTCCGAGTAAGAGTCCCGCAAGCTGCACGCTTGCGCCGTGCAACCCGGGCTCATTGCCTTCGGATAGAAGTAAACCAGTGTGTACCCTGTGCTCCCCTCTTCCGCCAGGTTAACCGACTTTCCATCTTGATCTTGCGCCGTTACTGCGGGAATCGGATCGCCGATCTTGAGTTTCCCGTTGGTCTGCTGGGTTGTAGCAGCCTTCACAGTGACCACCAAGCCGGCCAATAGAGCAAACAACGAAAATAGGAGTCTCATGCTCGTTACGATAACTGCCTACTGCTTTTCGGCCTGCAGCATTTTTTCGAACTTTTTGACCTTTGGCGCGACCACGAGGCGGCAGTACCCCTGGGTCGGATTCTTCGCGAAATAATCCTGGTGATACTCTTCCGCCCGGTAAAAGAGGGTGAGAGGAGCGATCTCCGTCACAATCGGGTCAGGCCAATCCTTTTGGGCTTCGGCTTTCACCTGCTCGGCAATCGCTTTCTGGTTTTCATCCGTATACAGAATGATTGACCGGTACGAAGTTCCGACATCTGCGCCCTGCCGATTCAGCGTCGTCGGATCGTGAGCGTGAAAGAATTTCCGGAGCAGATCTTCGTAGGTCACGACCGATGGATCGAATTCGACCTGGATCACCTCCGCATGTCCCGTGGTTTCGGAGCAGACTTCTTCGTAACTGGGGGTTTTTGTTGTGCCTCCAGCGTAGCCGGACAGAACCGATTTCACTCCTTTGACGAGTTTGAACTGAGCGTCGAGGCACCAGAAACAGCCACCGCCAAACACGGCCGTCTGGAGACCCGGCGCGGATTTTGATTCATTCATTTGTGCAAACGAGACTCTGGTCAGTCCCGCAAAACAAGCAAGCACCAATAGTGCAGAAAGGGTCTTCTTCATATAACCAATGCGACATGAATTCAGGCGTGCCGGCTCATTTGAACAGTTTAAGGTATTCGCCGTAGCCCTGCTCCTGCAGCTTGTCGACCGGGATAAATCTCAGGGCTGCGGAGTTCATGCAATATCGCAGACGGGTCGGCTCCGGACCGTCATCGAAAACGTGCCCAAGGTGCGCGTCGCTCTTCGCTCCGCGGACCTCTGTGCGTTCCATGCCAAAGGTACCGTCATTCTTCCGAACGACGACCTCTTCGCTGATCGGTTTCGTGAAGCTCGGCCAGCCTGTGCCGGACTCAAATTTGTCCCTCGAGCTAAAAAGCGGAACGCCCGTAATCACGTCGACGTAGATTCCTTCCGCGTGGTTGTTCCAGTAGGCATTCCGGAAGGGCGGCTCTGTCCCGTTCTCTTTCGTCACATAATACTCCTGAGCCGTGAGTTTCTCTTTTAGTTCGGCATCTGAAAGCTTTGACATATCGGTGCGCGTCTCTGTTGTCGTCTGGCCGGAAAGAGCAGTCACGCAGCCAAATCCTGCGACTGCGAAAACCAGCAATAATCGGTTTCTCATACACTCTTCTCGTCCGTTTCAATGTATGGATGCCGCAGGCCGGCGATTTATTCCATTTGACGTCGGGAACGTTTCACGACCGTCGGGGACGTTTCACGACGACAACAGGGCAACTCGCATGTTCCACGACGCGTTCCGCCGTGCTACCGAGTAGCAACCGCGCTATTCCGCTTCGGCCGTGCGACCCGATGACGATAAGATCGACGTGATAGTAATTCGCCATCTGGACGATTTCTTCGAATGGGTAACCGACCCGCAGAATCGACTCGGCATTGATGCCTTGCTCGTTGAGCTCCAGTTTCAATTCGTCCAGATCTTTGGCTGCCACCTGCTCCGCCGCGCTCAGCTGCGCCTCAACCTCCGCGGAATTTTCTCCGTGGCGAGGGTAAGGCATGACAATGTAATCCGGCACCTGAAAAACGTGGAGTAGATAGATGGTCGACTTGTTGTTCAACGCGATCCGTTTTGCGTAGGAAATGGTTGATTTGGAATGCTCCGAAAAATCGATCGGAAGAAGGATACGCTCGAACATTCGGTCATGTCCGTCCGGAGCATCTTTGGGGCTCACCTTGGGCTCGGCGTTTTGAGGCAACGAAGGATTCGGATCAGTGTCGTTTGTCATGGTTGGGTCAGCTGCGAGGCTACCGTAAGTCCATCACAAAAGCACGCTTGGAGGCGATTTACTTTATTTCGCTGCTACCCGAACATCTGTAACTTTCGTCCGATGAATTTGCTCGGATGGTTACGCGACAAATGCAATCAGCTCGTCCGGCTTAAAGACACATCGCACTCGATCGCTTTAGGGACGGCGATTGGAATGTTTTTCGGCTTCGTCCCGCTCTGGGGATTCAAGACGCTTCTTGCCTTGGGGATAAGCCGGCTTGCGCGCGCGAATCTCCTGGCCACAGCCATCGCGGCGTCGCTCCATGATGTCGCGCTCCCGCTGCTGCCGGTTCTGCTGTGGTGGGAATATGAGATCGGCTACTGGATCCTAAGCAATCCGCATGAACTGCCGGCGAAGCTGAGCCTCTCCCATCATAGCCCGATGGTCTGGCTACATTGGTCGACCTTCCTCACAGTGGGCCGGCCGCTGCTGCTCGGTGCGCTGGTATTCTCCGCGCCGGTGGCCGTGGCAACCTATTACGTCACGCTGGCGGTGCTTCAGCGAACGAAGAAGTGAAGGGGTCAGGAGCTGCAGAATCGGACAGCGGCTGTCCGGTCAGCGGATGGTGAGATAACTCCTGACTCCTGATTTCGTGCCGATGGCGGGACTCGAACCCGCACGAAGATTTCTCTTCAACGGATTTTAAGTCCGTTGTCTCCTTAGGTGTTACCATTTTTGTAAGCAGTTTTTCAGCAGTTCTGTGCTTTTGAATTCGAGCGCCTTACTCCGACTAAGCACAGCCCGACACGGAACGCCAGCGGGCCGCGAAACCGCGGCTGTTCGCATAGGGAAAAAGCGAACGGCCAAGCGAATTCGGAATTTGTGGAACGACGGAAAATTCGAACCGAAAATCGCTGATTTCTGCGATCCACGTACAAGCTTATGCAAGGGGCTGTTCTCCTCGGAAACAGGTAACTTGTTTGTACG
>Ga0209656_10000941_pt1 | contig 18783 bp, 19 predicted proteins | sample BogFormECP12_OM2_FD_188239 | JGI IMG/M metagenome (GOLD analysis project Ga0209656, IMG submission 188239) | Bog forest soil microbial communities from Calvert Island, British Columbia, Canada - ECP12_OM2 (SPAdes) (version 2) | ecosystem: Environmental > Aquatic > Freshwater > Wetlands > Bog ... | reverse complement strand
GCGAGCGCACCACCGGCCTGGTGGGCGCCGCCGAGCTGGCAATGATGAAGCCGACGGCGCTGTTGGTCAACACATCTCGCGGGCCGATTGTCGACGAGCCGGCGATGATCGACGCGCTTCGATCGCGGACTATCGACGCAGCCGCGCTCGACGTCTTCGACACCGAGCCGCTGCCGGCCGGGCACCCGCTGCGAAACCTCGACAATGTGCTTGCCACGCCGCACATCGGATACGTTGCCGACCACAACTACCGCACCTTCTACCGCGACGCGGTGGCCGCCATCTCCGATTGGCTCGACCAGCGCCAGCACTGAGTGCCGCTTCGGCGCCGGCCGACGATCTTCAACCCGGGCCGGCGTCTCGCCCAGCCGACCAGGCGTTCTCATAGACCAGCTCCGAGAGCGGGCGTGCGGTTGTCCACCGTTCGATCTCCAGCATCGGCCGGTCCGGGAACTCGGGCACCGGCCCCAAACACAGCACCGCCACGGGTTCGGCACCTTGCGGTAGCGCCAACAGCCGCGCGAGCTCATCAGGGTCGAAAAGTGACACCCACCCCATCCCCAGACCTTCCGCCCGGGCCGCCAACCACATGTTCTGGATGGCACAGGACACCGATGCCAGATCCATGTACGGCATGGTGCGGCGGCCAAACACATGTCGTTCGCGGCCATCGCCCAGGGCCACAACCAGGAGCTCCGCGCATTCGAGAACGCCTTCGACTTTCAGAGCCAGGAACTCCTCCTCGCGGCTTCCCAGCGCGGCCGCTGTTCGACGCCGCTCAGCGTCGACCAATGCGTGGATCTCCTGCCGGCGTCGGAGATCCGTGATGCGGATGAACCGCCAAGGCTGCATGAGTCCGACGCTGGGTGCACTGTGGGCAGCTGTGAGCACGCGGCGCAGGACGCCTTCCGGTACCGCCGAGTTCACCGAGAAGCGGCGCATGTCCCGCCGCTCGAACATCACCTTGTAGATGGCTCTGCGCTCAGCCTCGGTATAGGCCCCGTCGGTCACCGCGCGCAGCCTACCTGCGGTCGACGGGGCCAGCGGCTTCAAGCGACGATCCGGCGCGAAGAAGCCGAAAATCGCCGGCGATGCCGAATGCTGTGCGGGATCAGCGCTCCCAGGCGTTCCAGAACGTGACGGTCTCCGGGGGTGGCCGGGAGGCGGGCTGAAAATCCGTGCCAATGGTGTAGGCCACCGGGAACAGTGCAGCCTGCGTCACCGTCGCGGGGATTCCCAGCAGCTCGGCCACCTCCTGCTCCTTAGCCAAATGCATTGTCGTCCAAACCGATCCCAATCCGCGGGAGCGAAGCGCAAGCAAGAAGCTCCAGGCTGCCGGGATGATCGAAGCCCAGGCGGAGGCGGCCACAACCGCGTTGTTCCCATCGAAGCGGCGCTGCAGGCACGGGATCACGTGGACGGGAACCTCGGCCAGCGTCTCGGTCAGTTCGAGAGCGCTGCGATACACGCGCCGGGTCTGCGGCTCGGACGCGCTCGCGGCGGCGTGCGCGAGATATTCGGCGCCGATGCTGCGATAGATGCCGGCGATGGCGGCGCGCTTGTCCGCGTCGGTGACCACCAGCCAGCGCCAGTCTTGCGCGTTGCTTGCGGTGGGCGCTTGCATCGCTATCCGGACGCACTCAAGGATCACGTCGCGACCGACCGGGCGGGTCAGGTCCAGGCGCTTGCGCACGGCCCGCGTCGTAGTGAGCAGTTCGTCGACCGACCCGATGTCCACGTAGTTGTGCCCGCCGCCGGCGACCGTGGCTCAAACGTCGATTGCGCAGGATTGGCCGACCCCGAGCACGGTCAAGGTGCGCCCGAGGCCGAGGAAGACGGCGACGCACAGCGTAAGGTCGAGGATCTCCTCGTCGGTGAACAGCGCACGCAGCCGCGTGAAGAACGCGTCGTCGATCGAGGCATGCTCAACGGCGAAGCGCTCGGCGAACTCGATTGCGAGGCGCTGTCGTGGTGTGTAGCCCGGGTAGGTGGCGTACGCGGCGACGTTTTCGTAGAGCTCCGGCGCGACGCCCGCGTCGAGCACCGACGGCGCACGGAAGTCCGAGCACGCGACGCAGTCGTTGATCTGGGCGATGCGCATCCTGGCCAGCTCTCGCTCCTGGGCGGGCAGGATGCTCTGTTGATAGGCCCCCCGGATCATCCGTTCGACCATGCCGCCGAGCTGCGGCCGCAGGGTCCAGATCATCGCGGCCTCGCCACCTGGACCGTCCGGCACGTCAAGCCTGGCCATGAGCGAACTCCTGCGGGGTGAACACAAGTACCCATTGAGCAAACCAGATCGTCGTCGTGGCTGTCCAGGCACCTGCTGCGCCTGCAAGCAGCTGCGGAGACCGCCTAATTCGCTCCCGGCCCGCGGGCCGACAAGGATAGATGCATCACCAGCCTCAGGAGTTCGCCCGACACGCTCAGGCTGGCCCGTTAGGGTGCGCCGGCTCACCTGGTGTGAGAACGCTGCGGACGGCGCCGGTCAACGGACGGGAGGGGGAGCGGCTGCGCCATTCTTCGGCGCGGGTGCGGTCGGTTGCCAATCACCTTTGGACATGACATGGGTCACCTGCAGCCTCGCGTCAAGAACCACGAGGTCCGCGTCGAAGCCCACACCAAGGGTGCCGACGTGCTCGAGCCCCAGAGCGCGGGCGGGCGTCGTTGATGTCATCTGCACCGCCGCAGCCAGGGCGTCGTCGACAGACGGGCCAGCTCGTTTCATCACATTGCGAAAGAGCTGATCCATCGTGGCGGTGCTGCCGGCGATGGTCGACGTGCCACGTACCCGGGGCACGCCCGCGACGACCTCGACGTCGAGCCCGCCGAGCCGGAACGAACCGGCGGCCGAGCCCGCCGCGGCTATCGCGTCGGTGATCAGCGCCACCCGGTCCGGCCCCGCGGCGTCGATGACCCACCGCACCAGCGCGGGATGGAGGTGCACGCCATCGGCAATGAGCTCCACCGTGGCGCGGGGATCTTCCAGAAGTGCAAGCGCGGGGCCGGGCTCGCGGTGGTGCATCGGCGGCATCCCGTTGAACAGATGGGTACCCACGCGGGCTCCGGCTGAGATCGCCTGACGGGTCCGGTGATAGGTCGCGTCGGTATGCCCAAGCGCCACCACGACATCCGCGTCCACGAGGCGCCGCACCGCGTCGATGGCTCCATGAAGTTCCGGTGCCAGGGTGACCATCCGGACGGCGCCGGCAGCGGCCGCAAGCACCGCGTCGATCTCGGCGGGGTCCGGGTCGCGCAGCTGCCTCCGATCGTGGGCACCGCATCGCTCGGCGCTCAGCCACGGGCCTTCCAAATGGATGCCCGCCAGGGACGGCGCTTCGGCCACCACGGCCAGCGCACCCACCGCGGTGAGCAGATCGGCGGGCGAAGCAGTGACGAGACTCGCCAGCGTCGTCGTGGTGCCGTGCCGCACGTGGAACGCGGCGGCCCGGACGATGTCGGCGGGGATGCCGTCGGCGTAGGACGCGCCGCCGCCGCCATGCACATGCATGTCGACAAAGCCGGGAACCATGACAGCATCCGCGAATTCGACGTCCGATGGCCGAGCCGGCACGCCTTGACCGCACGCGACGATCCGCGCGCCGGAGGTCTCCAGCCAGCCTGGCCGGCACAGGCGCCCGTCGATCACGGCGGTGCCGGCGCAGATCAGCGTCACAACGTCTCCGTCACCCTGCACAACCCCCGCGGCTCCCCGGGATCAAAGCCCCGCGAGCCGCCGCGAGCTGCCGCACAGCGCCGCGTGGTCACTGCGTCCTGTGGCGTCGAGCCCAAACGGGCTCCGATCACGGCTGCTCACCAGCCGCCACCGACGTCGGCTCGGCAGGCCATCTGCCGCCGTTCTCCCAGAAGTGCCGGATGTCTTCCAGCTGGCGGCCTTTCGTTTCCGGCGCGAAGCGGTAGACGAACGCGAAGCTCGCCGCGGCGAGCACACCGAACACCGCGAAAGTGCCAGCCCCACCGAGCCGCTGAAGCATCGACAGGAAGAACGCGGCGACAATCGAATTCGCAACCAGATCCGATGTGAGCATTGCACTCGAGCCCATCGAGCGTAACCGGGCGGGGAAGCTCTCGCCCGCATAGACCCACACCAGCGCACCAAAACCGAACGTGAAGCCGACCGTAAAGAGCAACACTCCCAAAAAGCCCAATACCGTAAGCGCGCCGCCGAAATCGGCACCGAAGAGGAAGACCCCGATAAGCACAGCGTTAGCCGCGATCATCACGCCTATGCCGGACAACAAAATCGGTCGGCGACCCAGCCGGTCCACCAGTGCGAGCGACACCAACACCGCGATCAGGGCCGCGACCTGTACCAGTGCGGGCAACACGAGAAGCGCGAAGCGGCCTTTGAAACCCATCGCCTCGAAAAGGCGCGGACTGTAATAGACGATCGCGTTGATGCCGGTGATCTGGATGAAGAAGCCGAGTGTCACCACGAAGACGGTCGCCCGCAGGTAGGGCCGGCGCAGCATTTCGGTGAGCACGCCACCGCCCTGCTCTGCGAGCGCGCGGGTGATCTCATCAAGTTCTGCCTCGATGTCCGCGTCGGGGTCGGCCCGCTGCAGGGTTCGGCGCGCATCCCGCAGACGTCCCTTGAGCACATACCAGCGAGCGGTGTCGGGCATCCGCCACAACACCAGCACGGTCAGCGCCGCGGGTAGGGCGGCCAAGCCGAGCATCCATCGCCAATTGTGCGAGCCGGCCAGCACGTACGCCGCGAGGTAACCGATGATGATTCCGACGACCGTCGCGACCTGGTATGCGACGAGCAATGAACCACGTACCTTCGCCGGTGCGGACTCGGCAACAAAGACCGGCACAACCACCACCGAGACGCCAATTGTCAGGCCCAACAGAAACCGAGCTCCCACCAGCATCGGAACCGACACAGACGCCGCGCTGAGCAGCGCGAACGCGGCATAGGTGGCCGCCACCAACAGCATCGACTTCTGCCGTCCGATCGCATTGGCGAGCACACCGGCCCCGATCGCCCCGGCGATCTGACCGATGACGACCGCGGTCGTCACAAGTTCCTGGCGGCTCGTCGTCATACCGAATTCATCGGCGGCGAACAGCAGGGCGCCCGCGATGTTGGACAGGTCGTAGCCGTAGATGACGCCGACGCTTGCCGCGGTGACCCCCACCCAAAACCCCGGCCGCGGCGACAGTCGCAGTGCGCCGATCCCCACCATCGCGAAGGCCCTCTCGAGGCGATTTGGTCAAGAGTAATGCCGCCGCTGTCAGAGCCGACCCTGTTCCAGCTGCCGTGCAAATATAGATTGGCCGCCTGACCGTGTGGCCCTGTGCAGTCGGGGCCACAACGCGATGGCCACCAAAGGGCAGACCTTTGTCGCCAGGCGGGTCCGATATCGCGGTATCCGTGAAGGACGAGCAAAGGAGGGAGCCTGCATGACCGGACCAAGCAGTGACGTCTGGGAGGTGATGTCGACTGCACGGACGATCCGGCGGTTCACGGACGAGCGGGTCGACGACGCCACGCTCGCGCGATGCCTCCAAGCTGCGACGTGGGCGCCATCGGGCGCCAACGCACAAGCCTGGCGCTTCATCGTCCTGCAATCACCCGGGCAGCGGGCCGTCGTGGCCAAGGCCGCGGCTCGTGCTCTGGAGGTGATCGAGCCGGTGTACGGGATGACCCGGCCCGCCGACGCCGACCGCAGCCGCCGAGCCCGCGACAATCGCGCGACCTACGAACTCCACGATCGGGCGCGCGAGTTCACTTCCGTCCTGTTTACGCAGAAGCGTTTCGCGACGGCCTCCGAGCTGCTGCTTGGAGGGTCGATCTTCCCCGCGATGCAAAATTTCCTTCTGGCCGCCCGCGCACAGGGCTTGGGGGCATGTCTCACCAGCTGGGCTTCCTACGGCGGCGAGCGGTTGCTGCGGGAAGCCGTTGGCGTACCCGACGAGTGGATGCTCGCCGGCCACGTCGTGGGTGGGTTGGCCCAAAGGCAAGCACGGTCCGGTCCGTCGCCGCTCCCTCGCCGAGGTCGTGAATCTCGACCGCTGGGACGAGCCGGCTGATGACCTTGTGGCCGCGGTTGCACACCCCTCGACGGGCGGCCCGCCGGCGCGGGGGTGACCATCCCGCGGAGCGAACCGACGTGCAGGGGCGACCTGCCCCATCCCGGGGGTCGGCTAGGGCAGTCGCCGCACGCGGCCGGCATAGCTGAGCGCGTGCTCGTAAGTGGCGAGGTTGTCGCGAGAGATTTTTGCATGCACCGGGCGTTCGAGAAGTAAGCGCAGCAACGGGTTATAGGCATAGTAAGTCTCGTGGAACGTGAGGACCGTGGTGCCGTCGGGCTGTTCCTCTAGTTCGTGATAGCCCTCGGCGCGCGACCAGAGCGGCTTGCCGATCGCCACGTACCGTGACAGTTTGTTGATCTTCGCCTCGGTAACCGTCTCCCACGAGCGCCCCTTGCCCCCGGAAAGCAGATACCTGGGCACTTCGAAGACACAGGTGCGGACCAGACCCTCACCGGCCTCGTCGCCTTCGGTCAAGATCTCCATCCGGCCCGTTGGCCACTCAAGGACGCGCGGCCGCGGAGCGTTCGGCGCCACCGGCGGATGCAGCACCCGCCACACCTTTCTCGGAGGCGCCTCGACAAGGAATCGCACGGTGTAGGACTGCATCAGCGTTCTCCCCACCTGGTCCGACAATGATCGTCTCTGATCGTCTCTGCGGGCGACCGCGAGGCAGGTTGGAAATCCGTGCCGATACTTTACAGCGCCCGCGCCAAGCCGGGCAGGACATCGCGGGTAACCTATCCGCCGCGTGTGCGTCGATCTGCCGCGGCGTGGACACGAAGAGGCGCCGGGATTAGCGTCCGTTGAGCGAGGCGTGCACGGTGCAGTGCCCGACACGTGGGAGGTCCCGGCATGCTGTTCATCCACGAGGTGCACAAGGTGCGCGGGCGCGCCGAAGATGAATTCGAGGCCGCCTTCCGGGAGGGCTGGATGCCTACAATCGGCGCCGACGACGAGGCCCGGCTGCTGTGGTACACCAACCACGCCCACGGCAGCGGCCCCGCTTACAACGTCGTCACCGTGACCGCCGTTCGCAACGGAGCCGCGTGGGAGCGCCTGGCCCGGCGGGTGCAGAGGGGCGATCTCCAGCGGTGGATGCGTGACGTGGACGAGCTTCGGCATGACGTCGAGGCCAAGCTGCTCGTGCCCCTCCCGTGGTCCCCGCTTCAGGACGTGGCCTTCGACGAGGTGCCGGTCGACGGGCGGGAGCACGAACTGACGCTCTACATGGAAGACACCATCTGGCCCTACGAGGACAAGTTCGGCGAATACATCGACCGCTGCGGTGAGGTGTACGCCAAGAGCCTCGACCAGCCGGCCTCCCTTCTGACGATCCAGGCGGCGTTCCAACCCGCTCTCGGCAGCCACCTGCGCCGTGAGGTCGCCCTGATGCAGCGCATCAACCGGCCCGAGGCGTTGGTCACCTTGCTTCAGACTGAGATTCCCCCCGAATACCGCGGCCCGGGGACCTGGATGCACGATGCCCTGGACCTGCGCGATCGGTGGAACAGCCGGCTGCTGCGGACAGCCGCGTGGTCACCCCTGTACTGAGCGCATGAACACCGGCACGATCATCGACGCCGCCGCCGCCGGCGATCCCGGCCGCGCCGCACTCATCATCGGCGGGCGTGCCACCAGCTACGGCGAGCTCGCCGCGGCCGCCGGGCAATGCGCCGACGGCCTGGCTGCCAACGGGGTGGCCGGACAGCGCGTCGCCGTCGTCGACGCGGGAAGCCTGCTGTCGATCGCGACAGTGCTCGGCGCGGCTCGGATCGGTGCTGCCGCAGCGCTGATTAACCCCGCCCTGACGCCGTCGGAGCTGCGGGTGCTGCTGGACAACGCCGGATGCGCCGGCGTGGGAGTTGCGGGGCAGGCGTACGCGGGCCGGCTCCTTGAAGCAGGCGTGAGCAAGGCATTAACGGCCGCCGACCTTCTGGGCGACGGCCAGGATTTCACGCCGCGGCCCGCTGAGGAGGTCGGCGACCGCGACGCCCTGGTGCTGTTCACGAGCGGCACGACCGGGCTCCCCAAGGCCGTCGGCATCAGCAACGGACAGCTGAGCGCGCGGATCACGGGATTCGCGGCACCGTTTCGGGCGGACCTCGCCCCGGCGGTCGGGATGATGTGCGTCCCGTTTTTCCATGTCGGCGGCTCGCTCGGCATGCTGGGCAGCCTGTACTCGGGCAACACCTCGGTGGTGCAGGATCGATTCGAGGCCGGAGAGTGGTTGCGCCTGGTTCAGGAACATCGGGTGAGCACCGCATTCCTGGTGCCGACGATGCTCCAGCGGATCCTCGATCATCCCGACTTCGACCGCATCGACCTCACGTCTCTGGTCGCCATCGCCTACGGGGCGGCTGCCGCGCCCGTCGCGTTGGTGCGAAGGGCGATGGCCGCCCTTCCGCATGTGGCGTTCGCCAACGTTTTCGGTCAGACCGAGACGCTCGGCGCCTACACGACCTTGTTGCCGGACGATCATCACGATCCCAACCGTGCGGGATCCGTGGGCCGGCCGCTTCCCGGGGTCGAGGTCCGGGTGGTGGACCCCGACACAGGGAACGACGTCGAGGCCGGAGCGGTCGGCGAGTTGTGGGTGAGCACCGCCCAGAACGTCACCGAAGGCTGGCTCCGCACCGGTGACCTCGCCCGCCAGGATTCCGACGGCTACATCTACCCGAGCGGCCGGCTGACCGACACCATCAACCGCGGCGGAGAGAAGTTCGGGCCGATCGAGGTCGAGGAGGCCATACGTACCCATCCGGCGGTAAGCGACGCGGCCGTCGCCGGAATAGCCGACGAGGAGATGGGCCAGCGCGTGGGGGCAGCAGTGGTGGCTCGCTCCGCGGTGACGCTCGCGGAGTTGCGATCGCACTGCCGCAACCTGATCGCCTACTTCAAGCTCCCCGAGGCGCTGAAGATCGTCGACCAGATCCCTTACAACGACACCGGCAAGATCAACCGCCGTCAGCTCGCCTCGCTGATCGCGGATGGGGTATGAGCCGGCGAGAGGAGTCCTCGTGCTGTTCCTTCACGAGACCCACAAGGTGAACGGCGCACGCCAGGACGAGTTCGAGGCGGCCTACCGGGAGGGCTGGATGCCCACGCTCGGCGCCGACGACGAGGCTCGGCTGCTGTGGTACACCAACCACGCTCACGGCTCCGGGGTGTCCTACAACGTGGTCACCATTACGGGCATCGCCGACGGCGCGGCCTGGGAGAGGCTCGCCCGGCGCACCCAAAACGGCGATCTCGAGCCGTGGATGCGCGAGCTGGATAACCTGCGCCACGAGGTGACCGGCAAGATCCTCCTGCCGGTCGACTGGTCGCCTCTGCAGACGGTGGACCTCGCGAGCGTCCCCACTGCTGGTGCGACGCATCCGTTGAGTCTGTTCATGGAGGACACCGGCTGGCCCTACGCCCCACTCGACGACTACATCCGCTGCTGGGACGAGATCTATTACAGGCCGCTATCCAAAGCGCCGGCCGGGATGCGGCTACTCGAAATCCAGGCGTGCTTCCAGGTGGCGCACGGCAGCCACAAGCGGCGAGAAGCGATGCTGTGGCAAAAGATTGACGCGTCCAACGACTACGCGGCGCTCGTCCGTCTGCTCACCACCGACACTCCGCCGGAGCACCGCGCGCCCGGCAGCTACATGTTCGATGCCCTGACGTACCGCGATCAGTGGGAGAGCCGACTGCTGCGGACATCAGCGTGGTCGCCGCTGTACTGAGGCTGAATCAAGGGCCTACCGCCCGATACCCGAGTACCGCGAGCGCGCCCATCCTGCGGGAGGCGGCAGGCCCGCAACCGGGTTCGGCGTGCCGGTGAGATAGCGGTAATCAGCATCACGGCGGCGCGTTATCGGGAACGTCGTTGTATTGCAGCGTGTATCCGTCAGGGGAGAAGGTGAACCCCTTAACCGTCAGTTCGCTGAGACACGAAACGCCCGCGTCCTGAACGTTACAGCGAAAGCCGGCTGCGTCCAGAACCCTGTTGAACTCCAGGACCTTCGCGGGGCCAGGTACCGGCGAGAATTCCGACGGTTGGAGCCATGCGAAGTGGGCGTCGCCGGTGTTGTCGATCACCATCGCGTTCGGCGCGCTGCTCTTACCCGCAGCAGTGGTGACGGAGTCAGGCGCACCTGGAACGCTCATGGCCGAGCCACTTGCCGATTGGCAGCCGGCTTGGGTATGGGGCAATATTGCGCACCGCCATCGCCCGCTTGGCGTTGTGAAGTAGTAGCCGGACTGATCGCCAGAACTTGCGAAGAAGTCGTAAGCGTTGGCCAAATGCAGGTTGTCGGCCGGAGTCGGTGGCGCTGGGGTCGACGCAGTTGGTTCGGTTCGCGCTGATGTGTCCCCGGTGTTCACGACGGGCCCGGGCGCGCAAGCGGCGGTCAACGCCGCCATCGCCACAAGCACCGCCGGTGGACACCGCATCGCGCCGCTGCCTCTGGATGCCATATGGCTATGTTGACATTCCCGGCGACGCACGCGTTGCCGGTGTCGACTCAGGCGGCTCCGCTGCGGGCGAACCCGGCCGGGCGGGAAGCGATCCGCGAGCCGAGCCGCGGCGCACAAAAGCGCACTGGTGAGCAGCACGGCGCCGACCGTGTCGGTGAAATAGTGGTGACCGCAGGCGATTTGTCCGAGCATGCCAAGAAGACTGATCGCGACTGCAGCTGCGAGCGCCCACAGTCGTGCGCCGGCCACCAACACAACCATCCCCATCACGACCACCACCGCCGCCGTGTGACCACTCGGATACGCCAGGGCATCGCCTTTGTGGCGGTCAACCAGTCGCTTGAACGCTTCGTCGAGCTCGATTGCGACGATCGGGCACAGCGCCGCCACCACCGCCATTCGCCGCTGCCGCCGATAAAGCGCGGCACCGACACAGGCCGCCAGCACAGGACCGAGCAGCCACCAGTCGGTGAAGACCAGGAGCCAGCCCGGGTAGTCACCGACCACGGCGCGAGCCTGGTGTGCAAACCAGCGATCCACCGGCGTCGACCCCTGGCCCACCGCCCACCCGAGCACCAGCATCGCGACCACCCCGAGAGGCGGCAACCAACGAATCGCTGCACCGACAGTCACTGCACGAATCTAGCGAACTCCCACCGGTTAGCGGCATCACCGCCGGACCCGCCACCCCTGACCATGTGGGCGTCCGCGCTCCGCCCGCTGCTATCCGCCACGTGGGCGCATCCCGGACCGCACGGCGTCACGAACCACGTGGACTGCGTGCCAAATCCGGTTCGGATGTAGGTGCCGCTGAAATCGTCGGCTCGGACCGGGCTTGCAAAGCAGACCGCGGCGCCAGCGAAGATAGCCACCGCAGTCAAGCCCCGAATGATGCTCATTGCGTCCCCCCGCGTTGCCCGTGCTCTCGCTTGACGCGCGATGCGGAGAATTGTCTCAGCGTCGGGCCACCCCGCGGTGGTGCTCGGCGGAAATCAGGATCTCAAGACGCTGCAGGAGTCGAATCGGTGATGCGCCGTCACGGCTGGGGCAATTGCTCTGCACCGAACTGGCGGGCATAGCCGTTGAGAGTGTCGATGTCGGCGTGCAGCTGGGCTTGCCCCACCGACGGAGGGGTGTCCCCGGGAGTCTGGCCGTCGGCGCTTGCGGCGTCTGTCCTCTGCCAGGGCTGACAGCCGTCCGTCTTAAACGCCGTGTCGCTCGGGTCGATCCGCACCACCTGCGGTTTTTTGCTCATGGCGTTGTCGACGATGTCTTTACCATTGGGGCTACTGAGCCGCTTCCAGTAACACGTGCCGCCGGCAACGGGTCCCGCAGAGCTATACGTGCCCGCGAGGATGTCGACGCCCACCGAATATGTGCCGTCGTGGTCCATGGTCGTCTTGGGCTCAGGCGGTGGCGCAGGCGGATCGGCGCTGGCGAGGCCGGCGGACGCGCCACAGCCCCATAGCACAAAGGTTGCGGCGAGAATCGCGGCGCTGCTCGGCCTCATGACAGCAGACTACGCGGCTGTGCCACGGTGAGTTGCGACTCGTCGGCCTCGGTCTTGCAGGTGCCGACCTCCCGCCGGGCAACTACATGGCCGCGTGGGCGGGAATGAACATCCCGCTGTTGTCCACTTCGGTGTCGGCGCGGATCACGTGCACGAGCGCGTTGATCAGTGCAAGGTGGCTGAAGGCGTGCGGGAAATTTCCCAACTGGCGTCCCGTGCGCGGCTCGATCTGCTCGGCGTACAGATCGAGGGGGCTGACATATGACAGCAACCCCTCGCACAATCGCTTGGCGCGACTCACCTCCCCGATTTCCACGAGCGCAGACACCAGCAGAAATGACCAGCTGGTGCAGGGTCCCGGCTGGCCGGACAACCCGTCGTCGGTTTGGTCTACGCGGTAGCGCAGCACAAGTCCGTCCTCGGTGAGTTCGTCGGCGATGGCCAGTACCGTGTTGCGCACCCGTGGATCGTCGGGCGGCAGGAACCTGATCAGGCCTGCCAGCAGCAGCGACGCGTCCAGCGCGTCGCAGCCATAGCGCTGGGTGAGCACACCGCGGGAGTCGACGCCGTTTTCCAGTACGTCGGCCCTGATCGCCTCGGCGATCGCGCGCCACTGCCCGGCGCAGCTTCTGTCGCCCCGCATTTCGGCCAGCTTCGCCCCGCGGTCCAGCGCGGCCCAACACATGATCTTCGACGAGGTGAAGTGCTGAGGCTGCCCGCGCACCTCCCAGATCCCGTGGTCTGGCTCGCGCCAGCAGGTGGTCACCTCCTGCACCCGCTGCTGGATCGCCGGCCACAGCGCGTCGGGGATATGCCCGTGGAACCGGGCCCGCAGATATACCGAATCCAGCAGGTTTCCCCACGTGTCGTGCTGGCTTTGGCGGTACGCGCCGTTGCCGATACGCACCGGAACCGCGCCGTCGTACCCGGACAGGTGGTGCAGCTCCTCCTCATCGAGGATGCGCTCTCCGCCGACGCCATACATCGGTCGCAGTGGGGAACCTTCACCGGTTACGCCGCAGACCTCGGCGATGAAAACGAAGAAGTCATCGGCCTCGCGGTCCAAGCCCAACGTGTGCAGACCCCACATCGCGAACATCGAGTCCCGCACCCACGCGTAGCGGTAGTCCCAGTTGCGTTCGCCGCAACGAGTTTGGGGCAGCGACGTCGTGCTCGCGGACACCAGCGCGCCCGTCGGCGAATACGTCAGGCCTTTCAATGTGACCGCGCTGCGCTGCAGGAACGACCGCCACGGATGGTCCGGGAAGTTTCCGATGTTGATCCATTGCCGCCACATTTCGCTGGTCTGCCACATCTTGTCGGCGGCCTCGTCGTAGTTTTGCGGTGCCGGGTGTTTGGTCCAACTCAGCGCGGCAAAGACGTTGTCGCCCTCCGTCAACCGGGTCCGGGCCCGCGCCTCGTGACCCTCCAGCCCGATGTTCAGGTTGGTTGTGAGCCTGAGCTTCGGGTGCCCGTCCGGGCCCTGTCGTGCCTGCGCGACCGCCTCGCCGTAGGCGTTGCCGGTGTACTCCCAAGTCGCGCCGATGCGGTGATAGTCGAAGGAGGGCGCGCAGCCCATCACCAATTCCACCGTGCCGCTGACGCAACGCACGTTGCGCAGCAGAATGTGTTCGGCGTCCCAGTCCATCGGGGTGCGGCGGTGGGTGCGCGACCGGCGCTCGATGTCGTGCCAGGGACCCATCACCAGCGCGTCGCGGACCATGAGCCAGCCGGTGTGGGTCTGCCACGTGGTTTCCAAGATGAGGCTGCCCGGCAAATACCGGCGCGCGGCCGGCACCGACACCCCGTAGGGACCAAGGCGGAAGTGCCCGGCGGAGCGGTCGAGGATCGCGCCGAACACGCTGGGGGAGTCCGGCCGCGGCAGGCACATCCATTCGACGGAGCCGCTTGCGGAAACCAGGCACGTGGTCTCGCAGTCCGACAGGAACGCATACTCGGCGATCGGCGGAAACGGGTTCCTGCGAGTCCGGCGTTCGGCCTGGGGAGCCGAGGCCGGAGCCGAAACCAGTGGCGGGCTGAACCCGTTCGCTTCCGCGCTGAGCACCATCCACCCATCATCACCTTCCGCAGGGCTGCTCGTCCACGTCGCCGGCGTGTGCGGCGACTCCACGGCTGCGCCGGTACAGCCTCCCCGCGCAGCGAACACTCTGCAGCAGAACAGCATTCGCCGCGCCGGCAAGCTCACCCACGGTGAAGCCGACGCAAGCTATCACCGCCGTGGCAGTGGGCTCATCCGTGCACCGCTACGGTTGGGGACCGTCGTAGCAGTTGTCCCGTCAGTGTCGGGGGCACAGATCCGCGATGGCGTGGCCCACGGCCGCGTCGGCTTGCGCGGCACATCGTGTCCGGCGCCGTGCCCAAACCGGCCGGCCGTAACCCGACCGCTGCGCATTTGACAGGCGACGTCAAGGTTCGTCGGTCAAGGTATCGGTGTGTACCCGGCCGACGAGGAGCCCCCGACCACGGTCCGGCTGCGTTCGCCGGCGCCGGCGATCGCCACACCGAAGTTCGGTCTGGCCCGGGTCCGCCGTCCGGGCTGGAGAGTTCTGGCGACCTGGATCGCGACCGCGCTGCTGGTCGCCGGCGCCGTCGCGGGCGAGCGGGCCGCCGTCGCCTACATCGCGCACGACCCCGAACCCGACACAGCGCCCAACGCCGACGCCAATCCCGGTTCGGCGCCCCGCGGCGACACCGCCGGAGCCCCCACCAGCAGCACCGCCGGCGCGGCCGCTGCGGCGCGGGTGGCATGGGCCCGGCAATACGGGCAGAGCCGCGCGGCAATGCCCAACCTGCCCGACGTCGCCTCGTCGACCCCCGAACAGCAAGGCGCGGCGAGCGACTTGCTCACCCGCACCGAGGCGGGCACCGCCGCCTACACCAGCACCGACGCCGCGGAGTCCGCCGGCTACGACTTCGCCGCCAGCCTCGCCCAGGCGAAGGCCAATCCGCTGACGGCGCGGCGGATGTCGCGCGTCGACTCAGGGGTGACTCCACTGCGACCTGTCGTTCTGCGGGCCGTCAACAAAGCCGCCCGGCGCGACGCGAAGGTGCTCGACCCCACCGCTCCGCAAGCACTGATCTACACCTATCAGGGACACAACGCCTGGAAGCTTGTCGGCGCCACCTTCCGCGCAGATGAGGCCTATCCCGGGCCGCCGCCCGATCCAGGGGGCCCTATCACGCGGTGGCGATTCGGCGACATGAATCCGGCCTCGCTGACCATGGATGTGTATTTCGTCGGCGCCGGCGATCTCGCCCATGCCTACGCACTGATGCCCCCAAGCCGCTAGGTGCGACGGGCGCCGACACGCCTGTCAGCGGTGTGAGCGCCACGACGAGCACGGTTGCGCCACAACCAGGGCTCCTCACCAGCCCATCGATCCGGGGATGCCCTTGAACGGGCCGACAATCCAGCTGGTCACCCATCCGCCGTAGAACCCGCCCGGCTGCGGGATCACCTCCTCGCCGTCGACGGTGCAGCGGTCCACCAGGGCCGGCATCACCGCGATGGCGCCTGCGATCGGCGCGAACCGCGATGTCGGCCTCAGGTAGGTCCATGCCGCCCTCGGGGCCTCCCGCGTCCGGCCGACCAGATCGTAATAGCTTGCCCGGCCCTTCCATTCACACCACGAACCACCGGTTGCCGGGCGCAGCGCGCCGTCGACGAAGGCATCGCGCCGCAGGTAGTACGTGGGAGGGTGGCTGGTCTCCAGCACCCGCCAGGCGCGTGTCGCCGATGCAATCGTGTCGCCACCGAGCTCGATGGTGATCGCGCCGCTGAAGTCTTCCAGTCGTGGGGGCCGCGGGTAATCCCACACCGACTCCTGTCCGGGGCCGGGTGGATCGGGTGTGGGCCATGCGGTCATGACAGCGTTTCCTCCGGATCAGTGGGAACTCATCGCCCATCGGATTCCGCCGATCAGTGCGCGCCCAGCCAATGGGATCGCGGTGACCTCGACAGGCGGAAAGTACGGTAACCACAACGGCATTCGCGCCCACGCCGGCAGCAGCGCCACGGATGCGGCGGCCAGCACCCCGTAGGGCGCCCGCGCCGCGAGCGGCAGCGGCGGGGTCAGCAGCAGAAACCGCGCTGCGTCGCGTGCGGCGGGAGTACCTTTCAACTCGGACCGGTACGCCTCGAGCCGTTCGCCAAGTTGTCGCTCGGTGCGGGGAGGGTCGGGCACCCCCAGCGCTGCCGCGACGCGGGCGGTGTCGGCCACATACCCGTCGCACCCGCGCTGGTCGAGGGGCGCGGCGCCATAACACTGATAGGCCCGCAGAAAGCTATCCACCTCGGCGACGTGCACCCACTCCAGTAGGTGGGGATCGGTGGCGTGATAGAACCTCCCGTCAGGAGCGATTCCGTGTACACGCTGATGGATTCCGCGTACGCGATCGACCGCGTGCTGGGCGTCGTCGGCCGGGCCGTACGTCGTGACGGCCAAAAATGTGCTGGTGCGCTGCAGTCGCCCCCACGGATCGCCCCGATAGTCGGAGTGCTCCGCGACCCCGGCCATCGCGAGCGGGTGCAACGACTGCAACAGCAGTGCGCGCAAGCCGCCGACGAACATGGCGGCGTCGGCATGCACCCGCCGGATCGGGCGATCCTCGGCGAACCAGCGGGGCCCCGGTGTCCCGTGGATGCGTGCCCGGTTGGCCGGGCCGTCCGGCCCGGCCACCATGCCGAACACGCCTCGACCCAGGTTCTGCCGCACCGTGTGAAACTCACGCAACACCACCACGCAATCGACGTTACGAGATACGCGCAGATCCTGCACAGCTGCGCCGCAGCGACCGGCACACGTGGCCAAGAGCACGTTTACGGGCACCTTCGCCGGGCGCAGCACAGCGGGCCGCGCACCCGGGAACGCGCAGGCGGCGGCACCGGCCGCGAGGATCCGGTGCCCGGGTGTCGGGCGGCTGTGTCAAGCTGCGGTCATGAGATGGCCGATTCCGACTGCAGTCACCGTCCTGCTAACCGCGGTGCTGTTCCGCGGCGCCACGCCCCTGGCCGTCGCGGAGGTGCCCGTCGGCCCAGGCCCGACGAACTACACCGTGCAGCCCCAGCCGACGCCGGGAGCATGTCACTACCGGACCGCCGCCGACGGGCAGACCCTGCCCGATCCGACCTGCACACCCGGCGCGGTCAGCCCCAAGGTCACCCCGGACACCCTCGACAGAACGATCTGCCGCGCCGGCTACACCAAGTCGATCCGCCCGCCGAAGACGATCACCGAGGCGGAAAAACAGGCCAACGCAGTCGCCTATGGTTATACCGGCTCGCTGACGGCAGCCGAGTACGACCATCTGGTGCCGCTGGCCCTCGGCGGTGATCCGAACGATCCGCGCAACCTGTGGGTGGAACCCGGCGCGTCACCGAACCCGAAAGACGCTGTGGAATCTGAGCTGCACGACCTGGTGTGTGCGGGCCGGGTGCCGCTCGCCACTGCGCAAGAAGCGATTGCAGCTGACTGGACCACCGCACTGAGCGCCGTCGACTAGAGACTCACATATACGGTGCCACAGCAGCTTTGGATCGGTAAGTTGGACCCGGCCGCGTTACCGCCCGGTGAGTGCGTGCAATCGCGCGGTCGACGGCGATGTCAGGTTCCGTTGGCCTTCTTCAGCCTGGCGATTTCGCCGGCCCAGACCGACTGGGCGCCGGCATCACCGATCCGATACACCTGAACAATTGACGAGATTCCCACGGCGAGCGCCACGATCGCGAGGACGACGCCGGCGGCCAGCCTGCGCTTGCCGGACCGGCGTTCGAGTATCTGCAGCACCGCCAGTGCGACCGCGACGAGAAGAAGCGCCACCGAGAAGTAGATCATCCACCCCCCTCGATCGGCATGCTCCCGCAGCACCGGGCTCGGGTTGCGCCTCAGGTCGAACAGCCACTCGCCCGCATCGGCGGTGATCGGTGTCAGCACGGTCGTTATCACGGCAAGTATCAGTGTGAGCCACACCAAATGCCTGCGCGCGGCCGGCCAGAGGGCGCAAACGATCACCAACACGGCAGTCAGCGGCGCGAGCACCACCACGAAATGGACGAGCAAGACATGGGCGGGCAAGCCGTTGACGACCGTCATGGCACTCCTTGACTGGAAGGGGGGTCCCAGGCGCGTCGACTTCGCAGCATCGACCGATAACCCAGATCCGCATCGATCGGTGATGCTTTCGTGCCGGTGAGCGTGGCGCGATGATAGTGGGCGACGTTCTCAGCGTTCGAGCAGCCACAGTAAAGTATCTGCGCCCGTGTCTTCCTCATCAGCGCTTCAGTACCGGAAGTGGCTGAGGCGGGCACGGCGGCTTGCGGGGCTGGATCGGCGTGCATTTCCGCGGTGGCGGGCCGACCAGGCCCGGGCCAGGCCCAGCGAGCTCTCTCCGATCGGCTTCGTCTTGCATTGCGAGGCAACGGGTTCGGTCCGGAAGCCGCGGCGGACCGGGGATACACCCCCGCGGCTGCCGGGTCGCCGAGCGGGCTGGACGACTGGACGATCACAATGCGGCCCCGATCGGGAACTAGGGCGGTGGTGCCTCGGCGACATGCCTGCCGGCGTGCGTGACCAGTGCGCGTAGCCGGGGTTCGTCGGGATTGCCGGCGTAGCCGTCCAACCACGCCGTCAGCGCGCACACCAGGTCACGGGGCAGCGTTACTCTTTCCCGCGCGATCACGGTGATAAGCAGCGAGATCGCGGCGAAGGTTTCGCCGATGCCGATGG
>Ga0209656_10000940_pt1 | contig 18783 bp, 12 predicted proteins | sample BogFormECP12_OM2_FD_188239 | JGI IMG/M metagenome (GOLD analysis project Ga0209656, IMG submission 188239) | Bog forest soil microbial communities from Calvert Island, British Columbia, Canada - ECP12_OM2 (SPAdes) (version 2) | ecosystem: Environmental > Aquatic > Freshwater > Wetlands > Bog ... | reverse complement strand
TCGCCGGCTTCCTGCGTCTTTCCGTCACGGCGGCGTGGCGGCACGGCTGGCAGCCGGCGGAGCTGGTCAGGCATGTTGGCCGGGAACTGGGCGATGCGTACGCGGGCATGGCCGCCGACATGGTCGTGGACGAGATGCGCGGCTACGCCCCACCGATGGTGGATGACCGCTGGGCGGTGCAGGTGTCGGCGTTCGGTGCCGAGGTGTGGTGGGGGAGCGACGCCGAGTTCCTGTCCGCCCGGAGCGGGGAACCGCTGCGCGTCGCCATCGAGCTGCTGCACCTGCTGCAGCACGTGCCCGTGCTGGAACGGCTGTGCCCGCTGCCGGGCACGGCCCGCGCCGGGGCGTGGGCGGCGGGCAGCGACGCGGACGAGCGGATCCTCGGCAAGATCCGCGCGCTGCTGGCGAAGGCGGAGTCCACGGAGTTCCCGGACGAGGCGGAGGCGCTGTCGGCCCGCGCGCAGGAGCTGATGGCCAAGCACAGCATCGATCATGCGCTGCTCGCCGCCCAGTCCGGGAGCAAGGACAGGCCGGCCGCGCGGCGGCTGCCGGTTGACAGCCCGTACGAGTCGCCGAAGGCGACGCTCCTGCATACTGTCGCGCAAGCCAATCGCTGCCGGTCGGTCTGGCAGAAGGCGATTGGCATGTCCACGGTGGTCGGTTTCCCGTCCGACCTGGACGCGGTGGAGCTGCTGTACACGTCGCTGCTGGTGCAGGCTAACACGGCGATGCTGCGGGAGGGCGCGAAGAGGGACGCCTACGGGCGGTCGCGGACCCGGGCGTTCCGCCAGTCGTTCCTGGTGGCCTACGCGTACCGGATCGGGGTGCGGCTGTCGCAGGCGACTGTGCACGCGGAGCAGGAGGCGGCGGCTGCCGCGCCCGGCAAGGACCTGGTGCCTGTGCTCAAAGAGCGCCATGAGGCTGTCGATCACGCCGTCGACGAGATGTTCGGTGACGGCCTCGTGTACGACCGCGGGAGCCGTGCGACCGACGAGGAGGGCTGGGCCTCCGGCCTGGCCGCCGCCGACATGGCGGTGCTGCACAACCGGGAGCAGGTTGGCGCCTGAGCATGCCGCAACAGCCGTTCAGGTTGCCTACCCGGCTGGATCTTGCCCGGGTCCGGCCGCGCCCCGCGCAACCACCGCCGCCCCGGAACCGGCGACAGGCCGAGATGGAGAAGGACCGCGCGCGCCAGGAACTGCGCGCTCTGCTGGCCGACCCTGTCAGTACCCATGTCAATACGACTCGCCTATCTGACGGCAGTCCAGATGTTCGGCTGGCTCGCCTTGCTCGCCCGGTCCGATCGCGCCAAGGACACCGCGACCAGCCGACGTGACGTCGCAGGTCAACGACCATGATGAGGTTTTGGAACCCCACAGGCTGTGCCACTACCGCCGACGCGGCTACGCGCTGACCTAAGTGCCGTTGCAGTATTAGCCGTCCAGGGAGGGCAGGTCGTCCTCGGCCTCGATCGCGGGGTGGCGCCGGGGCGGGCGGGGGGTCCAGGGCGGGAACTCGCGTGTCCTTGGGAGGGGATGGCCTCCAGGGGGCGGGTGGCCGCGCTGACGCTGTCCCCGGTCAGGCCGCTCAGGTAGCCGCGCAGGTCCGGGAGGTGGACCCCGGTGCTGCGGCGGTCGGCGTCCCACAGGTCGGCGAGCTGGCCGGCCGCCTTGTTGATCCGGCCGGTGACGGCGCGCTTTTCCGCCTCGGTCTGGTCTGTGGCGCGCCTGGCCACCTTGGGCAGCCGGTTCATCCCCAGGATGGACGGAACCGCGACAATGACGGCCGGAATCATCAGCTCCGGGGGAGCGGCCGGGATGAACGTGGCGCCGCCCAGCCCGACGGCGGCGGCGAGCCCGCCGGGGCAGCCCCATTTCCTGAGTCACCGGAGCGTGCCCTGGCGCCGGTCGGCGTCTTTCTGGATCTGGGCGCAGATCTTCCCTGCTTGCTCCTCGGCTTGGGCACGCAACGCCGGTCGGGTGGTTCTTGCCTCATTGTCGCAGGCGAACCGGCACTTCCACTGCCCCTCCCCGACGGTGATCTCGACGGTGCCGGCACTGGGGAGGTCGTCGCGCAGCTCGTCTGCCGCCGTGACGATGAGGCTCTTGCTCAGCATGATCGCGAGAAGCTCGGTCACGGTCGGGGCCGGCGGCCGGCCGCCATCGGGCGCCGGGAAGGCCGCCTGGCTTACCATCCCCACGATGTTCAGCGTCGTCTTGCGTGCTTCCTCGTCGGCGACGACCATCGCCCGCGCGGCGTTGAGGTCCCCTTTGGCCAGCGTGATGGCCCGGTTCTCGCGTACCACGCTGAGGAGCTGCTCCTCCTCGGGGTCCTCGGTGCGGGCCAGCTTACTGAGCAGGACGGCGAGGTCCGCCCGGACCTCGTCCGACACGGACGCGCCCGTCTCGAAGCGCTGCCGGAAGTACCGGGAGGCCTGCTCGATGGCCCGGCTGGCCTCAAGCCGGGGAGACAGGACCTTCCATGCCTTCTCGTTGGCGGCGAGCAGCGAGAAATCCGGGTGTTCCCCGTACCGCGCGCCCAGGCTGAGCAGCCGCCGCTTCCACTCGCTGACCGCGGCGTCAAAGATGTCCTGGCGGGCTCGCTCCTCGGCGTACCACTCGCCCACCTGTTTCACCAGCCGCGGTGCCGCGCCGCCGCCGAGCGCGTTTCCGGTCACGGCGTCGATGACGACCTGGAAGTGGCGGGGCAGGTTCACCGGCGTGAGCCGGGACAGGTAGGCGGCGAGCCATTCCTGCAGGACCTCGTCGCGGTCCTGGTCACGCAGCAGGAGCGCCATGAACAGGGACGTCTTCTCGTAGTCCAGGGCCAGCGCGTAGCCGAGGGCCTCGCTGGCTTCCCGCGGGTTGTCGTCGAGCCAGGCGGCGACCGCGAGGGTCGCCTGCGCCACCCAGTAGCGGGGCGTCTGGATCGCGAGCCGCTCGGTGACGTCCCGGATGACGGAGCGGTTGATGTGGCCGCTGGCGATCACGTCGATGATGCTCGCGGCCATGTTGCGAGCATCCTCGTACTGGCCGAACTTCGCCTGCCACTGCCGCTCGGCGACGGCGAGCTCGTTATAGGCGGTCGCCACGACACGGTCCCGCTCGTACATCTCGCGCAGGCTGTTCAGCGAGTCCTGCGTCGCCTCCTGCTTGCGCGCCAGGTCGTCCAGGGCGGGCGGCACGGTCTCCTCGATCCGGCGCAGCCGGTCGCTAAGCCCGGAGACCCTGCTGACCTGGTGCTGCAGGTCCGAGATCTCCGAGCGAAGGCCCGATATCTCCCATGAGGGATCACCGGTCATGTGACTGCCTCCAAGGTGGGGAGGGGCACGCGGGTCAGGCCGGCCGCCTGCCAGATCAGCCCGCCGGTCTCGCCGAGGCCGCGCCAGGTCCCGTCGGGGGACACTACGGCCGCCGCCCCGGGCAGGAGCACGGCCGTGGCCGAGCGGGTGGCCAGGTCCCAGATGCGCGCGGTCCCGTCCCGGCTCCCCGTCGCCAGGAAACGGCCGCTGATGTCGAAGCTCATCGCGGTGATCCCGTGTACGTGGCCGGCCAGCACGGGCGCGTCCGCCCAGTCGGGCAGCGTCCCCCGCGTGCCGGCCTCGTACAGCCGGACGGTGCCGTCGGCGCAGCCAGCCGCGAACGTCGTGCCGGACGGACTCGCGGCCAGGACCGTGGCACGGTATCCAAGCGGGGAGTGGCACGCCGCTTCCTTACCAGTGGCCAGGTCCCAGGTCCGGATAGTCTCGTCATCGCCGGCCGACACCAGCAGGCCGGGACGCGGGCCGAACGCGACCGTGAGGACGGCGCCCTTGTGACCGGTCAGCTCCCACAGAAGCCTCCTGTCCTCCCAGACAGTGACGACCGTCTCCGCCCACGGGGCCGCGATCCGCTTGCCGTCACGGTCAGCCGCGACCGCCCGGGCGCGCCCGGTCCGCCCCGGCAGGATCCCAGCCAGCGTCCCATCCGCCCCGTTCCAGATCCGCACCGCGTCCCCGACGGTCGCCAGCCGCGTCCCGTCTGCCCGGAAGGCCACGCACCGCGCAGGCTCGGGGGAGTCCGCGGCCCAGCCCGGCTCGAGCGACTCGTTCACCGCGTTAAAGGACCTCAGCCTGCAACGCCTGTCGCTGACCACCAGCCGAGCGCCGTCTGGGGAGGCGGCAAGAGCGGTCACCGGACTGCCTGCGGCCCTGATCACGTCCATGGCGTGCCGGGAGGTGTGCCACAGCCGAAGCCAGCCGTCGCTGCCGCCCAGCGCGAGCATCCCGGAGCCGGCGAACGCGACGCCAGTGATGATCAGGTCGGTCCCGTCCAGGACGCGCAGGCGCGCGGAGTGGTCAAGGCCGGCGAGGTACACGCGGCCCCTGGCGTCATCGATCATCGCCGCGAAGCCGCCATCGGGGCTGAGCGCGGCCGCCCGGAGCGGAACACCCGCGATCCCCGTGCCCTGCGCCGCGGCACCGCGGGCCAGCCGTGCGGGCCGGCCGTGCTGGCGCTGAGCCAGCGATCGCGCGCGTCATCCCAGGCCAGTGCCAGCACCCGCCCGGAATGCGGCCGGCTTGCATCCGGCAGTGTACCGGGCGGGCCGACCTCCGCCGTTTCCAGAGGCACTGCGCCGAATGCCGCGGCCCCAGGTATCGCGTTCACGGGTGCGGCATCCGCGAGCTCCGCCAGGTCCCAGACGTGGACCTTGCCGTCCTCGTCGCCAGCGGCCAGCCGCCAGCCCGTGCCGTCGAACGCCAGAGCCGTCACCTCGGCGCCGACTCCTGCTCTGGGATGTGGCTGACCCGAGCGAGCCGCTGCTGGCCGCCGGGCTGCCGTGCCCCCCGCGCCTTCCACGGCGTGCTCCAGCTCGGTGATCTTGCGGCGGGCCCGGGCGCGGTCCAGCTGGGCCAGTACCTTGGGGTTGCGTTCCCCGGCGATCAGGTGCTCCATGATGTCCCGGCCGGTGACCCCATGCAGGTCGGTGACCACGGACGACAGCTTGATCGCCGCTGATTCCAGCAGCTTCTCGGTGCGGTTCTTCTCCCGGGTGCGCTCGTCGGTCAGGTCCCGCCGGTAGCGGGTTCGTTGTCCAGCTCCCCGAGCCCGCGCAAGAACTCGACCAGCCGCCCGACCTGGTGATCGGCGTAGGACAGGAACCCGGCGAAGACCTCCATCATCCGGCTGAACAGCCGTCGGGCCGCCGGGGGCAGCGACGCCCAGTCGGGCACGTCGGGATCGTGCCGCGACAGCTCGGCGTCCGCGGGAACGATGCCGAGCCCCTTCTGCCGCGCGAACACCATCTCCCGGTACGCGTCCCAGCCCTCGTCGAACAAGCCCGCGTACCGGTCCGCCCATTCCCTGGCCACATGGTGCGGGGCGTGCGTGGCGCCGAAGCACAGATGCAGGTAGAACGGCTTGGCCGGGTCAACCTGCTTGACGTCAGCGATGAACTCGATCGCCTTGTCGACTGGGTCCTCACTGAGGTGGTACCCCTGCTCGGGCGTGCGCGACGGCTCCACCTGGTGGTTGTCGTACACCAGATCCGGATACCACTGGCTGGTGTCACCGCCCAGGAAGCCATAAAGGCGCTGGAAGCCGCGCCGCAGGAGAATGCCCGCGATGCATGTGCGTCAGGGGGCCTGGGGCATTATCCGTCCGGCCGCCAGCAGCCTGAAGCCATTGCCTGAACGGTCTGCCAGTACACGGGAGTGTCCTCTTCGCTGGATCTCCCGGGCGGGGTGGCATGCCGACTGCTAGCCCGAAGCGCCCAGTCCGCATTCGTTGCGCGCCGGGGCCGGGGTGGCCAGCTTTCATGGTGGCTTAGCGAAGTCGCCGGGGCGGCCAGCATCTCATACCGTGGGGGGTCGTGATTGACGGGCATACCCGGACATTACGAGCCAAGGCCGGTCACTGCCCCGCATTTCGGGGTGCCGGTAAGAAATATGTCACCAGGGGGCAAACGAGCGTTGATCGTGTTGATCAGGCCCGGAAGTTGCCAATGACGTCGTCATAGCGCCGCTGGGCACAGACCGGGCAAGGCATCGTGAGCTGGCCAGAGCGTGCCGTCGCGGTCCCTTTGATCACCTCGATGACCCCCGGACCGCGCTGCAGCTGCGGGACTCGGTTACACGGCGGACTTTGCCTCTTGGACCATGCCGCCCGGCTGTTCTGCCGACGCTCCATCCGCAGCCGCCGTCCCGGCATCCGCAGCCGCCGTCCCGGCAACTGCGAAGGCATAGCCGGGAACCGGTATGTGGGCGCGTTCCGGCCGGTCGGCTGCTGTCCAGCGGTCCGTGCACGACATGACGTCCTTGCAGTACCAGCGGATGTCGGCGCACGCCTGACCGCTATCAGCTACGAGCAGGCCGAGCGGAAGCGCGATGCCGCACAAGCAGCACTGGGCTACCTCCGGCGGCCACAGACGGTCGCACTGCGTGGCTGCTGGTGGTTCCGCCGACACCAGGCGAGGACCGGCAGGAAGCTGTCCGGGTCCGGCTTCCGGGGACATCGTCGTAACTGCTGAGGCATGTGAGGCCATGACTCCTCCGCGCGGGACACAGGTCACCAGGCCACTGGCCCTGTCTGCAAGGACCAGGACGGCCCGCTTGTGACGTCATCCGGGGCCTGGGCTTGAGGAGCAGACTAGGCGAGGTCGTCGCCGGTGACCGCCTTCCACGGTTGCACGACAGTGCCGAACACGATCTCGTGACCGGGCCATTCGCCCAGGAGCAGGAAGCCGGCGTGCTGCATGTCGTCGAGGGTCAACGGCGTGCGCGAAGGTTCCGAGGGCCGCCTCTTGAGGACCCGCTGCAGCCGATTGGGGCACTACCCAGGAGCATCACCACGCACCGGGCAGGCAGGGCGCAGGCTGGCGCTCCGCGGGCTGACCGCAACTCCCATGCTCAGCGCCTGATGCCCGGACGAAGAGGTCACAGTCCGGCCTGCCGGTCTTTGCTGCTCATATCCAGGGCCTTCGGGGCAAGCTCAGCGGCGTGGCTGGTTTGCCTCTGCCCTCTCAGCGCCGGTGCCTGCCGCTATCAGCTGGCCAGAACCAGCGTGCCGTTCCCAGCCCGCCGGGACTGGCCCATCTACCGGCCACAGGGCGCCGGCGAGCTCCGCGCCGGTGAGGTCCGCGCTGGCGAGGTTCGCGCCGGCGAGATCGGCGTCGGTGAGGTCGGCGCCCGTGAGGTCCGCGCCATCGAGATTCGCGCCGGTAAGTCTGGCACCGCCGAGGTCTGCGCCGGAAAGGTCCGCGCGGACGAGCTTCGCGGCGAGCAGATCCGCCCGAGCCAGGACCGCATCGGCGAGCAGCGCACCGGTGAGGTCCGCGCCCGTGAGATCCGCGCCAGTGAGATCCGAGCCAGCCAGGTCCACCGGGCGGAGGTCGCGCTCGGCAAGCCGGCGCCCGACCACGGTGATGGCTGCCTGAACGTCGGGCCGCGGCGATCGTTCCCGGGCCTGGCCGCCGGGATCGGGTGGCGGCCAGTGCTGGCGTGAGCGCTCCCGGATGAAGGCGGCGAGCACCTCCATCACAGCGGGGTGGCGCCTGGGCGAGTCGCGGGCCACGTGCTCCAGTGCGCGGATGCCGCCGATACGCCCGTCCTGTTCCTCACAGCCAAGCTGCTCCAGCGCCTGGGCGTAGCGGCCGGTCACCTGCCCGGCCCGGGACAGCGCCAGGCTCCGCGCGGTGAACACCAGCGCGCCCGTGGCGAGCAGCCCGGCACCAAGTGCCAGCACCCGGCCGCGCGCGGCGTCCCGTGCCGTCGGGGGACGTGGTCGACGGGCCGGGCCGGCGTCATGGTGCGCGAGCCAGCCGCTGGCCGGCACTAGCACCCGTGCCGCCGCTGGTGCCAGCCTGCCGGCCGCGATCCCGCCCGGCGTCCACCGCAGGCCCCGCCGCCGGGCAGCCCACCACTTCATCACAGGCAAGACGTTAGGGGAACATGCCCGACTGCGCGGACCGTTTCGCCGACAACGCCGGCACCCAGGTTCCCGGCGTTCTTCATGCCCGGGCACGCCGGAGCCGGGATCAGGCCGGGACGCACAGGCGCAGCGTTTATTCTGCGGCCGCTACCTACGTCTTCGCCGCGTTCACCGCAGGTGCCGCCCGGCAACCCGCATCGGCCGGCAGTTATACCAGGCCGCCTGGGTCATAGCCGTCAGGCGGCCAGACCCTTACCATCCACCTCACGACCGCATGCGGTAACCGGGCCGCAGCTGCAAGGTGAGCGCGAACCGCCGTTACGCACGCAGGTTTTGATCGACAGGCAGGTCGGTGAGGGCGTACCGAAGGATCGTTATGAGCGCGAGCTGTTCATGAACACACTCGGCCCGGTGCCAGGCTATGGCTGCGGCTGTGGGACCCAGATGGCTGACCACCGCATCAGCGTCTGAAGCCGAGGCCGCGAGTGCGGGCAGCACGATCATCGGGTCCGGCTCAGGCGCCGTGGGTGCGGACGGCTTCCGGGTTCGGGGGCAGCTGAGCAGGCGAAGAGCAGGGCAGCACGCTGACCGGCGCTGGTGGTCCAGGGTCTGAAAGACGTGGGAAGAGTCGTCGGGCTTGCGCCAGCGGGAAGGAGAAAGCTGTGGCGCGGTACGGGACTGGACCGGCACGGGCGCTGCCATGGCGTGCCTTGTGATGTGCCGGTTTGATGAGATGAGGAGACGGCATGGCTGCTGAGGCGAGGATCAGCGCGAGGATCGTCAGGCCCGCATACCAGGCGGCGACCAGGGTGCCCGGCCCGGTGCGGGGGGCCAGGCCGATGATCGTGGCGGGCAGCAGCAGGCCCACCGCGACATTGAGCGCGTTGCTGTTCAGCGCGGTGCTCAGCGCCGCAGCGCCACGCCCCCGGGTAGATCGCCGCGACGGCGTTGGGCAAGCTGGTGACGACCGCGAGCACCAGGCCCCCGGTCACGATGCCGGCCACGCCGAAGTGCCCGCCCAGCGTGGTCGCCGCCCGTAGCGCAGATGACGTCCAGGTCCGACAGCTTGATGCTCGCCGGGTTTCCGGACCACAGCCCGGACATCGTACCCGCCGGGGCCCGTCCCGCCGTAGAGGTACGGACCGGTGGCGAGAAGATGAGTGCTAGTGCCGCCTTCGCCTTGGAAATAGTCATTGGAGGATTCCTCTTAGCAGCCGTCGTATGGCGACCAGTTGTTCTTGCCCCCCGGAGTGGCCATCGCATTGGCGAAGACCTGGTTCTGCTCGGCGACGCTGGCATGACCGAAGGTGGCGGGGTTACCGCCGTAGGCTGCCCAGGTCGAGGCAGCGAACTGGTACAGGCCGTAGTGGCCGGACGAGTTCATGACCTGGGAGTTACCGCCCGACTCGCGGGCGATGACGCATGCCTGGAAGCCGCTGTAGCTCGATGGCGAGACCATCTGGCCGCCGCGGCCACCTCCGCCGCCACCACCGCTGGTCGATTGCGGGGTGTCGCCGCTCGTCGTCACTGGCGCGTGGTCGCCATTCGACGTCGATGGATTGTCGCCGTCCTGCGATGAGCTGTGATCCTGGCACGACACGTCCCAGCCGTCACCGTCTCCGTCACCGCAGTAATTCGGGTGACCATAGCTGCCGTCGCCCGATGCCCGAGCATCGTCGCCGTTGCCCTGCTGCTGGTCCGGCGGGTCAGGTGTCTGCGCGTCCGCATGCTGCGGCTGGTAGCTGGCCATCGTGACCTGAGGTGCCGGCTGAGGCGGTGGCGGCGGAGGCGGCGGGTCGGCTGCCTTCATCGCGCGCGTGGTCAGCCAGTCTGCTTGCGGGTGCCACTGGCTGAGCGTGAGGTCCTGGCCGGCCTCGATCTTGTTCGGGTCCGGGATCGAGCCCTTGTTGACCCACCACAGGGCCGGCCACAGGTCGGGGTTGCCGTAGAAGCGCCCGGCGATGGCCGACAAGGTATCGCCGCTGGCGACGGTGTAGATTTGCGGCATGGCGGGGGCTACGGCCGCGGCAGGGGCTACGGCCGCGGTGGTGGTAACGGCGGCATGCAGGCCATCGGGGGCTGATAGCGCCTGGGCTTGCGCATGTCCCGGGGCCGAGGTCACTGCGAACGCAGTGACAGCCAGGGCTCCCAGCGGCGTCCGGAGGTTACCGGCAGCGGAGGCAGCCTGGGTGAGATGCGAGCGATGGCGTGCCCGGTGGCGCGCCTGGTACTGCTGATGACGGCCTACTGGTCTGCGATGACGTCCTTGTCCTGATATGAGGCGTTCCGCATGCGGCATGCCTCTCCCTACCGAGGTCCGTGCGCCCCGGGCGTGGCCTGGAACCGGCTTGCGAGCCCTGGCGCCTGCTAGACACGGGACGGTAACAGTCCGGCAACGGCCATGCAGGAACTTAGCGAAAGTCTTGATTTACCGGCGGGGACTGGTGATATACGGCGAAGCCGGTGCGGTCGCAGCGGCAGCGGACGTGGGCATGAGATGGACGGTCGCCGGCGCGGACGCCATATCGGCGCTCCGCTGCCAGCAGGCAAACCGCCCCGAAGACCAGATCTGGACTCAAACCGCAACCAGACAAGCGCCGCCTGACCCGCCGAACCCGCTAAACGATCTTGATCAGCTACAAAATTGACGCGCACCCCCGTTCTGATGACAATTTCAGGCGCTGGCAGATGACCGCTTTGCAGCATGCCTCGACGACACCGGATCCGACGAACAGGCCGCGGGACCTGAACCACTTGTAGCGCATGCGGGGCGCGTTGTTCTCGAAGTAGCCCAGGGCCTTATCCAGCTCGTCTTTCTTCACGCCCGCGAGAGGATATGCGCGGGCGGCGGCGCAGATCCCGTCGATGTCGCCGTAGTCCAGGTTCTCCAGCCGGGCGGCAAGCCAGTCCTGCTTGTGGTCCCCGAGCATGAACTCCAGGACGCCGGCCAGGTCGTGCAGGTGCTCGCAGGCGTGGAACAGGTCCACGATCTGCGTGGCCTCCGTTATCTTGAGCTTCACTGGTGATCATGGCTGTGACCTGGGCGGCTGCGTCGAGGACGGTGTCGTCGACGCAGCCGTGACGGGGTTCGGGTCTTTTCACCGGGCTTTGATTGTTATCGGAGGGTCCTGGACTGGCTGCACTCCTGCGGCTGGCAACTCCACCCCCGGCCGCCATGCCCCGGCGACCAGAGATAGCCGCCAGCTTCAAGTCACCGTGTGCTATAACGCTCAGGATCCTGCACGGGGCCCGTGGCTCATCGGTGAGCCCGTGTTCGCCGCTGCGGCGTCCCGCCGCCCTGGCCCTCGTCCGCCGCGGCCAGAGCTTTCACCGGTGCGGTGGTCGCCCTTGGCCCTGTCCAGACCCCTCCCCGAACCCGACTGACGTGACGCCCGCGGATAGAAGAAACTCCCGGTGCGCATACCAACAAGCCCCAATGATCGCCAACGGGCTTGTCAGAGGGGCGTTGCCCGCGTTGTGCCAGCCGAAGACACCTGCGACGATTTCACACGGTGCCCAAATCGGCAAGGAGTTTCGTCACAGGTCGGCAGGCCGCCAAGGAGGCAGGGCTCTGATCCGCTCGTGGGATATGTGTGAGACGATCCCAGCTTCGCGGCACCCGGGCGACATCGTCGGTCCAGGTTAAGGCGGCCGCGCTGCGTCGAGCGGTCATGGTCTGTAAAACCGTCGGCTCAGTGTCTGTGCTGTCTGATTCGGTTCGTACGGGGATAATCCGTACGTTTGGGGTGTCAGACCACCCGTCTGGGGTGTCCGGGGCAGCAGCCGCGGTGACCGGACCGGCGGCCGGGCTGTCAGCGGCTCGTTGGGCGGGGATGATCGGCACGTCCGGGGTGTTAGGCCACCCGTCTGGGGTGTCCGGGGCAGCAGCCGCGGTGACCGGACCGGCGGCCGGGCTGTCAGCGGCTGGTGGCACGGCGATGATCCGCACGCCAGGGGTGTCAGGCTCAGAATCGGCGCTGTCCAGGCCAGCAGCCGGAGGCAGAGGCTCCGAGAGCCAGCGTGGCGACTCGGTCGGACCCTGCTGGCCATCGCCACAATCTTCTGTCTCCTCCTCAGGGAGGCCCTGACGCCTGCGGTAAGCCCGGTCGGCGCCGTGCAGCACCACTTCGGCCATCGCCAGCTTGGCATCGAGCGTCGAGCCCGCCACAGCGCCAAGATCCAACGGCACGCGGTTGGCGAGCGACTGATCCCAGGGCGTCGCCACCACCGACACTCGCGTCCCCTCAGAACTCTCACGGATCTGAGCGAGCCACCGGATCTGCTCCGGGTCGCTTTCGGCGAACTTGTCCACGACGACCGTCGCCTCGTCGATGAGCCCGTTCAGATGCTTCATTTCCTGCTCGGTCAGCGGCCTTTCTTTCTCGCCTTCGTAGTTGCGGTAACGGCTGAATACCTGGCCGATCGACCAGAACCCCAGCTGAGACGCCTCCGTCACGAAGACGTACTTGTCCGCGTGCAACAGCGTTCCCGCCTGCAGCCTGGTGAACAGTCCTGTCCCGCCGTCGTTGATGACAATGTTGGACATGCGCTGGAGGACTTCCAGCACAGTCAGGTACTCCTGCTCGCCGAAATCGGCCCTGGCACACTCATCGGCGGTGTCGCCGCGGATCACAGCCACTCCTTGCAGCCATGCAACTGCATCGCGCAGATCAGCGTAGACCCTGATGCCGCCTTCCAGGCAAGCGTGATGAAAGCCCCGGATCGAAAGCGGCCGCCGGTGCCGCGGCATCTCCTCGACCGGCGCGCCCCCCAGCCTGCTGTACCCATGCGGCATGGCGTCATTGGTGTCGGCGAATATCACCCGGTCGGCGGGCCGCGCGGCGGCGTAGATGACCGCCAGCGTCACCGCCACGTCAGTCTTGCCCGTGCCCCCGAAGCCCGAGCCCACCGTTATCACGCCCGACTTCAGCGACCGCTCACGGATCGCGGCCATCCTCTGGCGCCGCCACTCCGCCGTTGCCTCGCGCCTAGCGCCCTCGCGCCTGCCACGGGTGAATACCAGCCCGCGCTTAGAGGCCCGTCTCGGCACAGCGCCTCTTGCCCCTTCCGGTGCGGGCGCACCACCGGCAGAGGGCGGGGACGACGTGGCCCAGGCGGCCCTCTCGCTTCCGGGAAACTCGATCCACCCCAGCTCGTCTGGGAACTCGGACATCGCACCCTCCCAGGTCCGGGTACCGGTCTAGGACCAATAAAGCACACTCCTGTCAGATGGCCAGTTGCGGTGTGGCGGGTCTCGATCACGCTTCCATGCGATCATGCTTGCGTGCTCATTCCGGACCTGCGATCTTGAGACTGTCGACGTCTTGTTCCCTTACCTGGCCTGCGTGTGGCTATGACGGCTTCATTTGGCTCCACTAGGACGTCCTGGTGGGGCCAACTCGAGGCGTCCTAACCATGCGTGACGGTTCAGCAGGTCTTCCTGGACGGGAAGCCGGTTCAGAGCCGGTTCACAGCCAGGCCCCGGGACAGCGAGCCACCGAGTGGCGATCGCCTTGTTCCTGCCCGGACTACCACGCACCGCCGATGGACCGCGATGCCCCTAGATGGGCGATCTGAACGGTCCCCGGGTAAGCTCCCGCTTTGCTGCTGCATGGTGGGCCGGGCCAGCCTAGCGATTACTTCGAGCTGCTGGAGGTTCTGGCCGGCATCGGCCGCCCGGTCGTTACCTACGATCAGATCGGCTTCGGGCGCTCTGACCGCCCGGCTGATCCGGCGCTGTGGACGATGGAGATGTTCGTGGATGAGCTGGGCACATGCCTCCCCAGGAATGGCCAAGCAGGCGGCCATGCTGGCGCAGGCGCTGACCCCCGCCCACGCCGCAGCGGCTGGCCGGGGCACGCGGGCGCAATCCCCAGCTGGCCGGTCCGGTGATCAGCGGTCACACCGGCTCGACGGGATGTCGGATGATCGTCCGCAGCTTTTCCGGTGCGCTGCGGCGCGGGTCGCCGAGGTAGATCTCGTGGTGGCGGCCACGGGGGCGGTAGCCTGCTTCGGCGATGGCCTCGTGCAGTGCCGCGATCGACGGCGCTTCGGCGGCGTACGGCCCGATGTGCAGCAGCTGAGCGCACCGGCCCTCCGCCCACCGGATGTACTCCAGGCGGGCCAGGCCGGGCAGGTCCTTTCTGCGGGCCGCTTCCGCCGTGGCGGCGGCGATCAGCTCCGCGTCGACCGGGTCCGGCTGCATGATCAGCGCCTGCCACCGCCAGCTGCCGCGAGCGCTGCCGGCCAGGGTGGCCTCGCCGCGCGCCACCGCGGCGCCGATGTCCTGCTGGGCCGGGTCGTCCACCCACCACAGCCCTTCCAGCGGCATGACCCGCGGCGCCTGGCCGGTGATCTTCTTCAGCCGGAAGCGCGCGCCGTAGCTCACGCTGTACAGCGCCTGCACCGCCTCGGTGAACTCGGCGCCGCCGGGCTCACCGGTCCCGGTCACCGCCACGAACCCGAACTCGGGGACATCCACGATGTCCACCGCGCCCTCGCGTACCTTGAGCAGCGACTCGTAGCTGGTCGCGATAGCGGTCATGCCATCATGGTTGCCACCGCCGGGCCGACGCGGAAAGAGCCGAAGGTCCGTAACCAGCGGGCACTAGGAATCCGGGGACGGCCGACGGGCCCGGTCCCGGTTACCGCCCTGCAAGGCGAGGGTGGCGCATAGCGCGGCCGCCGGGCCCTCTTTCTCAGACAGTGCTTCACAGCGGAACGTCGCGCTGATGGGCATGAACCGGTGCTGGGCGTGCTGGACGGTGTCGGTGATCTCGGGTGCCTGGGCGGATTGAATCAGCCGCGACGGTGGGCGAACATGGAGGCCATGTCTTACGTCCTTCCCGGGGCGGGGAATGCTGAGCGAGCCGCATTAGCGTGGCAGGACGCCAGGCGGCCAAGGTAGCGCCCCGGGGTTTCGGCGGAAGCATGGCGGGCAGGCGCTTTGGTTCCAGCCGGAAGCGAGCAAGGATAATACCGGTCGCTCCGGCCCGGGCAGGACGATGGTTAGCCGGGGAGGCTGGCTATGGACGAGGCACTGACCATCGAGGTCCGGCACGAACCGGGCTACGCGGCCGTGACCGCCGCCGGGGAGATCGACATTTCCACCGTGACCCGGCTGCGCGACTGCCTTTTCGAACTGGCAGCCAGCGGCGGCCCGCTGGTGGTCGACCTGGAGCAGGTGAGCTTCATCGACTCCGTCGGGCTCGCCGTGTTGGTCGGCACGGCCAACCGCGCTGCCGCGCACGGCGGCAGCCTGTATGCGGTCTGCGCCCGGCCGAAGGTCTGCAAGCTGTTCCGCCTGACCGGGCTGGATAGCCAGATACCGCTGGCCCGCACCATGGACGAGGCCCGGGAGGCCCTGGCGGCGAGGACCGCGCCATCATGAGCATGCCGGCATCGTGGCGGCCAGTCCACAGGACCAGCGCGTGATGCCCCGCAGATAGCGCCTGACGTGGGATAATGGGCGCAGGATCGCCACAGCGGCCGGTCCGGGCGAGCCTGTACGACAGCACCCGCCTGTACGACAAACCCGGAGGCCTGCGGCCGCGCCTGTGCTACAGCTGAGACATGCTCGGGTGATGCAGCGGACCCGCCGCCGGCAGCGAGCGCGAGCAGTGCAACGCGGCTGCGCCCATGGCGGCGGAAGCAACCGAGCGGTCACGGGGGCCGGCACTCCCTCCAGCGAAATGGCTCGCCCCCCAGCCACGACGGACAGGCTGAGGGGCGAGCGTCAACCCCACGGGCGCGAGTTGGTGATCTGCACGGTCCAAGCGCAAGATCAGGCGCCCGTGGGAGGCCATCTGCTGATCCGCCCCGCAGCGAGACCGCGGCCCAAGTCACCTCAGTCCACGGCACCCCGCCGACGCTGTTCCTTGTCAGAGAACCACGGTCAAGGTAAGCGTGATCAGGGATGATCAGGGATGCGGCGGCCAAATCCGGAGTGCGGCATGACTGACCATCTTCCGCAGCCCGTTCCCCCCTTTCGCTGGTATTACTACAGGCGAGGACCGAAGCAGCGTGCCGACGTGCCGTAACCGTGATCAGCTTGTGCCGTGTGCGACATTTGAGGTCGCGATAACGGGGCAATCGCCCCCCGAATATCACACCCATTAGTCGGCCCGGACGTAGAACCCATCCTTACGGCATTTCGGCGAGGGTCCTTGGCCACCAGCAGGCCGAAGGCCTCATTCATGCTGGAGGTGTTCCGTCCGCGGCCGCCCGGTCACCCGCTGGCCGGGCGGCCGTAACTCATCCCGGAGCGGTGCGGAAGCCGACGTCCGCCGTCACGTCACGTCACGTCTGAACAGGAAGATCCCCTCACCTGGTCGGGGGCGGTATGGGTCAGGCGGTCTTGGTGATGGTGACCTCGAAGCCGAGGGCCTGGATCTGGCGGATGTGGTTACGGATCTTCCGGTCGGTGTCGAGGCGGGTCCGAAAGGCGCGCACCTCGTTCTCTACGATGTGGTGCGTGGCCTCACCACCAGGCGGCGAACCCAGCCCGCAGGCCAGCCCGGAGGCCAGGGCCAGCAGGTCATCAACCTGGGCGTGAGCGAGGTCAAGTTCTTCGGTCTCGGCGAGCAGAGCCTGCTGGATGATCGGCGCGAGCTGCATGAGAACCTCGTCCGCGTGATCCGGCAGGCGCGCCCGCGGCGGTGGTCACATGGAGTCCGGAGTGGAACTGGAAGAGGTTCCGTAGCTGTCACCCTGATCATCTCGCGACTGGAGCGGCTGCGCTGACCGCGATCTATCCCGACGCGGGCGACCCGTTCGCCCTTACTTACCCGCGAGAGGAGGAAGGGCTGGAGCCGTGGATGGTCCCGGAGGTGTGGCTGATCAACAGCCCGGAGAGGGAAGTCAACCACCACGTGGACATCACTGGGACTTTCGACCGCAAGGCCGCCGCCGCGACCCCGACCTCGGAGCCCGAGGGTACCCGCCGCGACCCGAGAACACGCCGTAGGGCAGGTTCGCCACCCCGGACAGCGAGTCAGGCGGCAGCTCCAGCCGGGTCGCGGTCAGGCACCCTCCCCGTTGAGGTGGCGCAGGCCCTCCCCGACGTAAATCTGCCGGGGCCGGGAGATCCTCTGCTCCGGATCGACCGAACCCTCCTGCCACTGGGCGAGCCAGCCGGGCATGCGTCCGATCGCGAACAGCACCGGGAACATCGCCACCGGGAAGCCCATGGCCTGGTAGATGATGCCCGAGTAGAAGTCCACGTTTGGGTACAGCTTGCGGCTGATGAAGTAGTCGTCGGCGAGCGCGATCCGCTCGAGCTCCAGCGCGATGTCCAGCAGCGGGTTGCGCCCGGTGACCTCGAACACCTGGTCGGCCACCTCCTTGATGACCGTCGCCCGCGGGTCGTAGTTCCTGTACACCCGGTGGCCGAACCCGATCAAGCGCAGCTCGCCCGTCTTGACCCGGGCGATGTAGTCGGGCACGTTGGCGACGGACCCGATCTCCCGCAGCATTTTGAGCACCTGCTCGTTCGCCCCGCCGTGCAGCGGGCCGTACAGCGCCGCGGCCGCCGCGGCCGCCGCGGAATACGGGTCGCTCCCGGAGCTGGCCACGCCCCGCATCGCGCTCGCGGAACAGTTCTGCTCATGGTCGGCGTGCAGGATGAACAGCACGTCCAGGGCGTGCTCGAGCACCGGGTCCGGGTCGTACTTGAGCTCGGTCATCTTCCGCATCATGTTGAGGAAGTTGCCCGCGTAGGACAGGTCGTCGTCGGGATAGTTGTACGGAAAGCCCTGCGCGTGCCGGTAGGCGAAGGCCGCGAGCGTGGGCATCTTGGCGATGAGCCGCACGACCTGCTCGTCCTGGCAGGCCCGGTCGTGGACCGCCTTGGCCTCGGGGTAGAAGGTGGACAGCGCCGCCAAGGTGCTGACCAGGATGCCCATCGGGTGAGCGTCGTGGTGGAAGCCGTCGATGAACTTCTTGACATTCTCGTGCACGTAGGTGTGATTGGTGACCTTGCGGGCCCACGCCGCCGACTCTTTCTTGTCCGGTATTTCGCCGCGCAGCAGCAGGAAGGCGACGTCCAGGAACGACGACCGGCTGGCCAGCTCCTCGATCGGGTAGCCACGGTAGCGCAGGATGCCTTTCTCCCCGTCGATGAACGTGATGGCACTGCGGCAGCTCGCGGTGTTCTGGAAGGCGGGGTCGTAGGACAGCAATCCGAAGTCGTCATCGGATGTCTTGAACTGCCGTAGATCAGTCGCGCGGATAGCGCAGTCTACGATCGGGAGTTCGTAGCTGCGGCCGGTTCGTGAATCGGTAACTCGCAGCGTGTCGTTGGTGGTCATGTCTAGAACATAGGTGGTAACCGCGGGTGCTAGACAGACCCTATGGCCTTGGGTCTCGGGGCCGAGGTCTGCTGCCGCCCGGATCCCGACCGAACCCAACCGGGATATACCGAACATAACGCCCGCACCGGGAGGTAAGCGGCGTCGGCGGGGTACAGATCAGCGGTGGACCCCGTGCAGGCGCTGCGGCAGATCGCGTTCGAGCTGGAACGGGGCGGGGCGCACACCAGGATGTGGTCGGTCTCAGCAAACAAGACCGGCGGCCGGTCGTCCCAACTGCCGCCGGAGACCGCGGTCGCGCTCTCGATGGCGCCGCCTTCTCGTCCATCGATGGAGAAACCTGTATCCTCCAATCGGCTCTCGCTGGCATGCTCTTCGGCGTTAGCCATGGCCATCGCGCCTTCGCCTTCGGTCACCTGGATGCGGGAGGCGAGGGGATCTGCGCCTTGGACACCGTCGGCGAGGGCTCTTCACCGGTCGCCGTGAGCACGCACGACGGGTGGGCGGGAAGCTCCGCGGCCCAACCAGGGCCGATCCTGGTACTCGGCGACGCCCCGGACCGGCTGCTC
>Ga0209656_10000939_pt1 | contig 18788 bp, 13 predicted proteins | sample BogFormECP12_OM2_FD_188239 | JGI IMG/M metagenome (GOLD analysis project Ga0209656, IMG submission 188239) | Bog forest soil microbial communities from Calvert Island, British Columbia, Canada - ECP12_OM2 (SPAdes) (version 2) | ecosystem: Environmental > Aquatic > Freshwater > Wetlands > Bog ... | reverse complement strand
GGTCCAACTGCGCTGCGCCTACTCCGGCTTCATTCGCTTCCACGGGCCGATCAACCACACCGTCGTCACCGCCCTGACCGACCCGGAGACCGGCGAGGAGCGGGAGGTGCACCGGCGGCCGAACCTGGCGCCCTTCGCCGACGATCCCGACTGCTGGCTGGTCGCCAGCATCGAGGACTACGACCTGGAGAGCGGCCTCGCCCGCATGGGGCCGATCTTCCGCGAGCGCGTCATCGCGCCGCCGGCGACCCCGCTGATCACCTCCGCCGCCGACGCGCTCGCGGTCACCCTCAACGACGTGGGCCGTGTTGATCCCGAGCGGCTCGGCGAACTGCTCGAATGCGAGCCGGACGCGGCACTGGCCCAGCTCGGCGCCACCGTCTTCTGCAACCCGGTGACGCAGGACTGGGAGACGGCCGATGCCTACCTGTCAGGCCCGGTCCGGACCAAGCTCGCCGCCGCCGAGGCCGCGGCCGCACTCGACCCGCAGTACGAGCGCAACGTCGTTGCACTGCGGGAGGCGCAGCCCAGGAGCATTCCGCCATCGGACATCACAGCGAGGCTCGGCGCGCCTTGGATCCCGACCGACGTCGTCGAGACGTTCGCAGCGGAGGTCATGGGGGCAGACGTCCGTGTCTTCCACACCGTCGCCATCGCCACCTGGAGCGTCGACGGAAGGGCCTTCAACGGCAGCGCTGCCGGCACATCGGAGTGGGGCACGCCGCGTCGCCACGCCGGCCTGCTGCTGCACGACGCGCTGAACAGTGCGACGCCGCAGATCTACGACACCGTCGTCGAGGACGGCGCCGAGCGCCGCGTGCTGAACGTCGAGGCGACCGAGGCGGCCAAGGAGAAGCTCGGCAAGATCAAGCAGACGTTCACACGCTGGGTCTGGACCGACGCCGATCGCGCCGACCGTCTGGCGCGCATCTACAACGACCGCTTCAACAACCTCATGCCCCGCCACTTCGACGGTCGGCACCTCACCCTGCCGGGTGCGAGCGGCATCATCCGTCTCTATCCGCACCAGAAGCGGGTGATCTGGCGCATCATCAGCGCCGGCAGCACCTACATCGCGCACACCGTCGGCGCCGGTAAGACCTTCTCGATCGCGGCGGCGGTGATGAAGCAGAAGCGTCTCAGCCTGATCACCAAGGTGATGCTGGTGGTGCCCGGCCACTGCCTCGCCCAGGCGTCGCGGGAGTTCCTGCAGCTCTACCCGACCGCCCGTATCCTGGTCGCCGACGAGACCAATTTCGTGAAGGAGAAACGTGCGCGGTTCCTGGCCCGGGCGGCGACGGCCAACTGGGACGCCATCATCATCACCCACTCGGCGTTCCGCTTCATCGCCGTGCCGGCAGCCTACGAGCGCGAGATCATCGCCGCGCAGATCGCGATGTATGAGTCGCTCAGGGTCCGTGCGGACGACGACGACCGCACCACCCGCAAGCGCCTCGAGGCGATGAAGGAACGCCTGTCCGAGCGTCTCGAAGCCATCAAGGATCGCCGCGATGACATGGTAACGATCGAGGAGATCGGCATCGACCAGGTGATCGTCGACGAATCGCAAGAGTTCCGGAAACTCAGCTTCGCGACCAACCGGGTGAACCTGAAGGGCGTCGATCCCGACGGCTCGCAGCGAGCCTGGGATCTTTACGTCAAGACGCGCTTCGTCGGCGAGCGCAACCCGCGCCGTGCGCTGATCCAGGCCTCCGGCACACCGATCACCAACACGCTCGGCGAGATGTTCACCCTGCTGCGGTTCCAGAATGAGGAAACGCTACGCGAGCGCGGCGTCCACGAGTTCGACGCCTGGGCCAGCACGTTCGGCGACACCCGCACTGAGCTGGAGCTGCAGCCGTCCGGCACCTACAAGCCGGTCGAACGGTTCTCCCAGTTCGTCAACGTCCCCGAGCTGATCGACATGTTCCGCGCCTGCGCGGACGTCGTGCTGAAGGACGACCTGCGCGCCTACCTGCGGCTGCCGCGCATCAAGAGCGGCCAGCGCCAGCTCATCACCGCCGAAGCGAGCGAGACCTTCCGCGACTACCAAGGCGTTCTCGCCCAGCGCATCGCGGAGATCGAGACCCGCACCCGCCGTGTGCAGAAGGGCGACGACATCCTGCTCTCCGTCATCACCGACGGCAGGCATGCCGCCATCGACATGCGCCTGATCTGGCCGGGCAACGCCAATGAGCCGGATAACAAGCTCAATCGACTCATCGCCAACGTGCACCGGATTTGGGACGAGACCGGAGGCAACGCCTACCAGCGCCGCGATGGCTCGCCCTATCCAATCCTGGGCGCCGGGCAGCTGATCTTCTCCGACCTCGGCACGCTCAGCGTGGAGACCACGCGCGGCTTCTCCGCCTATCGCTGGATCAAGCAGGAGTTGGTCCGGCTCGGCATCCCTCCCGCCGAAATCGCCTACATGCAGGACTACAAGCGCTCGAACGACAAACAGCGCCTGTTCAACGAGTTCAACGCCGGCCGCATCCGCGTGCTGATCGGCTCGTCGGACACGATGGGCACCGGCGTGAACGTGCAGCTACGCCTGAAGGCGCTGCATCACCTCGACGTGCCCTGGCTCCCCTCGGACACAATGTGAAGTGGACTTGTCAACATGTATGGATAAACGCTTGGCCCCCATATGATTTTGTCGGCTTCTGAACATTCTGTGTTCATGAACAGTAAGGCAGGTGTGACCATCACACTGGGGCAAAGGTAAGCTGCGGCGCTACGGGCCGCAGCACCTCTCGCCGTCGAGAGTGGGTCAGCGCCCCAGCCCGCACGCAGCCGGTGCAGAGGTCAGATGATCCTCGCTGAATACATCATAAAACGAGCGATGCGCAGCTAAACGTTCTGATTGTCGCGCAACACGCACCGCGTACTTACCGGTAGCGTGGGTCTTTGCAATTGCTTGATTCTGAAAACGAGGCCGGCTCGCGCTCTTTGCCCCATATCTTCTTGCCGGCGGGGCGAGGGTGTTGCTGAAAGTGAGTGTTTCGCTCTTCAAAGTACCTATGGATCGCTCCTTTGGCGTCATCAATCGACGGATAATTGCTATTGTGGATAATTGCACGAGACATCCCGCTGAAGACCGACTCGATTACATTAAGGAATTGTGCTCCGGATGGTAGCGGCGAGGCTTCCACAACGACGCCACCGGTTTGGGCTACCTTACCATTATGCTCTTCGATTCTTCGGTTCAGCTGCTTGGAGATGTGCCATGATGCAGCGTCCCAGGAGAGGTAAATCTTCTTCCGATCGGGGTACTTGGCGACAAGTACCTCCATCATCTTTATCATCTCAGTCGTGTTCTTCTTGTTGCTATAAAAATGGGTGATCTGGTTACAAGAGAGTTCGAGCGCGGCCGTCAGAATTAAGCAGCCCCGGGACGTTTGCCATTGTGGTACGATGTTCTGTTCGCCGGGTGCGGTGAGTTTCCGCCCGCCACGCATCTTGATGGCGAAGGGGCCATATTCATCAATCGAGAAAAAGGCCTCGTCAGATTGCAGATCCTTGAGGATGGATTGAACCCGCTTAAGTTTCTCGGAGTAGGCCGGGTCTGTGGAGGTCAGCACTGTGCGAGCTTTCCGCCAGCGATATCCCGCGGCTCGCGTAATGCTTCTCACGACGTCGGGGCATGCGCCATTTCCGGCTTCGTTAAGAACTTTCCTGAGCAGCGGCATCGTCCAGGTGGTCCGGTTTATGCCGTAGTTACTGGGCGGCTCGTGCAATACCTTGAAGATCGCATTTTTAAGGGTATCGCTATCGGTCTTTCGCCTTGAGCAGGGTTTTCTTGAGAACAGAGCTTCAGTCCCTCCATCCCGAAAGGTCCGCTTGTAGGTCCAATACGTGTTAGTGGAGATTCCTAAGGCGGCACATATAGTGTCGGTTGTTAAACGGCGTCGAAATGCCAGGATCGCCAAAGCTTTATTTTTGTCAAACCGACTCCCATTGGAAAGACGATCAAGGAAAACTTCTAAGCCCGGCCTCAACCATCCCCTCATTTTTCATGAGTCATTTCAACGCGGTAGAATAGCGTGGCCAGCGATCACCCGCCTGTCCTCACCCGGTGGCGCAACTCGCACGGCCGCCGGTGTAGTAACGTGGTAAGCCCATGAACAACAAGGGGAGTCTCGGAGACTCGAAGCCTGCCAGCCAGAAGTAATGTGCCAATTACAAATGAGGGGAGTCATGAGAAGCCCGGCAGGTCGCCGGTCTGGCGCTTTAGATCTTGCATGTTGATCTTTTTCTGGAGCAGAGCGAGCATCCACTCGGATGCGTCGAATCGCGGGCGCAGGCATGCGATGTGATGTCGGAAATTGTCGGGGCTGCCTCTGTAGCCGTGGTCGAGCACCATTGTGTACAGCCGACTTGCGGCGAGCTCGGGAAGTTTCTCCAACGTCTGACGGATGAAGGGCAGATACGCGTCGATCTTCGAGAGGCCCGGCGGCGGTCCGACCCGCGGTAGCCCGGCCTGCGCCAGCACCCGCCGCACCACGCTGTGATGGATGTGCAGCTGACGGGCGATGGTGCCCATCGTCCGTTTCTCGGCGTGATAGAAGCGCAGGATCTGTGCCTCGATATCAGGCGGCGTCACCATGGTTGGGTTCCATCCGGTCGGGTCGCGCTACAGCCGGTCTCGGCGATGGCCGCGGCGGCGCAGGAACCCCTGGCGGACGAGTGGCGGACACCGGCGACCGCACCAATGACAGTGCGTGATCGTCCGCCGGGGCCGATCCTCCGGAGCAGCTGCGTCGCTCGCACTCACCGGCGAGCCAGGCGCCAGCAGATCATCGGCGGGCGGCGGGGGTGAACCGTGATGCGTCACTTTTTTGTCGCGCGCCCGGTAGCGGCCTTGCCGCGCGGCGTGGCGACGGCGCCCGGTCTGGCTATTTTGGTAGCGCTGTCCGGCGCACTGGACCGCGCTGCGCCGGGCGCGCTGAGCGCAGTCCTCGGCACAATAAATCTGGCCTCGGTCGCAGCAGCTGCAGATCACGACCTGCATCCGACAGCCTGCGCAGAGAAACAACCGTGCTGACGCTACCTCGGCATGAGACGCCAATGGTGGACGAGCGCCACGATTGCGAGGATATTGGCTCTGCATACGTGCCCGGCACGGTGTGGGGCACGGCGTCGAGCCAAACCGCCAAGTTCAGATCTCGGCGCCGTGCTTGCCTCTTGATACCGGCAAACTACCACGCACCGCCCGGCCCGGCAGTCAGCCCGATCAGCAGAACAGCAACCTGGACAGCGGAAAGCCGAGCTTCAGCTCAGCGTCGCGAGCGCGGTTGACACCTCTCTGCCCAGCAGGGGTCAACGCTGGCAAAAACGACCCGGCCGGTATCCCGCGCCGTTTAGACGCGGATTCACGCCGCCATCGACACCCATGCATCGTGTCGCGCTACAGCCTGTCCCGACGATGGATGCGGCGGCGCAGGAAGCCTTGGCGGACGCGTTCCGGACACCGACGACCGCACCAATGACAGTGCAAGACCGTTCGTCGGGGCCGATCCTCCTCGGCCGCTGCGTCGCTCGCGCTCACCGGCGAGCCGGGCGGCAGCACATCATCGGGCGGCGGTGGAGGTGAACCGTGATGCGTCACATTATTGCGGCGCTCCCGGTAGCGACCTTGCCGCGTGGCGTGGCGCCGCCGTCCATCAGGACTGTTCTGGTAGCGTCGTCCGGCGCACTGCAGCGAGCGGCGCCGGGCCTGCTTGGCACAATCTCCGGCGCAATAGATTTGGCCGCGGTCGCAGCAGCTGCAGATCAGCGCCTGGGCGTGACAGCCAGCGCACAGGAACAGTCGCGCTGACCTCGCCCCGCCGTGGTCGGAGCCGCAGACAACAGGTGGACTTACGCTACGATTGCCGGATACTTGCCCTGCATGCGTGCCGAGCACGGTGTGGGGCACGACGTCGAGCGTAACCGCCAAGTTCACATCGGCGCCGTGCTTGCCCCTCGATGGAGGCAAGCGCTTACCCTGACAGCCGTCGCCGCGTCAGCCCGCTCCATCGGGCGCAAGCACCGCGGAACGACACACCGTCATCGACGCACAAACCGCAAGTCGACCATCGCCCCCAACCATCGCGAGCGGCGTCACATCACACGCTCAGGCCGTGCGCGCTGGATTTATGCCGATTCTGACCGCCGCCGACCAACGTGATAGTAGTGGAGGATCTGCGGCTCGGCGTCAGGTCTTGTCACCATAGCCGGGCTCCTTTCCGCTCGTATGCAGCACGCCTCGACAACGGCCGCCGCGGCGCATGATCACGTTCTATGATGCCCTGCCTTTCAAGCTGTTTGATGGACTTCCAGCTTCCGCTTCCCGCACGCTGTAGAGGTCGTTGGAGGCGGAAGCGGGACTGGTCAGACTTGGCCCACCCACGGGCAATTGTCGCGGGGTGCTCAGGCGCGTCAAAGGGTGGGTCCTCGCCATGCTCGCTTCGCTGCGCGTGGCTCCGGTCCCGCTTCGCGCCTTTGACCCGCCCCTGCGCACCCAGCGATCCTGAACGCAGGTCGGCTCCGAGGAATGGTCCTTTCAGTCTCACCAAGGAATCGTTGATTTACTATAACCATTGTTTCACCTCTTTCGAATCGAGCAACCTCCGGGACTATGAAGGGGCGTGCCAACGGTCAGCTTCTCGGTGACAGCATGGTGACGACCATGCCGTCTCTCGCGGGCTGTTTACGCATGATCCTCGCATGCGCATCGCGCCATCGGGCGGCCTCGCGCTCGGCCTTTTCGCGCGCATGAAAATGCGCGGTCGTCTCCGCCTCGGCCCGCTTCAGGTCTGTGCGCAGGATCGCAATCTCTTCGCGCAGCTTATCGATCAGCTCGGACGACGTTCGAGGTTCTCCCGAACCGCCGTCCTTGGCCAAGCGGATAGGTTCCCTGACGCGAGGGTACTTGCAATATTCCAGGGCGATCAGAGTCCTGGAGCGTCCGGCCTCACGCGCGACGGTTGAAACGTTGATCTTCAGGCGGCCTTTGGCCTTGTTGATCTGTAACCCCTTGTCACGCGGAACGCTGTCCTTGAGCCGCTGGAGTGCCTCCAGGAAGTCCTTCTCGATGGGATCAATTGGTGAGGCAGTCGCTCTTCTACGCGGCATCGCGCATAACCTTCAGCTTCGCTTCGACCTGGTCGTCCAGCGACGCGGTGTCGAAGCCGATGCGGCTCAGCAGCGCCTTGGCCTGATACGCGCGCTCCCTGATCACCCGGAACTCGCCGGGAATACCCAGGCGCTCTGCATGGCGGTACGACACCCAGTTCTGAATGTAGCGGTCGTCCCAGAAGCCCTTGTGCCGCGCATCGAGCACGAAACAGCTGCAGCCGGCGCACACCGATGGGTCGCGGGTCGCATAGTTGGGCTCTCGGTTTAGCCACGAGGTCGTCCCGGCAACTTCATGGCATCGCATGGCGATTGGTACAAGCGGGAGGCACTTGCCGTGGGGTGCGAACCAGAGACGCAGATCGTAGTCGTTGATGAACTGCACGGTCTCGGTCCAAGCCTCGGCGGTCGTCTTTCCTTCGATCCGCTCGCGCAGCTCGTCAATATGCTGCTCGATCTGTTCGCCCATGCGGCCCGCGACGAGGCTCTTGCCCAGCGCCATCTCGTAGAGTAGCAACCCCGTCTGCTGTGCCCGCACGGTCGACAGCGGGGCGACCTGGAGGCGGTTCCTTCCGATGTATCCGCCGTCGGTCATCGCCTGGCTCAGATGGTGGAACTGCATCTGGATCACGGGCAGAAGTCGCGGATCGACGCTCAAGGCGAAGCTCGCCCACATCTTGCGGAACATGTGGGTCTTGATGATCTGTCCCTTGGACTCTCGCCACGGCACGAGGTCGTTGTCCTCCAACTTGTGGGCCGACTCGTCCGTTAGAGTCGACAGGTCGACCCAATCGGAGATGAAGCGTCTGATCCCACGCCTCAAACTTTCTCCGGTAACGGGAGCCACCGCTTCCAGGCTTTTTGGGAGGCCCTGTTCTGCCGAAAATGAGACCAGGAGACGGTCGGAGCCAGAAAGAGCGCGATAGGGTGCGAGGAGGCGATCGAGCACCAGTAGCGCATGAACCGCCAGCGGTAGCTCCGTGCTCCCCTTGGGACGCATGCCGAGGACCCAGTCCTGATTACGCGGCGTCTCCTCTGTCTTCGCCGAGAGCGTTCGGCAGATGAAGATCTCGTTCAGCCCGGTGGCGCTTTGCTCGATTCGGACACAAGAGGGGAGCCGAGTTTCGGGATCAACGCCGGCGGGGAGGCCACAGATCTCCCCGATGCGCATGCCGCCCGTGCTTTGCACGACGATCACAGCGGCGTCGCGGAGCGCCTGGACGAGAAGACGAACCTGTTGCATAACTCCGCCAACTTCGTTGTCTTCATCTCCACGCCGCTCGAGAGGCGAATGCCAAGGGACAGTTTCCCCTGGCAGGATTGAGAACCGATGTGCTTCAGCCGTGCGAAGCTGATAATGCTTTCTCATTTGGCGGCCTAAGCGCCCACTGTTTCCTCGGTATATATTCTGGCGTGGTGCGCTCCACGCGCCCTGGCATTTCGATTGCAGAAGGCGCCCTGGCATTTCGATTGCAGAAGCAGGATGTCCTCGCCGGGCGCACCCAACAGCCATCCTGCCCGATTCAGTATCGGAATGGCGACCTCGTCCGGCAACGGCTTGATCCACCGCAGCGGGTTTTTCGCGATCGATGCAGCGACTTCCTTAGCGCTGCTCCCTTCGAAGGGCTCGGCGGGCATCGGTTCGATTCCGGCATCCGTGAGTGCACTACGCTGCTGCCACAGAAGCACCGGCACGCGGAGTGCGCTCCTGACGGCGCTAAAGCTCAGCTCATGCTCGTCGTCGTCGTCCTCATCGAGCAGCAGGGATGGCAAGTCGCCTCGAAACGCCTCTATAGCCAGGTTGTCCAACTCCCGTGGCCATGCGTAACCCCGCGAGACCATCCACTTAGCGAAACGCCTGATGGATGTGGATAACTCCCCCATCGATCCGGGCGAGAGGGGCACGCCGTTACCGGGAGCGGCATGGAGCGACCAAACGAACCGCTTTAGCCATCCAGCCAGATCTCGATGTTCTGGGTCCGTTAGCAGCCTGTCGTCGGGCAGCAGGACGCACCAAGAGACGATGCTGCCGCTGGAGTGGGCGCCCGGTGTCGGGTTGTCGAACAGCCAGCGTGTGTCAAACCATCGGCTCTTGCTTGATATCCACGTGTCCCAAAGCTCTGCATCGGGTAGCAGATATAATGGCCTGCCTGCGGTTTCGGAGATGATTTCGGCAGTCAGCATCGTCATCCTACGGGTGGCAGGTTGATGTGGTAGCGTTGAGCTTCGTCCATGACGGGCTTCTTCACACGAGACAGAACACCGTCGAGATCAGCGGCCACGGGTGCCCAACGTTCGAGCCAGGAGTTGGGCGACACGGGCCCCTGCGATCTGAAGATCGCGCGTCGTAGTGCAAGATACAGAGCCACCGCTGCGGGATCTCCGATGTTGGCCGCGGCCAGAGGGCAGCTGGGGCATTCCCCATACGCTGTGCACAGCCGATTTGACTTTTGGCCCGGTCGCGGGCTGTCGAACGGGTCGAAGCAGAAAAAGCCGGGTGTTGCCGCCCCCTTATCCTGCGCGAACGTTCGCGTTCGCGGGTCGATCACGCCGTCCGTCTGAAGCCAGCGTACGCGAAGCAGCAGTATCTCCCCAACCCGCTCCCGGTACCGGTTCCGTGTGCCGGCGGACGTGTAGTGGTACCATACGGTCTGCGGGTTCCGCTGCTGACCGACGGCGTTCGCGGCGAGAAGGTCTCCAGTCAGGAACTGAATCTCGTCAAGCACAGTTGGGCGAATCTGACTGAGGCCGAAGGGCTTGATACCGTGCGCGGCCGCAAAATCCTCCAATACCCATTTCCAAGCGTGGTCGCCCGAGGGACCGTTCATGCCGCTGAAGGCCTTGGGTCGCTTCGAAGCGGCCATTCGTGGAACAAATACGAAAACGCGGTCGCGATCCGCGGGATCAGTGATCGATCCCCTGATTCGCACCGTCAAGTCTCGCAACAGCGCCAGTAAGACTACTGGTCCAGTCTCGTTGCTCTCGGTCGTATCGAGCAGTACCACCGGGTCCTCCGCACCACGTGCCTTGGGACTTGTGAGGCGAATTGCCGGAGAACCCAACCGGTCAACGGTTGTCACTCCGGACCAATCCAACGCGAGCAAAGTGTCGGGGTTGAACGCCGACGAGACCGTGAGAAGCAGGGCGAACGGCACCAAATCTCGCGATGAGGCGTAGAAATAGCCAGTCAGATTGCCGTGCCTGTGGACGCGCTTAACAGCCCTGCCCAGATCGTTATCGGCATCTTCTATGGCGGGGATATCCGGGATTACGCCGGGATATCTCTGGTCCAACGCCGCGAGGCACGTTGCTAGGTCACGGTAGTCGCGGCTGCCTCGCGCCAGCGCTCCGCGACCAGCTTCGAGTAGCTGGCGGCCTTCCGCAAGTCGGAGCTGGATGTTCCGCACCTCCTCTTCCGCGGCGGCCACGATGGCGCCTAGCTCGTCCCGGCTGAGCCTCTCCCGAGGCTCATGTCTTCGAGATTGGCCAGGCCAGGGATTCTTCGGAATGTCCTGGCGGACCTTTCGGGCCTCGTTCTTCCAAGAAGGCGAGTTTTCGAGCGTTTCGAGAGTAGTGCCGATCGCTGCCAGAGCTAGCGCCCGGGTATTCGGCGACAACGGCTGTCCGTTCGCGCGCGGTGCATTGAGCCATCCTATAAAGGCAACAAAGATGGGTTTGGTCAGTTCTCCCAACGCCAAATTCTGCAGCCGCTCTTGTCGTAAAAATGCAAAGAAGCCGCAGGCGAGAGCACTGCTGATTCCCCTCCTGCTGCGGGGTCTTAGACTGAGACATCGGTCGAGAAAGGCCGCGGATATGGGCCCTGTAAGACTGGGAAATTCGAGGAGAAACGACAGATCATCGACATATGGATCCCCACCACCCGGCCGGGGAAACACCGCACGCAGAAACGGCTTTGCCGTGCCGCGGTCGACGCCGCTATCTAAACGGGTGAGTGCAAGCTTCGCCTGGGCGAGCGACACGAGGTTGCTTGTCGCCTCGGACCGAGCCTTCACCTGAGCGACGACCGATCCCGCAACGGAAGGCCTCACGCGAGCCACTATAGTCCAATAATCTTTCGGACGTCGACGACGTTTTCGGTTTCGCCGAAGATCCCCGTGAAATGGAGGTACGTGTCGATCGTCGTCGATAAGTGTTCATGTCCAAGTTGAGCTTGAATCTTTTTCCACGGCTCCGCATTACCGTGCCGTTTTTCGGCCCAATAGGTGAGAATTGCGTAGGTGTGACGCAAATCGTGAACGCAATGCCTGGCTTTGCGTTCGTGGCGAAACTCTCCGGTGATGGGGTCCGTTCGTTGCACCATGTCGACGATACCGGCACGGACACACACCTCCTCGAGTAACTGCTCCATCCGTCGGTGGCTGATTGGCTTTCCCGGGCGGCCGCTATCGAGGCCGCTCAAGAACAGCGCCATGCTTTCCTCCCGCCCGGTAATCGCGCCCGCCTTCAGGGAGTCTTTGCGCTCGCCCGCGATGTAGGCGAGCGCGTCGAGGACCAACCAATTGGGTACTGCGACCGTGCGCATCTTCCGCCCCTTGCCGATAATAGTCAGGCGTTGTTCGCAGGCCGGTGCGTCCGGATCTGGCTGCAGGCAGAGGAACTTAAGCTTTGTAAGCTGGTTGATTTCATCAAGCCGTAGCCCGACCGCCCAGCCGAGATCAAACATGAGTCTGTCGCGCGCCGGCCGCTGATCGGCCGACTCCCGCTCTGTGGCGCGAGGGCCGGCTACCGGCAGCGCGGTTCGTAACTCGGAGATTGAAAATGGCCGAATGGCGGTGCGGCTCTGGCGACGCTTAGGCACGAGACCGCTCACTGTCTCGGCGGTTCGGACACCACGGCGAGCATGGGCAAGAGGGATTTCGTCGAGTGGCAATTGTTGCGCCACCTGATTTGCAGCAACATCCACCAACAAGTCACCCGTGTACCAGCCGCGTCGTACCGCGTACTTATAAAAGGCCAACACCACGATCATGCGATTGCCGATAGTGCCAGACGAATAGAGGGCTCCCGTCTTCGGGGAAATGGACGTGGCATACCCGTCACGGTAGGCGATCAGGTCGTCGCGGGAGGCATCTCGCCAATCGGCGACACCCCAAGCAAACAGAAACTCGAACCAACTCTGGAGCGCGTATCCGGCCGCAGCCCAGGTGTTCGGCGACGTGCGGGTTCCTGACTCCACGTAGTGGTTTCGGAGGAAAGAGGAAGGTTCCTCGAACAGCTTGCGGGCCGGCTCGATGAACAGTGCTGGCTCGCCCGGCTTCAAGCCTGCGACAGCGGTGTCGTTCAGTGCCACGCGAACCCGGACCCCTTCACCCGCGACAAAAGTGTTCATGACGTCCCTCGGTCGAACCAACCTCTGTGAACAGTCCTAGCTCGGATTGCTAGGGCTGACGACGCCCCAAATATGCTGTGAACACTTTGTCCGCTGCGGGAAGTTGCGACCGGGCCAGAGCAATTTGGCGGGGAAGCCCGCCGGCTAGACCAAAGGAGCGCCACTTCGCATAACGCAGATCGAGCAGCGCGAGGGACGCATCGAGCGCCAGGGTAACCAGCACGACGAAATCGGGATCTACGCCTACGCCACGCTCGGATCGATGGACGCGACGATGTGGCAGAACAACGAGCGCAAGGCGCGTTTCATTGCCGCCGCCCTGTCCGGCGATCGCAGCATCCGCACGATCGACGACATTGGCGAGGCGGCCAACCAGTTCGCGCTCGCCAAGGCCATCGCGTCGGGCGATGCACGGCTGATGCAGAAGGCTGGGCTGGAAGGCGAGATTGCCCGGCTCGACCGGCAACGCGCCGCGCATTTCGACGACCAGCTGAACGTCCGCCGCCAGATCCAGCGCGCGCGGCACGACCACGCCGTCGCCGAACGCCGGATCGCCGCCATCCGGCAGGACCTCGCCCGCCGGATTCCCACCCGTGGCGACGCCTTTGCGATGACCTTGGAGGGTCGAACCTTCAGCGAGCGCCGTGCGGCCGGCGCGTTGCTCCTGTCCAAGGTTCGCCTGGTTCAGCGCGCCGGCCAGGACGCAGAGTTTGAGCTCGGCGAGATTGGCGGCTTCCCGCTGCTGTGCCGTGCCCGCAAAGCCTGGCTGCGCCCGTTCGAAGCCGGGCTTGTCTTGCTCCGGACCGACTACGAGCAAGACATCCAGGTCGGGACTGACCTGACACCAGCCGGGATGATCGCCCGCCTGGAGCACATCCTCGACCACTTCGAGCTTGACCTGCAGGAGCAGGAACGCCGCGCGCGAGACGCCGCGCAGCGCCTGACCGACTACGACGCGAGGCTTGGCCAACCGTTCCCGTTGCAAGCGGAACTGGACGCGAAGCTGCACCAGCTCGCGGTGCTGGAGGCTGACCTCGCGCAGACCGGCAAAGCAGCGGCCTGAGTAACGCGGCTCGCGGCGCGCCTGATCTGAGCGGGCGAGGAGGTGCCGCATCGACGGCCCCCGCCGCAAGGGTCCGCGCCACAGCGCGCGGCCCGGCTTCGCCGGCTCCGCCCTTGCCCCGGACGGCCGCGACTGCGGCCGCTTGGGAGGGTCTCCCGAAGCAAACGGGAAGACAGACCTCATCCAGACAGGAGCCCACGATGGCCGAACTCCGCAGCGTCGACCCGCGCACGCTGAAGCCGAACCCGAACAACCCGCGACGCACCCCGGCACCGCCAGCGATGGACGAGCAGCTCGTCGCCTCCATCAAGGCGATCGGCCTGATCCAGCCGCCCGTCGTCCGCGAGCTGGATGGCGATCTCGTCGTCAAGGCCGGCGACCGCCGGGTGAGGGCCGCGATCGAGGCGGATCTCGCCACCATCGACGTCATCGTCAGCGACAGCGACGAGACGCACGTGCCGATGCAGTCGCTGTCCGAGAACCTCGTCCGGGCGTCGATCAACAGCGTCGATATCTGGCGGGCGATCGAGGCGCTGGAGAAGCAGGCTTGGACCGAGCCGGCGATCGCCGACGCGCTGGCGCTGCCGGTGCGCACGGTGCAGCGCCTCAAGCTGCTCGCCCATCTGCATCCGCCGATGCTCGACGTCATGGCCCAGGGCAACATGCCGTCCGAGGAGCAGCTACGCACCATCGCCGCGGCGGCGCAGGACGAGCAGGCTCAGGTCTGGAAAAAGCACAAGCCGAAGAAGGGCCACGACGTCTACTGGCACGAGATCGCGCGTGCGCTCTCGAAACAGCGGATGCCGTTCGCGGCCGCGAAGTTCGGCGACGATCTGGCCCGGCAATACGGCGTCGTGTGGCTCGACGACCTGTTTGCCCCAGCCGGCGAGGAAAGCCGCTACACCACCAACGTCGAGGGCTTCTTCGGCGCCCAGCAGGAATGGCTGCAGAACAACCTGCCGGAGCGCGGCACCCTGCTGCCGCAGAACGAGTGGGGCCGTCCGGTCCTGCCCAAGAAGGCCGAGCAGGTTCACGGCAAGCCGTCCAAGACCGACGTCGTCGGTCACTATCTCGACTCGCGCTCGGGCGAGGTGATGACCGTCGTCTACCGGATGCCCCCCGAGAAGACGAAAGCCAAGGCGGGCAAGCCAAGCGTGACGGACGTCCCGGACGCTCCGGAGCCGAAGGCACGGCCGGACGTCACACAGCGCGGCAACGCCATGATCGGCGACTTCCGCACCGACGCGCTGCACCAGGCGTTGAAGGAGAACGCGATCACCGACCAGACGCTGCTCGCGCTTCTGGTCCTCGCTCTCGCCGGCAATAACGTCTCGGTCCAGAGCGGCGCCGGCACGGGCCCGTGGGAGCGCGAAGCCATTCGGAACATGATCACCGAGGGCGGCGTCATCACGGCCGACGACGCGGCAATCCGTTCGACGGCGCGCGAGATGCTGACGGCGGTGCTCTCCTGCCGCGACAACATGAGCAACAGCGGCCCGGGCGCACGTATCGCCGGCGAGGCGATCGGCGCTTCGGCCTTCCTGCCGACCATGGCGACCGATGAGTTCCTGTCTTGCCTGTCGCGCCAGGCGCTGGAGCGTTCGGCCGCCGCCGAGGGCGTTGCCGTCGAGGTTCGCGTGAAAGACACGCGAGCGCGGATGATCGAGCGGTTCAAAGGTGCGACCTGGCTGTATCCGGGAGCGCTGTTCGCCCTGAGCCCGCAGGAGATCGCCGAGGACGCGCAGGCGGCGCGGTACGTGCCCGGCCATCGCGGCAGCGACGGAGACGACGACCCGGAGGGAGGTGCTCCGCGGGAGGATGGGCTCGACGATGCCGGCGAGGGCGACGACCTCTCCTCCGAGCGGCAGCACGCCGTGCGGGAAGACCAGGCGGTCTACGCCGACGCCGCCGAGTGACCCTGCAAGGCTCAGCCCGGCCGCCCCGGGCTGAGCCTCTCTTCCGCAAGGACCGTCATCATGACGCACCTCAGCCGTGGCGGGGACACCCGCCTGACGTCGTCGCTGATCACGCGCGCGACGACGCCAGTACGCCTGCACCTTGGGATCGACCGTCTGCAGTTGCGCGACGCCATCGCGTCCCGTCGCGCCGCTCTTGCCGCGCTCGAGACGGCGATGGTGGCCGCCTGCGAACAAGAGGCGGCGCGAGCCGCGGGCCCAAACGTCCGGATCGACGACCGCACGACCTGGAACAGGCCGATGTGGGACCGCTATCTCGCCGCCGCTGCGGACCACGAGCCAGACTACATGCCGCGGATGCTGCGGCTGCTGGGTGAGATCGATCGGTTCGAGCGGATCATGGCGCTGACAGTGGTCCCGGAGGCGAAAGCCACATGAGAGAAAAGGCCGACCGGACACTGCCAGCCGACTACTGGGCGGACTGCCGATCCGATGGCTCGGTCGTCCGCCACTGCGACGACGCCGTCAGCCGCAGGGGAGAAAGTGTGGCTTTTCTAACGGGCGCCGGCACGACATCCGGCCTCTGGGCACTGTCCTGGCCAAGATGGAGATCCGGGCGCCCCGATCCTCATAAATCGTGCGGCGTCCAATCGGCGCCATTGTCCAAAGTGGGATTCCGGTTTCCGGCCTGGAAGGGACAGAACACTGTGAGCGGCCGACCTGCCCCGGACCAGGTGAAGGTCTCACACGAAGCGCGGTATGGGTCCGTTATGCGGCGTGCTTCGGTCCGTAAGGTCGATCACGACCTCGTCTACGTAGCACCAGCCCCAGCCTTCAGGCGGGTCATAGCCTTCAATGATCGGATGTCCGGTGGCTTGGAAGTGGTGAGTTGCATGCTTGTTGGGCGAGCTGTCGCAGCAGCCCACGTGGCCGCAGGTGCGGCACAGCCGCAGGTGCACCCAGGGAGAGCCGACCTTCAGGCACTCCTCGCAGCCGAGCGCGCTCGGCGTTACGTTGCGGATCCCAGTCTCGTGCCCACAAACCTTGGACATACGCTCCCCCTCAAGCCGCCGCCAAAGCGTCCGGCGTCTTGACGCGATCCGCCAGGTAGGCATGAACGGCCGCCACCGCCTGGGCACCCTCGCCGACGGCGGCGGCCACCCGCTTGACCGAGCCACAGCGGACATCGCCGATGGCGAAGACGCCGGACAAGCTGGTTTCGAAAGCGCCACGGCCATCGCCGGCGTCCCGACCGGTGCGGATGAAGCCCTTGGCGTCGAGCGCAACCCCTGCGCCGGCAAGCCAGTCCGTATTCGGGTCGGCGCCGATGAACAGGAACAGGTGTCGGACAGGCCGCCGCGTCTCTTCGCCCGTCCTCACGTCGCGCCAGCGCACGGCCTCGAGCAGCCCATCCCGACGCTCCAGTGCGCTGACCGCCGCATTGGTCACCAGCTCGACGTTGTCCAGGCCCGCGATCCGGTCGACAAGGTAGCGGGACATGCTGGCGGCGAGTCCTGGTCCACGGACCAGCATCCACACTTTAGCCGCCCGGCCCGACAGGAAGACCGCCGCCTGACCCGCGGAGTTGCCACCGCCGACCAGCACTACCTCCTGGTGGGCGCAGAGGCGGCCTTCCAGGGGCGAGGCCCAATAGTGCACCGAGGCTGCTTCGATGTCCTCCAAGCCTGTGACGTCGAGCCGGCGGTAGCGCGCGCCAGAAGCGAGCACCACCGTCCGGGCGTGCACTTGCTCGCCGGCAGCCAGGCGGAGCACGAAATTGCCGGACGGTTCGCGCCCCAGACAGGCCGCCTCGCCCGGAATAACCATCTCGACGCCGAACTTGCGCGCCTGGGCATTGGCGCGCGCCATCAGCGCCATGCCGGTGATGCCGGTGGGAAAGCCGAGATAGTTCTCGATCCGGGCCGACGCGCCGGCCTGGCCGCCGAAGGCCCGGCAGTCCAGGACCAAAGCCGCAAGGCCTTCGGAGCCCGCGTAGACAGCGGCGGCGAGACCGGCCGGGCCCGCGCCGACGATCACCACGTCGTAGAGGCGCTCGGGATCGATCGGGGCCACCAGACCGATGCAGCGCGCCAGCTGGTTCTCGCTCGGATTGCGCAGCATCTCGCCGTCTGGACAGAGCACGATCGGCAAGTCGGCCGGCACGACCTGAAAACGGGCGACCAGCGCGGCGGCCTCTTCATCGGTCGCCGAGTCGAGCCGCAGGTGTGGGTGGCCGTTGCGGGAGAGGAAGGTGATGAGCCGGCGCACGTCCGGGTTATCTTCACGCCCGATGATCACCGGGCCGCCGGCGCCGGTCTCGAGCAGGCCGACGCGGCGCAGGATCAGGGCGCGCATGATGCGCTCGCCGAGCTCGGCCTCGGCGACCAGGACGGCGCGCAGGCGTTCGGGGGGAATGATCAGCGCTTCGGCCGGCTGCTCGGCGTGGGCGTCGACCAGCGTCGGCCGGCCGGACAGTTGCCCCAGCTCGCCCGCGAACGAAGCCGCGCCATGGGTCACGATCGCCGTCACGCGGCCGTGCTCGTCACGCCGCGTGACGAGCACGGCGCCGGAGAGGATCACGGTCAGGCCGTGGCCCGTCTCACCCAACCGCCAGAGCGCGGCGCCCTGGCCGTAGCGTCTGACCTCGCCGAACCGGCGTAGGCGCTCGATCTCATTGGGCAGCAGCTTGGGAAACATCTGCTCGGCGCGGGTGTCGACGATCGACGGCTGGTCCATCATGGAGCCTCCGGACAGGTCCTGTGAGCGCAGGAGTATCACGCCGTGGCCGGCTCGGACTTTGGCGATGCGGCAGCGGCTGCCTGCGTCACATCCGCGGGCAGCGGCGGATTTGCACTCTGCAGGAACTCGACGGTCGTGAAGATGAGCTCGGTCGCGCCGATGTTCTCGAGGTCGTGGAGCTTCCACTCCTCAGGCCCGAAGACGTAATGCTGCGTCTGACCGGCCGTGTAGGTCGCCGTCACGACAGACCCGTCCCCCTGATGCGAAAGCGCGCTGCCTGGGGTAACGGCGGTCCAGAAGTAGTCGAGCACATGACGGTGAAAGCCGATGCGCTCGCCCGGCTGCAGCCGGATCTCCCAAACCCGCACCCTTTCGTTGACCGACAGCAGCTTGGTGCCGACGCGAGGGTTGAAGGCGTGACGTGCGAAGTCTGCTTGGATCTCGGTGGGCCATTCCGAACTGCCGGGAGCAAAGGCCGAGGTCTCGAGAGCTTGGTCCATGCATGGATTCCTTCTGGATGGTGTTGCCGGGGATGGGCTAGTGCACGGTCAGACCCGTCTGTGCGCGCACATGCTGAGCCGCGAAGCTCGTGTGCATGCGC
>Ga0209656_10000935_pt1 | contig 18830 bp, 14 predicted proteins | sample BogFormECP12_OM2_FD_188239 | JGI IMG/M metagenome (GOLD analysis project Ga0209656, IMG submission 188239) | Bog forest soil microbial communities from Calvert Island, British Columbia, Canada - ECP12_OM2 (SPAdes) (version 2) | ecosystem: Environmental > Aquatic > Freshwater > Wetlands > Bog ... | reverse complement strand
CCCGGGTGGCCAACCGTATGGCTGTCTTCTGGGCGACTACTATTTCGACCACACTGCGCCCGACGTCGAATTGCTCGCCGGGATGGCACAGATCGCTTCGGCCGCGCATGCGCCGTTTATTGCAGGCGCCTCCCCAACGGTGATGAATATGGACACTTGGCGCGAGCTTAGTGACCCGCGCGATTTGACGAAGATTTTCCAGACGCCGGAGTACGCTCCATGGCGGTCGCTCCGAGATTCCGAGGACTCACGGTATATCGGTCTCGCGATGCCGCGGTTTCTCTCACGAATTCCGTACGGGGCTAAGACGTCACCGGTCGAAGACTTCGCGTTCGAGGAGGATGTCGAAGGTGCTGACCACAACAAATACGTCTGGTCGAATTCCGCCTTCGCGATGGGCACCAACATCACCCGGGCGTTCAAGCTGTTCGGTTGGTGCGCTCAGATTCGCGGCACTGAAAGCGGTGGGATGCTGGAAGGCCTTCCGGTCCATACATTCCCGACCGACGACGGCGGGGTGGATATGAAATGCCCGACAGAAATCGCGATCACTGACCGGCGCGAAGCCGAGTTGGCTAAAAACGGGTTTATGCCGTTGTCCCACTACAAGAATACGGACTACGCGGTGTTTATCGGCGCCCAGTCGCTTCAGAAACCGGCTGCGTATTACGATCCGGATGCGACGGCAAATGCGAATTTGTCGGCGCGGTTGCCGTACCTGTTTGCGACCTGCCGGTTCGCTCATTACCTGAAATGCATGGTCCGAGACAAGATCGGAACATTCAAAGAGCGCGCTGATATGGAGCGCTGGCTGAATGACTGGATAAAGAACTTCTGCGTCGACGGTTCGACTGCGTCGGAAACGCAAAAAGCACAGCGACCACTGGCCGATGCACAGGTGGAGGTATCTGAAGTCGAGGGGAACCCAGGCTACTACGCGTCGAAGTTCTTCCTGCGGCCTCACTACCAGTTGGAGGGTTTGACCGTTTCGCTGCGGTTAGTCTCAAAACTTCCGTCGGTAAAAAGCAAATAATTTAAACAGTAGATGTAATTCCTGACGTCCGAACGCCTATGCTGCCGCGCCACAGCGGGCAGCCGGAAGGTCAGAGTGAGCGGAACGAATAGATGCAACGTTGCGGCGCACTAACCTAAGAATAAAGTATATATATGGCAGTCGACATTTTTCTGAAAATAGCTGGTGTTGACGGCGAGTCGAAGGACGACAAGCACAAAAAAGAGATGGACGTCTTGGCTTGGTCTTGGGGCTTGTCGAATAGTGGCTCTGCACAAACTGGAGGTGGCGCCGGAGCTGGTAAAGTAAACGTTCAGGACGTCAGTTTTACGAAATGGGTTGACGCAGCCACCCCGAAACTAGTCCTGGCCTGCTGCAACGGTACGCACTATGACGAGGCGACGCTAGTCGTTCGTAAAGCAGGCGGTAGCCCAGTCGAATACATCAAGCTGAAGCTTCAGGAGGTCCTGATCACTAGTGTGTCGACCGGTGGCTCCGGCGGGGAAGACCGGCTGACGGAGAACATCACATTGAACTTCGCAAAGTTTAACCTCGACTATACCCCGCAGGATGACAAAGGCGCGGCGGGAACTGCGATTCCGGCCGGCTGGGATGTTGCGGCAAATAAGAAGCTTTAATCGCTTTCACATCGCGCGGCCGGGTGCACCGGCCGCGTTTTCTTTGGTTACTTTAACCCCAGGCTAAGGTCGCGAGGCGCTGCAGTCCAGGCAGATGCGGCCGGTTCGAATTGACGATCAAGCACGGAAGCGCAGCGTTCCCGGATTTAACTGCTTTTTTTTCTGACAAGCCTATGACACCAGAAGAATTGCTAAAAGAAGGCCGCCTTGACGACGCGCTGAAATCTCTTCAGCACGTGGTCCGGGACGATCCTGCGAATCCAAAGCCGCGCGTGTTTCTTTTCCAGCTCTTCAGTATTCTGGGGGATTGGAATCGAGCGAACACGCAGCTCCAGGTTCTCGCCGACATGGATTCGGACAGCATGATGATGTCACGGATTTTCACGCCGGTCCTGCTTTGCGAGGCGATCCGACGCGAAGTTTTCACCGGCAAGCGGACCCCGATTATCTTTGGCGAGCCGCCGGAGTGGATAGGATTTCTAGCTGAGGCGATGGCGTTTTTCGGCAGAGGAGAATACTCCGCCGGTGCGAAACTGCGCGACCAGGCTTTTGAGTTGGCACCCGCCACTTCCGGAAAGGTGAATGGCGAGCCGTTCGAATGGATTGCCGATGCAGACGAGAGACTTGGCCCCGTGCTCGAGGTGATTCTTGAAGGACGCTACTATTGGGTGCCGTTTTCACGTATCCGGCAGCTCTTTATCGAACCGGTTACCGATTTGCGTGATCTTGTGTGGGCTCCGGCTCAGTTTGTCTGGGAAAACGGAGGCGAGGCCTCGGGACATATTCCAGCCCGCTACACCGAGACAGAGAATGCGCCTGAAAGCAGCTTGAAACTGGCACGAAAAACGGAATGGCGCGATCACGGCGGTGTTCACACAGGCCTGGGACAACGGGTGCTTGCAACGGATGCAAACGAGTACCCACTACTGGAAATACGAACGATTGAATTTGAGGCGCCTGATGTGACATCTGCAGATATTCCGGAGTCGAAGGCCTGATAGGGAACATTGTGAGGCGACGCGTGGCGTGGCAGCAGATGCGGAGCCAGGGTAGAACAGGCGTCTCAGCCTGTTCAGTTTGGGGGCGAACGCAGCGAGTGAGTTCGCTTTGACAACACCGCCGTTCCTTGCTAGCTACATCCGCTGCTGTGTGTCCATGTCCAGCGCGGCGCAGGCCGAGAGGCCTACGCTACCTCCGGCTTCCGATGTCCAACGATGCTGGACCTTGTATAAATCTCGCTGAAAAACAATAATTCTAACGGTAGTAGTACACGCACGCTGAAGTATGGCCGAGACAATTACGCCGCTCGATAAATTGCAACCCTGCCTGCTCGACCGACTTACCGACGATGACCCGGGAACTCGGGAGGAGAGCCGCAACCAGAGGATCATATCCGTTCAACGCTACAGGGCGGGCGTACTGCGCGATTTGGAGTGGCTTTTCAATTCGATTGGGCACTTTCCTGACGAGGCCGTCGGCGAGTCCAGATTCGCGGATTACGAGGAGGCGTATCGCTCGGTGATTAACTTTGGCGTGCGTCAATTGTATGGCCGTCTCGCGCCGGATATCGAAGAGATCGAAAAGGAACTGTTCGACGCTCTGGTGACGTTCGAACCGCGGATTGACCGGCGTACGCTCACTGTAAAGGTCGGGATCGAACGGAATGTCCTGTCAATCGAATTGATTGGCGAATTGTGGGTGAACCCGTTGCCGGAAAGGTTATTCATCAAGACCGAGCTCGACCTTGAGTCGAGTGAATGCAGTACGAAGGAAGCCGGTAATGGATGAGCGTCTTCTGACCTACTACAACAGCGAACTGCGTCACGTTCGCGAGATGGCTGCAGAATTCGCGCGTGAGTTTCCAAAAATCGCGGGAAGACTTGCGCTGGACCGCGATGCCAAAGAGATCTGTCCTGATCCGTACGTGGAACGCCTTCTCGAGGGATTCGCGTTCCTGGCCGCGCGCGTGCACTTAAAGCTGGATGCGGAATTTCCGCGATTCACCCAGACCCTCCTCGAGACAGTTTATCCACATTATCTTTGCCCCGTCCCATCGATGGGCGTGATCCATTTCGAGCCAGATCCCAAAGAACCGGGACCGGAAGATGGCTATCTGCTGGAGCGAGGAACTGCACTGCGGAGCCAGAGCGACGAGACGCCGTGCCAATTCCGGACGGCACACAACGTGCGGCTATGGCCGTTGAAAATCACCGAAGCGAAATATTACACCCGCACAATCGGCGAACTTGGGCTTCCCGGATCGATGGAGGCGAAGGCTGCCCTCGTGATTCGACTGCAAACCACCCTAGGCAAAAAATTCAAAGAGCTGAAGCTCGACCGGCTTCCATTTTTTATCCGGGGTGCCGACGAGATCCCGATCTCGATCTATGAACAGATCTTTGCTTCTGGCAAAAACGTGGTCATCCAGCCGGCCAAGGGGCAAGGGGAATTCCGCGAGGTATTGCCGGATTCAACAATCCGAAGAGTCGGTTTCGTTGAGGAAGAGGCACTGCTTCCGCAAGGGCCGCGCAGCTTCGAGGGGTACAGGCTCCTCAAAGAGTATTTTGCTTGTCCGCAACGATTCCTCTTCTTTGAGTTGACAGGCTTGCTGCCGGCCGTGCGGCGGTTTGACGGGGATAATCTGGAAATCGTGATTACTCTCCAGACTGCCGAGCCCAAGCTGGACAACCGCATCGATGGAAACAGTGTCGCGCTCTTTTGCACGCCTGTGATCAACCTCTTTCCGAAGAGGCTCGATCCGGTCCTCGTTTCCGATCGATTTGCGGAATTTCACGTCGTCCCGGAACGAACCCGGCCGATTGACTTCGAAGTGTTTGAGATTCAGCAGGTCGTTGGCGTGCTGGCCAACGCGAATGAAGAACAGCCTTTCCATCCGTTCTACTTCGCGAGGGATGGCGAAAGCCGCTCCGGAGCTTATTATACCGTTAACCGAATACCGCGGGTCCTGACTGCTAAAGAAAAAAAATTTGGGGCTGTATCCTCTTATGCCGGGAGCGAAGTCTTCATCGCGTTGGTCGATTCCAGAGTTGCGCCGTTCAAGCGGGAACTCAGCCAACTCAATATAACCGCTCTTTGCACCAACCGGCATCTCCCGATTCAACTCCCGATCGGCGCGGGGGAGACAGATCTTGTGACGGACCTTTATTCGCCGGTCGCCAATATTCGTTGGTACGCGGTCCCGACTGTGCCGGTGGCCTCCGTCGCGGAGGGGGACGCCTCCTGGAGAATAATTAACCATCTCTCCCTAAATTATCTTTCGCTCCTCGATACGAAAGAAGGAGACGGCGCCGTTGCGTTACGGGATCTGTTGAAGCTTTACGTCAATCCGAACGACGTTTACACGCTTCGGCAAATCGAAGGGATTCGATCGGTCGTTTCCACACCGATCGTTCGCAGGGTGGCTAGCACAGGACATCTGACTTTCGCGCGCGGTTTGGAGGTCAGGGTATTTTTCGACGAAGCAGCCTTCGAAGGTTCCGGGATCTTCATCATGGGCGCTGTTCTGGCTCAGTTTTTTGCCCGGTATGTATCGATCAATTCATTCACCGAGACTGTTATTGTCTCACAACGACGCGGGGAGATCATGCGATGGCCGAGTCTGATCGGCAAACGTCAGATAGCATAGCCGCGGAATTGGCGTTGCGGCCGTACGCATTCAATTTCTTCCAGGCGGTTCGGCGCCTGGAGTCGGAGCATCCGTCCAATCCGCGCGTGGGTTCTTCCATTCGTCTCGAAGAGGAATATCTGCGCTTCTGTCAGATACCATCTTTGGCTTTTGCTCCCTCCAGCATCGAGCAGGTCCAGCAGGTAAATGCCGTCGTCCGGATGTACGTGAATTTTCTTGGCTTGTTCGGTCCAAATGGTCCGTTGCCGCAACATCTGACCGAGTTCGCGCGTGACCGTCAGAGAAATGCTCACGATCCGACGTTGGTCCGGTTTATGGACATTTTTCATCACCGGATGCTTTCATTTTTTTACCGAGCCTGGGCCACCAACGAGAAGAGCGTCGATTTCGATCGAGCGGATGACGCGCGTTATGCGGACTATTTCGGAAGTCTTTTCGGAATTGGCACCGCTTCAGTGCAGAATCGCGACTCGGTGCTGGACTGTACCAAGATCCATTTCTCGGGACGGATGTCTGCTCAAACGCGCAACGCCGAGGGTCTGGAAGCAATCCTCGGGAACTATTTCGGAATACCAACCAGGATCCGGGAGTTCGAAGGATACTGGATGAAGATCCCGAAGGAGAACCAGTGCCGTCTGGGTGAGACACCAGAAACCGGGAGCCTTGGCATCAACGCGATTGCCGGTGAACGAAAGTACGAGGTGCAGTTGAAATTCCGCATACTGATGGGTCCGATGGATTTCGCAGATCTGCAGCGCCTCGTCCCGATCGGGCCTAGTTTCAGACGCTTGAAAGATTGGGTCCTGAACTATGTGAACCAGGAATTCTACTGGGACCTCCAATGTATCGTGAAAGCGGTGGAAGTGCCTGGTATCGCCCTTGGACAAGGGGCGATGCTGGGCTGGACGACCTGGCTCAAGAGCAAAGAATTCACCCGGGACCCGGATGATCCGATTTTCGACCCTGATAGTTACGAATAGACCAATTGAAGACGACAATGTGGACTTTGGCTTCACAATCAGCGCCCGGCGACCGTTTAGCATTGATAGCGGGTGCGAAACTGAATAGATGATACCTGTAGGTTCGATCCCTATCATGGCGCCTTCCCTGGACGAAATCTGATATTTGGGTCCAACCGTAGGACCACAGAACCCTGGGGCTACAACGTATGGCTGAAATCAAAAGAGCGATTCTTTTCGGGAAACTAAATCCGATCGCTTACAAGGCCGTCGAGAGCGCGACTATCCTTTGTAAGATCCGGGGCAACCCGTACGTCGAGTTAGTCCATTGGCTGAATCAAATTTTCCAATCAGCTGACTCGGATCTTCACAAGATTATCAAATACTTCGAGGTTAACAGCTCGCGAGTGGCTACGGATCTGACGGCAGCTCTTGACAGGCTTCCCCGGGGAGCCACATCGATCTCGGATTTTTCCCCGCACCTCGAGGAAGCGGTCGAACGCGGCTGGGTGTTCGGATCGCTTCTTTTCGGTGAGAACCGGGTCCGTACCGGACATTTGGTCGTCGCCCTGCTGAAAACGCCGACCTTGCGAAACGTTTTTCTGAGCATTTCGAAGGAATTCTCGAACATAAAACTCGAGACTCTCACGGATAATTTCGGCAAGATAACCGCTGGATCGCCTGAGGAGTCGCTCGGTGCGGCGGACCAGGCCGGGGCCGCCGGGGCCGTTCCCGGCGAAACAAGCGGGGCAATGGCGCCCGGTCAAATGGGTAAGCAGGAGGCCCTTGGAAAATTCTCGGTCAACCTTACTGAGAAAGCCAGGAAAGGGGAGATCGACCCAATCCTCGGCCGTGATGGAGAGATTCGCCAAATCGTCGACATCCTCATGCGGCGCCGGCAGAATAACCCGATTCTGACCGGTGAGGCCGGTGTCGGAAAGACTGCAGTAGTCGAAGGATTCGCATTGCGCATCGTTGCCGGGGATGTGCCACCCGCCTTGAAAGACGTTAGCCTCAGGACCTTGGACCTTGGATTGCTTCAGGCCGGTGCGAGCATGAAAGGGGAGTTCGAGAATCGGTTACGCCAGGTAATCGACGAAGTCCAGGCTTCTCCAAAACCGATTATTCTGTTCATTGACGAAGCTCATACCTTGATCGGCGCCGGCGGGGCGGCCGGACAAGGTGACGCCGCCAACTTGCTTAAACCGGCATTGGCGCGCGGAACGCTGCGTACGATTGCGGCGACGACCTGGGCTGAATACAAAAAATATTTTGAGAAAGACCCTGCGCTGACCCGCCGGTTCCAGGTGATCAAAGTCGACGAACCGGATGAAGATAAGGCGATCCTCATGATTCGTGGACTCGCGCCGGTCCTGGAAAAGCATCACAAGGTGCATCTGCTCGACGAGGCTCTGGAAGCCGCCGCCCGATTGTCGCATCGGTATATCCCTTCGCGCCAGCTTCCGGACAAAGCCGTCAGTCTTATCGATACCGCTTGCGCCCGGGTCGCAATCAGCCAGCACGCGACTCCTCCTGCCCTGGAGGATTGTCACCGGCGGATTTCGGCTTTTGAAAGCGAGCTTGCGATTATCAACCGAGAATCGGCCATCGGAATTGATCACGAGCAGAGAACCCAGGATCTTGAGGCGGATCTTAAGAAAGAAAAAGAGCGCCTCGCCACGCTGGAAGCCGCTTACAAAAAGGAGAAGGGGGTCGTCGACGAAATTCTCGAGCTCCGGCGAAAATTGAGGCTGGACGGTGAAAACGCCCCGAGACAAAAGGGAGAAGCCAAAGGTCCAGAGACGGTCGTAGGACAGCTTAAGCCGGAAGAGCGCGATGCGCTCCTCGCGAAACTTCGGGAATCCGAAAAAGAGCTATCCGCACTGCAGGGCGAGAACCCGCTCATTCATCCCAGCGTCGACGCGCAGGCCGTAGCGTCGGTCGTTGCTGATTGGACCGGCATCCCAGTCGGCCGGATGGTCAAAAACGAAATTCAGGCCGTGCTGAGCCTCGCCGACAGCCTCGAGAAGCGCGTGATCGGACAGAGACACGGACTTGAGGCTGTCGCCAAACGAATTCAAACCTCACGCGCAGGGCTCGATAATCCTGGCAGGCCAATCGGGGTCTTCCTTTTGGCAGGTCCCAGCGGCGTTGGTAAAACCGAAACAGCACTGGCTCTGTCCGAAACACTCTACGGCGGTGAGAGCAACATCATCACGATCAATATGAGTGAATTCCAGGAGGCGCACACCGTCTCGACATTGAAAGGGGCGCCTCCCGGTTATGTCGGCTACGGAGAAGGGGGAATTCTGACAGAAGCGGTTCGTCGCCGTCCCTACAGCGTGGTGTTACTGGATGAAATCGAAAAGGCTCATCCGGATGTGCACGAGATTTTCTTTCAGGTCTTTGACAAAGGGATGATGGAAGACGGTGAGGGGAGGCTGATCGATTTCAAGAACACGATCATTCTGCTCACGACGAATGTCGGAAGCGACTTGATCATGAACATGTGTAAGGACCCGGAGATGATGCCAGCACCGGACGGTGTGGCCAAGGCGCTCCGGCAACCGTTGCTCAAAGTATTTCCGGCGGCGCTGCTCGGCCGTCTTGTCGTTATACCCTACTACCCGTTGAGCGACGCTATGTTACGGTCGATTATCCAACTCCAGCTCAGTCGCATACAAAAACGGGTGAGTGAAAATCGCGAAATCACATTCGGCTATGACGACGCGGTGGTCGACCTGATTGCGAGCCGATGCACGGAAGTCGAGAGCGGTGGCCGGATGGTTGACGCCATCCTCACACAAACGCTTCTTCCTGAAATAAGCCGCGAGTTATTAACCCGGCTTATGGAAGGAACACCACCTCAAAAAGTGGAGGTGAAAGTCAAAGATGGAACCTTTGCCTACCATTACGAATAAAGTAAGCAAAGCCTCCGGCTTTGCCTTTCCGGTATCCTCGTGGTCGCTCCATCGTTTGTTCTTCGAATCAACGTTCAAAGATCGAGAACGAGGACGACGACGAGAACGAGAACGATTTAGTGATCGAGGACGATCGCAGGTGAGCATCGCAAACTAGCGGGAAGTATGCCGACGTTTACACAAGCGAATCGTGTGTTGCAGGTGACAACACCGCTTGGAGCCGACAAGCTCCTGGTCACCGGCTTCCGCGGCAGCGAGTCAATCAGCAACCTGTTCTTCTTCGAGATGGATTTGATTGCCGAGAATTCGACTGAGGTTGATTTCAGCAAGCTGGTCGGCAAAGAAATCACGCTCAAGATTGCCACACCTGGGAATGGCAGCGATCCGGACTGGCGGTACATCGATGGGATTTGCGCCGCTTTTTCCCAGGCTGATCGTAACGAACGATTCACGAGATTCTCCGCTGAAGTCGTCCCGAAAGTCTGGCTTCTCACCCAGCAGTCGCAGAGCCGCATTTTTCAACAAAAGTCTGTTCCGGATATTCTTAAAGCGGTGCTGACTGGCTTCGATTGTAGCTGGAAACTACAGGGCCAATACGAGCCGCGGGAATATTGCGTGCAATATCGGGAGAGCGATTTCGATTTTGCAAGCCGGCTCATGGAAGAAGAGGGGATCTTTTATTTCTTCAATCACACCGAGAGTGGGCACACAATGGTTGTGGCGGACAACCCACAGGCCCATGTTGTTGTACCCGGCCTGACTACGGTCCGTTATGGAATGATGGAGGGCGGCCTTAGAAAAGCCGATCACGTCTACGGATGGCGCAAAATTCAATCTTTGCGAACTGGGAAGTACACTCTCTGGGACCATAATTTTCAGCAGCCGACCCAGAACCTTGAAGCTAAAACCGATATTACCGATTCAATCCTGGTCGGAACGGTTTCGCACAAGCTGAAGGATTCGACCAATGGGTCGCTCGAGAGGTATGATTTTCCAGGTGCGTACGCGGTTCGGTTTGATGGCGTCAGTCCAAGCGGCGGCGCGCAGTCCGATCGGCTCCAGAAAATTTTGGATGACAAGAACAGGACCGTGAAACTGCGGATGCAGGCGGCGGCAGTCGAGACGCTGAAGATCGACGGGAGCTCCTCTTGTGCAAATTTTGTTGCCGGTTACAAGTTCACCTTGGACCGCCATTTCGATGCCGACGGCGACTACGTACTGGTTTCAGTGTTACACGATGGTTCGATTACTGATAGCTATACGTCCGGATCGCAGAGCGAGGAACTTTCTTATACGAACACATTTAACTGCATACCGTTCCAGCTTCCCTACCGTCCGATTTACAAGACGCCGCGGCCGTTCGTCCACGGTGTCCAGAACGCCATTGTCACCGGTCCTTCGGGAGAAGAGATTTTCACGGACAAATATGGCCGCGTGAAAGTTCAGTTTTACTGGGATCGTCAGGGCAAAAAGGATGCGAACAGTTCCTGTTGGCTGCGGGTCGGCTCGAGCTGGGCCGGGAAGCAATGGGGATTTATCCAGATCCCGCGGATCGGCCAGGAAGTTCTCGTTGCTTTCGTGGAGGGGAACCCGGACGAACCGGTCATCATCGGCAGTGTCTGGAATCCTGAAACGATGCCGACCTACGCACTTCCCGGCAACAAGACAAGGAGCGGGGTTCAGACTCGGTCAAGTTTGGGCGGAGCCGCGGCGAACTACAACGAGATCCGGTTCGAGGACAAGAAGGGCAGCGAGGAACTCTATGTCCACGCCGAGAAGGACCAGAACAACGTGGTGGAGCATAACGAAACCACGCAGGTAGGCAACGATCGAACCGAGAATGTGCGCCACGATGAAACCATAACAATCGGGAACAATCGGACCGAAAAGGTTGGTGTGAACGAAATGATCGCCATTGGCAGTAACCGGACCGAAAATGTCGGAGTCAACGAGACCATCACGATTGGGAGTAATCGCACGGAGCAAGTGGGTGCCAACGAGACGATAACGGTGACTGGAAACCGAACCCGAACTGTTAATCAGAATGAGACTGTCACGGTCGCACTGAACCGTGCGCGCACGATAGGCGTTAACGATGCCATCACCGTCGGCGCGGCCCAGGCGATCACCGTCGGCGCCGCGCAGGCGATTACGGTCGGGGCGGGCCAGTCTACTACCGTAGGTGCCGAGCAAACCAACACGATCGGAGACGCTCAGACGACCTCCGTTGGTGCTGATCAAATCAACACGATTTCAAAAAATCGGACATCCGAAATCGGCGAAGAAGATGCCGTTAAGGTCGGAACGAAATTAACCTTAGACGCAGGAGAAGAGATCCTGATAAAGACGGGTGATGCAAGCATCTCGATGAAAAAGGACGGATCGATATTGATCAAGGGCAAGGACATTGAGCTTCAGGGTTCTGGAAAGATTGAGATAAAGGCAGACAGCGACGTAACAATTAAGGGCAGCAAAGTTGGAATTAATTAGTACGTTTCAATTTTTCCTAGCTCGATGTTTAAAACGGCTTAAATCACGCGGTGCGCAAAGACAAATTCCCGGTAATGAAACATGGATACTGGACTAGTTGACTCTTCGGTAGGCGTTCTCCGGACGTCTCATCCACTATCAAAACCTGGATCGCTGGACTGTAAGTCTGAACGACGGTCGCGCCCCGGCGACGGACCACACGAACAGAGTCCGTACAACCAAATTGTAACAGGCATCATTACATCTGTCGCGGGAGGAAGCGAGGCGACAGTCGAAGTGGCAATTGGCGGTTTCAGGGAATCTCTCGCGGTGCGAACGACAGTTCCTCTTGGGTCAAGAGATGTTTCGAAACAGGTTGTAATCGGCTTTGAAGAGGGGGATCGGGAGCGACCGATCGTACTGGGTTTACTCCATTCTGCGGAGGATTCGAACAAGGTAAACGTCGAGATCGATGGAGAGCGAGTTGTGTTGGCAGGTAGTCGGGAAGTTGTTCTTCGCTGCGGGGGCGCAAGCATTACGCTTACAAAAGGAGGAAAGGTTTTGATCCAGGGCGAGTATGTGTCGACGCGTTCGAAGGGAGCGAATCGAATCAAGGGCGCGTCTGTACAGATTAATTGAGCCTTCCATGTGTCTATGTGGGCGCTCGACAATCAAACTTCATTTGCCGCGGGCCGTGCGTGGGCCCGCAATCGAGATGGCGGCGAAATCTGGCTGGTTGCTGTGAAAGGTACTTATAACATTGATCGTAATGGCGCGACCAGACTGGCGGATGACCAGGTAGACCTGTTTTTAACACCGCAATTTTCGGGTGAGCCTGGAAAATCGAGCTTGTTGTATGATACCGACTTCCCGCGGACTAAATTGACTACCGATGTCATCCTGAACGGATCGGCCTATGCTCCAAACGCCCGACCCACAATGGCCGTTGATGTGTCGTTGCGTGTCGGCGGGATCACGAAGTCGCTTCACATAACCGGAGACCGGGAGTGGACAGCCGGACCACTCGGTCCTCGGCTCAGTTGGCCGGCGAAGACGTTTGTCAAAACGCCCATTGTCTATGAGCGCGCATTCGGTGGCGAGGACTCTGCCTCGAGTAAACCGGCGTGGGATCGCGCGAATCCTGTCGGAACCGGATACGTCACGCAAAAGGGCCATCTGGTGGGAAGGCGAGCGCCTAACATCTACGCTGCGGAAGCCGGGCCTTTTGCTTCGGCCGAGAATCCAACCCCGGCCGGCTTTGGTGCAATTGCCGGGCACTGGTCTCCGAGGGTCAAATTCGCAGGAACCTATGACAGAGAGTGGGAGAGCAGGCGCGCACCATTGCTGCCGGATGATTTTAACGACCGTTTTTACCAGTGCGCGCCGAGTGACCAGCAAACACCACAATTTCTGAAGGGTGGCGAGCAGGTCGAATTGCGAAACCTTACTCCGCACGGTTATCTGCAATTTTTGTTGCCCCGCGTGATTTTTGGTTTCGAGACAGATTTTGGAAATGAAGTCGTCAATCACCGTGCCAATCTTCACACCGTGATCCTGGAGCCAGATATCCCTCGAGTGCTAATGGTTTGGCACTCCGCGCTTCCTTGCCACCCCAAAGTATCCAAGCTGCGTCGGACAATGATCGTCGAAAAGACCGTATTGGCGCGTCCTCGTACCGATGGGGGCAGCGGTGCGACGGGTGCGGAGGAATTCGCCTGACAATGATTGTATGATTTCGCCGAACGAGTCCAGACGCGGAGTCTGTATTGTCGCAGTCGGTGCGAAGACGGCGGTGGGTATGTCAGCGCCTGCGGCTGCTGCCGCCATTGATGCGGGCATCCCGGGATTCACGGAGCACCCGTTCGTGATCGATCGAACCGGCGAGCCGATGATCGTTGCGAGTTCGCCAGATTTGAGCGACACTCAATCTGGTGCCGAGCGCTACCTCTCGTTGGCTATTGAACCGGCCCGCGAAGCTCTCAACCCACTCATTTCCTTCCGAAGGGAGATAGGTTCAGTCCCTCTTTACCTCGGCTTACCACCCGACAGACCGGGTCGACCACTGGACCTCGAGCAGAGAATCGTCGATACGATCAGTAGTGATCTCCAGGTAGGCCCGAGTGCCGTCATTTCTACGGGACATGCGGCTGGCTTAATGGCCTTGGAAAGCGCTGCGCGTAGAGTCGCAAATGGGTCCGCAGAGTTTTGCCTGTCCGGCGGCGTCGATTCCTATTTGGAGCCGGAGACTCTGGAATGGCTTGAAGCGAACGCTCAATTGCATAACGGCGAAAACCCGTATGGATTCATCCCTGGTGAAGCCGCCGGCTTTTGCCTGTTATGTTTGGCAAAAACGGCGGAGCGCCGGCACCTTCGTCCTCTTGCTTATATTGCGTCTGCGGCCACGAGCCGGGAAACTAAACTGATTAAGAGCGACGATGTCTGTCTCGGCACGGGATTAACCGAGGTGTTTCACAAGGTTTTCGCTGATCTCCCATCGCCGACGAAAAAAATCGAGTTCACGGTCTGTGATATGAATGGCGAGCCTTACCGCGCGGATGAGTACGGCTTCACGATTGCACGATTATCGCAACGTTTCGTCGATGCGTCGGGATTTATTGCGCCCGCGGATTGTTGGGGTGACGTAGGAGCCGCGTCCGGTCCGCTCTTTGTCAATCTCGCCAGTGCCGGCAGAAACCGAAGCCGAGCTGAAGCCGAGTACAGTCTGCTCTGGACGAGTTCAGAGGGCGGGGAACGCTGCGCTGTGATATTGCAACATGAAGGGGGCGTCGGGACCTGACTATGTCTGTCACGGTGAAGGTGAACGGAAGTTCAAACTCCCTTGTCCACAAAGGGAGCAATGGAATCGCTAATAGCACGGTGCCCGATGTTTGCAAGACCCCAAGCCCTGGCGGACCAGTGCCGATCCCATATCCAGTGATCGTTTCGATGTCCAGTGATCTTGCAAACGGCAGCACTACCGTCACGGCGGATGGTGGGAATATGATTGCAATTAAGGGATGCGAGTTCAGTCGGTGCACAGGTGATGAACCGGGCACGGTCGGCGGCGTCAAATCGAGCACCTTCATGCAGGAGGCGAAGTTCATTCTTTACTCATTCGATGTAAAGATTGACGGGCAAAATGCATGTCGTCTTACCGACAAGATGACGATGAATCACGAGAATACCGTGTGCCTCGGCGGAGTCCTGCAAATCCCCGTGATTCCACAGGGAACAGCAGAGCAGATGATCGCGTGTGCGATCCATTGCTGTGACAAAGCAAAATACGACAAACGTGATCATAAAGATGAAGGGCAGGACTGCAGGAGTTTAAGCACGAGCAAGCATTCGTGCGTGATGCACAGCCTGCGGAATTCGAAGGAGGCAAAGGCCGCCGGAATTAGTGCATCTCCGTCGAATGTCAAAGGGGCGGCCGGGCAAACGTTAATCCCAGATACGATGTTCGGGGATCGCATTATCGACGCGAAATTTCCTTGCAAAAAAAAGGTGCCGGCGCCTTTAAAAAGCGCTGCGCATGAATCAGACCTTACAGTTCCTGGGACGGATATGCTGACCGATAAGGAGTTGATTGATTACCCGAGCATAAAAAATCCCAAGATCAACAAAGTCGAAGCCATGACTCCGAAGGACGCCGCGAGCAAAAAAAGCGATGATTGTAAGTGTACGTATAAGCCAAAAACCTGAAACAATAAAGGCCGGAATAATGACCAAACCCGCAGAGGACGCGCAGCATTCCAGAAAACAGCGTCCGGTAACTTTCGACCCAAAATTGGAGTTATTTCAGGACAACCTGCAACTGGTAACGCTGACTTTTGGTATCGTTCTCTATACCGACGCTCTTTTTTCGGAGAACGCGAACGCAATCAATGCTTGTTACGATCGATTCCTCAGTCTTTGTCCCGAAAGCGAGCTGCGTTTCTATGCGACGGAGAATATGAGGCGGCACAAACCGGTTACCAAGCGGGCTCTCGCGATGTTGCCGACTTGGCTAAAGCCCGGCGCGCCGCCGAGGGAATACTTTGCAATCGAACTGAAGAACGGTCAGGCATATCAGGATGCTCCAACCTTTTCGTTCAAGGTTTGCGGGGGTGAGCCGGGATCGACGTTACGGCAGTCGGGGCAGCCGAACATGGTAAAAATGGCCTTTCCGGCGCAGTGGGGATCGGAGCGCAGCGGCGATATGTTAAAACTCGTACAGGACTTATGCAGCTTTTTTCCATTCAAATCCGGACTCGCGGGTTTTTCGTTCGAGTGCTCGAGGTACGCGTCTGAAGCGAGCCAATCTCACGCTTGGGCTGCTTCGATGCGCCACCCCGGGATCGATATTCCGCGGATTCCAGAAGATGGGCGCGCGCTGGGCCAAGATGGCTTGAAAGGGGTTGGGTGGTTGACTATCCTCGGGAACTATTTCGTCAATTTGCTAGGGGGCGTGGAATCCATTCGTCGTGGTCTCAGCAACGATATCGAGATATTAGAGGTTTCTCACGGCATGATACTAAGAGCCGGAGCTGCTCCAGCTCTTGGCGATGTGAACAGCGCAGATCGATTGCCATTATATCGAGAAATCTATCGTCTGCTTGCGTCATGGATTGGCCTGGCGAGCGAGAGGACGTTGGCGTTCAATCTGGCCGAGAATTACGTGGAAAGAACCGAAAGATGGTTCAAAAGGCTCGCGGATGAATAGTCCTCCACCGTCCCTGATATTGTCCGGTGTTTCTTCTTCGAGCCGGACGCTCGATGTCAAGCTTCGCTTCAAAGCCTCGAGTCAAATCGAATCGCCGGAAGAATACGCAAGGATGGTGGACGCCTTCGTACTGGTTGGGGCACAAGGCGGCTTTCCGGCCCCCGGGTTCGCCCCTCACCAAGCATCACTGTCGCTCGGCGCGGGTGCGACGCCAGTACCCGGCGTGCCGGCATTCGAGCTGCATTCGAACGTTCTTGATCCCCGTGCGTTCCAGGTGCTAAGGAACATGTTCGCGCGGCAAACGGGAGATCGGCCGAGCGTGGAAGCTATCCTTGTCTCTGATCGCCAACGCCGCGACGCACCGTCGATCATTGTTCCCGTCGCAGACGAGAACAACGAACCGGATGTCTATCCCGGGATTTCGCGCAAAATTCCTTTCGCGGTGGAATGGGAGCAGTCGGAATTCGGCAAAGTCCGAAGATTTCTGATCGAAATGCGCACGCCAGTAGAGCCGGCGACAGTGGTCGAGGTCGGCGAATGGACAAAACCCTGGAGCCGGATCCTCGAGGCAGGTGGCTTTGGCCCGCCCGTATGCGAGGCTGATCAGCCGGGTTGTCTCGTCGGATCGATAACGCAATTCGATGAGATCACTCTTGAATTTGTTGTTAATCGCTTTATTGCCAGCGAATGCTCGTGGAACGTTCTTATTAATATGCTTGATGCATACAGTCATTCCTCGATTCTGGTGTCGCGAATTATCATTGATTAGGCTTTTATGTCCGATTCACAAACCGGCATCAGAGCGGGGAACGCGCGACGGGAAAACCGGCTCGTCCGGCGGAGCACGACGTTGTTTTTGTGCCGGCACTAACTCCAATCTGTGTGAGAATGGCGAGTCAACATTCAGACGAGTTGGGTCCGTTCAAGAGAAGTTCCGGAAAAACAGATCCTCCGATTGTCCACCGGATCGTATCGCAACACGTGGAAGAGGCTTCGTTTTTGTGGCTCCTGCGGCATGTCGCCATCTCTCGGCCAAACTATTTTCTCGGGGATCTCGTCAAACTTGATAATCGAATCGAATCTCATCTGCATGGTCTGCGCATTGCTGGTCAGGGCGGCTGGAATTTGATTCTTGAAAGCCTGGACTGCGATGAGCCCTGCGATTTGTTTCCAGCGGCCTTCTTAGCGTTTGACTCAGGCCGCCGAGACTGGATCGATTTTCTGTTCGGACACCTTGTGAAGAGGCCGGAACTTGCCGCCGGAATAATTTCTGCGCTGGGATGGTTGCCATATGACCAAGCGAAGTCGCACTTGGAGTCGCTTACTGCCTCCGATCAGTCAGCGTTCCGCGCGATTGGGATTGGCGCCTTTGCAATTCATCGAGTTGATCCGGGCCGAATCCTTAATGACGCGATTGCCGACGACAACGCAGCCGTCCGCGCAAGAGCTCTCCGCGCAGTGGGCGAATTGGGTCGAATTGATCTATTGCCAAGAATGCGTGGCATGCATTCCGATCCCGATGACGGCGCTCGTTTCGCCGCTGCCTGGTCGGAGACGCTGCTTTCGCCGAATCTGGATTCACTGAGCGTGCTTCGAACGTTCGCAGAATCGCCTGGGCCATTTGCCGGGAAGGCGATGCAGACAACCGTTCGCCGAATGGATCTCGCTGCAGCGAAAGCGTGGCAAGCATGGTTTTCCAGGCGCAGAAACGGAATGCGCTCCGCAATTGCCGCCGCCGGAACAATCGGTGACCAGGAACTTGTTCTATGGCTGATACGCCAAATGAATGTTCCCATCCATGCGCGGCCCGCCGGCGAAGCATTCAGCTTGATCACCGGAGTCGATTTGGCGTATGAGCATCTGGATAAAAGCGCCCCGGACGGGTTCGAGGCAGGACCGACCGACGATCCGGCGGATGAGAACGTGGCGATGGACCCCGATGAATACCTTCCTTGGCCTGATCCGGCATTGATTCAAAAATGGTGGACTCGGAATCAGAGCCGGTTTCAACGAGGAACTCGCTATCTCCTGGGCAAACCGATGTCGGTTGAATGGCTACGTGAGGTATTGCGCGACGGTCGGCAGAGGCAACGCGCTGCGGCCGCGCTTGAATTGGCAATTCGGCAGCCCGGTCAGCCGCTTTTCGAAGTGCGCGCTCCGGGATTTCGGCAGCAGGCGAGTTTGAAATAGCGGCAACTGACAAGAGTTCGATTTGGATGCGCGATTTCGCCAACCTAAAAATTGAGTTTCGACCTTAATCGAACAGTAAGTTCGGTGTGTTGAGCGGTCTCAGTTTCTCTCCGGCGGATCGTAGATTTTCAGTGCGTTCGTCCGGATTACGTTCACCACGTCAGATTCATAACCCGGATTGCCCATGGCAAAATTGAGTTCGCCGTGCATCAGGTCTGCAAGGGCGCGTAGGTCGCCATCACTCCAGCTATAGCGAGGCGCAAATGTCATAGCCTCGATGCGCGGCGCACTCG
>Ga0209656_10000934_pt1 | contig 18831 bp, 14 predicted proteins | sample BogFormECP12_OM2_FD_188239 | JGI IMG/M metagenome (GOLD analysis project Ga0209656, IMG submission 188239) | Bog forest soil microbial communities from Calvert Island, British Columbia, Canada - ECP12_OM2 (SPAdes) (version 2) | ecosystem: Environmental > Aquatic > Freshwater > Wetlands > Bog ... | reverse complement strand
AAGCGAACCATTGCCTGATCTCCCGGGAGATCGGGCTCAAGGCTTCCGTCGGCATGTGAGACATCTCGGAAGGTGAGCTGATTTGCGCCGTCCTGCCGGTAGTAATGTGCGATCTCCGCTCGGCAAAGGGGGCAGGATCCGTCAAAATAGACAGTCAGTGCGGGACTTTTAGAAGTCAATTTTCGGCTCCGATGTCTGCAGAATAGCGGCGGCCAGCGCTTCACCGCTGTCAAACGCCGCTTCGACGCGAGGTCCCAAGCACCAATCGCCGCAAGCGCCGAAGCGCGCCCCCGCATTCCACAGGAAAGCGGGCCCGGCCGTCTCCTCTACCAGCGCATAGCGCCAGCGGTGGGCGGCGTAAAAATATGGTTGCTCTCGGAGACCGGTGATGGCGTGGAAGCGCAGAATAAGTTCGCTGGCGATCAGGTCCGGCGACCATTCAAGATGTCGGCGCGACCAATCCGGGGTCGCATGGATGACGACGGTCTCCTTATCGTGCGCGCGGCCAGGCTTGCTGGCATTTCGCGCGATCCAGGCGATAGCGTCGTCATCCGGTCTGTACCGGTCACCGGGCAAGCCTATCGGCTCTGAAAAGGCGAGCATCAGGGCCCAGCACGGCGCATAGCGAACCCTTTCGAGTTCCGGCAGAGCGACGCCGGCCGACGCGACCAGCGGCAGCGCCTGCGGCGCTGGCATCGCAAGGATCACGGCCGAGAAGCCGCCATTACCCGGTATCTCGGCGAGCCCGTCGGCGGCATGCACCGACCAGCCAGCTCTATCGTGCCGCAGCGCTGTCACTTGGCATCCGCCAATGATAACCTGCCCGCCGGCCATGGCGCGAGCAGGGGCGGTCATGGCCGGGGTTCCGACGAAAGCGCCGTCGAACCATTCGTCTACATGTCCTGCCTCCCGCCGTTCTGCGATCATCGCGCCAAGTCGCGGACCCTTAGCGGAGAAATACTGCGCGCCATGATCGAATTGCAGATCATTCACGCGGCGCGTCGCCATTCGGCCACCGAGACCCCGGCTCTTTTCGACCAATGTGATGCGTAAGCCGGATGGCTCCAGTCGCCGAGCTGCGGCCAGCCCGGTCATTCGGCACCCGATTATCACAATCTGCTCTGACATGCCGCACCTGCCATTTCCCAGATCGAACGCTGGGTTCTTCTGCTTCGAGCTGTTTAGGTCTGGCATCTTAATTCGCGCGGCGATCTTAGTTGACCGCGTGCATGATGTAGCTGTTCTATTGTTGTTTCGACGCACGAACCTGCCGGGCCGCACGTGAGAACGTCACGCTTGTCACCACAATGCCGAATATCACCAGCACATGGGCGGAGACGAGTTCCCCATACCACATCCATCTTCCGAAGCCGGCACAGAAAATGGTTGTCCACATGGTCGATAGATAGACCATCGTCTGAAATCTCTGCGCAGGGGGAAATGCCGCCAGCGGGTTTTTACTGGCATCCATAATCAGCCCGTAGTTTCTTCGCATCACCTCGAACAAACGAGCCATCTGGGGCATCGTAAAATTCTCCTTTCGTCCACGGCTAACGATGAGCATACGATCCATAACTGATTTTGGATCACTGGCAGATCGGCCGATTAGGCGCGACGTAGGCTTTTGGTTCGGCACTTTCTCCCGAGTGACGAGCGTAGCTGCGAGAGGCGACAGGCCGGGAAGTACCCGCGAAATCGGGGCTGCGTTGACTGGCTTCGTGCCTGATTGGTCGGCCAATTAGCTTTTGGCCAAGCCTGCGGTTTGTGGGTTACCCCCGTTTGGGATCGAACGACGAGTTCGCAGTCGACAACACAATCGTGCGCCTGGCCGGTGATCCGCTGGCGCCGATCCTGCGTATTAAGGCCGTTCGTACATCCACTGACAGGATTGAGCTGATGAAATCACCCTTTCGATCTCTATTAGCAGCGGCCGTCGTCCTCCCGCTGGCGTTCTCTCAGGCCCCTGCCAAGGCCGCCGACAATATCGTTGATACTGCCGTTAAAGCGGGCTCATTCACCACGCTCGTTACGGCGCTAAAAGCGGCGGGACTGGTTCAGACCCTCGAGGGGCCTGGGCCCTTCACGGTATTTGCGCCGAATGACGCAGCGTTCGCCAAGCTGCCCAAGGGCACAGTTGAAGATTTGTTGAAGCCCGCCAACAAGGCAAAGCTTGTAGCGATCCTCACCTATCATGTCGTTCCCGGGGATATCATGTCCGGTGGGATCGCTGGTAAGAAGATGAACGTAAAGACCGTCGAGGGCGGTGAACTCGCGGTCGACGCGACAAACGGCGTAAAAGTAGATAATGCCAAGGTGGTGACCGCCGATATCGTCGCATCCAACGGTGTCATTCACGTCGTCGATACTGTCTTGATACCGAAATCCTAAACTGGCGTCCTGCTCTTCGCCTTATGTTCGTGGAGACGATCCGGCGCGCGCTGCGCCGGATTGCCTTGTGGAGACTTGTTGATCAATAACTTCGTCATGTAAGCGGTCCAATGCGCTTCTATGCCAAACAAACACAGTGGTCAAGCCGATGTTGCGCAAAGACAGCCTGAAGCCGTTTAAGCTAGACGCGAGCACCGCGAGTGAAGTTGAGATTGCACGGTTCTCTGCCCTCGCCGAGGAATGGTGGAAACCAGATGGGGCCTTCGCGGTCGTACACAGCTTAAACGAAGCGCGCGTGAGGCTTCTAATGGACGTTTTATTATCGCATTTCAAATGCGACTCGCCGGCGCTCTGTCCGCTTGCTGGAAGGCATGTGCTCGATGTCGGCTGCGCCGCCGGGCTTGTTGCCGAGAGGCTGGCGCGGCTTGGGGCCACCGTTTTGGGGATCGACGCCTCAGCGCGCAATATCGTGATCGCGCGCGATCACGCGAGCAAGTCCGCTATCAGCGTCGACTACCGTCACTGCTTACCCGAGCAGCTCGTTGCATCTGGTGAGCGTTTCGATGCGGTGCTGGCCTTCGAAGTGGTCGAGCACGTGGCTGACGTGTCGCGCTTTCTCGAGGCGTGTGCATCGTTAGTGGCCAAAGACGGAGTTCTCGCGGTCGCGACGCTGAACCGAACGTTGAAATCATTCGTTTTTGGTATCGTTGCAGCGGAGCACATGCTCAAGCTGCTACCGCCCGGCACCCACGATTGGCGAAAGTTCGTCACGCCAGCCGAACTCGAGCACCAGATCGAGCCTTTGGGGTTTTCGTCGATAGCGGCGCGCGGCCTCTCCTTCAATCCGCTCACACGGGGCTGGCGCGTCACATCGAACCTCCGCGTCAACTACATGGAGATCTTCAAGAAGACTGACCAGACCACGGCGTGACAGCCCGCATCAGTCGAAGCCTGCCTCGTCCGAGAACCGGTTGCTCGCTTCTAGCGAAAATTCGATCATCTGTGAGGAAATAATGAATGCTCTTGTACAGCCGTTGCGTAATTACCACCAGTGGTCCGCCGAGATCGAAGGAAAGCCCTCGCGCGCCGAAGTGGAGGCAGCCTTCCGGACGATCATCCGCTGGACGGGCGACGATCCCGACCGAGACGGTTTGGTCGAAACCCCCGCCCGAGTGACCCGAGCGTTCGAGGAGTATTTTTGCGGTTATGCGCATAACCCTGAGCAAATCTTGAGTAAGACCTTTGAAGAGACGGATGGTTATGATGAAATGGTTGTGCTGAGAGGCATTCCTTTCGAGAGCCATTGCGAGCATCACATGGCGCCGATCATCGGGCGGGCTTGGGTCGCCTACCTGCCGACCAGCAGGGTTGTCGGCATTTCCAAGTTGGCGCGCGTCGTCGAGGCATTTGCAAAGCGGCTCCAAATTCAGGAAAAAATGACAGCCCAGATCGCCAACACGATCCATAACGTACTGCGACCGAATGGCGTCGGGGTTGTTATCAAAGCGAAGCATCATTGCATGGCGACACGCGGCATCCACAAGCACGACACCGACATGGTGACGAGCCGTATGCTCGGCTGCTTTCGCGACAGCTCGATGACCCGCCAGGAGTTCCTAACGATGGTGACTAGCTAGCTAGTTTGCTGTGGAGGTCGAGGGGCATGTCGGTGCGGGGATCGTTGGCGTCGAGATTGGGCATGATCAGGTCTCCTTACTTTGGAGTTGGGGGAAGTGAACCACGTTGCCGGCTCCGACGGTGGCCACGTCTTCTTGGCGGTAGCCGAAGCCTTTGATGTACGATTTGTTGGGCTGCGGCCGGGTGGTGCGGCGGTCATACTCTATCGACGGGAACGCCGCCTTCAGGAACTGCTTGAACTTCGGCAGTGACAGCTTGGCGTAGGTCTTATGATCTTTCTCCTTGGCAAACTTGAGGAATGCCTCGTGCGCATCCTCTGTATTTATGTCGCGGTCGGGGTGCACCTCCATCTTACTGTTGGCCCACTGGTGGAACAGGCTTTCCTCTTTGGCGTACTTGACGGCTGCCTTCCGCGGCTCGACCATCACCTCGCGGAATAGGCCCTCCGTGCTGTAACCCGAGACGCAGGCCTCGATCGCCCACATAAGCACTGCAGGCCCTTCCTCCTCGATGATGCGCTTAGCCAGGTTCTTGATCTCGTCCTTGGCGTTGCGGTACTCCTTGCCCTCCGCCTCGACCAGCAGCATGCGGCTTGTGAGCCCGCCTGTCTCGGGCGCGACGAAGTTCGGCTTGTGGTTGCCGACGACCGTCAGCTTGATCGTGTTGGTGAACTTCACCCGCCTGCCGAATTTGATCTCGGCCCCGAGCGCGTCTGCTGACGACACCTTGCTCATTCTGGTCTCGTCCCACTTCATACCAAGCTGGGTCTCGTCCATGAAGCCCATGCGCTTGCCAATCCAGTCAGCCATGTCGAAGCGCTTGGCGTCGCCACCGTTCTTGGACAGCGAGGATTCGTCGATGATCACTGAGTAGGTGTGGAGGATCTCAAAGACCGCCTGGACAACCTGCGATTTGCCGACGCCTGGAGGGCCACACAGGAACATGAGCGCGTGGTGGCGCATGTCGCCTGTCAGGCAGTAGGCAAACCACTGCCTCAGCGCTGGGATCACCCACTCGCGCCCCGCTGCCATGTTGTCGAGCACGCGGAGGAACAGCGGGCAGTAGCGCTCGTAGTCATTGAGAGCCGCATAGTCCGGCCCGACCAGGGTGATCTGCCTGAGCAGCAGCAGCGGGTCGTGGTCAATCAGCGCGCCTGTGCGCAGATCGACGACGCCGGCTGGTGTGTTGAGCAGGTGGTGGTGCGAGTCGAAGTCATCTTCTCCGACGATCATCGCCCCCATCTGCCGCAGGAGGGACTGCACTCCCCTGCTCATAGCATCACTCTTCAGCGACCGCGCTCGCGCTTCCCCCTGCGGCCCATTGACTGTTCGGAGGATGACATCAGACATCGCTGCCATCATCACACCCAGCGTATCTCCGAGTACGTCGGACGGTTGCCAGACGAGGCCTCCGTATTTGTACCATCGCTTGGTGTCCACGTTGTATCGCCATTCATGGCCGTGGGCAGCGACAAATGCTTTAGCGGTCTCCCATTGGGTATCATTGGGCGGAATAGGGCCGCCACCTCCTGCTGGGATAGCAGCGGTAGCTGCGCCGGTGTTGTCGCTGCCAGGAGCAGCTTGAGCTCCGCCGGCGTCAGGGGATGGGTAGGTAGGGGCATTTGCGAATAGCTCCTGTGCTTGGGTTGCTCTGGTTGTGTCGATCGCTTCGGAGAAGCCGCACGCCGCGGCCCACATGTAGACGTGCTCTGCACCGACCTGGCTGTGGGTGAACCCGATCAGCTTGGCCTCCATGGCCTCTTCCTTGTTGTCTGGGTGGCCCGCGAGCCACGGCCAGATAACTCGGGCATAGAAGTTGCGGTCGCCGCCGCACGCTGCCCACATCGCGCGCAGGAGGGTCAGCCAGGTGTCGTAGTCGGCAAGCTGCGGGTCGTTGATGTTGATCGCCTTAATGGCCTGTTCAAGCAGGTCCATGTCCTTGGCGATGTTCGGGCTCGAGAGATCGTCGACCGAGTGCGCTTGGGCGTTGTTAGCGCCGGCGCCCCCGTCGTGCTTGCCCCTGACCCGGGTGTACCCGTACTCCTCCATGACCGCGTCGAGCCGCTCGAAGAACGCGCACACCTTGGTGATGCTGATGTTCGGCAGGTCATTCTCGTGCGCTACCAGGCCACCATCTTCGGCCTCCCAATAGTGCATCGCGCCCTTGGCGTGGGGGCCCTCGATCACGACCTGCTGCCCGCTGCAGAGCAGCTCTACAAGATGCGTGGTGCCGAACGTCGTCTCGTATGCGTGCGCCCGCTTGCCGATGGGAGGCGTGTGATCCTCGTGCTCGTAGAACAGCACGCAGCGGTCGGTGCCGTCGCGCCGGCGGACGACAGGCGACTTGCCGAGCACCTCACCTGCCACGGACCGGATCAGGTCAGCAGCAAACCCGGCGTCGGGGCTGGCATCGTTGATGTCGATGTCGAGCACGGGGAACTTGATCGTGTTCATGCCCGCCGCGATGGTGCCGGCCAGGGCCTGATACTCCTGGAAGCGATCGATCTGCTTCTCTGTCGCGCGCCTATTCGTCCACCCGTGCAGCCCGGCCCATGTCCCATCATGGGGATGGTACTGCCCTGGGATCTTGCCCAGCTGGCCGGCTGTTATACCGCTGCCCTCCGATAGCTCGGCGCCGGCGGGGATGATCGGGTGGATGTACTCCTGAAATCGCGTCCCCTTAAATTTCGCGAAGTCGGTCGGGACGATTGGATGCTCTGTCATCACGAAGCCTCCCCAACCGAGTGATCTGCTGTTCGTCGTCGCTCCCACTCGAGGATTGCTGGGAGCCACCAAAAATTTCGCCCATTCCGTCCCAATTTGACGGGCTGGGGGAAAGCGACCTGGGGGTCGCGCTGCCAGCGCCAGATGGTCATATCAGATACGGGAAGCAGCTTACGAAGCTCGCGGCGACTGAAATACCGCTGCTGCTCGCTTCGACCCTCTCTGGCTAGGTCATCTAAAGTCAGCTGAGAAACAAGAGGGCGTGGGACGTCAACCGTCAAAGGCCGAGTTACCAGCCCAGAATTGATCTGCTTCATGGATTACTCCGATCGAGATGTGTGTTAGGGGGTACGATCGGATATAAGGCAGGCGGATCAGTCTCTCATCAGTCTCTCATTTAATAACCCCCAATAACCTCAATAACTAGGTTTCTGGAACGGATTTGCGCTTGTATACCATGTCGACAATCCGCTGAATCGTGCTCGGTGACGGGACATCATCTCCCCAAGATGAGGCATGATACTTACATAATTCCTGGACAAGATCCCGTTTGTGTTCTGGTAGGCCATCTATGCCGTTTGCTATTCTGATAATCTCGATCAGGAGATCGTCAGCATATTTTCTCGGAGCTCCTCCCGGATCTTTTGGAAGCGAGCTGTCGTTAGGGCCCCTTGGCTTCGTCGAAGACGCAGGTTTTTCGGTCTCCGCCTCGGCAGGCGGGAGTATCTCGTCTATGTCCGCCCTGCGCACTCTTAACTCCGAATACCCATGAGGCTCAAAAATCTCAGGCCCATCAATCGTCAGGACATTTTGATCCCAGTTCACTACAACGTAAGTACCACTCTGTTGTAAATCTTCGCTTCTGTCGGAAGATGGTGCTGCAAAGATCGCCGCAATTGACACAACCTGCTCTGCGTCATCTGGAATTTCTGTAGAAGGCGAAACCTGCAACTCGCGGTGTTCTGTCGATTTGCGCAGTCGATACGGATCCCACATATACGCATTGATAACTATCCAGTCTACCTTATCCGGATAGTCTGGTTCTTCGGGCCCGGGTATGCTCCATGATTTTCCTTGAACTTCCAACACCCCGCGGTAAGCCCAGTCGAGCAGCGCCTCGCGAGCTTTGCACAATGTAGAATCGGCAAGGGTATTCTTTTGCGGCTCTTCCTTCCCCAACCGTTCGGCAACTGTCAAAGCTGCCTCGTTCAGCCATAGCCGGCGCAGCGTCACCGCCATCCCAATACCTTCCCGACGTGTCCGGTGCCCCAAAAGAGGGCTCGCATTGGAGCTCTACTGGGCGGGGTCCCTCATTATCGAGGGACGGTCTATCCCTGATTTCGTCAATAACAGGTCAATGCGCCGCTATTTGCTGGGCGGCAATCAGGATCGGCGGGCAGGATGAGAAAGTGTCGCCGGAAGAGCGTTCCAGGCCTGCGGCCGGTCGCCATTTTCGACGAGATCCGGCGCCGTCATCCCGAGATCGGTGCTGGCGTCCGCCGCACGCTGGAGCGGCGCATCCGCACCTGGCGCGCCGAATGAGGCGAGCGCCTCCGGCTCGCCATGCTGCAGGCGGGCTTTGCAGTCGTGCTGGCCGGGCGGCGGCGCGGCATGCTCGATGAAACCGCCGCACTTGGGAAGGCGCCGCCGCCACGCACCCTGGTCGTGCCGAACCGACGTCTCCGATCCCGCCTCGATCGCGGCTCTCTTCGCTGCCGTCAAACAGGCCTATTCGCGTGCGGCTTTACGACGACCGGCTCGAATGCTTCCTCGGCGCGACACCGCTGATGACGCTGCGCCGCGGGCGGCCTTATTCCAGTGGCAAGCACGGCCATATCCATGCCTTGCGCCGCAAGCCGGCGGCCTTGCTCAATCTGGTCTATCGCGAACAGCTCTTCCCGCGCCGCGCTTACCAACGCGCCTTCGAAGGGCTGCTGGCCAGTGACAGCGAGAAGCAGGCGTGCCGCACCATGGTCGGGCTGTTAGCGCTCGCTCATGATCGCGCCTGCGAGGCCGAACTCGCCGCAATCATTGAGGCCGATCTCGACGCCGGCAGGTTGCCCGATCTTGATGCGCTGTACCGACGCTTTGCCCCTGATGCCTCCGCCATTCCCGACATCACTGTCGAGCTGGTGCCGCGTCATCTCTACGACGAGCTCGGCACCGTCCGTGCGGGCAGCGCGGCATGAAGACGATCAATGCCATCGATGCTGCCCGCGTCGAGCTGCTCCTGGCCGAGCTGCGGCTTCCCGCCGTCAAGCTGGTCTGGGCCGATCTCGCCGCCCAGGCCGACAAGGAAGGCTGGCCGGCGGCGCGTTTTCTGGCCGCGCTGGCTGAACATGAGATGGCCGAGCGCGGACGGCGCCGTATCGAACGTCATCTCGCCGAAGCCAGGCTACCGCCGGGCAAGACACTAGACGCCTTCGACTTTGAAGCCGTTCCCGTGGTCAGCAAGGCCCAAGTCATGGCGCTGGCCGCCGGCGACAGCTGGCTCGAAAAGGCCGCATCGGAGACAAGCCACAGGAGCGGCGACACGATGGCCTGCGGCTGGATCATCTTGGCGCGATCGAAGCCCGATTCGGACACCATAGGCGTGTTCGTTATCCCGCCCGGGACCAGGACGTTACGTTAACGGTCCTCCGGTGGAGATCCTTTGCCATGATCGCGCTGAGCGCCTCGAGTGCGGCCTTGGACGGTCCGTAGGTCGGGGAGCCGGCGTTCAACATCGTGCCCACCCGCTGCGAGCAGGCCGTGTGTCATGGCCCCGCCGACGCCGCCTGCCGCACCGGCCAGGATCGCCACTCTTTGGGGTTTCAATCATGGCGTGGTTCCACCCGTGGGCTAGGAGAGAGAGGGGTGGGAGTGAGGGAAGAGAGAGCGGACAACAAGGACGGGGTGCCCCAAGCCCCGCTTGAGTTGATGCGTGAAGCCTGGAGCGGCAGACGTTCGAACCCCATGTGCTACCCAAAGCGCTACCCAAGCAGCCTTTTTGGGTTATTCTTGTGAGGGATTATTGTATAAGTAATTGATTTATATGGCGACCCCGGCAGGATTCGAACCTGCGACCACTCGCTTAGAAGGCGAGTGCTCTATCCAGCTGAGCTACGGGGTCATCGGTTCCGTTTTTCTCGGGCGGCGCGGCGCGGTGGATCAGCTGCGAATGCGGTCGTACCGGAAATTGTCCGCATAGCTCTTCGGCTTCTCAGTGCTGTCGTGCGGCGGGATGACCGCGTAGTCGAGGCCGTTTTTGGTCGCGAAGGCGACCGCCTCCTCCATCGTCTCGAAATGCAGCCGCACCTCGTTCAACGTATCTTCGGCGCGGGCCCACCCCATCAGCGCTTCGGGCTGGCGGCGGCTCGCCGGTTCATAGGCGAGCACCCACTTTCGGGTTCGCGCTCCAGATTGCATCGCTGTCTTTGCCGGCCTGGAAATTTGTGCCCGCGCCATCGATGTGCTTCCCGATCCGGTCAAACCGTCGCCGAAGGTCGTCCCCGAAGTGGTCGGGGCGAGAGGATTCGAACCTCCGACATCCTGCTCCCAAAGCAGGTGCTCCACCAGGCTGAGCTACGCCCCGAACCAAGGCTGGCGCCGTTCTAAACGTTTTGCGATCATCGAGCAAGGTCGGCCCGCCTCGAGGGCTGGCGCCGTCAGGCCGCTTCGCGCAGATACTCGGAATTTTGACGCCTCTGCGGACGGCCGAGGGGTATCTCGGAGCCCTCCCTCATATCCATCAAACGACGCAGCATTTCACGGCCGCACGACAGCCGAGAGCGGACGGTGCCGACAGGAATGTCGAGCACCACGGCGACCTCCTCGTAGCGCATCCCCTCGAGACCGACGAGCAGGATAACCTGACGCTGCTCTTCCGGAAGAAGCCTGATCACTCGTTCGAGGTCGCGCAATTGCAGAGAGGCGCCGGCCCTTGCCGCCATCATCAGCACCGGGGCAACGTCCTCCACCGCGACGGTGACACCCTCGCGCACCGAGTGGCGGACCTCGTTTACATTCTGATTATGCAAGATCGTGAACAGCCAGGCACGCAGATCGCTGCCCGGCTCCCAAAGATGCTCTTTGGCAATGGCGCGGACCAGGCAGTTTTGCACGAGATCGTCGGCCCGCACCGCATTCCGAGTGAGGGCCCGAGCGTAGCGCCGCAGCCGGGGGATTTCGTCTTGCAAAAGCCGGGCAAAATCGCTCATCGACATCACCTTCGTGGGTTTAAGCCTCAGCCGGCAGAGGCGGTTCGATTGAAGGTGAATATAGCGCGGGGCTGTAACCCTTTCGTGGCACCCCATGGCTGCCCAGTGAAACGTTGTTATTATTTGTAACGGTTTAACCCGAACCGCAATCCGGCAGCCCATGGGGTGATATAGGCGGCAACGATCCTGTGATTGACCCGCTCTGCCTCGCCACCTTATCCTTGCTGAGCCGCAACGAGCCCGTAGCTCAGCCGGTAGAGCAACTGACTTTTAATCAGTAGGTCTCGGGTTCGAATCCCGACGGGCTCACCATATCTATGTACTTGCTGTGAAATTCCTGACCTGAATCCCCGCGCAACGGGCGGACTGCCAGAATTTGATCGCACCCGGTGATCTCGCCTTGCGCCGCTACCAAATTCCTGTCCCGTGAACCCGTCCCATCTGTTCCATCCCGCGGTCGCCGAGTGGTTTGACCGCAGCTTTGCCGCGCCAACCGCCGCGCAGGCCGAGGCATGGCCGGAGATCCAAGCCCGCCGCCATACCTTGATCGCCGCACCGACCGGGTCCGGCAAGACGCTCGCCGCGTTTCTGGCGGCGATCGACGCCCTGGTTCGCCAGGGTTTGGACGGCGGCCTCGCGGACGAGACGCAGATCGTCTACGTCTCGCCGCTGAAGGCGCTGTCCAACGACATTCAGCGCAACCTTGAAGCCCCGCTCGCCGGCATCCGCGACGCCCTGAAGGGGCAAGGGCTGCCGGACGTCGACATCCGCACCTGGGTGCGCACCGGCGACACAGCGCCGGGGGAGCGGGAGCGCATGCGCCGGTCGCCGCCGCATATTGTCGTGACGACGCCGGAGTCGCTGTACATCCTGCTCGGTTCCGAATCCGGCCGCAAAATGCTGGCGACGACGCGGACTGTAATCGTCGACGAAATTCATGCGGTGGCGCCGAACAAGCGCGGCTCGCATCTGGCGATCTCGCTCGAGCGCCTGGCCGCCCTGTGCGGCGGTCGTTTGCTGCGCATCGGCCTCTCGGCGACACAGAAGCCGATCGAAGCGATGGCCCGGTTCCTGGCCGGGCCTTCGGCCGAATTCCGGATCATTGACACCGGCCATCGCCGGGCGCGCGACCTCGCCCTCGAAGTTCCATCCTCGCCGCTCGAAGCGGTAATGTCCGGCGAGGTCTGGCAGCAGGTTTACGACCGGCTCGCCGAGCTGATCGAAGGGCATCGCACAACTCTGGTCTTCGTCAACACCCGTCGCCTCGCCGAGCGGGTGACACGGCAGCTGTCGGAACGGCTCGGCGCCGAGCGGGTGACCGCGCATCACGGCAGCCTCGCCAAGGAGCAGCGCTTTGACGCCGAACAGCGGCTGAAAGCCGGTGCGCTGAAAGCGCTGGTCGCGACCGCATCGCTCGAGCTCGGCATTGATATCGGCGATGTCGACCTGGTGTGTCAGCTCGGCTCGCCGCGCTCGATCGCGAGCTTGCTGCAGCGCGTCGGGCGCTCGGGGCATGCCGTCGCCGGCACCCCGAAGGGCCGCCTCTTCCCGCTGTCGCGCGACGAACTCGTCGAATGCGCGGCACTCATCGACAGCGTCCGCCGCGGCGAGCTCGACCGGCTGGTCATCCCGGAGCAGCCGCTCGATGTGCTCGCGCAGCAGATCGTCGCGGAAGTGGCGGCGCAAGAATGGAACGCGGACGAGCTCTACGCGCTGATCCGCCGCGCTTGGCCCTACCGCGCGTTGCCGCGCGAGGATTTCACCGCGCTGGTGGCGATGCTGGCCGACGGGTTCAGCACCCGCCGCGGCCGACGGGGGGCGCTCATCCATTACGATGCGGTGAACCAGAAGCTGCGCGGCCGGCGCGGCGCTCGGCTTACCGCGCTGACCTCGGGCGGCACGATCCCGGACAATGCCGACTATCAGGTCCTGCTCGAGCCCGAAAACCAGATCATCGGCACGGTCAACGAGGATTTCGCGGTCGAGAGCATGGTCGGCGACATCTTCCAGCTCGGCAACGCCGCTTACCGCGTGATGCGGGTCGAGCGCGGCACCTTGCGCGTCGAGGAAGCTCCGGGCATGGCGCCGAACATTCCGTTCTGGCTCGGCGAGGCGCCGGGCCGCACCGACGAGCTGTCGCACTCGGTTTCGCGGCTGCGCGCAGAGGTCGCCGCCCGCCTGCCGGCCGACGAAAACACGCTGGAGTGGCTGGTCGAGGAGGTCGGCGTCGCCCGATCCGCCGCCGAGCAGCTGGTCGAGTACCTGGCCGCGGGTCACGCCGCTCTGGGAGTTCTGCCGACCCTCGACACGCTCGTCATAGAGCGGTTTTTCGACGAAGTCGGCGGCATGCAGCTGGTCATCCATTCGCCCTATGGCAGCCGCCTCAACCGCGCGTGGGGGCTGGCGCTGCGCAAGCGGTTTTGCCGCAAATTCAATTTCGAGCTGCAGGCAGCGGCGACCGAGGACAACATCGTGCTGTCGCTGACCCGGGCGCACAGCTTCGACCTCGCCGACGTCCCGCGCTACCTGCATTCGGCCAGCATCAGGCGGCTCTTGATCGAGGCGCTGCTCGATGCGCCGATGTTCATCACCCGCTGGCGCTGGGTGGCCGGGGTATCACTCGCGCTGCCCCGGTTCCGGGGCGGGAAGAAAGTGCCGCCGCAGCTCGCCCGCATGGCGGCCGAGGATCTGATCGCAGCGATCTTTCCCGACCAGGTGGCTTGCGCCGAAAACTTGGTCGGCGAGCGCGAGATCCCGGAGCACCCGCTAATTCGCCAGACCATTACCGACTGCCTCGGCGAGGCGATGGACATCGACGGCCTCGAGAGGCTGCTCGCGAGGCTCGAAGCCGGCGAAATTCGCGTCGTCTCTCGTGATCTGACCGAGCCCTCCCCTCTCGCCATCGAGGTGCTGTCGGCTCGACCCTACGCCTATCTCGACGATGCCCCGCTCGAAGAACGCCGTACGCAAGCGGTGATGAGCCGCCGCTGGCTCGCGCCCGAGGCGGCGGGCGACATCGGCCGGCTCGACCCCGAAGCCATCGCGCGGGTGCGCAGCGAGGCGTGGCCCGACCCGGCGAACGCCGATGAGTTGCATGACGCGCTGGTCTGGTTCGGTTTTCTCAGCGCCGAAGAAGCGCAGCCGGCCTGGAGCGACTGGTTCGCCCAGCTTGGCCGCAAAAGGAGAGTGGCGCTATTCTCCGCGCCTGGCCGTTCTTTCGTCACCCCCGCGGAAGCGGGGGTCCAGGGGCCTCTGGATTCCCGCGTTCGCGGGAATGACGGCAAGGAGATGATGGGCGCGGCCTTATGGGTCGCGGCCGAACGGTTGCCGCAGCTTCAGGCTTTGTGGCCGGAAGCGGAAATCGATCCGCCAATCTCTGCGCCGGAGCCCTACGCCGAGCGCGAATGGCCGCGCGAGGAGGCGCTGATCGAAATCCTCCGCGGGAGACTCGAGGGGCTGGGGCCGGTCACCGAGGCCGGTCTCGCCGCATCGCTCGGGATCGAGCCAAGGGAAATCTCGGCGGCGCTCACCGCGCTCGAAACCGAAGGCTTTGCGATGCGCGGGCGTTTCACGCCCGGCGCAGGAACCGAGGAATGGTGCGAACGCCGGCTGCTCGCGCGGATTCACCGCTACACGGTGGGTCGCTTGCGCGCCGAGATCCAGCCGGTCGCCGCCCGCGACTTCCTGCGTTTTCTGCTTGGCTGGCAGCGGGTGACGCCGGATACCCGGATGGAAGGGCCGGACGCCCTCGAAATATTGGTCCGCCAACTCGAAGGTTTCGAGGCGGCAGCGGGGGCTTGGGAGACCGAGATCCTGCCGGCGCGGCTCGATTCATACGAGCCTTCCTGGCTGGATGATCAATGTCTTGCCGGACGAATCGCCTGGGCCCGCCTGAGGCCGCGCAACGGCGGCGAGCGCAGCGCGACGCCGGTGCGGACGACCCCGATTACCCTGCTGGCACGTCGCCACGCGGGGCTCTGGGCGTCGCTGTCGCCGATCGAACAGCCGGTCCGCCCCAGTTCCCGCGCGCAGTCCGTCGTCGACTTCATTCGCCAATACGGCGCATCGTTCTTCGACGAGCTGGTCGAAGGCACCGGTCTGTTGCGTCCGCAGGTCGAAGAGGCGCTCGGCGAGCTAGTGGCGCTCGGCGTCGTCACTTCCGACAGCTTTGGCGGGCTGCGCGCGTTGCTGCGCAAACCCGCCGGCGGAAGGCGTCGGAGGCAAGCGACGATGTTCGGCATGGAGGGCGCCGGCCGCTGGGCGCTTGCTCGCCGCGGCCAGCCCCGGCGGGAAGCCGGACCGGAGGCGATCGAGCACCTCGCACGGACATTACTGCTGCGCTACGGGGTCGTGTTCTGGCGCGTGCTCGAACGCGAGGCACCGTGGCTGCCGCCGTGGCGCGACCTGCTGCGCGTCTACCGCCGGCTCGAGGCACGCGGCGAGATCCGCGGTGGCCGGTTTGTCGCCGGCTTCTCCGGCGAGCAATTTGCGCTGCCTGACGCGGTCGGCATGCTGCGCGAGATCCGCCGAAAGCCGCCATCGGGTATCTGGGTCTCGCTCTCCGGCGCCGACCCGCTGAACCTTGCCGGCGTTCTGACCCCCGGGCCAAAGCTCGCCGCCCTGACCGGCAACCGCCTTCTCTATCGCGACGGTCTGCCCGTCGCGCTGTTTGGTGGCGGCGAGGTGCAGTTTCTCGAAACCTTCGACCCGGCCAGCCAATGGGAGGCCCGCAAAGCCCTGTTGCGCGGCGCCGTCCCGCCCGCCCTCGTCGCGCTGTCCTGACCCGGACGCCCGAGCGTCCCGACTGCCGTCAAAAATGCGTCTCACGGGTTTTCATTTTCGTCGTGACATACAGATTTGTGACAGCGCTGCGGCGGCGCGGGTGGTGATAAACGAGATTGCTTCCTGCCGGGGCTTGGGGGATACGCCCGCACCGGAGGGTGGGCCGCGCAGCGCTTTTAATTTAATCTAGTACCTGGTTGCATAAGTCAGCGTATGTAATCCCAGCCTTTTCGTCATGCCCGCGAAAGCGGGGATCCAGGGCCGAATGGCTCTAGCAGTTGTCCTGGACCCCCGCTTGCGCGGGGGTGACGATAACCCGACGAGATGCGGCTCCACACATTCGCCAATTTATGCAACGAGGTACTAGGCTGGCCGCAATCATCCGCAACCAGGTTTCGATCCGATCCTGAATGGCGCGGTGCACGTCCTGTTGCTTGACTGCGCCGCTCTTCGGAACTTTGCACGGATGGTCGCTGCCTCCGATGCAAACAGATCGGCGGAGGGCTCTCGTTAGCGGGCAATGTGTTATTGCGGATTTTGTCGGATGGCTACTATGGTTCTCACGTCGTGGAGAGGATAACTCACGTAGGTTCTAATCGCGCGCCTCATCAGATCGGCGTCGAGTGGCGGCGCCAGGTCCCGCTCGGCGCTCAGGCCGAATGGAAGCCGCCGGCGAACCGGCCCGATCCGGTTGAGCTCCTGATCAGGCAGGGCGAGAGCCGGATCCAGGAGCTGCTCCCGCTGCGCTACGCGCGGATGAAGGCTGACCCGTTTGCCTTCCTACGCGGCGCCGCGGCGATCATGGCGGCCGACCTCGCCTCCGCTCCGGCCACCGGCCTGCGCTTGCAGTCATGCGGAGATTGTCACCTCGCCAATTTTGGTGCCTATGCGACGCCCGAAGGCACGCCGGTCTTCGACATCAATGATTTCGACGAGACATTGCCGGCCCCTTTCGAGTGGGATTTGAAGCGCCTGGCTGCGAGTCTTGTCGTCGCCGGGCGGGTCGCGCAGATGCCGGAGCAGCAATGCCGGCGTCTTGCCCGCACGGCGGCGCGCAGTTATCGCAAGCACTTGGCGGATTTGACCGGACTTCCGCCGATCGAGGCCTGGAGCACGCGTATCGATCTAACCGCCGCGATCGCCGACATCGATTGCGCCAAGATCCGCCGCGAGCTGCAGAAGCGTCTCGCTGCCGTGCTGGCGGCGGGAGCAGAGCATTTTGGCCTGGTCGAAGCGAAAAACGGCGGATGGCGGATCAAGGACAAGCCGCCCCTGGTGCGCCATCTGAGCAAGCATGAGCTGCACGCGCGCAAGGCGTTCGCGTCTTATGCCGAGACGCTGCAGGAGGATCGGCGCGTGCTGCTGCAGCGCTACCATTTGCGCGACATCGCCTTCAAGATCGTCGGGGTCGGCAGTGTCGGCACGTACTGCGCTATTGCGCTGTTCATCTCGGATGGCGGCGCGCCGCTGTTGCTGCAGATAAAGGAGGCGCAGGAATCGGTTCTTGCCCCGTTTGCCGGCGCCTCGAATTACGCCAATCACGGTGAGCGGGTGGTCGTCGGGCAACGCATGCTGCAGGCGGCAACCGACATCTTCCTCGGTTGGCCGCAGCTTCCTCTGGACGGGCGCTATTTCTATGTCCGGCGGCTAAAGGATTCGCGGCTCGCCAGTATTGGAGCCCAGCTCGCAGCCGAGCTGCCATTCTATGCCGTTTTGTGCGGCCGCACCCTGGCGCGCGCCCATGCGCGCGCCGGTGATGCCGCGGCGCTCTCGGGCTATATCGGCGACGGACCCGAATTCTCCAAAGCGATAGCGGAATTCGCCATGGCCTACGCCGATCAGACGGAGCGCGATTGGCGCGCTCTCGAGGAGGCGATCAAGGAAGGACGGATCAGCACAGCTGCACCCGGTTAGCTCGGCTCGCCACTCCGCGGAGCCCGCTTCCCCCGTCGGTGCGAAGCTGGCATCTCCGCACGCGGTTTGCGCGAGCTATCGATTCACTGACCCCCTCAGAACTCGCCGCTGCGGTAAGCCTCATCGAGACGCGTTGAATCCTCCGGCGAGGGTTGCTCCCAGGCGGCGCCGCGGTGGCGCAGCGCGCCGGTGAAGTTCGGCGGCCGCTTTTCGTTGAACGCGTGGCGGCCTTCCTCGCCGTCGATCGTAGTCTGGATCAGCAGGGAGTTGATCAGGTTCTGGACGTGCCAGGCCTGGTCGGTCGGCAAGTCGCCGAAGCGGACCACGAACTCTTTCATCATGCGCACCGCGACCGGCGGCAGGGTGACGATATGACGGGCGATCGTTTCCGCCCGCTCCATCAGTTGACCATGCGGGACGACTTCATTGATCAGACCGATGCGCAGGGCCTCGTCGGCGTCAAACGGCTCGTCGGTCAACAGGATCTTCATCGCGTCGATGTAGCGAAGCTGGCGGATCAAGAGGCTCGCGCCCGGACCGTGACCTAGCCAACCCTGCGTAAGGAGCGCGAATTTGAACCGGGCGTGCTCGCGGCTCGCAATGCGGATATCGCTCGACGACAGCAGAATATAGAGCCCCGCGCCCGCCGCCCAACCGTTGACCGCTGCAATGACCGGCTTCCACACCCGCGGGTAATGGTCGCCCATCCGCCCGTCGACCCCGGTTTTTTGGCCGTGCACCGTGCCGGCAAGCGGCCAGAAGATGCGCTGGGTGCGCAGATATTCGCGTTCCTCCTCGGTGATGTCTGGGCGCGGCGCCAGATTGTGCCCGCCGCAGAAATGCCGGTCACCGGTACCGGTCAGGATCGCGCAGCGGATGTCGCGATCCTCCCAGAGGTCGATCCAGGCCGCGGAAATAGCGTCCGAAGTTGGCTTGTCGAGAATGTTCGCCTTTTCTGGGTTGTTCAGCGTGATGTAGGCGATCCCGTCACGCTTTTCGTAATCGATGGCCAAACCGCTCTCCCTTTTTCCGATCACCGGCACATCCGATGTAGAATTGCACTTGCGGAGGGCGCATGGAAGCCGTCGTGGTGGATACCAATGTGTTCGTGGCGGCGGGCTTCAACCCGGCAAGCGCGTCGGCGGGCATTCTCGCAAGAATCCGCGAGGGGCGTTTCAAGCTGATCT
>Ga0209656_10000933_pt1 | contig 18847 bp, 19 predicted proteins | sample BogFormECP12_OM2_FD_188239 | JGI IMG/M metagenome (GOLD analysis project Ga0209656, IMG submission 188239) | Bog forest soil microbial communities from Calvert Island, British Columbia, Canada - ECP12_OM2 (SPAdes) (version 2) | ecosystem: Environmental > Aquatic > Freshwater > Wetlands > Bog ... | reverse complement strand
CCGGTGGTCAATTTCGGCTTCCCCGGGTGCTATGACCAGGGTGGCTCCGCCTGCGCGGGCACCCGCCCGCCGCTCGCGACGTTCGCCGCGCACGCGACGCCCACCGCGGTCGCCGTCAAGGGCGACGTTGCCTTCGTCGTCGAGAACGGCTCCTCGTTCCTGCAGAACCCGAGCGGGAGCGACATCCAGCGCGTCGACCTGCGTACCGGCCGGCACACCGTCTTCTGGCGCTCGCCGGTCAAGCATGATCCTGTCGGCGCGGTCATCGGCCCGGACGGAAACCTCTACGTAACGCTCTTCGCGAGCGGTGAGATCGTACGGTTCACAGTGTGATCAGGGCGCGGGCATCGGAAGTTCGACGGTGAGGCAGGTACCTTCGCCGGGAGGGCTTTCCACGGTCAGCGTTCCGCCGGCCGCCTCGACGCGGTCTTTGAGCCCGATGAGGCCGGAGCCGCCGGCCGGATCGGCTCCCCCGACACCGTCGTCACTGATCGACAGCCGGACGTCGCCGTCGGCCGCAGTAAGGGTGACGTGCACGGCGGAAGCCCGCGAATGCTTGGCCGCGTTCGTCAGAGCCTCGGAGGCGACGTAGTACGCGGTCACCTCGATGCGCTCGGGGAGCCGGTCATGTGCCTGAAGGTCAAGCGCGACGGGGATCGGGGAACGGAGAGCGATGCCCTTCAGAGCGGGCGCGAGACCGCTAGTGGAGAGGATGACCGGGTGCAGGCCGCGAGCGAGCTCGCGCAGCTCATCGTAGGCGCGCTCGGTGCTCACGACCGCCTCTTCGATCAGCCCGGCGACATCTTCGGAACCACTGTTTACCGATTGCAGGGCCCGCTTGAGCGTGAGATTCGTCAGCACGAGCCGGTGCTGGGCGCCGTCGTGCAGATCGCGCTCGACTCGCCGGCGCGTCTCGTCAGCCGTCGCCACGATCCGCCGACGCGACGTTGCCAGCTCCTCAACGAGCATTCGGGCATCGGTGACGTCGCGTGCCGCCGCGTAGATGCGACCTCGCTCGACCATCGGTCGCGCGCTCCATTCGAGCCAGCGAGTCTCGCCGTCGAACCGGACGTAGCGGCGCTCGAATCGCTCCGCCCCGTGCCCCGTTCGCAGCCTGGCAATCGTCGCCTCCATCGCCCGGCGATCGTCCGGATGGATGAACTCCAGAAGGGGACGCGACAGCAGCTCGGCCGCCTCGTAGCCGAATGTGTGCTCGAATGCCGGGTTCACGCGCTTCAGGTAGCCGTCGACGCCGAGGATGCACAGCAGGTCGAGCGAGAGGTCATAGACGTCGTCGATCTCCCGCTCGGCGCGGCGGCGCCGCAGCATCCCGCGGCCCACCAGATACACGATGAGCGCGGTCGTGAGCGGCCACGAGAAGGCAAGCACCGGCAGCGCCTCCTGCACCGCAGTGGGCGGAACCGGGGCGACGTCGACTCGCCAGGCCTGGGTGAGCGCGTCGAAGGTCACGTCGGCGGCGGGCACCGCGTCAAACGTGCCGGCCAGAGGGCGACCGTCCTGGCTGATGGCGATTTGATTCGAATTACCGCCCAGCGACGAATTGAGCCAGCCCGCGGGCACGAACACGACGAGGAAGCCGTTGCTTCCTTCGCCTTGTCCGAACTGCGCCTCCTGCACCACGAAGAAGCCGCGTTGCCCGGCGACCGTCCCGGCCGGTGTCGCGGTCCCGGCGAAGACCGACAGCGGGTTCCGCAACGTTGCCGCCAGGGCCGGCAGGCCGGAGACGTCGACGCCAGGACGAAATGGCAGCCCGGTCACGAACGTCGCCGGCAGGTAGGTAGCGGCAGCCCCGGCGGGCCGCGTCCCGGGCAGCCGCGTGATCGGCGCCCCGATGCGCCGCTCGTATGCGCGGCGTCCACTGCTGGTCACCTGCTCCACCCACATCGCCTGCGTGAGTCCGACCGTTGTGGCGGCACTGCCCTCCAGCGCCGCGAAGCGGCCTGCGTTCCGCACGGGTTCGCCCTTGAGTACGCTGGCCAGTCCGGTGCTGAACGTCTCGGCCTGCTGGAGCAGTCCGAGAACCTGCTCGGCGTCGCTATCGGCCGACCGGTGGGCAGCCGCGCCGCGATCGGCGTCCACCAGGCGGGTGGTGACGACAAAGCCGGCCACGCTCAACAAGAGGATGAAGAGCGACACCGCGACACCGGCCGTCGTCATGGTGCGGAGCCGGCGCCGCCATTCCCGTCTCACGCGGTGCATTATTGGACAATATGAGCACCCGGCCTTCATGGCGTCAAGGTCCAGGCGCCGCGCCGGGGCGGGAAACCGGTCGGCCGTCCCCGGCGCCCGTCCGCGCGTCGCAGGCGGCTCGACGCAGGATCCGGGTGGTCGTGCCCGCGCTGCTGGCGGCCCTGGTCGTCGCCGCGTCCGGATGCACCGGCCATCCCGCCGCACAGGGCGCCTCCGATCCGGCCGTCCAGCGGGCGCTGGCCGTCGTCGCTCGCGCTCTGAATACGACCGGTGACTACCGCGGGCCGCCGGCCGGGCCGCCTGCGCAGCGTCCAGGCCTGGTCGTCTTCGTGGCCGCCGATCTCACCAACGGCGGCATCGCTGGGGTGGCGCAAGGCGTTGAGCAGGCGGCACGTGCGATCGGCTGGCCGTTGCGCATCCTCGACGGCCAGGGGACCGTCCAGGGGCAGACCGCCGCCCTCGGCCTCGCGCTGGCCCTCAGGCCGGCCAGCATCATCCTGGGCGGATTTAATGCCGCCGGGCAGCAGGCGGCACTGCGAAAGGCACAGGCGCAGGGCATTCCCGTGGTCGGCTGGCACTCCGCGGTCCGGCCGGGCCCGGATCCGAACGCGGGCCTGTTCACCAACGTGACGACGAACCCCGCCGAGGTCGCTCTCCTGGCCGCCAGCTATGTCATCGCGAACTCCGGCGGCACGGCCGGCGTGGTCATCTTCACGGACTCGGAGTACGCGATCGCAACCTACAAGGCCGACGTGATGGCGTCGACGCTCAAGGAGTGCCGGCGCTGCTCGGTGCTCCAGGTCATCGACGCGCCGATCGCCGGCGCGCAAATCAACGTGCCCGCCGTGGTCAATTCGCTCTTGCAGACCTACGGAAAGCGCTTCACCTATCTCCTGGCTGTCAACGGCGCATACATCACCGGCGCGCGCGTCGCTCTCTTCGGTGCCGGCGTGCAGGGCGATCAACCACCGTTCTCGGTCGCGGCAGGCGACGGCGACGCGTCCGAGTTCGCGCGGATCCGGGCAGGCGACTACCAGCAGGCGACGGTCGCCGAGCCGCTGTACCTGCAAGGCTGGCAGCTCATCGATGAGATCAACCGGGCCCGAGCCGGGCAGCCGCCGTCCGGTTACGTCGCTCCCCCCCACCTCGTCACGCATGCCGACGTGCCCAGCGGCGCGGTATTCGATCCGCCCAGCGGCTACCGCGAGAATTACCTCCGCATCTGGCGTGGCTGAGCAGACCCTTGGCGCCACCTCGCCCAAGGGTCGCGTGGCATCCGGGGGCCTCGAAGGTCCTCCAGCCGGGTGGCAGCCGGTGCGTAGCGGCAAGACGATGACGGTGATCATGTCCACCGCTGCCGGCCGCGGTCGGCTGGCGGGGTCGTCAGGTCACCGCGCCAGCCAGCAGCAAGATCGCGCTGGCGGAGAAGATCGGAGCGCAGACTGGGCGAGGAGATATTGCCGACCCCAGTTGAGCCGCGGCGGATTCTGCGGCAGTCCCGCAGGATCAGGACCGGGCAGTGGTCCCGCCGCGCGCAGGGCAGTTAAGCTGAACCTTGCCGTGAATGGGGCGGCGGCGACCGCGGGGAGGCCGTGATGCACCCTAGTGAGGACTCGGCGCTGCAGCAGCCGTCTGGCCAGGTTGTGGTTGTCGATGCCGACGGGCTTCCCGCGTTGTTCGAGGCGCTGCGCGGCCGGGGTTATACGGTAGTCGGCCCGACCGTCCGGGACGGCGCGATCGTGGTGGCAGAGCTAGCCTCGGTCGCTGAGCTGCCGTTCGGGTGGGGGGTGGAAACCGAAGCGGGACGATACCGGCTGCGGGAACGGGCCGATACCGCCGCGTTCGGGCACTCCGCAGGCCCGCAGTCCTGGAAGACCGTGCTGCATCCCGCGCGAGCGAGGCTGTGGTCGGCTGATCGGGCGACCGGCGGCGTGGTAGCGGGTGAGGCCGCGGAACCGCCAAGGTACGCCTTGCTCGGCGTGCGCCCGTGTGATGTGCGCGCGGTCGGCATCCTGGACCAGGTGCTGACCGGCGGCCGGCATGCCGATCCTGTCTACCGTGGGCGGCGCGATGGCGCGTTCATCATCGCGGTCGAGTGCACGGAGCCGGGCGCGACGTGCTTCTGCACGTCGATGGGCTGCGGTCCCGGTGCCGAGTCCGGGTTCGACCTGGCCATGACGGAGCTGGCCGACGCCGAGGGGCATCGCTTCGTCGTACGGGCCGGCACGCCGGCCGGCGCCGATGTGCTGGCGGACGTGCCGAGCCGGGCAGCCGACGAGGCGACGATCCGGCGCGCCAGCACGGCGGTGGACGAGGCGGCTGATCACATGGGCCGCACCATGCCAGCCCAGGGCCTGCCGCAGCTGCTGGCCGACAGCCGCGAGTCCCCGCACTGGGACGACGTCGCCTCCCGCTGCCTGACGTGCGGCAACTGCACCATGGTCTGCCCCACTTGTTTCTGCACGACAACCGAGGACGTGACCGACCTGACCGGCGATCATGCCGAGCGGTGGCGGGTCTGGGACTCCTGCTACGCACTGGACTTCTCCTACCTGCACGGCGGCAGCGTGCGCACCAGCGGGCAGAGCCGGTACCGGCAATGGATCAGCCACAAGCTGGGCACCTGGCATGACCAGTTCGGCTCATCGGGGTGCGTGGGCTGCGGGCGGTGCATCGTGTGGTGCCCGGCCGGCATTGACATCACTGCGGAGGTGTCCGCACTGGCCAGCATGCTGGACGCGGCGGCCGCGGACGAAGACGAGGACGGACGATGACGGACACGGTCGCCGCGCGGATCGCGGCTCACTCGTTCTTCGCCGCGCTCACCGCTGAGCAGCGGGCGGCGCTGGCCGGGGACGGCAGAGCGGTGATGTTCACGGCCGGGGAGCGCATCTTCGATGATGGCGGCATCGCCGACAGGTTCTGGCTGATCGAGGACGGCGGCATCGCCCTGGACATGCGGGTCCCTGGCCGGGGTGATCAGATTATCGAGACGCTGGGCCCGGGCACGGTGCTCGGCTGGTCGTGGCTGCATCCGCCGTACCGATGGCATTTCGGTGCGGTGGCCCGCGTGGCCACCACCGCGATCGAGTTCGATGCCCCCGCGGTCCGCCGTCGCTGCGACGCTGATCCGGCTTTCGGGTACGCGGCCCTTCGCTTGTTCACGCCGGTCATCACCGAACGGCTGCAGGCGACCCGCCTGCGGTTGCTTGACCTGTATGCCAGCCCGTCTCAGCTCAGGCAGCGCGAGATCCAGCAAGCGGACACATGACCGGTCAGGGGACGGCTACACGCGCGCTTACTGACCCAGCGCCCGCGGTGCCCCGCTTTTACCGGGTGGTCTCCCGCCGGGAGGACACCGGTGACACGGTCACCGTGGAGCTGGCGGAACCAGCCGGCCCGGTCCCGGCCTTCGCGCCGGGCCAGTTCGCCATGCTGACCGCGCTTGGCGTCGGCGAGGTGCCCATCTCGGTGAGCGGCCTGGGTGACAGCGGCGGCGGGCGGGCCCGCCGCCTGGAGCACACGCTGCGCGCGGTGGGCGCGGTCACCCGTGCGCTGTGCGCCGTCCAGCCCGGCGGCCTTGTCGGCGTACGCGGCCCGTTCGGCACCGGCTGGGATGTGGCGTCCGCGGCCGGGCGGGACATCGTGATCGTGGCGGGCGGGATCGGGCTCGCGCCACTGCGGCCCGTGGTGCTCACCGCGCTCGCCAATCGGTCCCGGTATGGGCGGATTGTGCTGCTGGCCGGCGCGCGCACCCCCGGTGACCTGCTCTACAGCGGCGAGCTTGACCGGTGGCGCCGCGACGGGGTTGAGGTGGCGGTCACGGTCGACCAGGCGGACAGCGGCTGGAGCGGTGAGGTCGGACTGGTGACGGCGCTCATCAAGCCCGCCGGGCTCGCGCCGGGCAACAGCGTGGCGTTCATCTGCGGTCCTGACGTCATGATGCTGGTCACCGCCGACGCGCTCGCGGCACTGGGCATTCCCGCGGGCCGGATACGGGTATCGCTGGAGCGCAACATGCGCTGCGGCGCCGCCTGGTGCGGGCACTGCCAGCTCGGGCCGCTGCTGCTCTGCCGGGACGGCCCAGTGGTCGGCTACGACCGGGCCGCGGCGCTGATGAGGGTGCGGGAGCTGTGATGGGCGTGCCCACCTTGGCGGTGTGGAAGTTCGCGTCCTGCGACGGCTGCCAGCTCACGCTGCTCGACTGCGAGGATGAGCTGCTGGCGATCGCCAGCCAAGTGAAGATCGCCCACTTCATCGAGGCCTCCAGCGAGATCCGGCCGGGCCCGTACGACGTGTCCCTGGTGGAAGGCTCGATCACCACGGCGGTCGACGCGGAGCGGATCCGGCAGGTACGCGAGATGTCACGGACGCTGGTGACAATCGGGGCGTGCGCGACCGCCGGCGGCGTGCAGGCACTGCGTAACTTCGCCGACGTCGAGGAGTTCACCTCGGTGGTCTACGCCCGGCCGGACTACATCTCCGCACTGGCCACGTCCACCCCGATCGCGGCGCATGTGGACGTCGACTTCGAGCTGCACGGCTGCCCGATCGACCGGCGCCAGCTGCTTGAGGTCATCACGGCCCTGCTCGCCGGCCGCAAGCCGAACATCCCGGCCCACAGCGTGTGCTTCGAGTGCAAGCAGCGCGGCAACGTGTGCGTGGTGGTCGCGCACGGCACGCCGTGCCTCGGACCGGTGACGCACGCCGGATGCGGTGCCCTGTGCCCGGCGCACCATCGCGGCTGCTACGGCTGTTTCGGGCCGATGGAGACACCCAACGCGGGCGCCCAGGTGGGGCTGCTGCGGGCCGCCGGCATGGACGAGGCCGATGTCCGGCGTGCGTTCCGCACGTTCAACGCCGGTGCGCCCGCGTTCATCGAACTGTCCCAGGTCACCACCGGTCCGCCGCCGGGACTCGGGCCGCGCGACATCGCGGGAAGGTGACAGGGTGAGTCACAAGGCCGACCGCACGCTTGTGGTCCGCGCGCTGGCCCGGGTCGAGGGTGAGGGCGCGATGCACGTGCGGGTGCGCGCAGGCGCCGTCGAGGACGTGCGGCTGGAGATCTACGAGCCGCCCCGGTTCTTCGAGGCGTTCCTGCGCGGGCGACGGCACACCGAGCCGCCCGACATCACCGCGCGCATCTGCGGGATCTGCCCGGTGGCCTACCAGATGAGCGCATGCCTGGCGATCGAGGCGGCCTGCGGGATCGAGGTCTCCGCTCCGGTCGCCGATCTTCGCCGGCTGCTCTTCTGCGGGGAGTGGATCGAAAGTCACGCGCTGCACATCTACCTGCTGCACGCGCCTGATTTCCTCGGCTACGCCAGCGCGCTCGACCTCGCGCGGGAGGGCCGCGGCCGCGGCCTGGTCGAACGAGGGCTGGCGCTGAAGAAGGCCGGAAACGCGATCATGGAGCTGGTCGGCGGCCGGGCGATCCATCCGGTCAACGTCCGGGTGGGCGGCTTCTACCGGGCACCGGCCAGGACCGAGATGGCGGCCCTGGCCGAGAAGCTCCGTGTCGCGCTGGACCTGGCGCTGGACACCGTGGCCTGGGCGGCCGGGTTCGAGTTCCCCGACTTCCATCACGACCACGAGATGCTGGCCCTCGTCACGCCGGGGCAGTATGCCATCGACCGGGGTACGGTCGCTTCTACCGGCGGGCTGACGTTCGCCCCGGCGGAGTTCGAGGACTACGTGATCGAAGAGCAGGTGCCGCACTCGACGGCGCTGCACGCCCGGCTGGCCGGACGGGGCCGGTACCTGACCGGGCCGACTGCCCGCTACACCCTGAGCGGGCAGTGGCTGTCCCCGGTGGCACGGCAGGCCGCCGACGCGGCGGGCCTCGGCGCCGAGTGCCGCAACCCGTTCCGCAGCATCCTGGTCCGCGCCGTCGAGGTGGTGTACGCGGTGGATGAGGCGCTGCGGCTGATCGACCGGTACGAACCGCCCGCGCCGTGCTATCTGGAGGTTCCGCCGCGCGCCGCCACCGGGCATGGCGCCACCGAGGCGCCGCGCGGCGTGCTGTTCCACCGGTACGCCATCGACGCCGACGGTCTCATCACCTCCGCCCGGATCGTGCCGCCTACCTCGCAGAATCAGGCCAGCATCGAAGACGACCTGCGCAGGTTCGTCGCTGACCGGCTGGATCTCGACGACCGGCAGCTGACCTGGCAGTGTGAGCAGGCGATCCGCAACTACGACCCGTGCATCTCCTGTTCGACCCATTTCCTCGATCTCACGGTGGATCGCGGATGACCGGGCAAGACAGTCCAGGGCAGCGCACGGTGGTGGTAGGCGTGGGCAACGAGTTCCGTCGCGATGACGGCGCCGGGCCCGCGGTGATCGCCCGGCTGCGTGCCCTCCAGCCAGGTGACGCCAGCCTTTCCGGCGTGACCCTGGCGCTCAGCGACGGGGAGCCGGGCCGGATGATCGACCTGTGGGAAGGCACCAGGCTCGCGGTGGTGATCGACGCCGTGCGGGACTCGCGCATGCCTCCCGGGCACCTATACCAGCTCGCGGTGGACGCCCTGACCGGCGTGGCGGACGGCGCGGCCAGCTCACACGGCATCGGCCTCGGCGACACCGTGGAGCTGGCCCGGGTGCTCGGGCGCCTGCCCGCGAGGCTCACGGTCCTCGCGGTAGCCGGCCGCGACTTCGGCTTGGGCACCGGCCTGACCGCCGAGGTGGCGGCCGCAGTGGGAGAGCTGGTCGAGCAAGTACGCGAGATCGTACGGCGGTGAGGTTGTGCCGGACTCTTTAATGCCGTTAACTGGAGCTGCGGCCTGACCGGCCCAGACCCTGCCCTTTACTCGCCGCTCGTCTAGATGACCGCAGGAGAGTTAATGGGCACGCGAATCGATGCACCGGCGGCTGGCGCCCACACAGATGGGCCCCGTTCGCCGCCGCCCGACGCGCAGGTGCCCGGAGGCGCGGGCGCGGCAGGCGGGCTGGGCTTCCCTGACGTGCCGCTGCTGGAACTGGATGAGCTGCTGATGCAGCTGGTCCACCGGGCCGGTGACGTGCTGGCCGCGCAGGGTCGGCTGCGCGGGCTGCTGCACGCGAATGCGCTGGTGGCTGGGGATCTGAGCCTGCCGGTGGTGCTGCGGCAGATCGTGGAGTCTGCCCGGGATCTTCTCGGCGCCCGGTACGCGGCGCTCGGCGTGCTCGGCCGCGACGGGGAACTGGAGCAGTTCGTGCACGCCGGCATGGACGAAGAGCTGGTCGGCCGGATCGGTGACCTGCCCCGGGGCCGGGGAATCCTGGGCCTGCTCACCAGCGAGCCGGTCCCGATCCGGCTCGCCGACCTGAGCGCCCATCCGGCGTCGGCGGGATTCCCGCCAGGACACCCGCCGATGGGCGGCTTCCTCGGCGTCCCGGTCCGCATCGGGGAGGAAGTCTTCGGCAACCTCTACCTCACCGAGCGCACCGCGGGCGGCGAGTTCACCGCGGACGATGAGGAGCTGGCGATCGCGCTCGCCGCGACCGCCGGCGCGGCGATCGCCAACGCGCGGCGGTACGCCGAGTCCGAGCAGCGCCGCCGCTGGCTGGACGCCTCCGCTCAGCTGGTGCCCCTGCTGCTGTCCGGCCAGGCTAAACAGCCGCACGCGCTGATCGTTCAGCACGCCGCGGCCGCCACGGACGCGGACTTCGTCGCGCTGGCCGTCCCCCATGAATCGGATCGGGTGATCGTGACAGGCGTCAGCGGCGCGCTGGCCGCGGGGCTGATGAACCGGACAGCGCCACTAGCCGACTCGCTGGCCGGGCAGGCGATCAGCACCGGCAAGCCCGCTCTCGTCACCGGCAGCCGCCTCCAAACGGCGGCCGCCGAGCTCGGCGCCGATACCGGCCCGCTGATCGTCGTCCCGCTGGCGGTCGGCGAGCAGGTCCGTGGCGCGCTGCTGCTTGGCCGGGCGGCCGCACGCCCCGGATTCACCGAGACAGACCTGGATATGGCCGCGTCCTTCGCCGACCATGCCGCCGTGGCCATGGAACTCGCTCAGGCCCGCGCCGACCAGATCATGCTGGCCCGGGTAGCAGACCACGACCGCATCGCGGGCGACCTGCACGACCATGTCATCCAGGAACTGTTCGCCCTCGGCATGAGCCTGCAGGGCCACGCCGCCCGCAGCGACCCGGCCACCGCCGAGCGGGTCAACGGCTATACCGACACCGTCGACGACATCATCAGGAAGATCCGCACCAGCATCTTCGGGCTTCATGAGTCCAGCCAGCCCGCCAGCCTGCACGCCCGGCTCATCGAGATCATCGAGGAGCACACCCCGCAGCTCGGCTTCAGCGCCGGCATCAGCCTGGCCGACCCCTTGGACCCGAGCCCGGACGAGGCACTGGCCCACGACATCCTGGCCGTCACCCGCGAGGCGCTGTCAAACTGCGCCCGCCATGCCCGCGCCACCGCCGTCAGCATCTCCGTGGCACGGCGGGACGGGCTGATCACCCTTGATATCACCGACAACGGCCGCGGTCTCGGCACGCCCAGCAGATCCAGCGGCCTGTCCAGCATGCGCCGCCGCGCCGAACGCAACGGCGGTACCCTCCAGCTCACCACCCCAGATGGCGGAGGCACCCGGCTGAGCTGGGCTGCCCGCGTGCATGAGTCGCCACCGCCCGTTCGGGAAAGGGATTTAAGCAGTTCTCCCGAACGGAGGGTGGTTTTCTCCAGTCCGCCAGTGCTGCTCGTCACCAGGGGGCGTCGTTGGCGGCGCGCAGCGCGCGGACGTAGCCCGCGCGTTCGTAGGCGGCCTGATCGGTGTCGGCGGGCACGGCGAGTATTCCGCGCAGTTCGCTGACCGAGGTGTATCCCTTGCGGGCCATCCATTCCGACAAGCCGTCGAGCAGGACGGCGGCGTGCCGGGGTCCGTGCCGGATCAGCGCGGACGCGGTCATCACGACGTCGGCGCCTGCCAGCAGGTACTTGACCACGTCGGCTGGTTCTTCGACGCCGCTGGTCGCGGCGAGGCAGGCGCGGACCTGGCTGTGCAGCAGGGAGATCCAGGTGCGCGGCAGCCTGGCCTCGGCCGGGCTGGACAGGTCCACGCCGGGCACCACGGTGAGGGTCTCGGGGTCGATGTCGGGCTGCAGGAACCGGTTGAAGAGCACCAGGCCGTCCGCGCCGGCCTGGTCCAGCCGCCGCGCGATCTCGCCGGGAGAGCTGAACTGCGGGCCGAGCTTGACCGCCACCGGCAGGGTCACGACGTCTTTGACCTGGCACAGGATGTCCACGTGCCGTTGCTCGACGTCCCGGCCGGTCAGGCGCGGGTTACTTGCTATGTAGTAGATGTTGAGCTCGATCGCCGCGGCGCCCGCGTCCTGGATCGCCCGCGCGTAGCGGGTCCAGCCGCCGCGCGTCACGCCGTTGAGGCTGCCGATCACCGGGATGTCCACGGCCGCGGCCGCGCGCTCGAGCAGGCTCAGGTAGCGGCGCGGGCCAGTGTCCTCGTCCGCTCCGGCGGGGAAGTAGGACAGCGATTCGGCGAAGCTGTCGGTGCCGGCGTCGGCGAGCCGCGCGTTCCGCGCCGCTTCCCGGCGCAGTTGCTCCTCGAACAGGGAGAAGAGCACGACCGCCCCGGCCCCGGCGTCGGCCAGCCGCCGTACGCCGTCGAGGGTGTTCGAGAGCGGGGACGCGGAGGCGATGAGCGGGTTCCGCAGCGCCAGGCCCAGGTAGCGGGTCGACAGGTCCATCAGCGGTCCTTCCGCGCGTCCGCGGGGAACCGGTGCGCGCCGCGGGTAGCCATCTCCTCGTAGGTGTCCCAGCGCTGGTCGACCGCTTCCTGGGCCAGGATGCCCAGCCGTTCGGCCTCATCCGGGCGCTGCTGGCGCACCGGGCCCGCGCGGGACCGCCCGTGCAGCAAATCCGGCAACGGTGTGACGTCCCGTCGCTCTGGTCGCAGGCCCATATCCGCCACGCTACGCCCGGAAACCCGACCAGCAGCAGGGACGTTCGGCCCTGACTTGTGCTCGTCGCCGGTCACTGGCAGCGGGGCGCGGGTTCGAATCCTGCCTGGCGCACTGCCATCGAGGACGGACTACGGGCGGCCAGGGCCACCGCGGTGGCAGCGAGCGCGCTGCTGATCCACGGCCTGGGGTTCTGGATCGCTCAATGTCCTGAGCCTGCCGGGACTTCTGTCACCGACCTGGCGGGCCTAACCGCCGCGAAGTCCATCGCGGCCCGTTGGCCAGCCAGTCCGCGTCCCACGCGGCGAGCCTGCGCCTGTCGAGCGCCCAGCGAGTCAGCGAGCCGATCCCGGCCAGCATGACGGCGAGGAAGCCGACAGCGGCGGCTCCTGCGAAGCCGGCCGTATTAGACACCTGACTTCGCTGAAGCGGAGGGCTGGTCAAGTCGCCATCTGCGGTAGTCCACTCCAGGACCGTGGTGCCCGTCGTCGCGCCCATGGGAACCGGCATGTCGCCGGTACGCAACTGCCCGTCCGGTGCCTTCCACCTGCCCTGGGCCATCAAGACGGTGGCTCCCGTCCCGTACGCGTCAATGGTCGCGGCGTGCAGCAGGACAGCCCGGACCTGGCGGACCGTGGCCCGCTGGGCCTGCTCGACCCGCAGCGACCGGCCATAGGCCCAGTCCGCGGCGGCGTGTGCGGTGAACGGGGCACCCGCGAAGAACGCCGCGAGCAGCATCACGATTACCGTGGTCTCGATTCTGTCGGCCGATCGCCGCAACGGGTTGCGATCCAGCCGTCGGCCCCGGATCATCCTGCCCAGCCACGTCGTGCGCGGCTTTCGCGATCGCCTCACCTGTCTCACCTCATCTGGTCATCTGGACACGGTCGTCCCTTCCACTGTCAAATGCGCCGACGCGGGAGTTCAGAGGCGTCTCGCCTGGCTTTTAGGGACCTTCGGCCCGCCAAATGGGCCGTTGGTCCCCCGAACTCGTGCTGATCGGCGCTGGGCAGGCGGCGGGTGCGGGGCGGGGCTGCAGGTGATGGCAGCCGCTCGTCTGGGCCTACCCGCGCGGATCGGCGATCGAGGCCAAGGGCGGCAAGGACTCCTTCTACGCTGTCAGGCAAGCATTCCGGGTGACAGCAGTCCCGCAGGCCAAGGACGTTCAGCCATGACGGCGACCGCAGGCTCGGCGGGACAATCATAAGTGCCGGAAAAGCTGCCCGCGGGCCTGGCGCTCGCAGCGTCACGGCAAGCGGGCGAACAGAACAGAGGAGGTGCGGACATGGCTGGCACCGATATTCATCTTGATGCAACGCTCCGCCACCTTGGCGCCGCATACTACGAGTCCCTGCACGGCAGGGCCACCCGGGCCGACGTGACCCGGGCGCTGGACTCCGTCGAGGAGCACCTGGGCGAGCTGGCATACCCTCCCCCGGCCGGCGGCGCCGCGGGGTCGCGGCGCGCTGTACACCAGGACGCGGCGGACCACCATGGGGACGGGCGGCGCCATCCGCGCGGCTGGGGCCACCGAGTCCGGGACGTGATGACCACCTCCGTGGTCACCGTCGACCGGATCACCCCGTACAAGGAGATCGCCCGACTGCTGGCCGAGCACCGCATCAGCGGCCTGCCCGTCCTGAAGATGGGCCGCCAGGTCGCCGGCGTGGTCACCGAGGCCGACCTCCTCGCCGCAGAGGTAGCGACGGCGCGGCGCCTGCGCTCGCCGGGCGGCCCGGCCTGGTGGCCGCGCAGGCGGCGGCACCCGGCGCTGACCGCCGGTGAGCTGATGACCGCGCCCGCCATCACTATCGGGCCCGACGCGACCGTGCCCGCCGCGGCGCGGCTGATGAACACGCACCATCTGCGGATGGTGCCAGTCGTCGACGAGAAAGGCAGGCTGGCGGGCATCGTCAGCCGCCGCGACCTGCTGAGCGTGTTCCTGCGCCCGGATGAGGAAATCGCGGCGGATGTCCGCAGGGTGCTGGATGATTTCGTCCTCGCCGAGTCCGCGGACGCCAACGTAACGGTGCATAACGGCGTGGTGACGCTCACCGGCACGCTCACGCCGGCACCGGGCCGTCACGAGGACCTCCTCCCTCTCGCCATCCGGCTGATGTGGGGCGTCGACGGGGTGGTGGACATCGTGGACCGGCTCGGCGAAGGGCAGGCCGTCCCGCCCGCACCGCTCACCTTGCCCGCGCAGACCTGACTGGCCGAACGCATCCGAGAGGGAGAGCAATCATGACAACCAAGCCCATCGTGGTGGGGGCCGACGGCTCCGCGGAAGCCCTGCGGGCAGTGGAGTGGGCCGCCAGGGAGGCCGCGCTTCGCGGCGCGCCGCTGCGGATCGTCTCCGCGGCCGAGATAATCCCCCGGATGACCATGCCCCCGCAAGCCGTCGAATCCGAGACCGTCGCCGCCCGGATCAGGCAGAACCGTGACCAGGCGCTGGCCACCGCGGCCAAAGCCGCCGCGGCCATGGCCCCTGACCTGCCGATAGGCACCGATCCGCTGGAAGGCCCGCCCGCCCAGGCGGTCACGCGCAGCGGCTCCGGGGCGCTGATGCTCGTCGTCGGGTCCCAGGGCAGCAGCGCGATCGCGGCACTGGCCCTCGGGTCTGTGAGCCGCTACGCGGCGCTGCACGCATCGTGCCCGGTCGTGGTTGTCAGGGAAGAGACCATGGCCGTGCACCGCCTGGTCGCCGTCGGCATACGAGACCCCGCGGACTGCGCCGCCGCACTCGCGTTCGCCTTCGAGGAAGCCCAGCTGCGCAAGGCGCGCCTGCTGGCCGTCCACGCGTGGCACTCCCCCGATCCCCGTGTCCTCAACACCTGGGCCGCCAGCGAGCTGGCGGGCCTGCTGAACGACTGGCGAGGCAAGTTCCCCGACGTCGACGCCAGCCACGACATCGTGCACGGTCACCCCGGACGGGTGCTCGCGGACCTGTCGGCCCGCGCCGACCTGGTGGTGCTCGGCAGGCACGGCAGGAACGGGCGGACGCCGCCCGGGCCGGCCAGGATCGCCCACGCGGTAGTGAGCCACGCTCACGGCCCGGTCGTCACCGTCCCGTCAGAAGGCTAAGCAAGAGGAGTCGCCAAATGTCCGCTGCCCTGCGCGACAGCCAGGGCAGCGGACTAAGGCACTTTGAACATGTGTCAGCTATGGGCTTCAGTTGTGGTCCTCTGGCGGGACGATAAGGACCGGGCAGTGCGCGTGCGCGGAGACCTGTGCCGTGACCGACCCGACAAGCAGCCGGGCGAATCCGCCCGCACCGCGGGAGCCGAGTACGAGATGTCGGCATCGCTACTGGCGCGGATGAGCTCATCGGCCGGGAAGCCGTGAACGGCCGTGACGGTGACCGACTCCGGGTAGCTGGCGACACCGCCGTACCAGCCGGCGACGGCTTCGTGAACGTGGATGACGGTGAGCGGCGCGTGTCTTATCGCCGCTTCTTTCATTGCCCATTCGAGGGCACGCTGTGAATGGCCAGAACCATCTATGCCGACGATAATTCCAGGCATTTCAGTCCTCCTCCTTGTATAAGGACCTAAATACCTCCATTCCAGACGTTAGAAGCACAGGGCACCAAGGAACGGGGCCATCGGGGCCGTGCCTCGAGGACTTTGGTCCTAGCCGTGCGCGGTCGCGTGTCTAAAGTGAGTGGAATACGGTCCCGTTCGGGACGGATAAGAGGAGCTGCCCTGGTGAGCGGTGAAGGGTCAGGCGCGACTGTGGGTAAGCCGATCGCCGTGTTCCTGCTGGATGATCATGAAGTTGTGCGCCGGGGTGTGCGGGACCTGCTGGAGGCCGAGCCCGATATTCAGGTCGTCGGCGAGGCCGGCACCGCCCAATCCGCCCTCGCCCGCATTCCGGCGCTCCGTCCTGATGTCGCGGTTCTCGATGTCCGGCTGCCTGACGGTGACGGGGTCAGCGTGTGCCGGGAAATCCGGTCCCGCATGCCGGAGGTGGCCTGCCTGATGCTCACTTCGTTCGGCGATGACGGTGCGCTGTTCGCCGCGATCATGGCGGGGGCGGCCGGGTACGTACTCAAGCAGATCCGCGGCACTGACCTAGTGGGAGCAGTGCGCACCGTCGCCTCCGGGCAGTCGCTGCTGGATCCGCAGGCGGCCGGCCGGCTGATGGCCAGCTTGCGCCAGCCGAAGAAAGCTGATCCGCTGGCCAGCCTTACTCCGCAGGAACGGCGGATCTTGGAGCTGATCGGGGGCGGGCTGACCAACCGGCAGATCGGCGAGCAGCTGTTCCTCGCCGAGAAGACCGTGAAGAATTGCATCTCCGCCATATTCGCCAAACTCGGCATGGAACGACGCACACAGGCGGCCGCGTACGCTGCCCGTGTCTTCGGGGAACAGCCCGGCACCCAGAGCACAGACAGGGGCTGAGCGGCACCCGCCAAAGGAGGGACCTCCGTCCCTGGAGCCCGGCCGGTTCCCCCTCGATCCTTCACACATGGAACCGAGCACCCCGTCCTCAGATCACTCCAGACAAGCAGCTGAGGTCCTGCCAGCCGGTGAATGCCTTCGGCTGCTGGCGTCCGTACAGGCAGGCCGGATCATCTATACGCGCAAAGCGCTGCCAGCGGTGGAACTGGTCAACTTCGCGATGGACGCCGGTGACATCGTGATCCTGACCGATGCGGGTAATGCGCTCGCGGTGGCGACGCAGCACACGGTGGTCGCGTTCGAGGCTGACGAGTTCGACGCGGTCAGCGGGCGGGGCTGGAGCGTGACGGTGGTGGGGCTGTCGCGGGAAGTTACCGACCCGCAGGACATCGGACGATTGCGGGAGAAAGGTCTGCACAGCTGGCCGGCGGGCGGGGGGGACCACTTCATCAGGATCACTCCGGGCATCGTGAACGCGCAGCGACTGGCTTACCGGTAAGCCCCGCGGCACCCGCCATTCCAGCCGCGTTCCAGGGCTGGCGCTAGCAGCTGACGGGACGATCTCTCTGGGCACCGAGGTAAACGTGCTGCCAGCCGCGATCGAGGCGATCCGCGCCCGCGGCGGGCTAGTCATCGCCCAGCTCAACCGGCGCATGCCCTACACCTGCGGAGACGCCGTACTGACCGCTGCCGACATTGACTGCGCGATCGAGACCGACACCCCGCTTCCATCACCAAACGCGCGTCCGCTGACGGACGCGTCCGCGCTTATCGGCGAGCGGGCGCGAAACTGTACGACTGGATGGACCGCAACCCGCGCATCCGGATGCTGCGGACGGAGACGACCAATGACCCGGCACTGATCGCGCGGCACCGTCAGATGGTGTCAGTTAACTCCGCGCTGCAAGTCGACCTGTTCGCCCAGGCGAACGCGAGCCGGGTACATGGCGTGATCTACTCCGGCTTCGGCGGGCAGACCGACTTCGTAGTCGGCGCGCTGCACTCCCCTGGTGGCCGGGCGATCATCGCACTGCCGTCGTGGCATCCCAAGGCCAACGTGTCCACCGTCGTCCCCCGGCTGGCCGGCCCGGTCACGTCCTTCCAGCACAGCTTCTTCGTCAGCGACCAGGGCATCGCCACCATGTGGGGGAACGATGCCTCCTAGCAAGCCCGGCAGATCATTTCCAACGTCGCGCATCAGGTTTAGCCGTACAGGCTAGCCGGACGGCCAGCTCTGGTGAGCAGCCTCATCCTGGTGGCCTGCAGCCGTCCCGCGAGAGCTTGGACCAGCCGCTGGGTGAGCTCGTATCCGAGCACCGGGTCAGCCGTGCAGCAGGCGCGGACGGCGGGCGCGTCGAACTCGAAGGCCTCGCAGGGGCTGATGGTCACGGCGCCGAACGCCCACCGATACGGCGGGAACTGCCACGAGCAGCCGAGCAGCCCGCCCATGCCGATGTCGTCGATGACCATCGGCCCCTCTTCGGGTACGTTCAGGTCCAGGGCAATGTGACCGGACCGAATCAGCCAGAACTTGTTGGCGTAGCCGCCGTCCTCGAATATCCGGTATCCGGCCGGGAACATGACATCCGTTGTTACCGCGGCGAGGACATCCAGGTGCCTAGGCTGCATGCCGCGCAAGAACGGATGAGCGGCCAGGGCGGACGTGGTGACCTCGATCATGGGATCTCACCCCCAGCTAACTTCTCGGCTCGCTTTGCTTGTGAGCCCAGCATGCGGCACTGTTCCTCGCCCCGGAAGTGCCAGAGGTCACCGGAGGCGGGGATCATGGCCTGTCCCGGGCGATGGCATGGACGGGCCTCCCGCCAGGCGGAGCATTTAGGGACAGTAGCCGACGCCCTCGGCATGGCGGTCGCATGGGTCGCTGCGCCGGGTGATCCACGGTCACTGTCCATATCAGCGCGGTCCCAACGGCTGCGGCCTAGAGTCGTTTCGCTTCGCACGGCGGGACTTTGGCCCGTTGCCAGGCCGTCGAGCCAGGCTTGATGATCGGCATCCGGAATGTCTTCTTGAGGTGCCCCAGGATTTGGGAGCTGGGATCCGGGGAGGAGTGGCTGATGGCGGTGCTGGTTCTGCTGCGTCACGGCGAGAGTGCCTGGAACGCTGCGAACATCTTCACCGGCTGGATTGACGTGGGACTGAGCGAACGCGGCGAGCTGCAAGCACAGCAGGCAGGCGCGCTCCTGGCGGGTAGCGGCTTCTTCCCAGACGTGGTGCACACTTCGGTTCAGCGCCGTGCCATTCGGACCGCGGATCTGGCGCTCGCCGCCTGCGGGCGGTCCTGGGTTCCCGTGCGACGGTCC
>Ga0209656_10000932_pt1 | contig 18848 bp, 16 predicted proteins | sample BogFormECP12_OM2_FD_188239 | JGI IMG/M metagenome (GOLD analysis project Ga0209656, IMG submission 188239) | Bog forest soil microbial communities from Calvert Island, British Columbia, Canada - ECP12_OM2 (SPAdes) (version 2) | ecosystem: Environmental > Aquatic > Freshwater > Wetlands > Bog ... | reverse complement strand
TCCGGGGCCTGGCGCTTCGCAGCCTGGGCCAAGAGGAGATGGCCCGCTCCGACCTCGAGTGGGTCTACCGGCACAACCCCAACTACGGCGACGTGGCCGAGCTGCTGGCCGACCCGGCCCGGCGGCTGGCCACCGAGCCGCTGCCCAAGCCCCCGCCCCGCCACCAGGGCCCGTCGGAGAACCTCCAGGCGCTCCTGGCCGAGCTCGACAGCCAGGTCGGACTGACCCAGGTCAAGAACCAGGTGCGCGGGGTCGCCGCCCAGGTGAACGCCCGCAAGCTCCGGGCCGAACGGGGCCTGCCGGTCGTCGCGTCGTCCAACCACCTCGTGTTCGCCGGCCCCCCCGGCACCGGCAAGACGACGGTGGCCCGCTTGGTGGGGCGGATCTACGCCGCCCTCGGGGTCCTCCAGGGGACGGCGTTCGTCGAGTCCACCCGGGCCGACCTGGTCGGCGAGTACGTCGGGCACACGGCGCCCAAGACCAACGCCAAGATCGACGAGGCGCTCGACGGGGTGCTCTTCATCGACGAGGCCTACTCGCTCTCCCAGGGGGTGGGGCAAGGCGACGCCTACGGCAACGAGGCCATCGAGACCCTCCTCAAGCGGATGGAGGACGACCGCGACCGCCTGGTGGTGATCGTGGCCGGCTACCGGGACCGCCTCGAGAAGTTCCTCGGGTCCAACCCCGGGCTGCGCAGCCGCTTCGCCACCACCATCGAGTTCGAGTCCTACGACCCCGACGAGCTGACGACGATCGCCCAGATGTTCGCCACCCGGAGTGGCGACCACTGGTCCGAGGCGGCGCTGTCGCTGGTACGCGCCGCCATCGAGGAGTCGGTGCTGAGCGGGTGGATCGACGAGCTCGGCAACGGCCGCTTCGTCCGCAACCTCTACGAGCGGGCGTGTCGCAACCGGGACCTGCGCATCTTCGACCTGACGGCGGCGAGCGCCGATCAGCCGGACAACGACGCCCTCTCGACGATCGAGGACGTCGACGTCGGCCCGGCCATCGCCGACATCCTCGGTCCGGCCCGCCGCCGTCAGACCGAGCAGACGTCGGCCATCCTCGGCGTGGACGCGATCTCGTGATCGTCGGCTCGTCGCTGCGGATCGAGATCGGCGACCGCCCGCTCGTCTGGGACGCCTCCTTCGCCGTCGGCGACGGCGAGAAGGTCGGCCTGGTCGGGCGGAACGGGGCCGGCAAGTCGTCGTTCGTCTCGGTGCTGATCGGTGAGGCGGGGCGCCAGCTCCGCTGGACCGGCAACCTGCGCGTCACCGGGACCCTGGGGTACCTGCCGCAGGCCCCGGTGCCCGACGGGCTCGGGCTCGACCCGATCGGCTACTCCCACGTGCTCTCGGGTCGGGGCCTCGACGTCCTCGACGACGCCCTCGACCAGGCCCGCAAGGCCATGGCCAAGGACCCGACCGACGACAACATCGCCCACTTCACCGACCTCGAGGAGGAGTTCCGGGTCAACGGCGGCTACGAGGCCGAGTCGGTGATGGCCCGGCTGGCCGACGGGCTCGGGCTGCGCCAGGACCTGATGTTCGAGCCCATCGCCGGGCTCTCGGGCGGCCAGCGCCGTCGGGTGGACCTGGTCCGGGTCCTCTTCCAGCAGCCCGACATCATGGTCCTCGACGAGCCGACCAACCACCTCGACCTGGTGGCCAAGCGGTGGCTGATGGAGGAGCTCGGGCGCTTCGGCGGGACGCTCCTCGTCATCAGCCACGACCTGAAGCTCCTCGACCGCTCCATCTCCAAGGTGCTCCACCTGGCCGACGGGCGGCTGCGCGAGTACAAGGGGAACTACACCGCCTACCGGACCCAGCAGGCGGCCGACCAGACCCAGCGGGAGAAGGCATCCGAGCTGGAGGGGCGCGAGATCAAGCGGCTCTCGACGCTGGCCGACTCGATGCGCAACAGCACCGAGAAACGGGCCCGCAAGGCCAAGAGCCTCGACAAGCGGGTCGAGCGCATCGCCGCCAACCGCACCGAAGTCTTCGCCAAGGAGCGCACCAGCAACTTCTCGCTGCCGGTGCCGGCCCGCTCGGGCTCGGTGCCGTTGACGGTGCGCACCCTGGCCGTCCGCTACGGCCCCCTCGAGGTGCTGTCATCGGTCGACATGCTGGTCGGACGGGGCGACCGCGTCGTGGTGGTCGGACGCAACGGCGCCGGCAAGTCGAGTCTGCTGCGGTGCCTGGCCGGCGTCCAGCCTCCGACGCGGGGCGAAGTGCTCGTCGGGGTGAACGTCGAGCTCGGGTACTTCGCCCAGGAGCACGAGCAGATCGACCCGACACGCACCGCGCTCGGCAACCTCGAGCACTCGGTGCTCCCGACCGAGGCCGAGCGCCGGGCCCTCCTCGGGTCCTTCGGGCTGACCGGCAAGGCGGCGCTGCAGCGGCCCGGGACGCTCTCGGGCGGGGAGCGGGCCAAGCTCGGGCTGGCCATGATGGCCGCCGGCCACGCCAACGTGCTCATCCTCGACGAGCCGACGAACAACCTCGACCCGGGCTCGGTCGAGGCGGTCGGGCGGATGCTGCGGAGCTGGGAGGGCACCATCGTCGCCGTCAGCCACGAGCGGGCCTTCGTCGAGGCGCTGGCCCCGACGCACGCCCTGCTCCTGCCCAACGAGCAGTACACGCTGTGGCGCGAGGAGTACCTCGAGCTGGTCGCGCAGCGCTGAGCCAGCCGGACGGGGGCGACGCCGACTCGTGACCGAACCGCCGCCCGATGGCCGGCCCGGCCGGTCGTCGGGGCCCGGTCAGCCCTGGGCGCCCCGCTCGTGCAGCTCGATGGTGTTGCCCGAGGGGTCGGCCAGGAAGGCCTGGCGGTCGCGGCCGACGGCGAACGGGTCGGTCACGGCGACCCCACCCTCGCGCAGCTCGTCGATCACGGCGTCGAGGTTGGCGACGAGGAGCGAGAAGTGCTGCCCGAGGCTCGGTGGCATGGCGGCCTCGACCAGGTGCACCTGCTGGCCGCCGGCGTCGAGCCAGGCCCCGGCGAACCCGAACTCGGGCCGGTCGTGGCGGACGGCCAGTCCGAGCACCGACGTGTAGAAGTCGATCGACGCCGGGACGTCGATCACGTTGATGGCGACGTGGTCCACACCGATCGGCTCCATGGCCGGACTTCCTTCCCTCGCTGCTTTTCGCCCCACGTCACGCCCGCACCCATGTTACTGCGGGTGTGCGGGCTCGATCCTTCCGGCGACGGACCGAAGGAGTCGATGGTGCGGCCAACCGATCCGGTGGGCCGGTGAGCTCCTCGGTGACGGCGCGACAACGTCGAACGGCAGCCCACGACGGGGCGGCCCGCTCCGGTCGACGCCTACGACCGCCAGTCGTCGACGGCGGGCAGCGGGTGGCGGAACAGCCGGGCGGCGTTGCCCCCGGCGATGGCCCGTCGCTCGTCCTCGGGCAGGTCGCCGTAGTTGGCGGCGAAGACCGACTGGGTGTCGGGCCACGTCGAGTCGGCGTGGGGGTAGTCGCTCTCGACCATGATGTGGTCGACCCCGATCACGTGTCGCAGCGGGACCATCGACGGGTCGTCGATGCTGCAGAACCAGAAGTTGCGCCGGATGACCTCGCTCGGGAGCAGGTCGGAGCGCCAGGCCCGGCTCTCGTTGCCCGACGCCGAGTGGCGCACCACGTAGTCGACCCGGTCCATGAGCATCGGCACCCAGCCCATCCCGCCCTCCGAGAGGGCCACCGAGAGCCGGGGGAACCGCAACGGCACCATCGACCAGAGCCACTCGGCCGTCGCCACCAGGCCGTTCACCGGGAAGAGGGTCGGCAGGAGCTCGAAGGGCGGACCGGCCGAGGCGTGCGGGGCCCACGACGACGCGCCGGTGTGGAGGCAGACGACGGTCCCGGTCTCCTGACAGGCAGCGAGGAACGGGTCCCAGTGGCCCGAGTAGATGGTCGGGTAGCCGAGGGTCCCGGGGAACTCGGGGAAGCTGACGGCCACGAACCCCCGCTCGGCGTTGCGCCGCACCTCGGCCGCCGCCACCTCGACGTCGGGCAGCCACGGCAGCTGCAGCGCGATGATCCGACCCGGGTGTGTGCCGGCCCACACCTTGAGGTACCAGTCGTTCCAGGCCCGAACGCAGGCGAGGCCGAGCTCGGGGTCGGCCGAGCGGGAGAACACCGCCCCGCAGAACCCGGCCACGAGGGAGGGGAAGCAGAGCGAGGCCCAGATGCCGGCGGCGTCCATGTCGGCGATCCGGGCGTCGATGTCGAAGCACCCCGGGCGCATCTCGTCGAAGCGCGCCGGATCCATGCTCCAGTCCTCCTTGGGCCGCCCGACCACGGCGTTGAGCCCGACGTTCGGGTAGAGGTTGCCCTCGTACTCCCAGGCCTGGCGCCCGTCGAGCTCGACGACCTTCGGGGCCCGCTCCACCAGGTGGGCCGGCATCCGGCCCGAGAAGAGGTCGGGCGGCTCGATCAGGTGGTCGTCGACCGAGATGATCGGGGCCACGATGACCCGGGGCTCGGGGTCGGGGAGGAGCCGGGACGTGGTGCCGCTGTGGGTCATCGGCGGCCGACACTATCGTCGGGGACCCGGGCGATCCACGGTCGTGGGCGCCGCCGAGGCTAGGGGGTGGTCGGGTGCTCGATCTGTTGGTTCGCGGTGGCACCGTCGTCGACGGGACCGGGTCGCCCCGGCGGCGGGCCGATGTCGGGGTGGTCGACGGCCGCGTCGCGGCGATCGGGGAGATCGACGACCGAGCGGCCCGGACGATCGAGGCGGACGGGCTGCTGGTCGCCCCGGGCTTCGTCGACCTCCACACCCATTACGACGCCCAGCTCTTCTGGGACCCCGCGGCCACCCCGTCGTGCTTCCACGGGGTGACGACGGTGCTCGGCGGCAACTGCGGGTTCTCGCTGGCGCCGAGCGGTCCCGACCACGCCCGGTACCTGACCGAGATGATGGCCAAGGTGGAGGGGATGCCGCTCTCGGCGCTCGAGGCCGGGCTCGACTGGAGCTGGACCGGCTTCGGCGACTGGCTGGACCGCCTCGAGGGGCGGATCGCCGTCAACGCCGGGTTCCTGGCCGGCCACTCGGCGCTGCGGCGGACGGTCATGGGCGACGCCTCGGTCCACGACACGGCGACGCCCGGGCAGATCGAGGCGATGGTGGCCCTCCTCGACCGGGCGCTCAGCGAAGGGGCGCTCGGTTTCTCGACCTCCCAGGTCCACACGCACCACGACGGCGACCTGGCGCCGGTCCCTTCGCGCGCCGCCGCCCGCACCGAGATCGAGGCGCTGGCGGCGGCGGTCGCCGGGCACCCGGGCACCACCGTCGAGATGATCGTCCAGGGCTGCCTCACCGGGTTCAGCGACGAGGAGGTCGACCTGATGGCGACGGTCTCGTGCCGATCGCAGCGCCCGGTCAACTGGAACGTCTTGGGCGTGTCGGCCCTGGCCACCGAACGGGTGGCCCACCAGCTGGCGGCGTCGGACGCCGCGGCCGAGCGCGGGGGCACGGTGGTCGCCCTCACGATGCCGCACTCGACGGGGATCCGCCTGTCGTTCCTCGGCGGGGCGGTGCTCGAGGGCCTCCCCGGGTGGCGCGACGTGCTGGTCCTCCCGCCGGCCGAGCGGATGGTCGCCCTGTCGGACCCCGAGGTCCGGCGGCGCCTCGACGAGGGGGCGCACTCCGAGGAGGCCGGGATCCTGCGCGGCCTGGTGAACTGGCAGCGGTTGACCCTCGAGGAGACCTTCGCCCCGCAGAACGCGACCTGCGAGGGCCGCACCGTCGGCGAGGTGGCGGCCGAGCGGGGCCAGGAGCCTTTCGACGCCCTCCTCGACGTGGTGGTGGCCGACGAGCTGCGCACCGGGCTGCGCCCGCCGATGGGCGAGTCGGACGCCGACTGGGAGGAGCGGGTCAAGGTGTGGCGCGACCACCGGACGGTGGTCGGCGGGTCGGATGCCGGGGCCCACCTCGACATGATGTGCGGGGCCGTCTACTCGACCTCGCTCCTCGAAGGGGCGGTCCGCCGGCGCGGCCTGATCAGCTGGGAGGAGGCCGTCGAGCAGCTCTCGGACAAGCCGGCCCGCCTCTACGGGCTGCGCCACCGGGGGCGGGTGGCCGAAGGGTGGTTCGCCGATCTCGTGATCTTCGACCCCGAGACGGTCGGGCACGGACCCGAGCGGACCCGCCAGGACATGCCGGGCGGGGCCAGCCGCCTCTACGCCGAGGCGACCGGGGTCGAGCACGTGGTGGTGAACGGGCGACCGCTGGTCGCCGACGGCGAGCTGACCGGCGAGGTCGCCGGGCAGCTGCTCCGCTCGGGCCGCGACACCGACACCGTCCTGGCCGGCGCCCCGTGGTGGTCAGCCGACAGGGGGTCGCCGGCATGAGCGGGCCGACCGTGCGCGCCGCGGTCCTCCGGGCGGTGGGTGAGCCCCTGACGGTCGAGGAGATCGAGCTGGCCGAGACCGGGCCCAATCAGGTGCGGGTGAGGATGGCGGCCAGCGGGGTGTGCCACTCGGACCTGTCGGTCCAGAACGGGACGATCCCGTTCATGTTCCCGACCGTCCTCGGCCACGAGGGGGCCGGGGTGGTCGACGAGGTCGGCTCGGCTGTCACCGACGTCTCGCCCGGCGACCACGTGGTGCTCAGCTGGAACCCACCGTGCCGGCGCTGCCCGGCCTGCCTGGCCGGCCAGCCGATGCTGTGCGCGGTCGGGCTGGGCGAGATGTTCACCAGCCCCTACGCCACCATCGGTGGGATGCCGCTCGTGCGCGGTCTCGGGATCGGCACTTTCGCCGAGGCGGCGCTCGTCCCGGCCCAGAGCGTGGTGGCGATCGACCCCGACGTCCCGCTCGACCAGGCGTCCCTCGTCGGGTGCGCGCTGGCCACCGGGGTCGGGGCGGTGCTGCGGACGGCCAAGCTGGCCGCCGGCTCGACGGTGGCCGTCATCGGGTGCGGCGGGGTCGGGCTCTCGGCCATCCAGGGGGCCCGCCTGTCGGGGGCGTCGACCATCGTGGCCGTCGACAACCTGGCCTCGAAACTGGACTTGGCCACCAAGCTCGGGGCCACGGCCACCGTCGACGCCTCGGCCGGCGACCCGGTGGCGGCGGTGCGCGACCAGACCGGCGGGCTCGGCGTCGACGTGGCCTTCGAGGTGGTGGGGCGGTCCCAGACGATCGCCCAGGCCTTCGCCATGGCCCGCCGCGGCGGCACGGCGGTGCTGGTCGGGGCGGGCTCGCCCGAGGACGCGGTGACCTTCTCGGCCATGGAGCTCTTCGCCGACGCCAAGTCGATCGTCGGGTGCGTCTACGGGTCGACCGACCCCGACCGGGACTTCCCGCTGCTGGTGAACCTGATCGAGGGCGGCCAGCTCGACGCGGCGTCCCTGGTCTCGGCGCGCATCGGCCTCGACGAGGTGAACGAGGCGTTCGGCGCCATGGTGCGGGGCGAGGTGGCCCGCAGCGTCATCGTCTTCGACGGAGCCGGTGCCTGACCGCTTCACCGGCCGGGTGGCCGTGGTCACCGGGGCCGGGTCGGGGCTCGGTCGGGCCACCGCACAGCGTCTGGCCGGCGAGGGGGCGCCGGTCGCCGCGCTCGACGTCGACGACGATGCGGCGGCCCTCACCGCCTCGGCCATCGCCGACGCCGGGGGCACGGCCGTGGCGGTGACCGTCGACGTGGCCGACCCCGATGCCGTGCGCCGGGCGCTCGGGACCGTGGTGGCCGACCTCGGGCGCCCCGAGGTCGTGGTGAACTGCGCCGGGGTGGGCCGGTTCGACCGCACCACCGAGATCGGCTACGAGACGTGGACCCGGATCATCGGGATCAACCTGACCGGCACGTTCCTCGTGTGCCAGGCCGCCCTGCCCCACCTTCTCGAGGGGGGCGGGGTCATCGTCAACATCGCGTCGAACAGCGGGCTCCAGGGGGTCGCCTACGCCGCCGCCTACTGCGCCTCGAAGGGCGGGGTGGTCCAGCTGACCCGGTCCCTGGCGCTCGAGTACGCCGGGACCGGGGTCCGGGTGAACGCGGTGGCGCCCGGCGGCATGCGCACCCCGATGCTGGCCGGGTTCGTCCTGCCCGAGGGGGGCGAGGCCGACCGCCTGCCCCGGGGTGTCCGGCTGCCGCACGCGACGCCGGAGGAGATCGCCGCCCTGGTGGCCTACGTCGCCTCGGGCGACGCCCGCTTCATGACCGGGAGCATCGTCGCCATCGACGGCGGCCTGACCGCCTGAGCGCCGCCGTCTGACCGCTCCTCAGGCGTCGGGCTGGGGCTTCTCGGTCAGCTCGGCGATGCGGGCCAGCGTGGCCTCCATGTTCTTCTTGGTGGTCTCGCCGACCTTGCCCCGACGCAGGAAGGAGCGGTGGTGGTCCTCGCTGATGTCCCAGCTCTCGGTGACACGCGTCCCACCGTCGACCGGCTCGAGCTCGTAGCGCCAGATGCGCCCGCCGCCCAGCTTGCCCATGAAGCCCGGCGGTCGTGACTGCCAGGCGATCCGCCGGTTCTCCTCGAACTCGATCACCGTCGAGGTCATCGAGTACCCGATGCCCATCTTCATCTTCATCCCGAAGGTCGACCCGAGCGCGAGGCGCCCGGGCGCCCCCGGTTTCGCCTGGCGGACGCTCCCCGACCCGTCGATGTCGGGGTGGCGGGCGGCGTCGGCCACCAGGTCGAAGACGGCCTCGGGCGGGGCGGCGATCACCCGCTCCGCCTGCATCACGTCACCGTCCATCGTCGCCCTCCCCCGTCCGCTTCGCCGCCGACGGCCCACCAGCCTGGTGCGTGGACGCCCGACGCGCCAGCGAGCGATGTCCGTACACTGAGCGGCCGGGCCGGCCACGGCTCGGGTGAGCGGGGAGGGCACGATGAGCGGCGAACCGGGGCCGGCGCTGGCCGGTCGGCGGGTGCTGGTGACCGGGGGGTCGTCGGGGATCGGGGCGTGCATCGCCCGCGAGCTCGCCCGGGCCGGGTGCGTCGTCGCCGTCTGTGCCCGGCGCACCGACCTCCTCGAGTCGGTGGCGGCCGACCTGCGGCGCCACTCGCCGCGCTCGACGGCCCTCACCGTCGACCTGGCCCACCTGGCCGGCCTCGAAGCCTTCGCCGCCCGAGCCACCGAGGCGCTCGGGGGGATCGACGTCCTGGTCAACAACGCCGGGCAGATGGGCGGCACCCGCCTGCCCGACGTCGACGCCGACGACCTCGAGCGGCTGATGCGGGTCAACTATCTGTCCCCGGTCCGCCTGACCCTGGCCGTCCTGCCCCAGATGCTCGAGCGGGGGGACGGTCAGATCGTGAACGTCTCGTCGGTGGCGGCCCGGCTGTCGCCTCCGACCGAGTCCGCCTACGCCGCCTCGAAGGCGGCGCTCACCGCCTTCTTCGAGTCGGCGGCGGCCGACCTGTGGGGGACCGGGGTCACCGTGCACAACGTCTACCCGGGGTGGATCCGCACGACCGACGACCCGCCCGACGCTCTCCACCAGGACCTGACCGGCGAGACCCCCGAGACGGTGGCCGCCGCCGTGCGCCGCCAGCTCGAGGACGGCACCTTCGAGATCTACGTCCCCGAGGAGTTCAAGACCTTCTTCTCGCAACGGGCCCGGGACGTGGGCGCCTTCGTCGCCGCCTCGGGGGCCTACGCCAACGAGCGCCTCGGGCCGCTGCCCTGAGCGACCGGGGTCACCCGGTGGCGGTGGCGATGGCGACCATCGGGGCGTTGAGTGGGCGCCCGCCCATCGACCCGGCGAAGACGGCGTCACCGAAGGCGAACAGCCCGCCGTCGGACGCCACCTCGAGGTAGCCCCCGCCGTCGGGGGTGACCGCCGCCCCGACCACCGGGCGGGTGAGGGGCCGCCCGCCCATCGACCCGACGTAGTGGGCGTCGCCGAAGGTGAAGGCCCCGCCGTCGGCGGCGAACTCGTAGTAGCCGCCACCGTCGGGGGTCGCCGCCATGGCCACGATCGGGGCGGCCAGCGGCCGCCCGCCCATCGACCCCGCGAACCGGGCGTCGCCGAAGGCGAACAGCCCGCCGTCCGATGCCACCTCGAAGTACCCCCCGCCGCCGGCGGTGAGGACGAGCCCGACGATCGGCGCGGCGAGCGGCCGCCCACCCATCGACCCGAAGAAGTGCGCGTCGCCGAAGGCGAACAGCCCGCCGTCCGACGCCACCTCGAGGTAGCCGCCGCCGTCAGGGGTGATCGCCGCTCCGACGATCGGCGCGTTGAGCGGCCGCCCGCCCATCGACCCGGCGAACGGGGCGTCGCCGAAGGCGAACAACCCGCCGTCGGAGGCCACCTCGAGGTACCCGTGCCCGTCAGGGGTGGCGGCCAGCCCGACCACCGGGCGGGTGAGCGGCCGCCCGCCCATCGACCCGTAGAAGGGAAGCCCGCCGAAGGTGAACATGCCGCCGTCCGAGGCGACCGTCCAGTAGCCGACGCCCGCTGGACCGGGCTCGGGGGGCGGCGGCGGCGGCGTTGGCTCCCCCGGCAGGCCGCCGGGTCCTTCGAAGGCGTCGACCCACGTGCCGGCCGGCACCAACAGGAGGCCGTCACCGACCGACGGGGTCGGGAAGCTGGACTTGCCGGCCGCGGTCAAGGTCGCCTTGACGACCTGGCTGCCGTCCGCCGGATCGAGGCCGTAGACGTCCGATCCGTTGATCGACCACACCAGCCCGTCGGCCACGACGGGCGGGCGACTGGCGCCCGTGCCGGTGTGCCAGAGCTCGTGCAGCGCGCCACCGCTGACATCGACGGCCTCGATGCCGCTCTCGCACGGCAGGTAGACGGTGGTGCCCACGACGGCCGGTCCACCGTCGACGTCGGCCCCGCAGCTGAGGCCGAGCGTGTTGAGCTGACCCCCGATGCCACCGAGGTTGGACTGGTTCAAGAGGTACCCGGTGTTGGACTTGCCGGCCTGGACGACGTACCCGCCCGCCACGAGGGCGGGGGAGGCCGAGCCGAGGTCGGCGTCGCCCGCGTTGTCGCCCGCCCACCCGGGCGGAGCGAACAGGTGCAGCTGTTGGAGGGAGGGCGAGAGCTCGACGACCGAGTCGCTCCCGTCGTAGTCGGCCGGGTTGGTCGAGGACCCGTTGCCGCTGGACACCCAGACGTCGCCGGAGCCGTCGACCACCGGGGCGGCGCCGCCCATCCAGACCGCGCCCTGCCCGCCGGCGGTCGGCGTGATGGGGTGGCTCAGCACGGTGCCCCCGCCCTCGGGCACCGCCATGACCCACCCGCGGTACGTCGGACAGTCCCCCGAGTTGCCCCCGTAGCCGAAGATCACCTCGCCGGCGTCGAGGGTGAGCGAGGCCCGCTGGAGGATCGCCTTCGGGTCGGCCGCCGGCGGGTCGACCGGCTGGTCGAGCTCGACCGCCCCCGAATAGATGTCGAGGCCGTAGAGGACGTGCTCGGCCACGACGCCGTTCCACGTGTCGGCCACCACGAAGATCTCGGCCCGCGCCGTGTCGATCACCGGGGTCGAGGTGATCCCGACCGTCGGGTTGATGTTGCCGCACGGCAGTTGGCCGGACGGTACCGGCGTGGCCAGGTGCTGAGACCACAGCACCGACCCGGTGTCGGCGGCCAGCGCGTAGACCGTGTCGTTCTCGGTCGCCTCGAAGACCCGGCCGGTCGTCTCGAGCGGCTCGGCGTAGAGCTGCCCGTCGACGGCGGTGTGCCAGGCCGCCGAGAGCGGCTGGAGCGAGACCCCCGAGGTGTCGACCCCCGACGACCCGACGTCGTGGTGGTAGACGGTCCAGTCGGCGGGTCCGGTCAGGACGAGGTGCGGCCGGGTCGCCCCGACGGCGCCCGGGCCGCCGGTGACGGCGAGGGTCCCAAGTGCGGTCAGGGTGGTGAGGGCGGCCAGCATCCTCGTGACCGGTCGCCCCATGGCACGTTCTTACCCGGGATCAGCGCAATGTTGTCGGCACCCCCCGGGCGTGGCGTGGCGGCCGTGAAGCGTGGGCCCCCAGGTGCGATGATGGCCAGGGAGGTGCACCATGGACACGGACGTGGTCATTGCCGGCGGGACAGTGGTCGACGGCACGGGGGGGCCGGCCCGGGTGGCCGACGTGCTCGTGCGCGATGGGCGCATCGCCGAGATCGGTCCGGGCTTGCGGGGCGGCACCGTGCTCGACGCCTCGGGCCAGGTCGTGGCGCCGGGGTTCATCGACATCCACACCCACTACGACGCCCAGGTCTTCTTCGACCCCTGGCTCTCGCCGTCGTGCTTCCACGGCGTGACCACGGTCATCGCCGGGAACTGCGGCTTCTCCATCGCCCCGGTGCTCCCCGAGATGGTCCCTCTGCTGGCCCGGACCCTCCAGCACGTCGAGGACATGAGCTTCGACACCCTGGCGGTGGGTGTCCCATGGGACGAGTTCGAGACGTTCCCCCAGTACCTGGAGGCCGTCGAGCGCCACGGTGCCGCCCTCAACTTCGGCTGCTACGTCGGCCACACCGCGGTTCGGCTCTACGTGATGGGCGACGACGCCTACGAGCGCCCGGCGACCGACGACGAGCTGGCCCGGATGGGCCAGCTGGTGGCCGAGGCCATGGCCGGCGGGGCCATGGGCTTCGCCACCAGTGCCTCGCCCACCCACAACGGCGAGGGTGGCCGCCCGGTCCCATCCCGGGTGGGTGACCTCGAGGAGCTGCGGATGCTGCTGCGCCCGGTGGGCGAGTCGGGCCGGGGGGTCGTGGCGCTCCTCCCGGGTGGGGTGATCAGCAACCCCGAGGTCTTCGACCTCCAGCGCGAGATCGGCCGGCCCTTCACGTGGACGGCGCTGCTCACCGTCCAGGGCTACCCGTACCACGAGAAGGTCATCGCCGAGCACGACGCCGCCCGGGCGGACGGGGTCGACGTCTGGCCGCAGGTCTCGTGCCGTCCGCTGGTCTTCCAGATGAACCTGGCCGACCCGTTCACCTTCAACATGCGCCCGGTGTTCGCCGCGCTCATGGACCGGCCCCACGAGGAGCGGCTGGCCGCCTACCGGGACCCGGCCTGGCGGGCCGCCGCCTGGGATCAGATGACCGACCTGCAGAAGGGCTTCCCCTTCAAGTGGGCCTCGATGGCGGTGGCCGAGTCCCCTTCCCACCCCGACCTGGTCGAGCGGCGGGTCGTCGAGCTGGCCGCCGAGCGCGGCTGCACCCCCCTCGACGTGGTGCTCGACATCTCGATCGACGACGACCTGAAGACCCGCTTCTGGTCGGTCCTGGCCAACGACGACCCCGAGGGCATCGCCTGGTTGCTGCCCCGCGACGGGGTGCTCCTCGGCCTGGCCGACTCGGGAGCACACGTCTCGCAGCTGTGCGACGCGTGCTTCGCCACCGACCTGCTCGGCGGGTGGGTCCGTGACCGCGGCGTCATGTCGCTCGAGCGGGCCGTCCACAAGCTGAGCGGCGAGCCGGCCGCCGTCTACGGCTTGGCCGACCGGGGCACCGTCGAGGTCGGCAAGGCCGCCGACCTCTGCGTCTTCGACCCTGACCGGATCGCCCCGGGACCGCTCCGCCGGGTGGTCGACTTCCCGGCCGACGGCGAACGGCTGACTGCCGACCAGCCGGTGGGCGTGACCCACGTGCTGGTGAACGGGACCCCGGTGCGGGTCGACGGCGAGGCCTCGCCCGAGGGGCTCGACGCCCGGCCGGGCGCCCTCGTCCGCCCCTGACGGGCCGCCGTCTGGGCCCCGCGCCGACGGGGCTGCTTGGTACGATTCGCGTCGGCGCGGCAGCGAGGCGGGGCAGCGGCCGAGATCAGGGAGGGATCCGATGACCACGGTGTCAGAGGGCGCGCCGACCCAGGCGCCCGAGGCGGCGGTCGGGGCGCCGCCTCGGGCGGATTTTCAGATCGTGCCGGTGGCCGGCATCCCGATCGCCGGGGCGGTGCTCGTCGCCCTCGTGGTGGCCATCGCCTTCAACCGGATCTGGGCTCTCGACTTCTTCCACGTGGCCGGGGGCGGGCTCTGGACGGGCATCGACCTGTTCGTCGGGTTCATCATCGGCCCGATCATCGGGCGCATGTCGATCCCGGCCCGCATGGAGTTCTCGACCCGCTTCATGCCCAAGATGGTGCTGCTCATGCCGGTGCTCGTCGTCATCACCCTCTCGGCCGGCTGGCAGCTGGCCCGCCACCTCGGGAACCTGAGCGCCCACTATCCGCACCACGGATGGCTGGTCGCCTCGTTCATCGTGGTCGGGATCATGGCGGTGATCGCCCTCGGGCTGCTCGAGCCGGCCAACCTCGCCGTGCTCTTCGAGCTGAAGAAGCCGGTTCCCAACGGCCAGCGCATCGGGCGGCTGATGCGGGTCTTCATCTACACGGCCGGGATCACCGGGGCCATGCAGGTGGCCACGCTGATCATCATGTCGAAGTTGGCCGTCGGATGAGCGACGCCACCCTGGAGTCCCTCGGTCCGCACCCCGGCGGCGCACCGGCGCCCGAGCGGTCGTTCCCGCCGATCACCGAGATGGCGATCGCCACGCTGGCTCTGGTCATCATCGGCGGGATCTACCTCGCCGCCCACCTGCCCCGGCGGGCCCCCCTGGCCCCGGCCTTCGCCCTCGTGGTGGCGGCCGACCTACTGCTCGTGGTCAACGTGGTCATCCTGAGCCGGATCAAGCCCTTCGCCTGGGACCGGTTCTTCCAGGTGGTCGGGTGGGCGCTGCTGGCCTACCTGATCATCGCCGGGATGCTCGAGTACATCTTCGTCCTCGACGGCACCCGGGGCGCCACGCTGACCCTGCTCACCTTGATGCTGGTCACCTTCGGGGTGGTCGTGCCGCTCAACCTCGGCTTCTCGGTCGCCCGCTACCAGGACGTCAGCCAGGCGGCCGGCTGACGCCAGCTACTGCCCGAACGACCAGCGCACGAGGGCGGTGACCCCGCCGTCGACCCGCAGGTCGGTCCCGGTCACGAACGAGGCGGCCGGGCTGGCCAGCCATTCGACGGCCGCCGCGATGTCGTCGGCCGTGCCGATGCGGGTCACCGGGCTCATGTCGAGCATCTGGCGCATGACGTCGCCCGACTGCTCGCTGTCGAGCTCGAGCTTGCCCATCCCGGTCGAGATGATGCCCGGGCTGATCGACACCAGGCGGGCGCCCCGGCGCCCCCATGGGGTGGCCATGGCCTCGACGCGGAGCTGGTTGGCCCGCTTGGCGAAGCCGTAGGCGCCGCCCGGCGACGCCAGTGCTGCCTCGTCGGCCAGTCCCATCAGGTCGGCCACCGGGGCGCTGGCCAGGGCGCGCTCGCGCTCGGGGTCGATCGTCGTCATCGAGCCGGCCATGCTGGCGATGACCACCCCGACGGTGCCCGGCCCGACCTGGGGTTCGAACTGCTCGAGGACGACGGCCGTCCCGACCAGGTCGACCACCAGGACCCGCTCGGCGCTGGCCATCGTCGGCGAGAGCCCGGCCGTGTGGACGACGGCGCGCAGCGGACCGTGCTCGACCGCCTCGGTGGCCAGGGCGGCCACCGAGGCGGCGTCGGACACGTCGACCGCCCGGGCGAGGACGTCGAACCCGTCGCCGGCCATGGCCTCGGCCGACGTGCGGGCCCGCCCTTCGTCGACGTCGGCCAGGACGACGGTGCTGGCGGTCCCGAGTCGTCGGGCGCAGACGTCGCCCATGCCGCCGGCCCCGGTGACGACGACGACGTCCCGGCGGGCGGCCGTCACGACCGGACCGCCGCGCTCGGAGAGGGGAGGAAGGTTCGCATGGTGGCCCGAGGTTACGCTCCCCGGTGAGCGTCGGCGCCAGGCGCGGCCGCCGGCCGGACCACCAGAAGGGGTCAGAGGTCCCTGGTCGAAGCGGAAGATGCTGTAGAAGATGAGGTGTGACCTTCGTCGGCCTGGTTGGGCACAACATCATTTCGACCATCGGGCGGTCGATCGGGGTGGCCGTCGCCGTGGCCCTCGCCGTCATGACGGTGGTCGTCCTGGCCGTCTCGAGCAGCGGATTGGAGCACTCGGCGGCCGCCGTGATCTCGGTCGGCAAGGCGGACTTCACCGTCGCCCAGAAGGGTGCCTCCGACCTCCTGTCGAGCAGCATCGACCAGGGAGAGCTCAACCGGGTGCGCCGCACTCCGGGGGTGGCGCGGGCGGTCGGCGTGCTGCTGGCCACCGAGCACATCAACGCCGACAACCCGGTCTTCATCGAGATCGGCATCGAACCGCAGGACCTCGCCGCTTTCGGGGTGACGGTCGTGAGAGGGCGTCCGTTTACGGCAACCGCCGACCACGAGGTCATGCTCGGGTGGCGAGCGGCGTCCAACTTCGGGCTCGGGGTCGGCGACCGGTTCACGGCCAACGGGACCTCGAACGTCGTGACCGGCATCTACTCGACCGGGAACTCGTTCGGCGACTCGGGGGCGATGTTCCCGCTCTCCGCCGTCCAGGCCTACAACCGCCTGCCCGGCTCGGTCAGCCTCGTCTTCGTCAAGGTGACCCCGGGGGCCGACCCGGCCAAGGTGGCCGGGCGGGTCGACTACGACTTCCCGCAGCTCACCACGATCCGCACCGCCAACCAGTTCGGTCGGGCCGACCGCAACATCGTCTTCCTCCAAGCCGCGGTCAACGGGAGCACGGCACTGGCCATCCTCATCGGGGCGGTCATCGTCGGGAACACGATGCTGATCTCGCTGCTCGAGCGGACGCGGGAGTTCGGCCTGTTGCGGGCGGTCGGCTGGACTCGGCGGCGGACGGTCGGGCTCCTGTTGTCGGAGAGCCTCGTGCTGGCCCTCTTCGGGGTGGTGCTCGGCGTCGGGCTGTCCTTCGCCGTCGCCTCCGGGCTCGAGCACCTGCCGGCGCTGCGTGGCATCCTCCACGTGTCGTACACCCGGTCCGCCTTCTACCGGGCGCTGGCCACCGCCCTCGCCATGACGCTCATCGGTGGGCTCTACCCGAGCATCCGGACGGCCCGCCTCTCGCCGCTTGCCGCCCTCAGCTATGAGTGAAGGCGACCGACCGTCGGTCCCGGCCGTCGAGGTCTCGGGGGCCGTCAAGGTCTACGGCGGCGGCGTCCGGGCGCTCGACGGGCTCGACCTGGTCGTCCAAGAGGGCGAGTTCGTGACGATCACCGGCCCGTCGGGGTGCGGCAAGTCGACGCTGCTCCACCTCCTGGCCGCCCTCGACCATCCCGACGCCGGGACGCTGACGGTGCACGGGAGGGACCTGGCCCGGCTGCACAACCTCAGCCGCTACCGGCGCCGCGAGGTGGGGCTGGTCTTCCAGCTGCACAACCTGTTGCCGCGGCTCTCGGCGACGGCCAACGTCGAGGTGGCGATGTTCGGGGCGGGCCAGGACCGCCACGCCCGCCGCGCCCGCGCCCTCGATCTCCTGAGCCAGGTGGACCTGAGCGGTCGGGAGGAGCGGCTGCCCACCCAGCTCTCGGGCGGGGAACGCCAGCGGGTGGCCATCGCCCGGGCCCTGGCCAACCACCCGGGCCTCCTGCTGGCCGACGAGCCGACGGGGAACCTCGACTCGGAGGCCACCGAGCGGATCGTCGAGCTCCTCCGGTCGGTCAACGCCAGCGGCATCACCGTCCTCCTCGTCACCCACGATGCCCAGGTGACGGCGCACGCCACCCGGGTGGTGTCGATGCGGGCCGGCCGGGTCGTGGACGACCGGATGATGGAGCCGGTCCGGGCCCTCGGCGGCGGGGTCGCCGGGCGGGCCGTCGAGGGGTAGGCGGCCCGGACCCGGTCACCGGACCCATGTCGACGATGCGGCGGGTGAACCGCTCGGTGGTTGGCGTGGTCGCACTGTCGATCGGGGCGTTGGCGGTGGCCGGGTGCGGATCGAGGCCGGCGGCTCCGGCGACCGGAACGCCGCTCACCGCGGCGCCGCCGGGCGGGCACACGTTGACCACCCCGGTGCCGCCGTACACGACCACCACCCCTCCGTTACCCCTCGTGAGTGACGAGGGTGTGGGCTCGAGATCAACCCGGTCGTTCATGGTCTCCTCCCGGCGATGGCATGTCGACGTCGACGTCGACTGCTCGCCGGGCCGTGGTCGGACCACACTGACGCTTCACGAGAGCCAGCCGTCGACGCACACCGACGTGCTGGCCGACCAGCTCGCCGTGACGTCGGGGGAGACGATCGAGCGCAGCGGCGCCGGCACCTACGTCCTGACCGTCACGACCGGTCCGGCGTGCTCGTGGAACGTCCAGGTCCACGACGGCCGCTAGCGGAACGGGTCGAGGGCGAGCGACCGTACGGCCCGGGTATACAGTCGAGCAGAGATCGCCTCGGAAACCGAGATCTTCCGGCGCAGTCCCGACGCAGGGAGATCCAATGTGCTTCTCACCCGAGGGCGACCTCGCAGTCGGGATCGTCGTGACGGCCCTCGGTGTCGACGCCTGTCGGCATGTCCGGGGCCGCAACGAGTACTGGTTCATCGCTCCGCTCCCGGTGCTCCTCGGGCTCCACCAGATCGTCGAAACGTTCGTGTGGTGGGGCCTCGAAGGACACGTCCCGCACACCCTCGGTGTCGTGGCGCTCTGGATCTACCTGCTGTTCGCGCTCGTGGTCCTGCCGGTCCTCGTGCCGGTGATGGTCATGCGCATCGAGCCGACTCGTGCACGCCGGTGGTGGATTGCGCCCTTCCTGGCTCTGGGGGCGCTCGTATCGGTCATCCTGCTGACCGCCATGCTGTCCGGCAACCCCACGGCCAGGATCGGCTCGTACCACATCGCCTACTCGATCGGGCTCAAGGACGGGACCCTCGTCATCGGCCTCTACATCGTGGCGACGTGCGGAGCGATGCTGGCCTCGGGAATCCGCCGGGTGGTGTGGTTCGGCCTGGCCAACCTGGTCGCGGTGGTCGTCCTGGCCCGGCTGTCGGCGGACGGGTTCACGTCGCTCTGGTGCTTCTACGCCGCG
>Ga0209656_10000931_pt1 | contig 18850 bp, 13 predicted proteins | sample BogFormECP12_OM2_FD_188239 | JGI IMG/M metagenome (GOLD analysis project Ga0209656, IMG submission 188239) | Bog forest soil microbial communities from Calvert Island, British Columbia, Canada - ECP12_OM2 (SPAdes) (version 2) | ecosystem: Environmental > Aquatic > Freshwater > Wetlands > Bog ... | reverse complement strand
CGACTCGGCGAAGACCGAGGCGGCGGCGAAGTTGGACGCCGGCTGGCCCCGGAACCGGAACGGCGTGGACACGTTGCCGAGCGACCGCGAGCACCAGGTCGGGTGCCCGGTGCTGCAGGCCCGGCAGACCCCGCAGTTGGCCAGGGTGGCCACCACCACGTGGTCGCCCGGCTTGACCGACCGGACCTCGGCGCCCACCGCCTCGACCACGCCCGCCCCCTCGTGACCGAGGACCGACGGGGGCTTCCAGGGGATGGTGCCGTTGATCACCGAGAGATCGGAGTGGCACACCCCGGCCGCCGCCACCGCCACCCGGACCTCGGTGGGCCCCGGGTCGACCACCTCGAGGTCGTCGGTGACCTCCACCCCTTCTTCGGTGTAGACGATGCCGCGCACAGCTCCTCCTCGGTCCTCAGTCCCCGCCGGTCGATGTCGCCGACCCGGCGGTGGCGGCGGTCGCCACGACCGGGTCCGTCCGCTCGGCGAAGCGCCGGCGCAGCTCCCGCTTCAGCACCTTGCCGCTGGCGTTCACCGGTAGCTCGGCGGTGAGCACCACGTACCTCGGGACCTTGTAGTTGGCCAGGGCCGCCCGGGCCCGGTCGATGACCCGGCGCCCGAGATCCTCGTCGTCCGGCCCGACGGCGGAGTCGGGGACCACGACGGCGCACCCGACCTCGCCGAGGCGCTCGTCGGGCACGCCGATCACCGCCACCTGCCCGACCCCGGGGCACCGGCGGAGCACCGCTTCGACCTCGGCCGGGTAGGTGTTGAACCCGCCGACGGTGAACATGTCCTTCAGGCGGTCGGTGATCGAGACGTTCCCCGCCTCGTCCATGGCCCCGACGTCGCCGGTGTGCAGCCACCCGTCCGGGTCGACCGCCTGAGCCGTCGCCTCGGGGTCGCCCCAGTACCCCGGCATCACGGTGTAGCCCCGGACGACGACCTCACCCTCGGCCCCCGCCGCCACCGCGTCCCCGTCGGCGTCGACCACCCGGACCTCGAGGCCCGGGATGGCCCGGCCCGACGTCGTCGCCACCAGCTCGGGCGGGTCGCCTCGCCGGCACATGGTGACGGTCCCGCACGACTCGGTGAGGCCGTAGGCCGTCAGCACGGTCGAGAACCCCAGCTCCTGGCGCATGGCCACGACCAGCTCGACCGGGACGACGGCCGCCCCGGTCACGCCCAGTCGCAGGCTCGAGAGGTCAGCCGCCGACCGGCCCGGGTGGGCCAGCAGCGACTGGTAGAGGGTGGGTGGACCGGGCAGGACGGTGATGCGCTCCTGTTCGATCCGCTCCATGACCCGGGCGGCGTCGAAGACCGCCTCGGGCACGAGGGTGGCCCCGGCCATCAGGCAGGCCAGGATCCCGGCCTTGTACCCGAAGGTGTGGAAGAACGGGTTGACCACGAGGTAGCGGTCCCCCCGGGCCAGCCCGACGATCGACGACCAGGTGCCGAAGGTCCGCAGGGTCTGGGCGTGGGTGGCCATCGCCCCCTTGGGGTTCCCGGTGGTGCCCGAGGTGAAGATGAGGTCCGAGACGTCCCCAGATCCGACCGACCGCCACCGGGCGACCGCCTCGACCTCGGGCACGGCCACCCCGGCCCCGAGGAACTCCTCGGACCCGACGACCGGGGTCGGCCCGGCGCCCGGGGCGCCCGCCTCGCCGCGCATGACGACCGTCCGCTCGAGCGCCCCGACGTCGAGCCCGTCGAGCAGCGCCGGGTAGTCGAGGCCGAGGAACCCCCGGACGGTGAGGAGGACCCGAGCCCCCGACGTCGCCAGCACGTACGCCGCCTCGGGCCCCTTGAACCGGGTGTTGAGGGGCACCAGGACCCCACCGACCCCGAGGGCCCCGAGGGCCCCAGTCACCCACTCGGCGCAGTTGGGGGCCCAGATGGCCACCCGGTCCCCGGGGGCGACGCCGGCCGCCATGAGGGCCCGGGAGACCTGCGTGGCGCTCGAGGCCACCTCGGCGAAGGTGAGCCGGGTCTCCCCGTCGACCACCGCCTCGTCGTCGGCGAAGCGCTCGGCGGCGTCGAGCGCGAGGGCCGGGACCGACCCCCAGCGCAGGTCGGCCCGGGGGTCCTCCTCGCCGACGTCCACCGGGGGCGCGGCGCCCGGTCGCCCAGCTGCACTCACGGGTGCTGGCTCGACACCGAGATCACCTCGCCGCTCAGGTACGAGGCGTAGTCGCTGGCCAGGAAGACGATGGCGTTGGCCACCTCCCACGTCTCGGCCCCCCGCCCGAAGAGCTCGCGCCGGGTCAGGACCTCGAGGTCGTCGTCGCCGATGGACCGGTTCAAGAACGGGTGGAGGGCCAGGCTCGGCGCCACCGCGTTCACCCGGACCCCGGCCTCGGCCGCCTCGGCTGCCGCGCACCGGGTGAGGGCCATCACCCCGGCCTTGGCCGCCGCGTAGTGGGCCTGGCCCGGCTGGGCACGCCACCCGAGCACCGAGGCATTGTTGACGATGGACCCCTGGCGCCGGGGCAGCAGGTGGCGCAGGGCGGCCCGGGTGCACCGGAAGGTGCCGGTCAGTGTCACGTCGAGGACCCGGTGCCACTGCTCGTCGGCCATCTCGACCAACGGGACCGTACCGCCGAGGCCGGCATTGTTCACGGCGACGTCGAAGCGGCCGTGGCGAGCCAACGTCTCGTCGTAGAGGCGGGTCACATCCTCGTCGACCGTCACGTCGCACGGCACGCCGAGGACCTGGGCGCCGGCCAGCTCCGAGAGCTCGGCGGCCGCCTCGGCCAACCGCCGCTCGTGGGCGTCGGAGACGACGACGACCGCCCCCTCCTCCACGCACCGGGCGGCGGTGGCGAAGCCGATCCCGGTGCCCGCCGCCGCCGTGACCACCACCACCTTGCCCTCCAAGAGGGCATGGCCGGCCGGGCGGGCCGGCGGCGGGGGTGCCGGGAAGGTCCGGTCCAGGGTCACGACGCCACCTTGGGCTCGGGCGCCAACCCCAGCACCCGCTCGCCGATGATGTTGCGCTGGATCTCGTTCGACCCCCCGTAGATCGTCTCGGCCCGCGAGAACAGGAACGTCCGCTGGAAGTCTCCGAGCTCGTACGGCGCAGCCTCGAGGACGCCCGCTCCGGGCCCGAGGACGTCCATCGCCAGCTCGCCCAGCCGGCGGTGCCAACTGCCCCAGTAGAGCTTGGCCACCGAGGCCTCCGGTGGGGCGACCGGGCCGTCCACCCCCGAGAGGCTCCGCAGCGAGTTGTACCGCATGATCTCCAGCTCGGCGAAGGCCCCGGCCAGGCGTTGGCGGAGGACCGGGTCGGCGTTGCGCCCGCTGGCCCGGGCGGCGGCCAGCAGCCGGTCGAGCTCGCGCCGGAACGACAGCTGGTGGCCGAGCATGGCCACCCCTCGCTCGAAGGCCAGGGTGGCCAGGGCCACCGGCCATCCGCCGCCCGCCGGGCCGACGATGTTCGACCGGTCGGTGCGGGCGCCGTCGAAGAACACCTCGTTGAACTCCGACGTCGCCGTGAGCTGGCGGATCGGCCGGACCTCGATCCCGGGCTGGCGCATCGGGACCAACAGGTACGACAGCCCGCGGTGGCGGACCGACCCGGGGTCGGTGCGGCACAGGACGAAGCACCATCCGGCCTGGTGGGCGAGCGACGTCCACACCTTCTGCCCGGTGACCACCCACTCATCGCCGTCGAGGTGCGCCCGGGTCTGCACGTTGGCCAGGTCGCTCCCGGCACCCGGCTCCGAATAGCCCTGGCACCACAGCTCGGCGCCGGTCCGGATCGGCTCGAGGAAGCGCCGCTGCTGCTCGGGCGTCCCGTAGCGGATGAGGGTGGGGCCGATGAGCCCTTCGCCGACGACGCTCACCCGTCCGGGCGCGCTGGCCCGGGCGTACTCCTCGGCGAAGACGATCTGCTGGGCCACGCTGGCGGCGCGCCCGCCGTGCTCCTCGGGCCAGCCCAGGCAGGTCCAGCCGCCGGCCGCCAGCTCGCGTTCCCAGCACAGCCGGACCTCGAACCCGAACGTCTCGTCGCCCGACCCGCCGCGGCCATCGAGCGCCGCGTACTCCCCCACCACGTGGGCGGACATCCAGGCCCGCACCTCCCGGCGGAACGCGGCGTCCGCCGGGGTGTCCCTCAGGTCCATCGCCCGTAGCGTACCGAAGTCCCGACCCGGCTTCTGACGGTCCGTCAGGAGGAATAGAACCGCTCTGACCTGCGTTCCCGTTGGTGTGCGACGACCCAGGTGGCTGAGCGGCATGACGCACCGGCGATCGGAGGAAAGAGTGGCGACGGACCCGGCGTTCCAGCTCGAGGACGAGGAGTGGCAGCGGCGGCTGACGCCGGCCCGCTACGAGGTGCTGCGCCACGGGGCGACCGAGCCGGCGTGGTCGGGCGAGTACGTCCACGTCGACGACGCCGGGACCTTCCGGTGCGCCGGGTGCGGGACCGCGCTGTTCTCGACCGACGCCAAGTTCGAGTCCGGCACCGGGTGGCCGAGCTTCGACCGGGCGGTGGCGGCCGGCACGGTGGCTGAGCACGTCGACCGGTCGTTCGGGATGACGAGGACCGAGATCACCTGCGCCCGCTGTGGCGGACACCTGGGGCACGTCTTCCCCGACGGGCCGACCGAGACCGGTCTGCGCTACTGCGTGAACTCGCTGTCGCTGACCTTCGAGGAGGACGGGGCGGCGGACCCGGGCCACCCGGACCCCGAACCGGGCTCCGATGCCCGGGCGCCGGCCTCGGCCCCGCCCGAGCGCTGAATCGCCCCCGGCGGGCGACCGTTCAGGCCTCGACGGCCGCCTCGGGGTCGTCGGGACCGCCCACCGTCGACGGGGTCCGGCGCTCGGACCGCTGGATCTCGGCGGTGGCGAAGCGGAGGCTCGGCCCGACGTCGTCGGCCACGATCTCGACCTTCGAGCGTCGCTCGCCCTCGTCGGTCTCCCACGTGCGCTGCTCGAGCCGCCCGGTCACGACGACCCGCATGCCCCGGGTCAGGCTGAGGGCGACGTTCTCGGCCAGCTCCCGCCAGCAGACGACCTCGAAGAAGGACGTCGCCTCCTGCCACTCGCTCGTGGCGCGGTCCTGCCAGCGGCGGTTGACGGCCACGCCCATGACCGCCATCGCCTGCCCGTCGCTCAGGTAACGGATCTCGGGCTCACGGGTCAGGTTGCCGCTGACCATGGTCGTGCAGTTGGACATCTCGGTGCTCCTCGTCGCTCGTCACGGGCTGTCTCGAGACGATGGACGAGCCACCTTGCCGGGATGCTCTCCGACGACCTCGCCCGCCGGGCCGGGATCAGATGTCGAGGAAGCGGCGGATGGCGATGAACGACCCGGCGGAGCCGATGGCCACCCCGACCAGCACGACGACGGTGTCGGTCCAGAGGACCTCCCACCCGGTCATGCGCATCTGGGTCAGTACGGCGTCGGGATGGTTCACATTGCCGAGGTGGTTCAGCACGGCGTGCAGCCCGAACACGAGCGCCGCCGCCACCAGCGAGCCCACCAGCCCCTGGATCATGCCCTCGGACATGAAGGGCACCCGGATGAACCAATTGGTCGCGCCGACCAGTTTCATCACCGACACCTCACGGCGGCGGGCGAAGATGGCCATGCGGATGGTGTTCAGGATGAGGACGGTGGCCGAGAGCAGCAGGACGACGGCGATGACCAGGAAGACCCACTGCAGCACGGTGATGGTCTCTTGCATCGTGTGGTACGCCTGGATCGGTGCGGTCACCTTGAAGACCCCGGGCTGGCCTCTGAACCGATCGACCACCAGCTGGGCGTCCTCGGGCTGGTTCGGGACGCAGCGGTAGGAGCTCGGGGTGTCGGCGACGGTCAGGGTCTGGGACTCGTCGGCGGTGAGGATCTTCTTGGCCTCGCTGTAGTCGTAGCTCTGGTTGCGGAAGACGCACCCGTGGACGTAGGCGGCCGACGTGAGCTGGGTGTTGACGGCGTGCAGCTCCGAGCTGCTGGCCGAGGGGGCCATCCACACCTGGACCTGGGTGCCGCGCTGCCAGTCCACCTCGGCGTTGGCCGCCCCCTGCTTGAGGAGGAGGGCGGCGCCCACCAGGGCCAGCGAGACGGCCACCGTCAAGATGGCGGCGATGGTCATCAGCCGGTTGCGCCACAGGTTCGACGCCGTCTCCCGGACGACGTACTCCGCAGAGACCGCCATCAGTAGGCGGACCCGGGCTCGGCTCCGGAGGCGGCGGCCACCGGCGCGGTGTCGATCCCGTAGACACCCCGAGCCTGGTCGCGGACGATGCTGCCCTGGTCGAGCTCGACCACCCGGCGGCGCATCCAGTCGACCAGGGCGGCGTCGTGGGTGGCGACGACCACCGTCGTCCCGGTCCGGTTGATCCGGTCCAGCAGCTGCATGATCCCCTGGCTGGTCGTGGGGTCGAGGTTCCCGGTCGGCTCGTCGGCCAGCAGGATCAGCGGCCGGTTCACGAAGGCCCGGGCGATGGCCACCCGCTGCTGCTCGCCGCCGGAGAGCTCGCTCGGGAAGTTGTCGCGCTTCTTGGCCAACCCCACCAGCTCGAGGATCTGGGGCACCGTCGAGGCGACCACGTGCTTGGGCCGGCCGATCACCTCGAGGGCGAAGGCCACGTTCTCGAACACCGTCTTGTTGGGCAGCAGGCGGAAGTCCTGGAAGACGCAGCCGATGTTGCGCCGCAGGTACGGGACCCGCCAGTTGGCGAGGTTGACGATGTCCCGACCGGCTTCCCAGATCCGCCCCTGGTCGGGCAGCTCCTCACGCAGGAGGAGGCGGATGAAGGTCGTCTTGCCGGACCCCGAGGCGCCCACCAGGAAGACGAACTCGCCCTTGTCGATCTCGAGCGAGACGTCCCTCAGTGCGACGGTTGTCCCCTTGTAGGTTTTGGTGACATGTTCGAATCGAATCATGGGTATGGGTGTGTCTGGTCCGTTTGGGTTGTACCGGGGTATCTGCGCCGTGCGGGTCCCCGGCGCCATCAGAACCTGCGTCACACTACCCCCGCCGCCCCTCCCGGTGGGGCCATGGGGGCGCTCGGGCGCGCTCGCCGCCCAACGGTCCAGCTCAACCGCACGGGGCGGCGAGCCGGCGGTCAGGCCGTCCCGGCCCCCCGGCGCCGTCGCAGTTCGGCCTCCATGAACGGGTCGAGGTCGCCGTCGAGCACGGCGTCGACGTTGCCGGTCTCGACCCCGGTGCGCAGGTCCTTGACCATCTGATAGGGCGCCAGGACGTACGAGCGGATCTGGTTCCCCCACGCCGCGTCGGCCCGGTCCCCCCGCTCGGAGTCGAGCTCGGCCTGGCGCTCCTGGCGCCGGAGCTCGTGCAGCTTGGCCGCCAGGATCTGCATCGCCTTGGCCCGGTTCTGGTGCTGGGAGCGCTCGTTCTGGACGGCCACCACGATGCCCGTCGGCAGGTGGGTGATCCGGACGGCCGAGTCGGTCTTGTTGACGTGCTGGCCGCCCGCCCCCGACGACCGGTAGGTGTCGACGCGCAGCTCCTTCTCGTCGATGTCGACCTCGTCGGCCACGTCGTCGAGGAACGGCACCACGTCGAGCGACGCGAAGCTCGTCTGTCGGCGGCGCTGCGAGTCGAAGGGGGACATGCGGACCAGGCGGTGCACCCCCCGCTCGGCCGCCAGCAGGCCGTAGGCGAACCGTCCGTGGACGATGAACGTCGCCGACAGCAGCCCGGCCTCCTGGCCCGGCGTGGCCTCGTCGACCTCGACCGAAAAGCCGCGTCGCTCGGCCCACCGCTGGTACATCCGCAGCATCATCTCGGCCCAGTCCTGGGCGTCGGTCCCGCCGGCGCCGGCGTGCACCTCGGCCACCGCGTCGCGGTCGTCGTACTCCCCCGAGAACAGCGACTGCAGCTCGAGCTGGCTGACGCGCCGCTCGAGCTCGGCCACCGTCGTGGCCAGCTCGGCCTCGAGGCCGGGATCGGGACTGGCGTCGGCCTGCGCCTCGTCGACCAGCTCGCGGAGGACCTTGGCGTCCTCCAGGGCGGCCACCAGGGCGCCGAACCGCTCGACGTCGTCGGACACCCGCCCGAGCTCGGTGGTCACCGCCCGGGCCCGGTCGGCGTCGTCCCACAGGTCGGGCCGGGCCGCCTCGGCCTCGAGCTCGGCCCGGCGGGACCGCAGCTCGTCGAGGCGGAGGTAGCGCTCGGCCTCCTTGAGGCGCACCGAGAGCGCCTCGAGCTCGACCGCAGGATCGGGCCGCTCCGCCGCCGGTTCAGGCGGCGCCATGGCAGAGCTTGTACTTCTTGCCGCTCCCGCACCAGCACGGCTGGTTGCGGCCGATCTTCTCGGGCGCCGGCCCGGCGCTCCGGGCGGCCGCCGCCTGCGGCTGGGCGGCCCCGGCCCCGTTGGACGGGGGGGCGGCGGGCGTGTCGGGCCGCTGACGGGCCGGGCCGGGAGGCGCCGTGGCCGCCCAGCGCTCCCCGATGTCCTCGGCGATCGCCCCGGCGCCGCCCGGGAACTGTCCGGGCACCGAGATCCCCTGCTCGGCCATGAGCTGGGCCGCCAGGGCGGCCGTCGGGGCCACCGGGTCGTCGGCCGCCGCATAGACGGCCCGGTCGAGGTCGGGCTCGGCCACCTGCTCGATGACCTCGGCGTGCATGACGAAGCGCAGGTAGTCGTCGTCGATGGCCTCCATCAGCTGGCCGAACATCGAGAACGCCTCGCGCTGCCAGGCCACCAGGGGGTCCTGCTGACCCATGGCCCGCAGGTTGATCCCCTCCCGGAGGTAGTCCATCGCCGCCAGGTGCTCGCGCCAGCGCTGGTCGATGATCTGGAGCATCACCTCCCGCTCGATCTGGCGCGCCCCGTCGGCCCCTCCGGGCAGGCCCTCCGAGTGCTCCTCGTAGTACTCGAGCGCTTCGGTCACCATGCTGTCGGTGATCTGGGCCACGGTGGCCGCCTCGGCCAGCTCGTCGGCCCGGAACTGGGTCGGGTAGTAGAGCGCCGCCTCCGCCAGCAGATGGTCGAGGTCCCACTCCTCGGCGAAGTCGCTCGGGCAGGCCGAGCGGACCAGGGCGTCGATCGTCTCCTCCAGCAGCTCCATCGTCCGCTCGTGGAGGTCCTCGCCGTCGATGACCTGCAGCCGCCGGGCATAGATGACCTTGCGCTGCTTGTCCATCACCTCGTCGTACTTGAGGACCTCTTTTCGGATCTCCGAGTTGCGACCCTCGACGGTGTTCTGGGCCCGCTCGATGGCCTTGGTGACCATCTTGGCCTCGATCGGCACGTCGTCGGGCAGGGCCCGTCCCATGACCCAGTTCATGGCGCCGCTGGCGAACAGGCGCATGAGGTCGTCCTCGAGGCTCAGGTAGAAGCGGCTCTCGCCGCGATCCCCCTGGCGTCCGGATCGTCCCCGCAGCTGGTTGTCGATGCGGCGGCTCTCGTGGCGCTCGCTGCCGAGCACGTAGAGACCGCCCAGCCGGCGCACCTCGTCGGCGTCCTCGGCGCACTGCTTCTCGAACTGGGCCCGCAGGCTGGACAGCTCGGCCTGTCCCTCCTCGGACTCGAGGTCGAGCCCCCGGGCACTGGCCTCGTGGAGGGCCAAGCCCTCGGCGTTGCCGCCCAGGATGATGTCGACGCCGCGGCCGGCCATGTTGGTGGCGACGGTGACGCCGCCGAGGCGCCCGGCCTGCGCCACCACCTCGGCCTCCCGGAAGTGCTGCTTGGCGTTCAGGACCTGGTGGGGGATGCCGGTCTGGGCCAGGAGGCGGCTCAGCAGCTCGGACTTGGCCACCGAGGCCGTGCCGACCAGCACCGGTTGGCCGCGCTCGTGGCGCCCGGCGATGTCATCGACGACGGCGGCGAACTTGGCCTCCTCGGACTTGAAGATGAGGTCCGGCTCGTCGAGGCGGATGAGCGGGCGGTTGGTCGGGATGGGCACGACGGTCAGGTTGTAGGTGCTGGCGAACTCGGCCGCCTCGGTCTCGGCCGTCCCGGTCATCCCGCCGAGCTTCTCGTAGAGGCGGAAGTAGTTCTGGAGGGTGACGGTGGCCCAGGTGTGGTTCTCCTCGTTGATCCGAACCCGCTCCTTGGCCTCGACCGCCTGGTGCAGCCCGTCGGACCACCGGCGTCCCTCGAGGGTGCGCCCGGTGAACTCGTCGACGATCTTCACCTCGCCCTGGTCGACCAGGTACTCCTTGTCCCGGCGGTAGAGCTCCTTGGCCTCGAGGGCCTTGATGAGCTGGTGGACGTAGTTGGTCGAGACGGCCTCGTAGAGGTTGTCCACGCCGACCGACCGCTCGACCTTGTCGATCCCCGACTCGAGCGGGACGACGGTGCGCTTCTCCTCGTCCACCTCGTAGTCGCTGTCGCGCTGGAGGGTGCGGGCGATCGAGGCGAACTGGTAGTAGAGCTTGGCCGTCTCATCGGCGGGGCCCGAGATGATGAGCGGCGTCCGGGCCTCGTCGATCAGGATCGAGTCGACCTCGTCGATGATGGCGAAGACATGCCCGCGCTGGGCCATCGTCTCGCGCGAGCGGGCCATGTTGTCCCGGAGGTAGTCGAACCCGAACTCGGTGTTGGTGCCGTAGGTGACGTCGGCCGCGTAGGCCGCCCGCTTCTCCGCCGGCTCGACGATGTCGGGGCCCACCCGCCCGACGGTCAGCCCGAGCCAGCGGTAGACCCGGCCCATCCACTCGGCGTCCCGGGTGGCCAGGTAGTCGTTCACCGTCACCACGTGGACGCCCCGCCCCTCGAGGGCGTTCAGGTAGACGGGGAGGGTCGAGACCAGGGTCTTGCCCTCGCCGGTCTTCATCTCGGCGATCCAGCCGAAGTGCAGCGCCATGCCGCCCATGAGCTGGACGTCGAAGTGGCGCTGCCCCAGCACCCGCCAGGCGGCCTCCCGGACGACGGCGAACGCCTCGACCAGCAAGTCGTCGAGGGTCTCGCCCTCGTCCAGGCGCTCGCGGAACTCGACGGTCTTGTGGGCCAGCTCCTCGTCGCTGAGCGCCTCCATGTCGGGCTCGAGCTCGTTGACGAGGGGCACCAGCTCGGCGAGCCGGCGGACCTTCTTCGCCTCGCCGGCCCGGAGCACCTTGGTGAACACGCTCATACCCGGGTGATCCTACCGGCCCGGCCCGGGTCGGTCCCCGACGCCCCGGCCCGCCCGCCGGCGCCAAGCGTGATGGGCTGCGTGCGGCTGACCTGGTCTTTGACCCCACACTCGCCTGCAGCGGGGATGGCGGCCCGGCGCCGGCGACGGGAGGTCCCGCCCGACGGCCCCGATGCGGCGCGCATCACCCCGTCGCCGGACGCCCCCGTCTGCCGGGGACCGACCGGGCAGGGCTTACCTCTAAGTCGCACCATGATCGGCAACCACGAGTTGCCTTACGTGGGTCGTTTCGCCTGCGACTGGCCTCGACTTTCAACCACAGACCCGCACGCAGCCCGGGCCACTGTACGCCGTCGCCGAGGCGACCGGGCCCGAGAAACCGGTCGGGCCGCCCGAAGGCGGCCCGACCGGTTTCACTGGAGTTGTGTCCCGGGCCTGTCCCGGGGGTGGCTCAGGCGTTGTACGCCGCCATCCCCACGATGGGCTGGTTGAGCGGTTGGCCGCCCATCGAACCCTGGAAGGGGGCGCTCGGGAAGGCGAAGACGCCTCCGTCGGTCGCACCCAGCCAGTAGCCGATCCCGCTGAGGGACGGGGCGCCGGCGATCACGTTGGTCACGGTGACCCCGGCTCCGGGCACCGAGCCGTAGAACTTGACGTTGGGTCCGAACGAGTAGACGCCCCCGTCGTTCCCGAAGGCCCAGTAGCCGCCACCGATCGGGTCGGCGATGATCCCGACGATGTTGGTCACGCTGACCCCCGCTCCGGGCACCGAGCCGTAGAACTGGGCACCCGGGCCGAAGGAGTAGATCCCGCCGTCGTTGCCGATGGCCCAGTAGCCGCCACCGGGCGCCGCCGCGATCCCCACGATGTTGTTCACGCTGACCCCCACGCCGGGCACCGAGCCGTAGAACTGGGCGTCGCCGAAGGAGTAGATCCCGCCGTCGCTGCCGATGACCCAGTAACCGTTGCCGTCCGGGGTGGCGGCGATCCCGACGATGTTGTTCACGCTGACCCCCACGCCGGGCACCGAGCCGTAGAACTGGACCCCGGGCCCGAAGGTGTAGATCCCCCCGTCGCTCCCGACCACCCAGTAGCCCATGCCGTTCGGGGCGGCGGCGATGCCGACGATGTTGGTCACGTGGACCCCCACGCCGGGCACCGAGCCGAAGTAGCCGGCCTTGCCGAAGGTGAAGATCCCACCGTCCCGGGCCACCAGCCAGTAGGTGGGCGCCGTGTACTGGTACGCCCCGATGTCGCCCTTGCCGGTCGGGCGGTTCATGCCCCGCTGGTCGATGTTCGGGCTTCCGTTCGGGTCGCCCCCACCGATGCTCGGGCTACCGGACAGCTCGGCCATGGTGGGGGTCGGGCCGCCGTTGTTGCCGAGCGGTCCGAGGATGGCCTTGGTGCTCGGCTGGTCCCCGACGTTGCTCAGATTGCAGGTCGTCCCGTCGTCCATGTTGTAGCCGCCGGACGTGAGCTGACCGCCGGCCTTGAAGGCGCAGTCGCCGAAGATGGTGTTCTTCGTCGTCGCCGAGACGCCGTCGTTGTAGTAGTCACCCCCGGTGGCCGCCGTGTTGCCGACCAGCGTCACGTTGGTCAGGTGGACCGGGCCGTCGTCGAAGATGCCGCCTCCGAAGGCGGTCCCACCGGGGTCGCTGGCCGTGTTGCCGGTGACCGTGTCGTTCACCAGCTGGTCGACGTCGTCGATGTAGAGAGCCCCGCCCTCGATGTAGGAGCCGGCCCCCGAACCCGACGAGGTGTTCGACACGTTGGCCACGGTGCTCTGCTCCATGTCCATCTTGTCGTTCATGTAGATGGCGCCGCCGGTGATGTAGCTCGACCCGGTCCCGACGGTGTTGGTGATGTCGCTGAAGTTGGACTTCACGATGGTGGCGGTGTCGTCGAAGTAGAACGCACCGCCGTCGATGTACGAGCTGTCGCCTGGTGCCGAGTTCGTGATGTCCTGGACCCAGAGGTGGTTGTAGTTGCTCTCCGACCCGTTGTACCCCACGCCCTGCTCGATGTAGCCGTTGGCGCCGTTCGCCGTGTTCGACGCCTGGGTCATCGACACGTTCGTGAGCTGGCTGTAGTCGTCGAGGTACACGAGGCCGTACTCGACGTAGCTCGAGGTGCTGGCCGCATTACCCGCCGTGTTGGTCACGCCGGCGATGTTCACGTTCTGCCATTCCTGCTCGTACCCGTTCGTGTAGACGACGCCGCCGTTGACGTACCCGTTCTGCGAGGCCGTGGACGACGGGGCGCTGTTCGTCACGTTCGAGATGTTCACGGCGCTGTACTTGGCCCCCTCGTCCGAGTAGATGACGCCTCCCTCGCTGACGTAGCGGTTGGCCAGGTTCTGCACCCCGTTGATGTTGACGCCGTTCAGCGTCAGGAAGCTGTCGGCACAGATCACCCCTCCGTACTCGACCTCGCCGCCCCCGCCCGACACGTTGTTGACGACGTTGGTGAAGTTGGTCGACTCGAAGTCGCAGCCTTCCGCGCAGTACACGACGCCGTAGTCGATGTACCCCGAGCTGGAGGTGGAGCTGGCCACGGTGTTCGTCACGTTGGTGAAGTTGACGTTGTTCGTGCTGGCCGTGTTCTCGAAGTAGACCCCCGAGCCCTCCGTGCCGCCGCCGGCCTGGGTGACCGTGTTCGTGGTGTCGTGGACCGTCGAGTTCAAGAGGTGGTAGTTGCCCGAGGACCCGGCGTACATGGCGCCGCCCTCGACGTAGTCGACGGCGGTGTTGGTGGTGTTCCCGATGTCGAGATTGTTGCCGTAGATGCTGTCAGTGCTGTCGATGTAGACGGCGCCCCCGTAGACCTCGTAGTTCGACGAGTTGTTGCCGTCGATCTTGTCGTTGCTCAGGCCGATGGAGCTGTCGGACTCGATCCCGGCGCCGTACGCGCTGTCATCGGCGGTGCCGGAGCCGTTGCCGTTGATCGTGTTGTTGTCGATGGTGGAGTCGTTGACCGACGAGTAACTGTCGTCGTAGATGCCGCCACCGTCGCCCTCGATCCCGGTGCTCGACCCGCCGGCCTGGATCGTGTTGTTGGAGACCGAGCTCGAGGTCACGAGCAGGTCGGAGTCGTTGTAGATCCCGCCGCCGTAGCTGGAGTCGCCGTTGTTGGTGTCGGTGATCGTGTTCCCGTTCACCGTCGAGTTGGCGACGGTCAGGGACTCGCTGTTGTAGATGCCGCCGCCGTTGCCTTGGCCGTTCGAGATCGTGTTGCCGCTGACGTCGACGCCGTTGAGGTTGGCCGAGTACGTGGTGTACAGCCCACCGCCGCTTCCGCCGTCGGGGATGGCATTGCCGTCGATCGCCCCGCCCTCCACGTTGAAGATCTCGTCGTTGTAGACGCCGCCACCGTCCGTGCCGGCGGAGTTGGCGTCGATGAACGTGCTGAGCACCGAGATCGGCATGTTCTCGTTGTAGATGGCGCCGCCGTCGGCGTGGGCCGAGTTGTCGGTGAAGACGTCGCTCGTGAACTGGGCCGCCCCGTCGTTCCCGTAGAGGGCGCCCCCGTCGTTCGCCATGTTGCCCGAGAGCGTCGAGCCGACGAGCCAGAGCTGTGACTGGTTGTTGCCCTCGTAGATGCCGCCACCATCGCTGGTCGCGGCGTTCCCCGAGATGGTGTCCCCGGTGAGGGTCACCGCCGCGCTGCCGATGTAGACGCCACCGCCACTGGCCGCCGAGCCGCCCTCGATGGTCACGCCGTCGATCTCGACCCCGGGGTCGGGCTGGGTGCCGGTCTGCTCGACGTCGAAGACCCCCGAGGCGTTGTTGGCGTTGATGACCGTCGACCCGGCGCCGGCCCCGGTGATCTGCATGGAGTTGGTGGGCAGCAGGGTTCCCAGGGTGAGGGTGTAGGTGCCGGCCGGGACGGTGATCCCGTCGACGTGGGAGGTGTCGGCGTTGGCCGCCTGGATGGCGGCCCGCAGCGAGCACATCCCGCCGGCGTCGACACACCCCGGTCCGACGTTGTTGGTGTCGGTGGTCGTGTTGACGGTGAAGGTGGTGCCCGTCACCACGACGGCCAGCGGGGTCGCCGAGAGGGCGGCGGCGTGGAACGCCGCGTGCGTGACCTTGGCCTGGGCCGGGGACGGGGTCGGGTGGGGGGGCTTGTTCGGGGGCTTGGCCACGTTGGGCGCGGCGTGCACGGTGTGGCTGACCGGTGGAGTCGGCGCCGACTTGGCCGCCGCGGTGCCGGTACCGGCGACGACGGCGCCGGCCAGGACGCCGAAGACGAGGGACATGCCCATGACCATCCGGGACACTCGGGAGCGGACCGCACCCCGCCTACCGTCTGCGCCGGTCGTGCCGTTTCGTTGGAATGCCATCTGGTCTCTTCCTCCTCGTTCCACCCTCGTGAGCCACCGCGACACGCAGGACGAATGCAGAAAGGCGCCGCTCAGCCGCAACTATCGCGGCACCCGCCTCGCCAGGTCAACTGTTCGGACATTCGTCGTGCGCCGAGGTTCTCGTTCAACGGCGGTTCAGCTGTTCGGTCGGTGCTGCATCACGCGCAACGGAGGGGATCGGTCGACCCGCCCGCCACAGTCTCCGCGGTGCCGCCCCCTCACGACGCCTGCCGGTTGGCCCGACGTCGGGACATCGGAACCGGGAGACCTCATGGCCGGGTCGGAGCACCCCGGCAGGGCCGCAACCTACGTGGCGACGTCGGTGGCGTCAAGGATTTCGGCCGGTTGCCGGCAGATCACGATCGCCTGCGGGGTCCGGTCGGTCCGGTGCTCGGGGCCGGAATTGGGACCGGGCCGCCCGAAGGCAGCCCGGTCCAACGTGTACGTGCGTGGGTCTGGGAAGGACCCTCGGAGGGGTTGATGCACGTACGCCGTGATCGTGGCGTCCCGACGCCTCGGCGCTGGGGGCGCAGCGGCGGGACCGCCCGGGTGCCCGGTCCTCCGCCCCGGGTCCGGCTCCGACCGCCTCGTCGGGCGGCGGTGCTTGAGACCATGATGACCCGCAACTTTCGTTGCGTCAAGTACGGCCCCTTCCACGCTCGAATGTTGCAGGTAGGTGGCTAGGGTGTGGCCTCGATGGCCAGGGCTGCCACCAGGCGGAGACCGAGTACCACCGCGGCCAGCGGCACGCTGAGGCGGCGCCACCCGGTGGTGGTGCGGCTCACGAAGTGCAGCGCCGAGCGGTGGTGGGCGACGATCATCCGGTAGGGGTGGCGGCGGCGGGTGACCCCTTCGAAGTGGGTCACGACCGCCGCCGGCTCGACGCCCACCCCCCAGCCGGCCTGGTGCGCCCGCCAGCAGAGGTCCATGTCCTCGGCGAACATGAAATAGGACTCGTCGAACCCGCCCAGCTCCTCGAAGGCGGCCCGCCGGACGAGGAGGCAGGCCCCCGAGACCCAGTCGGCCGGGCTCCGGGCGGCGTCGGCCGTCGGTGGCGGCCGGTACCGGTTGGAGAACGGGTTGTCCGGCGCCACGAGACCGATCACCGCGTGGCCGGCAGCGTCGACCATCGAGGGGAACCGACGCACCGAGGGGTAGGGGACCCCGGCGGCGTCGAGGATGCGGGGCCCGACGACCGCCCACGACGGCTCGGCCTCGAGGGCGTCCACCAGGGCGGCGGCGGCGCCCGGGTGGAGCCGGAGGTCCGGGTTGCAGACGAGCACGAACTCGGTGCCGGACCCGGCCGCCACCCCCCGGTTGGCCCCGGCTCCGTACCCGAGGTTCAGCCCCGGGTCGATCACCGGGACGTTGACGCCCTCGGCGTCGAGCAGGGCCCGGGCGCCCGCCGCGTCGCCGTTCTCCACCACGACGACCTCGACGACGCCCTCGTCGAGCAGCGACCGGACGCAGGCGGCGAGGACCGGGCCGGCGTCGAAATCGACGACCACCGCGTCGAGCGAACCGCCTCGCCCCGACACCGTCAGTTCTGCCTGGTGAAGCGGTACTTCACGAGGGCCTTGAGCGCGCTGATGCCGTCCCGCCACGTGATCTTCTTCCCCTCGTCCGGCTCGCGCCCGGCGTAGGAGATCGGGACCTCGTAGATGCGGTAGCCCCGCCGCAGCACCTTGGCCGTGATCTCGGGTTCGAAGTCGAAGTGGTTCGAGCGGATGGTGATCCCCTCGAGCACCCGGCGGTCGAAGAGCTTGTAGCACGTCTCCATGTCCGAGAGCGTGGACGAGTACAAGAGGTTGGTGACCAGCGACAGGAACCGGTTGCCGATCCAGTGCAGCGGCATCATGTTCTTGCGCGGCCCGGTGAACCGGCTGCCGTAGACCACCTTGGCCTTGCCCTTGAGGATCGGCTCGAGGAGGTCCGGCCAGTCGTCGGGGTCGTACTCGAGGTCGGCGTCTTGGATCAGGATCAGGTCGCCGTGGGCGTGGGCCAGCGCCGTGCGGATGGCGGCGCCCTTGCCGTGGTTGGTGGCGTGGGTCAGCACACGCACCGTCGAGTCCTCGACGGCCCGCATCACCTTGTCCGACCCGTCCGTCGATCCGTCGTCGACCAGCACCACGTCGACGAGCAGCGGCACGTCGGCTGCCCGCACCCGCCGCACGATCTCAGCCACCGTGGCCCGCTCGTTGTAGACGGGGATGATCACCGACAGCGTGGCGTACTCGGGCGGCCGGGCCACCTCGTCGGTGAGAGGGTCGCCGGGTCCGTCGCTCACGACGCGTCTCGTTGGCTCAGGGTGGTGGCGAAGTGGTCGGCCGTGATGGCCAGGCCCTCTTCGAGGCGGACGGTGGGCTCCCAACCCAGGGCCTGACGGGCCAGGGAGATGTCGGGGCACCGGCGGATCGGGTCGTCGGCGGCCGGCGGGCGGTGCTCGATCGCCGACCGTGACCCGGTGACCTCGAGGACGAGGCGGGCCAGGTCCAGAACCGTGCGCTCGTCGGGGTTGCCGATGTTGACCGGCCCGACCACGTCGGAGTCGAGCAGGGCGAGCAGCCCGGCCACCTCGTCGTCGACGAAGCACAGGCTCCGGGTCTGGGCGCCGTCGCCGTACACCGTCAACGGCCGGCCCGAGATCGCCTGGACGATGAAGTTCGACACCACCCGGCCGTCGCCGGGCGACAACCGGGGGCCGTAGGTGTTGAAGATGCGGACGATCGCCACGTCGGTTCCCCGGGCCCGCCCGGTCGCCACGGTCAGGGCCTCGGCGAAGCGCTTGGCCTCGTCGTAGACGCCGCGGACGCCGATGGGGTTAACGTGGCCCCAGTAGTCCTCGCGCTGCGGGTGTTGCTCGGGGTCGCCGTATACCTCGCTGGTGCTGGCCACCACGACCCGCGCCCCAGTTGACCCGTCCGCCCGACAACACGTCCAGCAACGCCACCTCCTCGGCGAGCCGTAACGGGTTATAGAACGGCGCCAGCGAAACCGCCGTGCCCAGCAGCAGCCCCGGCGCGTCGTAGTCGTGCCCTGCCGCCTGCGGCTTCACAGCCGAACGATGTTCGCGGTGTCCGCGGCGCGGGCACGCGTGACGCCCCTCAGGTCGAGCACGAGACGAGCTCGCCTGGCGACGAGCTCGTTGTCGACGTCCGGGTGGGCGGTAACTATGACGGCCAGGTCGGCGTTCGCAAGGGCCTCCTCGAGCGGCGAGCTCGCGAGGGCGAACTCGGCCAGGCCGGGCACGTGGGGGTCGTGGTAGAGCACCTCCGCGCCGAGGTCGCGCAGGAGCGAGATGATCTTCAGTGCCGGCGACTCGCGGATGTCGCCGACCCCGGGCTTGTAGCTGACGCCGATTACAGCGATGCGGGCGCCTTTGACCGCCAGCCCGGTGTCGTTGAGCGTGCGCTGCGCCTTGGCCACGCAGTGATAGG
>Ga0209656_10000930_pt1 | contig 18865 bp, 21 predicted proteins | sample BogFormECP12_OM2_FD_188239 | JGI IMG/M metagenome (GOLD analysis project Ga0209656, IMG submission 188239) | Bog forest soil microbial communities from Calvert Island, British Columbia, Canada - ECP12_OM2 (SPAdes) (version 2) | ecosystem: Environmental > Aquatic > Freshwater > Wetlands > Bog ... | reverse complement strand
ATGAGCTGCGGAAAAATGTCGGCCTTCACCCGAGCTGTAAATTATTGAGAGAGCTTTTGAGTTTGGACATATACACTCGGACAGTTGTCTACCCATTGCTTATCAAGGGCTGGAGTTCGAGTCGGATCGCCGATCGCTTGAAGGTTTCCATTATCACAATTCATAAGCTGTGGGAAATCGGTCGAGAGCAACTGAAGAGCAAGCTGGCACCGCCCCGTTAGCATCTTGCTGCTCAATGCGCGTCCTTTCTGTAAGGCGTTAATTGCGGGGTTTGTCGGGCCTGGCTTTCTTGGTTTCCTTCTGCCCAAACAGCGACTGCCAAAACGAGGGCCGCGCTGGCGGCCGGGGTCTGTCAACGTGTCTCCATCGCACCCTGGCCCTGAGTGCAGTCGGCGTGAAGGCGCCGGACGGGATATCCAGCGCGCGGCCGGCCCCGGGACCCCCTTGCGACCGCTCGCCGCCCCCCTCCAGAACATTGTCGGCGGTCACCGCCCTGCCGTCCTGCTCCAGCACCGCCGCGTCATTGGCCTCCCCCGAGACGGGCGTTTCCACTGGCGAAGGGGTGGGGCTAGGGGCGGCCGGGGGTTCGGTCGAATCCAGCGTTGCCAACGCGGCACTTGGCGCCGGTGCCGTCGGACCCGGGTCCGCTGGCGGGAGGGCCTGAACGGTTACGGGCGTGGGTTGCTCCGCCGCGGCCCAATCCGCCTCCGCCGGCGAGGGCGCCGGTTGTGGGGTACCGCTGGCCGTTGGGAGGACCGTCTCCCACGCGGCCATTGCAGCCCCAGCAGGCGCTGGGGCCGGCGCGGCCAGTGAAGCCGGACCCTGTGCCGGTGTCCACGAGGCTTGCGCCCCCGTTGCCGGGAGGCGAGGGCGGCGGTCCACCCGGTGCAAGGCGTAGCCGCCGAGGCCGACCAAAACGACCAGCCCGAGCACCAGCGCTCGGCACGGCGCGCGATTGCCCCGGAAGGGGCGCTTCTTCAAGGCGTGGGGGGGCGCATCCCGGCCCGCGCCGGCCGCGTCGCCCTCGGGGACGGGCGCCGCCGGTCCGGCGTCGCCGGCCCGGCCGAAAAATAAAAGCACGATGATATTCGCCGCAACAAGCACAAATCCAAGGATACCGCCCAACCAGAGCAGAATCGCTCTGAGAGCCCTTTCGGCGGATGCGTCAGCCAGTTTAGCCGGTACGCTCACTATCTGGGCACCCACCACTTCGTTAAGTTTCCAACCGAAACCATTGGCTGTTCCATAGATTTTCGCCATTTCTACCGGTGCCGTTTCAGGAGTGCTGTGGCAGGTCAAACAGCTTGCATCGTCAACGCGAATCGGAGCGCAGAAATATAGGGACGCTCCGTCAGGAGTGTCGCGGTGACCCGTGACCTCGGTTCTTGCAGGGTCGTTTCGGAAAATGTTCACTACATCAGCCTCCCAGTCCACCGTGCGGTCCCGTGGATTTGTTGGATTCAGCGCGGCCTCTTTGTAGGAGAAATCTGGATACTGGCCTCGGAAATAATTGAAGTTCTCGGTTGAGCCATAAAAGGGGATTGACTGAGGGAAGAACTCGAGTCCCGGCAATTCGCGTGGTGATTGACGAACGTTATCGAGGATTTGCTGGCGAATACTCTCGACCACTAGTTTGTCCTTAGGGTAGGGAATGCTATCGATCGCTTTCTGAACGCCTGCCGGAAGCTGCATGTCTAATATCTGAAAGACGCTGTTATTCGCTTTGTCGACTCTCGACTGCTCGTGGTCCAACAGGGGAGAGATCTGTTTGGTTGTATACAAGCGGGAAGCTCTGGCGGTCTGCATCATGACGCGCGAGTTCTCCAGAACCTGCTGTTCGGCACTCTCTTGCAACTGGCCACGAACGATGTATGCAGCCCCGAAGAAGCTCAACACGAGAACCGGAATAAAAACGAGATTGAAGAAGATCAGAAGTTTGAAAATCCGCATAAAAAGCTAAGGTTGAGCGCCAACGATCAGAACGACGACCAGCGTCATCAGGACAGCAACGAAGATGAGTGCAGCGTTTTCGTCTTTAACCATTGCCGACCAGAGAACGGTGATCAACCTTCGCTCAACTGTTCTAGAGTGGACACCACGAATGGAAGCTGCAGAAGGCCACGAAGCCGGCCACCAGCAGGAATCCAAGAACGATTTCCGTGATTCCAGCTTTGATCCGCTCCCCCGGCAGGAACTCGGGCCAATCGAAGTCCATTTCTTCGGCGGCCTCGGCGAGCGCCCTCTCCAGATCGTGCGGGGCGGGTGAATCCGCTAGCGACAAACTGTCCTTCTTTTCAGCGTTTACTAACATACTTATGGGCCATTTGTTCTTTTAATGGGTACCTTATGTGGTTTCTTTTTGAATAAGTGCGCATGAAATAGAGGGCTTGTTAACCAGGTCCGGCAGTTTTCGAGACGCAGCCGCAAAACTGAACCCCCTCGAAGAGGAGCTGTAAGCAGCGTGTGTTGCAAGGAAGGAGGCCCCTCTCGGAGCGATCGAGAACCTGGTGGATTGTTGCTGGAACCGCGCCGCGTGTTTGGACGGTATCGTCTTTGTCTTCGCTTTCAATGCGGTTCACCACTGGTTGCTCGGTCAATGTGGTTAGGAAAATATTCATCCGGCACGACCGCTATCCAAGCGGCTCCATACGAAATTTGTCCACTTTAGGCGATGGCCATGCTAGACTCGGGAGCAAGCAAATCCACGAGTTGATCCAACACGTCCGCGTGTCGTGCGATCGTTTCTCGTGCTTCCCTTTGCAAGCCTAGCAGATTTTTCTCGGAAGCGTCGTCGATACTGTCCAAACCCGGCACTAAGTCCGCTTGGATGCGAATATAACGTTGCCGCGGCAGAAATGCTCGCATCTGGTAGTCGACACATGCAGACTGTGCCGTCGAAGAGAAATCAAAGATGCGGCGCCGGTTCTGCCGTAAGGCAACGGGCAAAAACGCACGGTGAGCCTCTCCGCAACCAATGGAAATCAACAGGAAGTCATCTTCGCCAGGAAACAAAGAACGCGCTTCGGCCAAAGCGCACATCGCTGGGTTGCTAGCAAAGAGACTACCATCGACCAGACAGGCTTCACGAGCACGACGAAATGGAATATGCGGGATCGACAGTCGGAATGGTGAGAAATATGGAGGAACTGCGGTCGTTGCACGGGCCGCTTGCCACATTAAGAAATCGTCGCCAACGTTTCTGACTGCTTTCGCGGAGTTAAGGAAAAATGGTTGTGCCGTTGTCAGATCGAACGCCGTGACTATCGTCGGCTTGATACTGTCGCTCAACCACGCATTGCCGAAGTATTCACGGAACATGTCTTCTACGCCATTTTCGGAACTGACCTCGGCAATGGGCTGGACTCTTTTCGATAATTTATCACCAAAGGCTCGATTCCCCCACTCATGGAATAAACTAGCGACCTCCTTAGCTGAACACAAAGGTCGCGCACAACCGGATGTGGCCGGGCAATTTAGGGCAAGAACAAGCATGCCACCGCTTGAGGTTCCCACAAGGAAATCGAAGAGACTGCAGACTGGCTGCCCGGTCCGTGCTTCAACCTCGGCGAGGATAGTGGCAGGGATGATTCCACGAACACCCCCTGCGTCAATACTAAGTATTTTCCTCATCCCACTCCTTCCGATACTCCGTTTGTTTGTGTTTGGCGCTAACCCCACCGTGCCGCCCGCGGTTCTTCCATCCAGCCATCTGAATTCAGCTCCATTAAAACCAGCAACCCAGGTGCCAGAACCCGGCATACCAATAGCCATGATGCCAGCAGCGGTGATTCGAGTAAACGTGATGGTACACATAAACCTTACGGTAGTAGACCCAGTGCGCTTGAGCGTTCTGGCTAAGCGGTAACAAAAACGCCACAACTGCGCTTAAACCTAAAAGAGACTTTTTCATAGGTTAACGATTGCTTTTTGTTTCAAGTAACCTCGGAACTTGGCCCGAATCCGTATCGCGGATTTGCCGTCGCATTCCGGGTTGCATTAATTAGTAGTTGGTATGTATTCTCGTGTTATCTAGTGGCGCCAGCACTTCGGTTAGCAAGCGGCGCAAGCTCTTGCTTGTCTCGCATCTGCGAGCCGTGCTTACTAACTCCAACGAGAAAAACTGTCCGATCCCTCAGAGAAACTTCCTGAGGTTCAAAAATTATTGTGCGCATCTTTTCCAAGAGAAGCCTGCGGGCTCGATAAACCTTGACATCAACCGCCTTGGGCGAGCTTCGACTCCAGTCTGGGTGTGAGACTGGCCTTCCAAAGCCGTCAAGATCAATGAGTTCTCAGTTCTTGTGGCAGCTTACTGAGACCTTTTTAGCGTTCGCTGTGGAACAGATTCTGCGATGACCCCAAACTTGGCCTGAGCGCATTCTGGCGATCGCGCTTTCAGCCCTTATCGCTGTTTTATTTTTCTTGAGTTACTGGGGATGTTCTTTGCTCGCGCTTCCTCCTTCGCTGACGCTGCGCCGGACGGGTTGGCACGACTCCGCAGCAAGGCCCCCAACGAAACCGTAGCGGAGTCGGGGCCTGGCCCCCCAGCAGGCTGCTGACAGCGCCGAATCCGCACAGGAGGGGGCACCTCAAGAAAGGGAAATTTACGTACGCTAAGGACTGCCGAGCCTGGTTCCGGGAGGCTGGAGCGTGCGGAAGCCGCCTTTGGCCACTCGCTTATCGGAGTGCCATAGATAGTCGCCCGTCAGGCCGACGTGCTCCCAGCCGAGCGGCGAGACGTGTTGGAGCAAGGCCGTATCGACGGCCTGGGATTTCCCAAGCAAAGTGACGGCGCGTTCCAAGTAAAGCGTGTTCCACAGCGTGATGGCGGCGACCACCAGGTTAAGACCGCTGGCGCGATATTGTTGATTCTCGAAGGAACGGTCGCGGACCTCGCCCAACCGATTGAAAAATACAGCTTTGGCGAGGGCGTTTCTGGCTTCGCCCTTATTGAGGCCAGCCGTGACACGGCGTCGCAAGGCTGGATCTTGCAACCAGGCCAGCGTGAACAGCGTGCGCTCGATCCTGCCGATTTCGCGCAGGGCCAGAGCAAGGCTGTTTTGCCGGGGGTAAGCTCCCAGCTTCCGCAGAATCAGCGATGCCGTTACCGTTCCTTGCTGGATCGAGGCGGCCAAACGCAGGGCCTCGGCGAACTGCTGCTCGATCAACTTGTTCTGAATGGAGCCGCCGATCAATGCGCCGAGAGCGGGCCATTGCCCCGCTTTTCCCGGAACGTAGAGACGTTTGTCGGCCAGATCACGGATGCGTGGCGCGAAACGGAACCCCAGCAAATGGCACAGCGCGAAAACGTGATCGGTGAAGCCCGCTGTATCCGTGTAATGCTCGGCGATCCGCAAATCTGATTCGTGGTAGAGCAGACCGTCAAGTACATGAGTTGCATCCCTCACCGTGGCGTTGATGACCTTGGTGTGAAAGGGTGCGTACTGGTCGGAGACGTGAGTATAAAAGGTCACGCCGGGATCGTTGCCGTATTTCGCATTCACTTGGCCTGCCGCTTCCCCCCGCCCTCCAGCGCGGTAGCGTTGGCCGTCGGAAGAAGCAGTAGTTCCCTCGCCCCAATGTGCAGCGAAGGGCAAACGGTATTGATGGTTGACGATTCCGGCCAAGGCCTTGGAATACGTTTCATCGCGGATGTGCCATGCCACCAGCCACGACAGCTTGGACGGACTGGTTCCCGGACAAGATTCCGCCATCTTGGCCAGTCCCAGATTGGTCGCGTCAGCCAGAATTGCGGTGAGCAAGAGCGTAGGGTCCTTGGCTGGTTCGCCCGTTTTCAGATGCGTGAAGCAGCGGGTGAAGCCAGTCCAGCGATCCACTTCCAGCAGCAGATCCGTGATCTTCACATGCGGGAGCATTCCACAGAGCCGGTCCCGCAGTTCGTCGGCTTCCTTCGGAACGTTGTTTTCCAGCGGGCTGATCTTCAGACCTGTGCTGTTCAACTCCACGTCCGGCAACTGGCGGTCACGGGCGAGCGCATCGCTTTGATCGAGGGTCTTGCGCAACAAGGACGAACGCTCCTCCAGATACACCGCCGCCGTGGTGGGGACGGCGGTAGGCAAGGTCTTTTCCTTCAATCCCCGGTCGAAGTCCGGCCGCGGCATCAGATAGTCCTCGAAGGCGCGGAAATGGCGCGATCCGACCACCGAAACATCACCGGAGCGCAGCGCGTTCTTGAGTTCCGCCATTGCACAAAATTCGTAGTACCGGCGGTCGATGCCTTCGGGACCCGTGACATAGCGCGACCAACGTGGGCGAATGAAATCCGAGGGCGCGTCAGCGGGTATTTGCGGGCGGAATCGCGGTTCAGTTGCCTCAGAGTATCCATGGCCTTGAGCAGGGCGGTGGCAGCCGGAACCGCTCTAAACTCGAACGTGTCCAAAAAAATCGGGCTGTAGCGCCGAAGCACCGAATAGTGGTCGGTCAACAGCTCCAGTGGATCGAACTCCTGCTCGCGGGCAAGCTTTTCGGCTTCTTTTACACTCTCGGAGAAGACCTCCCAGGAAAGGACTTCCTCAATCGCCTTGAAGGCATCTCTGCCCTCGTTTCTCGCAGCCACCAACGCAGCGCCGACCCTCGCGTAGAGCCGGACTTTGTCATTGATGGCCTTGCCTTGCTCGGCAAAGACACGCTCGTATTTGTTCTTCGACATCGTGAAAAAGCTACCGATGAGCCGGTCGTGCAAGTCTAGAATCTCGTCCGTCAGCGTGGCCGATGTTTCGATCAGCAACGCGACCAATGTGCCATGACGACGGGTCGGTTCGTATTCTTTGAGCTGGTAGACGGCGGTTTGGCCCGCCTCGCGTGCAATCTGTAACAGCCTGTTCTGATGTACCCGCAAACCTGCCTCAGCCGAAAGCCCGATCTCGCGGATAGCTTCCAGCCGCTCGATGTGAGCCAGAATCGCCCGAGCGGTCGGCGGTCCCGGCGGAGAGCGAACCCACGCCAGGGAACTGTAGGGGCTACCTTCCCGCGGTTCCAGCAACCGGTCGAGCTTCTTGCTGTGCTCCGTGTCGAGACCGTCGGTCAGCAGAAAGAATACTCGTCTTTGCGCCCTGGTCGCCGCTTCGGCGCAGAGCCGTTCGATGACCGCCACCGGCGGCAGCACGATGCGCCGCTTGCGCAGTTCCTCCACCACCGCCCGTGCCAGAACCAGGCCTCGGGTGGTCTGCATGGCGGACGGTTCCAACCACACCGCCAAGCAGCGATAGTGCGTCGCCGCGAATTGCTCCAATCCCATGCGTGGAAGCAGTTCGGTGAGGTGCTCGCGGCGCGTTTCGTCCCGCGCTGCATACAATTCCCATGCGGCGGGAGTAATCCCGAGTTGAGCAGATACGAGTTTGAGAATCGGCTCGTATGGCGCTTCTTTCTCGCCCAGCACCCGTCCCGGATATTGGAGGTAGCTCATTTGAACGGCGATGCCGAGACGATTGTGGTGGCCGCGATGTTGCCGGATGAAAGCCAGATCCGGTTTCGTCAGCGTGTACAGGCGAATCAGTTCACCTTCGTCTTCGGGGAAAGCCAGCAACTCCAAGCGCTCTGCGGCGGTCAATATCTCTCTGCGGGGCATAGTTGAGGAGTGTAGCGAAAACGAGGGTTTTCAGGACGAATCCGATATGGCCTGAAAACGGCCTGTTAAGCTGCCCCACAGTGTCTCACAACTTATCCTGAAAACTATGTCCGAAATACCCTGTTCCTGTTAAGATTCGGGACATGCGTATCGGCTATGCCCGAGTGTCCACCGAAGATCAGACCATCGATTTGCAAAAGGACGCGTTGAAACGCGCCCGGTGCAGCGAGACTTATGAAGAACACGCCACCGGCAAGAACACCGCTAGGCCGCAACTTGAAGCCTGTCTCAAGAGCCTGCGTGAAGGCGATACCTTCGTGGTGTGGCGGCTTGATCGGCTCGGAAGAAATCTGGCCGACCTGGTCCGCCTGATCGCTGAACTGGAAACCCGTCGAATCCACTTCGAATCTCTGACGGAGAAAATAGAAACTCGCTCACCAGCCGGAAAGCTGGTCTTTCATGTCTTCGCAGCGCTCGCCGAATTCGAACGTAATCTGATCCGGGAGCGCACTGTTGCTGGTCTGAAAGCGGCGCGTGCCCGCGGTCGAAGAGGCGGCCGCCCCGCCAAACTCTCCGCCAAAGAGATCAAGACCATCCGAACGCTGCTCAAAACTGCCGACATCCCGGTTACCGAAATAGCCGCCCGCTTTGGAGTCGCCCGGTCTACCCTGTACCGCGCCGTCCTCAACAGAGAATACAGACTTTCAAGTATGTCGTGAACCCCCCTGAACGAACGACCGCGGCAGAATTTCCGCGCTATTCGAATGGCGAGGTATTGGCTGACAGCGCCTCTCTCCGATGGCCAGGGCTTTTTGTGCGGCGCTCTCGGTTTCCACGCGCTGTAGATCGATTTCTCGTGCCGGCTACCCCGGAACCGTTGATGTCCTGCGTCCTCGCGGGCTCGGCGGACTTTCGGGAGAGTGACGTCGGTCAGGCGGGAGTGAGGCGGCAGTTGAAGCGCGGCGACATTTTTGTCACTCGCTCAAAAACTCCCTACGAACTGGACTGGAAATCTCCGGTCGGGGAAGAGCTCGATTTCATCATTATCCACCTTGCGGTGGATCAGTTCCTTGCGGCGTTGGAAGCTGTGTATCCAGGCAAGGTTGACGAGGTGGAAGTGATCGACTTTTTCGGACGCGATGAAGCGCTCGCGCATCTGTGCTTCGCGTGCTCCGAGATGCTTTCGACGCGGGTGCCGGGCAACTCGGAGCGCGTCACTGCTCTCATGCACCTTTTTGCTGCGTATCTCGTTGAGAAATACACGGACGCCGCTTCGGAAAAGCCCGAATACCGTGGCGGTCTGCCGATCGGGAAGCTTCGGAAAGTGGAGGACTATGTGCGCGAGCGGCTCGCTGAGGACATTTCTGTCGAGTCGTTGGCCCAGTTATTGGAACTCAGTTCATTCCACTTTTCGCGCATGTTCAAGCAGGTCACGGGAATGTCTCCACTGCAATTCGTCAAGCGAGAGCGTATCGTTCGCGCTCAGAAACTCATCTGCGAAACCTCCCGGAGTGTCATCGAGATCGCGCTCGAAGTCGGCTACACGAGCCCGAGCCATTTTGCTAAGGTCTTCCGGCGTGTTGTCGGCGTGACGCCAACGGAGTTCCGTAGCGCGCTGTAAGAGACGGTTAATTTTTCCCGCAAGATCGCGATAGGCTGCGCAGGATCGCGAGAGAAGCGCTGCGGGTGATGCGGCATACTTCCGCCAATCCTGAATCGCTCAGGCCTACCAAAACTAACTGACGCAGACATGAGCACGACAGCATTTCAAACCATACCGAAGCGCAAACTCGGAAACAGCAACCTCGAGGTTTCGGCCATCGGCTTGGGGTGCATGGGCCTAAGCTTCGGCCTCGGCCCCGCCACCGACAAAAAGGAGGCGATCGCCGTGATCCGCTCTGCCATAGACCGTGGCGTCACCCTTTTCGACACCGCCGAGGCTTACGGGCCGTTCGTCAACGAGGAACTGGTCGGCGAGGCGCTAGAGCCGGTGCGCGACCAGGTTTTAGTCTGCACAAAGTTCGGCTTCAAAATCGACGAGAAGGGCCACATGGTCGGGCTCGACAGCCGGCCCGAACATATCCGCAAGGTGGTCGACGCTTCGCTGAAACGTCTGCGGACAGACCACGTTGACCTCCTCTATCAACACCGGGTAGATCCGGCGGTCCCGATGGAAGACGTGGCGGGCGCCGTCAAACAGCTGATCACGGAAGGCAAGGTCAAACATTTCGGCCTGTCGGAAGCGAGCGCCCAGAACATCCGCCGCGCCCATGCCGTCCAGCCGGTGACCGCAATCCAGGACCACTATTCCTTGTGGATGCGCGAGCCCGAAACTACGAAGCTTTCGCTCTGCGAAGAGCTTGGCATCGGTCTTGTCGCCTGGGGCCCACTGGGACAGGGTTTCCTGACCGGCAAGATTACCAGGGACATGAAGTTCGACGACCCGAACGACCTGCGGAAGGATTTTCCGCGCTTTACGCCCGAAGCGCTCGAGGCCAACTTCAAAGTGGTTGAATTTCTGAAGGATCTGGCCGCCCGAAAGAAGATCACGCCGGCACAAATCGCGCTGGCTTGGCTACTGGCCCAGAAGCCTTGGATTGTGCCGATTCCGGGTGGCACGAAAATGGAACATCTCGATGACAACCTGCCGGCCGTCGAGGTCAGACTGAGTGCACAAGACCTGCGCGAAATCGACCAGGCCTTTGCCACGATCGACATCAAGGGCGCTCCGCTGTCGGCAGCCCTCGACGCAGCCATCGACCGATAATCTGGAAGAGACGCCAACATACGCCTGACCGCCAGCTCACAACCCCACAACCCAGGAGAAAACGATGCAAAAACGCACACTCGGCAAAAGCGGTCTCGAAGTCTCGGCCATCGGCCTTGGCTGCATGGGCCTCAGCTATGGCTATGGGCCGGCGACCGAAAAGCAGCCAGCCATTCAGCTCATCCGTGCCGCTTTCGACCGTGGCGTCACCTTCTTCGACACGGCGGAAGCCTATGCGCAGGGGGCCAACGAGGAACTGCTCGGCGAAGCGCTTGAGCCGTTTCGCGACCAGGTGGTGATCGCTACCAAGTTCGGCTTCCAGGACGGCGATTCCACAAAGGGCCAGGACAGCCGGCCGGAGCGCATCCGCGAAGTGGCCGAAGCCGCTCTGAAGCGGCTGCGGACCGACCGCATCGATCTGTTCTACCAGCATCGCGTTGACGCCAATGTGGCGATGGAGGATGTGGCTGGCGCGGTCAAGGAGCTGATCCAGCAAGGCAAGGTCAAGCATTTCGGCATGTCGGAAGCCGGCGTCGAGTCAATCCGCCGCGCTCATGGCGTGCAGCCCGTGGCGGCGCTGCAAAGCGAATATTCGCTGTGGTGGCGCGAGCCCGAGAAGGAAATCCTGCCTCTGCTCGAGGAGCTGGGCATCGGCTTCGTGCCCTTCAGCCCGCTCGGCAAGGGCTTTCTTACGGGAGCCATCACCGAGAACACGAGCTTCGACAAGAGCGACTTCCGCAACATCGTGCCGCGCTTCTCGGAGGAGAACCGCAAGGCCAATCAGGGCTTGGTCCACGCCGTGGGGCACATCGCAGCGAGCAAAAACGCGACGCCGGCGCAGATCGCGATTGCGTGGCTTCTGGCGCAAAAGCCCTGGATCGCTCCGATCCCCGGCACGACCAAGCTGCACCGGCTGGAGGAGAATGTTGGCGGAGCATCGGTCGAGCTGAGTGCGCACGATTTGCATGAGATTGAAGCCGCCCTATCCAAGATCACGGTGCAGGGCGACCGCTATCCGGCTCATATCCAGGCACGCGTCGGGCGCTGATGATGGCGCGCGTCCTGATCCTCGGTGCCAACGGGCAGCTTGCGCGCAACACGACGCCGGTGCTGCTCGGCGATCCCGCCCTGACCCTGACCCTCTATTTGCGGCGCGCGAACCGGCTGAAGAACCCGGCTCCTGAGAGGGTCGCGATTGTCGAGGGCGACGTGCTTGATGCGGCTGCGCTGCGCCGCGCAATGCAGGATCAGGATGTCGTCTATGCCAATCTAGCGGGCGATATGGCGCGCCAGGCCCGCGTCATCATCGACGCCATGCACGCGACCGGCCTGAAACGGCTGATCTTCATCAGCTCCATGGGCATCTATGGCGAGGTGCCGGGCGAGAAATACCGCAGCGTCCTGGATCCCTACCGGCATTCCGCAGCGCTGATCGAGGCGTCCGATCTCGACTACACGATCCTGCGGCCGGGCTGGTTTACTCGCGAGCCGGAAGGCCCCTTTCAGATCACGCAGAAGGGCGAGCCCTTTCAAGGACACGACATCTCGCTCGACAGCCTGTCCACGCTGATTGCGAGGATCGCGAAGACGCCCGGTCTCTACGTCCGCAGCAGCATTGGAGTCAGCGACAACTGAACATCACTTTCAAAAAACAAAAGGAACGTCATGACAAAGATTATCGTAGTTATCGGACCCGGATCGATCGGTCAGGCTATTGCGCGGCGGGTCGGCGCAGGCAAACACGTTCTGCTTGCCGATCTGCGCCAGGAAAACGCCGATGCGGCGGCAAAGACATTAAGCGAAGCCGGCTTCGAGGTGACGACCACGACTGTCGATGTATCGTCGCGTGCCTCGGTCGAGACCCTTGTCGCAAAGGCCAGGTCGCTCGGTGATGTTCATGGCGTCATTCATGCCGCCGGTGTTTCGCCGTCGCAGGCTGCGCCCGAAACCATCCTCAAAGTCGATCTCTACGGCACCGCGCTCGTTCTGGAAGAATTCGGCAAGGTGATCGCGGAAGGGGGCGCGGGCATCGTCATTGCATCACAGTCCGGCCATCGGCTGCCGCCGCTTTCGACGGAACAGAACCACGCCCTTGCCACAACGCCGGTCGAGGAGCTGCTCAAGCTGCCGATGCTGCAGCCCGACCAAGTGAACGACGCGCTGCACGCCTATCAGCTTTCCAAACGCGGGAATTCGCTGCGCGTAATGTTCGAAGCCGTCCGATGGGGCGAGCGCGGCGCGCGGATCAACACGATCAGCCCCGGCATCATCATGACCCCGCTGGCCAAAGATGAGCTGACGGGGCCGCGCGGCGCTGGCTACCGGCGCATGATTGAGGGCTGCCCGGCGAAACGGACCGGCACCCCGGATGAGGTAGGAAATGTCGCGGCGCTGCTCATGGGGCCTGATGGCGCGTTCATCACCGGCAGCGACTTCCTGATGGATGGCGGCGTGACGTCATCCTACTGGTTCGGGGAACTGGCGCCGACATAACGAGGCATCCACGACCGCGCGCACGAGCTTCTCTCGCCGCCCGTTCCATGTCGCCCTCGCGATGCCGGCTACTCACCGAGCGCAGAGCTACGCCCCTTCATCTCACCGCTTCATCTCAGCAACCAACACAAAGAAAACAACTCTTCCAATGGACATCAAAAGAGACGGCTCACAGCCCTCCAACAAAGGACCCGCCGAGTGGTTTACCGGCTCCGTGCGTGTTAACCCGCTGTTCGAAGCGCCGGTTCCGGCACGCGCGCGTGGTGCCAGTGTGACCTTCGAGCCCGGCGCGCGCACTGCGTGGCACACGCACCCGCTGGGCCAGACGCTCATCGTGACCAGCGGCTGCGGCCGGGTGCAGCGTTGGGGAGGACCGATCGAGGAAGTTCGCCCGGGTGACGTCGTCTGGTTCGCGCCGGGCGAAAAACATTGGCACGGCGCCGCACCCACCACGGCCATGACCCACATCGCCATCGTCGAGGTGCTCGACGGCAAGAGCGCCGATTGGATGGAAAAAGTCACCGCCGAACAATACCAAGCCTGATCAGGATCGAAACCATTTCACTATCTTACGCAGGATTGGCACATTCCCGAAACGCAGGAGATGCTCGACTATTCCGTGGCAAACAACAATTTACCCGCAGGTCGAGGTTATTCCCGTCCGGCAATTAGACGAGGCCCTACCAGAAGGTCCTGAAAGGTGAAGTGAAGTTCAGATATGTGCTCGATATGAGCACGCTGAGGTAAGACCGCCGCGAAAAAATGAAACCTTATATCATATGTCACATGCTCTCCTCTGTAGACGGGAAGATCGACGGCGCAGCTCTGGGCGCAGTTATGGGCGAAGCCGAGTACGAGGCAACTGCTGCGATGCTGAAAGGCGATGCCTGGATTTGCGGTCGCGCGACGATGCAGCAGCACTTCGCGGAGGATGAGCCGTTCGTCTCCGCCTCGAACACGCCGGCAGGACCTCGGCCCGTCTTTGTCGTTCGACGAGCAACATCCTATGCCATCTCCGTTGATACGCTCGGCAAGCTACGGTGGCCAGACGGTGATCTCGGTACCAATCACCTCATCTGTGTGGTGAGTGAACAAGTCCCAGAGGACTACTTGGCCATGCTCTGGGAGAAGGGAATCTCCTACATCGTCTCCGGAAAGTCCTCTGTCGATCTCACTAATGCCGTAAACCAGCTCGGAGAGCACTTCGGAATACGCACTCTACTTCTCGAAGGAGGCGGCCACATCAACGGCGCCTTCCTGGAGGCCGACCTGGTTGATGAGGTGAGCCTTCTGGTTGTCCCTGGCATCGACGGACGCCACGACATTCCTGCCGTCTTCGACGGTGTGAGCCCTTCAAGAAAAACGGCCGTTCCCCTCCGGCTCAAATCTGTAGAGCAGCGCGGTCATGATGCGCTCTGGATTCGATACGAGGTGATTCGGTCCGAAAGAGTTGAAAGGAGGAACAATGCAAAAGCGTAAATTAGGAAACGGCAATCTGGAAGTCTCAGCTATCGGGCTAGGCTGCAATGGTGGCCCTTAGCGTACGTAAATTTCCCTTTCTTGAGGTGTCCCCCAGGATACGGGTGGGTCTGAATGGAAAGACGCTGTTTGTGAAAAAAGTAACCGAAATTCTGAGGGATTAAGCCTTTTCCCTCGTTTAAGTGAGAGAGGAGGTATGCACTCCAGAGTGCTTGCTAGAGTGTCCGAGAAAGCAAAATGAATGAATCACGCTTAGACGAGGATCTCAAAGCTCTTTCTAAACGTCCGCGACCGAATCTGCCGACCGACTTTAATGCAACGGTTTGGTCCAAGGTCCAGAGCCGAGAGACGCCATCTCGTGCGAGACGGGAGAACTGGCTTAAGGCGTTACTCTCCGCTTTAGGGACACCGCAGTGGGCAGCAGCTGGTGTCGCTTTTGGACTTCTGGCCGGTTGGAGTTTGGGCCGAATCACGACAAGTTCGGTCGCGAGTCCACCTGAGAGCAGACTGGCGGCATCTGTGACTGGCGAAGTGATTGACATGGCTTGTTACTTTGACGATGGCGCAAGCGGGCCAGGGCACGCTGAGTGCGCAAGGATGTGTATCGCGAGCGGGCTCCCTGTCGGGCTGAAGGGGAAGGACGGAAAAATCTACGTTCTCATAGGCAAACAGGTGCCGCCGAGTTCTCAACCGGCCGCGAAGCATGAGTCGCTGAATGCGCAGTTGGCTCCTTACGCCGCGAAGATTGTTACTGTAAGCGGTACGATTGTGAGTAAAAAGGGTGTGAATGTCATAGAGAATGCCCAGCTCGTCAGCGAGCAAGCGCGGTGGCAGGAAACTCCGGATAGGCTAGCCGAGCTAAAAGCCCTTCTTACCCATCTTCTCTAAAAGCAGTTTGCGAGCTCGATAAACCCTCGTCTCGACCGCCTTGGGTGAGATACCGAGAAGTTCTGCAGCTTCACCCTGCTGTCGTTCTTCCAAAACCGTCAGGATGAACACGTTCTTCAGGTCTTCAGGCAGTTCGTTAATAGCCGTTTCCAAAGCGATTAATTCCTCACGACGATCCGTGCTCTGATCCGGCCTGCGGTCCGTTGCCAGAAGCAGACCCGGGTCCTTGTTGTCCTCGGTAGGTGCATCAAAAGATACCGTCTGGAGGGAATACTGGTAAGCTCGGCTTCTCAGGTGGTCGCGGCAGAGATTCAACGCGATTTGGTACAACCAGGTTGCAAACTTGGCCCTCGGCCGAAATTTACCGATGTTGAAATAAGCCCGAACAAAAGTCTCCATGGCCAGCTCCAGTGCGTCAGCTTCGTTGTGTACATGGCGCAACACGAAACGAAATAACCCCTCCCGGTGCCGATCCATCAACTCGTTCAGTGTCCGATCTTCACCATCCTGCAGCGCCTGAACCAAGGTCAAATCCGGATCTTCTTGTACCATATACCTCAGCCGTCGCAAATGGTTGCGTCGCAACCCGGAGCAGGTGTTGACTGAATCATTCATATTCAGGCGAAGCTTTCGATACTCTACTTAAAGCCTTAAATGATAGAGTGTGATTGATTTAATGCATTAAGTAGAAAAGTCAAAAAGAAATTTAATGCATTAAGTCAATTATGCTAAGTTACGCTCGCATGAAACCCTCACTGAAGGCCCGTGGCACCTTGAACGACGTTGCAAAAATCGTCGGCGTTTCGGCGGCCTCTGTTTCCTACGCCTTTAGCCGGCCCCATCTGCTCTCACCCGAAGTACGGGAAAGAATTCTGGCCGCGGCGCGATCCCTCAACTATCCGGGACCCAATCCTGCTGCCAGGATGCTTCGCACCGGGTATGCTGGCTCCATCGCCGTAGTTTATCCCAATCCGTTACGCCGCGCTTTCGAAGATGCCGCCGCTGCGGCGTTCATGGAAGGTGTGGCCGACGCATGCGGAGGACGTTTCGGCCTGCTTCTCCTGCAAGGGGGAGAAGACTCTCTAAGGATCATTCAAACTGCGGCTATTGATGGTCTCATCGTTTTTTCCATGCCCAAAGACGACGTGACGCTTCGCACTGTCACCGACCGAGCCTTACCGATGGTCATTGTGGATGGCCCGAAACTGCCAGGCATCCCTTTTGTGGGAATCGATGAAGGCGCGGCAGCCCGCGCCTGCGCACAGCATCTCAAAGATCTTGGACACCAAAGCTTCGGTATCGTAACGTTCAAGTTTGGTGCAGATGGACACTGCGGATTCATCGACAGAAAACGAGTAAAAAACAGCTGTTACGGACTCAACCGAAGTCGGGTCCAAGGGTACCTTGAAGTGCTCGACAATAGTGGCTCCGTCGTCTCGGTAAAACTTTGGGAGTGGCCCCGCTCAAACGAGGAGGGTGGTAGAACCGCAGCCGAGAGCCTTTTTAGCGAGCATCCTCGCCCTACTGCCATCCTGGCCGCAAGCGATCGGTTGGGCATTGGCGTCATTGAGGCGGCTCGGAGGCGGCAACTCCGGGTTCCACAAGACCTTGCCGTCGTCGGCTTCGATGGAATTCCAGCAGCCAAGTTTATTACGCCACATTTAACCACGATATATCAACCCTTGGCGGAAAAAGGACGCCTGGCCGTAGCGGTTTTACTGAAGGAGAAGGCGCCGATGCGGACTAAGCTGCCCACGAAGCTTCTCATTCGACAGTCGAGCGATCCTGCGATTCTTACGGCAGATGAGGAGAGGGAGATCGACGTACGTTAACATGTAAGTTTCCACAGCTTGCGCAACATCAGCGAAGCGCTCACCGTTCCCTGCTTAATCGAGGCAACTAAACGAAGAATCTCTTCCCAGTGGGCCGTTGTGAGCTTCTGACTCAGCGTACCGCCTATTAGACCCGCCAGGGCGGTGTAGTGCTTGTGGTCCTTGGGCACATACAAACGTCGATCCGTTAAGTCCCAAATCCGGGGCGCGAATCGGAACCCCAAAAGGTGCATCAGCGCGAACACATGATCGGTGAAACCCATCGTGTCGGTGTAGTGCTCTTCGATTCGTAAATCGGACTCGTGGTACAGCAGCCCGTCGAGCACGTAAGTGGCGTCGCGAACCGTCGCATTGACAACCTGAGTGTGAAAACGGTGCGTACTGGTCGGAGACATGCGTATAAAAAAGCACTCCAGGATCAGCGCCGTAGTTGGCGTTGTTCTGACCCGCGGCTTCACCGCGACCACCTGCACGGAAGTACTGACCGTCCGAGGAAGACGTGGTGCCATCGCCCCAGAAGGCCGCGAAAGGGTGGCGAAACTGAGCATTTGACCACTTCCGCAAGAGCAGCTGAGTAGGTCTCGTCGCGGATATGCCATGCTTGCAGCCAGGTTAGTCGCGCATCTGTCGCTCCAGGGCCTGTTTGTCGTAGCCGATTTCTATCGCGAACTTGGCCACCTGTTCTCGGTTCCCCTTGGCTCCTAACAACCGATGGGTCAGCGCCAAGGTCCTGCGCGAAAAGCGGCTTCATCACATCGAGAACCCGTTATATCGGCGTGTATTCATCGTTGGCATCCCATACAGCAGTTTCTATTATGTGTACTTGACTGCCTGTAAGCAATCCCTGCGAGCTCCCAACCATGTTTGTATTATAAGCTCTTGCTTCACTCGGAGGCCAATTCCACCCGGTAGACCCAACTGCCTTTCTTCGCAAGGGTGCGCCGGGCATCGTATCATATATGTATCCCTTGTAGACTAACCACATATGTTCGGGCGCGGAGTCTGTGTCATTTTGCCACCCGCCATAAAAGATCGCTTTATAATTTGCCATGGTCTGCCCTTGCTGCGCAGCCTTCACAAGGGCACCCACCCGAGCGCCCTTATCCCCGAGAGGTTTTCCGTAAAGACGATTGGCTTCGTTCGTGTACAAAGTGTTTACGGCTGAAGCCAGCTGGAAATTAACCCATCCATCAATCGCCCAAACATGACATGCACACCCATCAATAAAAGTCATCGTTATTTCCTCTGGATTAAGGATTTGGCGGTGTGAGTGTCATAGAGAATGCCCAGCTGCTCAGTGAAGAGGCGCTATGGCAGCGAAGTCCGAATCGTATGACGGACTTAAAAGCCCATTTTACTCATTTTCTCTAAGAGCAGTTTGCGAGCCCGATAAACCCTCATCTCGACCGCTTTGAGCGAGCTGCCGAGTAGTTCTGCGACTTCGGCCTGTGGGCGGTCTTCCAAAGTTGTTAAGATGAACGCGCTTTTAAAGTCTTCGGGTAGTTCACTGATAGCCTTTTCCAGAGCGATTAATTCCTCGAGACGGTCCGTTTTTTGGTCCGGCCTGCCCTTCGTCGCTGGAAGCAGACTTGGGCCTCCACCTTCCTCGGTAGGAACGTCAAAGGATACCGTCTGGAGGGAATCCTGGTAAGCTCGGCTTCTCAGGTGGTCGCGGCACAGATTCAATGCGATATGGTACAACCATGTTGCGAACTTGGCCGCCGGTCGAAATTTTTCGATGTTGAAGTAAGCCCGAACAAAAGTCTCCATGGCCAGCTCCAGTGCGTCAGCTTCGTTGTGTACATGACGCAACACGAAACG